>Ga0163144_10022399_pt1 | contig 12517 bp, 12 predicted proteins | sample OliLak19BULKMAT1_FD_123175 | JGI IMG/M metagenome (GOLD analysis project Ga0163144, IMG submission 123175) | Freshwater microbial mat bacterial communities from Lake Vanda, McMurdo Dry Valleys, Antarctica - Oligotrophic Lake LV.19.BULKMAT1 | ecosystem: Environmental > Aquatic > Freshwater >... | reverse complement strand
ATGTCGCCGGTGGAGATCTGCGGGATGCCGTACTTCTGGCAGATGAAGGTGGCTTGCGTGCCCTTGCCGGCGCCGGGAGCTCCCAACAGAATCAGTCTCATCGGGTTCCTCTTGGATGTTGTAGGTGGGTGTTCCGTGCAGGCCTGATGGCTGCTGCGGAATTGTCTCGAATCGAGAATAGCATGCGATTCCTCACGCGGCGCTGACGCGCTGCCCTGGTGCTTTCAGGCGAACTGTGCGCGCACGCGGATCAGGTCTTCGGGCGTGTCGACACCGGCGCCGGGGTCCTCATGCGTGACATGCACGGCGATGCGCTCGCCATGCCACAGCACGCGCATCTGCTCCAGCGCTTCCACCCGTTCCAGCGGGGACGCCGGCAGCGCCGGGAATCGGCGCAGGAAGCCGGCCCGGTAGCCGTAGATGCCGATGTGGCGCAGTGGCGCGGGGTCGGTCGGAAGACGGATGACGCCGCCGGCATGGCCGTCGCGCCACCAGGGCAGCGGGGCGCGGCTGAAACACAGCGCGCGGCCTGCGGCGTCGAGCACCACCTTGACGACGTTCGGGTTCAGGTAGTCGGCGACGGTCGAGATCGGGTGCGCCGCGGTGCTCATCACGCAGTCGGCATGCTCGGCCAGCAGCGTGGCGCAGCGTGTGACGAGGCGCGGGTCGATCAGCGGCTCGTCGCCCTGCACATTGACCACCAGCGCGTCGCCGTCCAGGCCGAGCAGCACGCAGGCCTCGGCCAGCCGGTCGCTGCCGCTGGGGTGGTCAGTGCGGGTCAGCAGCGCGTCCACGCCGTGTTGCCGGCAGGCGCTGACGATGCGCTCGTCGTCGGCCACCACGACCACACGCTGGGCGCCGGACCCGGCCGCGCGCCGCGCCACGCGCACCACCATCGGCAGGCCGGCGATGTCGGCCAGCGGTTTGTCGGGCAGCCGCGTCGAGGCCAGCCGCGCCGGGATCAGGACGCTGAAGTTCACAGCGCCGGCAGGCTCGCGGCGTCGGCCGCGGGGGCGTGGCGCGCTTCGCTTTCCAGCATCGCCGGAATGCCGTCGCGGATCGGGAAGGCCAGCCGGTCGGCCGGGCACAGCAGTTCGGCGGCGTGGTCCTGCTCGTCGCGCAGCAATCGCAGCGGACCTTTGCAGACCGGGCACACGAGCAGCTGTATCAGGCGGTGATCGATGGTCATGGCGGGCTCTGGGCCTCCAGGCAGCGCAGCAGTTGCCGCGCGAGGGGTTCGGGGATACGGAAGTCTAGCCCGACCACCCAGACGCGCGTCGCGCCCAGGCGGTCGGGCGCCAGCTTGACGGCGTCTTTTTCGGTGGTGATCAGCTCGGCGGTGCCGGCCGGCCAGGGCAGGGCGGCGTAGTCGTGATGGTCGGACAGTGGCAGCCGGTCGATCATCAGTCCGGCGGCTTCCAGCATCGTGAAGAAGCGCTCGGGCGCGGCCAGCCCGGCCACCGCCAGCAGACGCCGGCCTGCGAATGTGGACAAGGGCACGCCGCCGCCCTGGTGGCCGGCCCGCCAGTCGGCCAGCGGCAAGGCCATGCCGAGCCGCCGGGAGGCAAGCTCACCCGGCAGCCGCGTGCTCGCCGAGGGTGCGTTGTAGAGCACCAGTGTGCATGGCGGCAGCCGCGCGGGCAGGGCCTCGCGCAGCGGTCCGGCGGGCAGGCGAAGACCGTTGCCGATGCCGCGTTCGTCGAAGATGATGAGCTGCGCGTCGCGTGCCATCGCGTGATGCTGCAGGCCGTCGTCGGAGACCAGCACGTCGACCTCGGGGTGTGCTGCGCAGAGCGCGCGCGCCGCCGAGATGCGTTTGCGGCCGACGAACACCGGCGCACCGGTGCGGCGCTGGATCAGCAGCGGCTCGTCGCCGACTTCTACCGCCGCTGCGCCGGCCGTCACTTCGAGCACGCCGTCGCCGCGCCGCCCGTAACCCCGCGACACCACGCCCGGCCGCCGGCCCGCCGCGCGCAGCAGTTCGACGACGGCGATCACGGTGGGCGTCTTGCCGGCACCGCCGGCGATCAGGTTGCCCACCACGAGCAGCGGCACCGGCGCGCGTTCGGCCTGTCGCAAGCCCCAGCGCCAGGGCGCACGGTGCAGCGCGGCCAGCGCCGCATACAGCCAGGAGAGTGGCCGCAGGACCTGGGCCAGCGCGGTGCGCCGGCGCTGCCACCAGCAGCGCTGCAGCAGGGCTTCCAGCGCCGCGCCGCGGCCGGCGGAGGGAGGCATCGGCAGACCGCTCAGCGCGTGGCGTTGCCGCTGTCGGTTGCCACCCCGTTGCTGGCGCCGTTCTGCCCCGCCTGCGTGGCGAATGTCAGCCTCGACAGCCCGGCCCGGCGCGCCGCGTCCAGCACGTTGATCACCGCCTGGTGGGCGGCCGTGGCATCGGCCGAGATGATGATCACGCTGTCAGGCCGGCCCGCCGCCGCGGCTTGCAATTCACGCGTCAGCACGTCGACGCTGCGGCCTTCGACGGCCTTGCGATTGACGGCGTAGCGGCCGTCGCTCGCCACCGCGACGATGATCTCGGCCGGCCTGTCGCGCAGCTTTTCCGCGTCGGCGGCGGGCAGGTTGACCTGCAGTTCGGTGAAACGCGAATAGGTGGTCGTCAGCATCAGGAAGATCAGCACCACCAGCAGCACGTCGATGAAGGGGATCAGGTTGATCTCCGGTTCCTCGGCACGGCGACGGCTGAATTTCATAGCCGCCGGTTCCCCGCTTCAGTTGCCAGCCGGCGTGCGAACAGCAAAGCGCATCAGGTGCGGCAGCAGCGACTCGGTGGCCTGTTCCATCAGCAGCTGGAACTCCTCGATGCGGCCGCGGAAGTAGCGATAGAACATCAGCGAAGGGATCGCGACGATCAGGCCGAAGGCCGTGTTGTAGAGCGCCACCGAGATGCCATGCGCCAGCAACTGCGGGTTGGCGCCGCCGGTCGGCGTCTGCGCGCCGAAGATCTCGATCATGCCGACCACGGTGCCCAGCAGGCCGAGCAGCGGCGCCGCCGAGGCGATGGTGCCCAGCGTGTTCAGGTAGCGCTCGATGCGGTGCACGGCGGCGCGGCCGGCGTTCTCGAAGGACAAGCGAAGCGCATCTTCCGTGATGCGCGGCTCGGCGACCACGCTGCGCAGGCCGGCGGCCATCACACTGCCGAGCACGGAGTTATCGGCGAGCTTGTTGATCACTTCGGTGCCGGGCAGGCTGCTGCGCGTCACGCCCATCACTTCGTCGAGCAGGCTGGCCGGCGCCACCAGCGGCGTGCGCAGGTGGTAGAGCCGCTCGATGACGACGGCCAGCGCCACCACGGAGCACAGGATCAGAGGCCAGATCGGCCATCCGGCCGCTTGTATGATCGACAGCAAAAGGGTCTCGTGCGGTGGCTCTGGGCTGTTTCGGGTACGGGCTGGGGCACCGATTCGGGCGCCCGGCGGCGATTATGCGTGACGCCAGTTCCACCAGGCCGCGCCCTGCGGCTGGCGCCAGTGGGAGCTCTGACGCAGCGGCGCTTTCTGTCCACCAGAACTGTGGATAACTTTGTGGAAAACCCTTCCCGATTCGCCGGCAAGCCGCGCCAGGTCAGGAGCCGGCTCTTGTTGCCCAAATTTTGAACAGCAATTTACCTTTGAAAATCAACCGCTTGCATGATGTTTACAGCTTCGTGACAGAGGCGCCTGCGGGCGGCCGGAGGTCGGACCGATCTGTGGAGTTCCAGGGCCATGCACGCCGGGCGGCTCGCCATGGCTGAGCCTGCCGCCGGCGCGGCGCCGCGCACCGTGTGGAGCGTGGCCACGCTGCTGCTCGCCACCGGCGAGACGCTGGCGGCGCGCTTTGGTGCGCTGACGGTGCGCGGCGAGATTTCCGGCTTCACGCGGGCCGGCAGCGGCCACTGCTACTTCTCCCTGAAAGACGCGGCCGGTGCGCCGGCGCTGCTGCGCTGCGCGATGTTCCGCCGCGCCGCGGTGCTGCTCGACTTCGCACCGGCCGACGGCCAGCAGGTCGACCTGCGCGGCCGGCTGGGTGTCTACGAACCACGCGGCGAGTTGCAGATGATCGTCGAGGCCGTGCAGCGTGTCGGCGCCGGCGCGCTGTACGAGGAGTTCCTGCGGCTGCGTGCCCGGCTCGAAGCGCAGGGCCTGTTCGACGCCAGCCGCAAGCGGCCCATCGAACCCTGGCCGGCGGCGGTGGGCATCGTCACCTCGCCCGGTGCGGCTGCCCTGCGCGATGTGCTGACGACGTTGGCGCGGCGTGCGCCGCATGTCCGTGTGCTGATCTATCCCAGCCTGGTGCAGGGCGCGGATGCGCCGGCCGCGCTGGTGCGCGCACTGCGCCTGGCGGCGGCTCGCGCAGAGGTGCAGACGCTGCTGCTGGTGCGCGGTGGCGGCGCGCTCGAGGATCTCTGGGCCTTCAACGACGAGCGTGTGGTGCGCGAGGTGGCGGCCTGCCGGCTGCCGGTGATCTGCGGCGTCGGCCATGAAACCGACATCACGCTGTGCGACCTGGCCGCCGACCTGCGCGCCGCCACGCCCACCGCCGCCGCCGAACTGGCCGCGCCGGCGCGTGACGACGCAATGGCCGCGCTGGAGCAGCGCGCCGCCGTGCTGCGGCGCCTGCAGCAGCGTGCGCTCGAAACCCAGGCGCAGCGCCTCGACACACTGGCGCTGCGCCTGCAGCGGCCGGCCGCTGCGCTGGCCGGCCATGGCCAGAAGCTGGATGCGTTGGTGCAGCGGCTGACGCTGGCGCTGCATCAGCGCGTTCAGCGCGATGGTCAGTCGCTGCCACCGATGGCGCAGCGGCTGCGCGCGGCGCTGCATCAGCAACTGGGCCGCCTGGCGCTGGCATTGACTCCGCAGGCGGGCCGCCTGCAGCGCTCGTTGGGCGTGCAGTTGCAGCGCCAGGCGCAGCAACTGGCCAGTGCCGGGCAGCGCCTGGCGGCACTCGACCCGCAGCAGGTACTGCGGCGAGGTTATGCCTGGGTGGAAGACGCCGAGGGCCGACCGGTGCTGTCGGTGCGCGGCCTGTTGCCGGGGCAGGCAGTGCAGGCCGTCTGGGCCGACGGCCGCGTGCGGGCGCGCATCACCGACGTGGAGACCGCGGCGCCGCGAGGCTGATCGGGCTTCCCTACAATCCAGCTGTTCACGCCATTCTCACCCCCACCGGACGTGGTTGAAACGCGCCGGCACCCACCAAGGAACCTCCATGGAACACACGCTGCCCGCCCTTCCGTTCTCCATCGACGCGCTCGCCCCGCACTACAGCCGCGAGACTCTGGAGTTCCACCACGGCAAGCACCACAACGCGTACGTGGTGAACCTGAACAACCTGCAGAAGGGCACCGAGTTCGAGACGATGCCGCTGGAGGACATCATCCGCAAGTCGTCGGGTGGCATCTACAACAACTCGGCGCAGGTCTGGAACCACACCTTCTTCTGGAACTGCATGAAGCCGGCGGGCGGTGGTGAACCCACCGGCGCGTTGGCCGCGGCGATCACCGCCAAATGGGGCAGCTACACGGCGTTTCGCGAAGCCTTCGTCAAGTCGGCTGTCGGCAACTTCGGTTCGGGCTGGACCTGGCTGGTCAGCAAGGCCGACGGCAGCGTCGACATCGTCAACATGGGTGCCGCCGGCACACCGTTGACCACAGGCGACAAGGCGCTGCTGACCGTGGACGTCTGGGAGCACGCCTACTACATCGACTACCGCAACCTGCGGCAGAAGTTCGTCGAGACCTACCTCGACAAGCTGGTGAACTGGGAATTCGCACAAGGCAACTTCGCCTGAACCCCGGTGCGCCTGCGCGATGCGCGAAGGCCTGTTCGGCGTGCATGATCTGGGCGTGCCGGAATAGCGCGCCAAAATGGGCCACACAGCCGTCGCGGACTCACCCGCTGCGCCGGGCACCTTTCAAGCCGCAGCGCCCGACTTCCATGAAGTCGACATCGGTTCCCTGCAGCGCACCCAGCGCCGGTCCGCCGGCGTCGAGCGTGTCGGGGTGCAGGTCCTGGGGCAGCTGGGTTGTGTCGACGAGCTCACCGAGCTGGACCTCAACCGTGTGCAGCGCGCGGCCATCCTGGGCAACGTGATTGGCCGCATGGCCGCCGCCGGCCCGCAGGCGCGCGGTGACAAGAGCTGCGACAAGATCACCGAGCCCATCGGCAAACTCGAGGCGAAGAGCCGAGGCAACAGCCAGCACTGCGTCGTCACGCCCACCCTTGATGAGACGGGCAAGACGGTCGTGGCGCTGAGCTGGCAAAAGACGCCCGTGCCCGGAACCATGGCCACCGACCCCGGCGTGCACCGCCTGCGCCGCAACGAGCCCGGCTGGGACGAGGAAACGCTCTGGCGCACCTGCACGATGCACACGGACTTGGAGAGCGTATTCCGCAGCCTCAAGAGCGAACTGGGATTGCGCCCGACATGTCACTCCAAGGAACTGCGCTGTCATGGCCAGCTGTTCATCACGGTGCTGGCCTGCCAGTGCGTGCAGAGCAGCGCCTTGGGACTCAGCGCGGTGCCAGGCGGAACCCGAAAACTTGTCAGCCGAGCGCGCAAAAAAATAAAAATCCACGAACGGCAAAACGTTGCAGTTCGCCAAAGGCTCGTCAGGAAACAACTTGGATATCTGGCCGCTGGATTGGGATGCGATGCAAGGCGCGAAGTGCGCCGTGTGGCGAGCCACACAAGCGATACGCAACGCCGCAGCGCGCCCAAGACCAGCGAGTCAAATGTTCGAGTCGTTTTGGAACGAGCCCTGACGCCATGATTCATGGCGAAGTTCTTCGCCGCGCGTTGAACCCCGGCTAAAGTGCGCGATGGCATATGAACTCCACTACTGGCCCGGCATCCAGGGCCGCGGCGAATTCGTCCGGCTGGCCCTGGAGGCGGCGGGTGCACCGTACATGGATGTGGCACGCGGCGCTGAAGACGCCGGCCTCGGCCTGCCGGCGTTGCTGCATCACCTGCAGGACCGCACCCAGACCCAGCCGCCCTTTGCGCCGCCGTTCCTGAAGGACGGCAAGCTGCTGGTGGGGCAGACGGCGGCCATCCTGCATTACCTGGCGCCCACGCTCAAGCTGGTGGCGCGCAGTGAGCAGGCGCGCGTCTGGACACAGCAGATCCAGCTCACCATCGCCGACCTGGTGACCGAGGCGCACGACACCCATCACCCGGTCGCCACCGGCCTGCGCTACGAGGATCAGAAGCCGGAAGCGCTGCGCCGCGCGCAGGAGTTTTGCAGCGCCCGGCTGCCCAAGTACCTGCACTGGTTCGAGAGCATCGTGCAGTGCAACCCGGCCGGGCCGCGGCACCTGGTGGGCGGCAAGCTGAGTTACGCCGACCTCTCGCTGTTCCAGGTGGTCGAGGGCCTGCGCCATGCCTTCCCGAAGGCGGCGGCGCGCACGCTGGCCCTCACGCCCGGCGTGCTTCAGCTGCACGAGCGTGTCGCCCTGCAGCCCAGGGTCGCCGCCTACCTGCGCAGCGACAGGCGCCTGCCGTTCAACGAGCAGGGCATCTTCCGTCGTTACCCGGAGCTGGACTTGCAGTAGACGGAGCTGAGCGGCCGAATGCCCGCATTGCCGGAGCGCGCCGCAACAGTGAAGATCGCAGACGCGCACTCTTGCGCGGCCCTGTGGCCGAACCCACCATGCCGTTACCGCCCGACGAACCTGGCCCGCAGCGCAGCACCACGCCGCGCACCATCACCCGGCGCGAATTCATTGACGGTGTGGCGCTGGGCGCCGTTGCCGCCGCCATGCCGGTGGCAGCGCTGGCTGGCGCGCCGGGTGCGGCCATGGCGTCGGCCGGCTTCATGGGGCAAACCGACGAGTCCTTCCGCACTCTCCACCTCTGGCGCAACCCGCGGGGCCGCGCCGAGATGCCGGTCCACCAGCCGGGTGACGAAGCCTTCGACCTCGTGGTCGTCGGCGCCGGCATCAGCGGGCTCACGGCCGCCATCCTGTGGCGCCAGCGGCAGCCGCAGGCGCGCGTGCTGATCGTCGACCCGCAGGCCGACGTCGGCGGCCACGCGCTGCGCAACGAGTTCACCAGCGCCGGTGGCCGGCGCATCATCGGCTATGGCGGCAGCGAGGCGCTCGACTCGCCGAGCTTCTGGTCCGAAGCCACGCACCAGATGATGCGCGACATCGGCATCGACATCACGCGCTTCCACGAGTGGTACGACGAGCGCTGGGCCGCAGACCGCGGCGTGGCATCGCGCGCCCTCTTCTACGGCCGTGAGCACTGGGGCGTGGACCGCCTGGTGCGCACGCCGCCCGGCGCGCGTGCGTCCGACTGGGTGCCGCAGACACCGCTCTCGCCGCGTGCACAGGCCGACCTGCTGCGCCTGATCGACGCGCCGGTCGACTGGCTGGCCGGCCGCACGCGCAGCCAGAAGCGCACGCTGCTGGCCGGCATCAGCTACGACCGGTTTCTGCAGCGCCACTGCCGGATGGACGCGGAGCTGGCGCGCCACTTCAGCAGCCGCACGCACGGCTGGTTCGGCGTCGGCACCGACGCCACCAGCGCGCTCGACGCCTTCGCGATGGGCCTGCCCGGCTTCAGCGCGATGCGCCTGGGCAAGCAGGTCGACGCGCGCATGAGCGCCACCGGCCGCCAGGCGCTGGCCGGCACCGACAAGTACGTCTACCATTTCCCCGACGGCAATGCCGGCGTGGTGCGCGCCATGCTGCGCAGCCTGATCCCGGCCGCCATGCCCGGCAGCGGCATGGAAAGCCTGGTGCTGACCGAACGCGACGACAGCCGGCTCGACATGCCCGGCGCGCCGGTGTGCATCCGCTTGAACAGCAGCGTGTTGCGCGTGCTGCACGCCGACGACGCGCGGCGCGCGGTCGACGTCACCGTGGCCGGCCCCGACGGCACGCTGCGCAACGTGCGCGCCGGCCATGTGGTGCTGGCCTGCTGGAGCCGCACGATCCCGCTGCTCTGCCCGGAGCTGCCGGCACCGCAGGCCAAGGCGCTGGCCGACCAGCACAAGGTGCCGCTGGTTTACGCCAACGTGCTGCTCGGCAACTGGCGTGCGCTGAAGGCCGCCGGCATCAGCGGCTTTCGCATGCCGGGCCGCTTCTTCGATGAATGCGGCATCGACTTCCCGGTCAGCATCGGCAGCTACCGATTCGCCGACAAGCCTGACGACCCGGTGCTGCTGCACTTCAGCGCCGTGGTGAACGGCGGTGAGGCCGGCACCGAGCCGCGTGGGCAGGCGGCGGCCGGGCGGCGGCGGCTGATGGGCACGAGTTTCGAATCCCTGGAGCATGAACTGATCGACGTGCTGCAGCGTGCGCTGGGTGCGCACGGCCTCGACGCCGCGCGCGACATCGAGGCCATCACCATCAACCGCTGGTCCCACGGCTACACCTACGAGTACATGCGCCCCTGGGACGCCTTCTGGCCCGCCGGCCCGCTGCCCATCACCGAGGCCCGGCGCGGCTGGGGCCGCATCGCGGTGGCGAATGCCGACGCCGGTGCTTTCGCCTACGTGCAGGGCGCCATCGACCAGGCCACGCGCGCCGTGCATGAACTGCTTCCGGGCGCCGGCCGGACCAGCTGGCTGGACTTTCCTGGCCCGCCCAGGAAGAAGCTGGGTCTGGCTTGAGCGGCTGAGAGGGGCGCGGGTTCCATCGAACGAGGGCGGCAGGTGGCTCGCGGCCCATCAGCACAAGGTGGTCGATCCGCTGGCCCGCTTGGAAGCTGCCGTTGGGCCGAGGGCGTCCTGGCAACGCTGGCCGCCACACAGAAAGCCGTGAGACCGGACGCAGGTCCTTTGGGCACGGTCCGGGCCGAGAGGCTGGTGGGATTCGCCGCCAGCCACCACCACCGTCAGTGCGAGAACAAGGTTCTGTCGTTGGCGACCACCAGCTTGTCGACCACTTGCCGCGCAAAGATGTAGCCGAGTTTGGCGAAAAGCTCAGGCCGCTCGCGCAGAAACTGTCGCAGCTTGTCGTGGGCCATTGTGAACAGCCGCGCCTCGCCGCCGGCGCGCACGTCGGCCGACGCCGGCCGACCCGACAGGAAGCTCATCTCGCCGACGATGGCACCGCGCGGCACGCGCTCGAACCGCTGCTCGCCGTCCCAGTACAGGTCGAGATGGCCGTCGATGAGCACCGTGACCTTTGCAGCTGTCTGCCCCTTCTTGAGCAGCACATCGCCGTCGGGCGCCGTACTCCAATGGCCCGCGGCCAGCAACTTGCGAAATTCGCCCGGCGTCAGCAGCGGGAACACGGTCTCGTAGAGCCAGGCGGCCTCGCGGTTCCAGCCCCCCGCACGGCCGTCGCGGTGGAGCATCAGCAACTGGTAGCAGTTGATCGCGATGAACAGGAAGTTCATCACGACGTGTATCCACAGTGGCTGCCCGGGCCGGATGAAGTAGTAGATCACCACGTCGAGCAGGCAGGCGACGACGGTGATGATCCGCAGCCAGCGCATGTCGCGCATGGCGTAAGACACGGCGATCAGCCCGTAAGACAAGATCGACAAGGCGTCGTAGAAGCCGAGCTCTAATTCAGGCATGTCGCGGGTGAAGACGAAGTGGACAGGGGCGAAGGCGTGGGTGCTAAGGGCCTCCAGACGTGGAGCCGAGGTTCAGGCCGTCAGGCTGAGCGGAGAACTCGCCGGCTTGCTGGCAACCCCGTCGCCACTCGGCGCCGACGTCTTCGCCAACGTCATGTCAGCCGAATCCGCCATTGAAGTCATCCCGATGACAACGCTGCTCAGCAGGGTGATCGAGACCAGCACGCTGGCAAACGCAGCGGCCGCACCGCCCTGACGCTGCGGCCATCCAGCGCGGCTGCTGCCGGGGGCGCCGATGACGGCCTGGGTCGTGGCGGCTTGCTGGCGGGCTTCGGCCTCTGCGGCGTGGCGGAAGGCGGTGCGCATGGCATCGAACGAGGCAGCTTGGCAGTGGGTCTGGGTGAACATGGCATGTCTCCTGGGGGTGGTTTGAAGCGGTGACTGAACTGTCTGCTTCAGCGCGCCCGAAGTCATGAAACCGGCCTGAAACCGGCATGAAGCGTTCTGCAGCGTTCTGCAGCGTTCTGAAACGCCTTGAAAAGTGGCTGATTGCTGCCTGCTTACCGCCTGATACGCTTCGCTGGCCGTCTTGACCCGCCGTACCGCGCCTGACCCCATGAACCCGCCCGTGCCGACCCAGCCCACCCAACTCCCCGCCGCCCGCCTGATCGCCATCCTGGCGGCCGATGCCGCCGGCTATTCCCGCCTGATGGCCATCGACGATCGGCTGACGGTGGAACTGCTGGACGCCGGCCGCGCCGTGTTCCGCGATGCCTGTGCCGAACATCAAGGCCGGGTGGTCGACATGGCGGGCGACTCGGTGTTGTTGGCGTTTGGCAGCGCGGCCTCGGCGCTGCGCTGCGCGCTGGTGGTGCAGCAGCGGCTGGTGGCGCAGGCCAACCCGCAGACCGGCACGCTGCGGCTGCCATTCCGCATCGGCATTCACCTGGGCGATGTGATCGAAAAGGCTGACGGCAGCGTGTACGGCGACGGCGTCAACATCGCAGCGCGCTTGCAAGCACTGGCCGAGCCGGACGAGGTGTTCGTGTCGCAAAGCATCCGCGACCTGCTCGGCGCCAAGCCGGTGGCGCGGTTTGAAGATGCGGGCGAGCACCAGCTCAAGAACGTACTGATGCCGGTGCATGTGTGGCGGGCCTTGCCGCCGGGCAGCCAAGCACCAGCCGCCAGCGACGCACCGGCGTCCGCAACCAATTTCATACCCACCGGCAGCCTGCACTTTGCAGGCCGCTTCGAACTGCAGCCCGTGGAGCGCCGCCTGCTGGTGGACGGCGAACCCGCAGCGCTCGGCTCGCGCGCCTTCGACCTGCTGCTGGTGCTCATCGAGCAACCCGGCACCTTGCTCACCAAGAACCAGTTGCTCGACCGCGTCTGGCCGGGCCTGGTGGTGGAAGAGAACAACCTGGCCACGCAGATCAGCGCCTTGCGCAAGGTGCTGGGCGGCGACGTCATCGCGACCATTCCGGGCCGGGGTTACCGGTTCACGGCGCGCATCGAGGCGGGATCTTCTGGCACCGCCACGGCCGCAGCAGCAGCGGGCGCGTCAGCCGCTGCGTCAGCCAATCCGTCAGCACCGCAACCAATCCTGCAACCGGCTGCCCCGCCGCCCCAAGCCGCGCAGCTGCAGACCAACCTGCCCGCCACGCTGCCGAACCTGGTGGGCCGCGCCGAGGACATGGCGGCCCTGGGCGAACTGATCGCCCAGCACCGCCTGGTCAGCATCGTCGGCGCGGGCGGCATGGGCAAGACCACCATCGCTCTGCACCTCACCGCCCAGCGGCAGGCCGATTACCGCCACGGCGTGTGCTGGGTCGAAATGGCCACCGTCACCGACGCCCAAGCGCTGCCCGCAGCCATCGCCGCGGCCATCGGCGTGCACATCGGCAGCGGCGATGCGCTCAAGGGCCTGTGCGGTGCACTCGCACCGCTGACCATGCTGCTGACGCTGGACAACGCCGAGCAGGTGGTCGATGGT
>Ga0163144_10022398_pt1 | contig 12517 bp, 12 predicted proteins | sample OliLak19BULKMAT1_FD_123175 | JGI IMG/M metagenome (GOLD analysis project Ga0163144, IMG submission 123175) | Freshwater microbial mat bacterial communities from Lake Vanda, McMurdo Dry Valleys, Antarctica - Oligotrophic Lake LV.19.BULKMAT1 | ecosystem: Environmental > Aquatic > Freshwater >... | reverse complement strand
GGCGTGAACAGCGGCACCCAGCTCGCATAGTCGATCACCGGTGAGCCCGGATCGTTGAACGCGATGAAGATCGCGAACATCGGCAGCATCAGCAGGATCATCATGGGCGACAGCAGCGTCTGCGCTTCCTGGATCGTGTCGCACAGAGAGCCGAGCGCCATGAAGATCGCGCCATACAGCACATAGCCGAGCATGAAGCTGATCAATGCCGGGATGATCAGCGCCGGATTCGTTGCGGCCGCAATGAACGGCTGGATCATCTCCATCAGGGCCGGTGACTGGCTCGCCCCGAAGGCCGCCCCCGCACCGGCAAACAGGCCCCAGGACAGCATCATCGTCGAGGTCACCGCAAACACCGCGAGCAGCTTGCCCGCCAGTAGCTCCGGCAGCTTCACCGAGGTGAGCAGCGTATCGAAAATCTTGTTGGAACGCTCCTCGATCGTGCCCATCAACAGGTACTGAATGATCGAGAACACCATCAGCCAGAGAAAATAGGCGAGCGCCACCGCGACAATCGCGGGTGCCCGGTCGGCCGTTGTCACTTCCGCGCCCTGCTCAGCCGTCTCGCGCGGCCGGAACTCGGCGACCTTCACTGAAGCTTCATCCGCCGTTTTCAGGAAATCGGAACTCAGCCCGGCCGCCACCAGCGCATCCCGCCGGCTGAGATCGCGCATCGCCGTCTCGGCCGAAAAGCGCAGGCCGGACACGTTCACGTCCGAACTCCAGTATTCCAGCGTCCGCCCATCCGGCGACAGGATCAGCGCCGCAAACAGCGGCTTGTCCCCGCCCGGTCCCGGCACTTTCAGTTCACCCATCAGATAGGGTGTCAGTTCCTCAATCGTCTGCGTAGGCGCAGGCACGGCCACGAACTTGCGCGCCGAAGCTGCAGCGGCGGCACTCGTTTGCGGCGCGCCACCCGCGTCTGTCGCAGACCCTGAGAGCGACTGGAACTCCTCCAGCGCGCGCGCTTCGCTGCGTGTAAACTCTGCCTCGATGGCCTGCGAGATGACAGTGCCCGGCTCAATCACCGTATAATAGCGCACCGGTGAGGAAGATGCCGCGAAATAGCCGAACGCCGCCCCGATGATGATGAAGAGCGGCACCGCCGCCAGGCTCAGCCAGAAGCCCCAGGCCTTCACATAGCCGAGGAAATCACGCCGGAAGATCAGGTAGATATTGCGCATCAGGCGGCCTCCCCCACTTCGGCCGGCGTGGGCACATCCAGCGCCGCCGCCTCCGCTTCGCCGACCAGTGAGACGAACACATCCCTCAGGCGCGCCTCTTCCGGCTGGAAGCCGACAATCGGCGCGCCGGTCTCCAGCGCCGCCCGCAACACATCTTGCGCGCCCAGACCGCGCGGCAAAGCCACGCGCCACGAATCGCCTGGACCCTTGTCCGCCGCCCGCTGCGCCTCGAAGCCCTTGGGCCTGAGCGCCGCCGCCAGATCAAAGCCATGCTCCACTGCCATCCGCGCGCCCTGCCCGAGGGTCGCATAGGCGGCGTCCAGCGTGCCGTCGAACACCTTGCGCCCGCGCGCCAGCATGACGATCCCGTCGCAGAGCCGCTCAGCGTGTTCCATCACATGCGTCGAGAACAGGATCGTTGCGCCCCGCTTGTGCTCGGCGCGGATCAGGTCCTCCAGCGTCTGCTGGTTCATCGGGTCGAGGCCGGAGAAAGGCTCATCGAGGATCAGGAAATCCGGCCGGTGCGCCAGCGTCGAGAGGATCTGCACCTTCTGCGCCATGCCCTTTGACAGCTTGGATATCCGGGACGCCCTGAACGCACCCAGACCCGTCGTCTCCAGCAGTTCGTTCGCCCGCGCCTTCGCGTCCGCCGCGCTCATGCCCTTGAGGCGCGCAAAATAGGTGATCGTGTCGCGCGCGGTCATCTTCTTGTAGAGGCCGCGCTCCTCCGGGAGAAAGCCTACGCGCCGCAGGTTCTTGATATCCGGCGCCGCACCGAACAGCGAGACCGAGCCCTCATCCGGCTGCATCACGCCCAGCGCCATCCGCAAGCTGGTCGACTTGCCGGCGCCGTTCGGCCCCAAGAAACCGATGATCTGGCCTTCCGGCACATCGAAGGAAAGGTTGCTGACCGCCGTGAAGCCGCCAAAACTCTTGGTGGCGCCGGACATGACGAGCGGGGCTTCGCCCATGGGCGGTCTCCTTCAGCAGCTGATACCCAGACTTTAGCGTAATTCGATAAAGTTCAAGGGGTATGGCGGGCGAAGGCTTAGAGCGGCGTTAAACGCGGCTCCTAGAAATCACATAACGGCGCCGAACAGCCAGATCATTGCCTGCACGATCAGCGCGAGGACAATCATCACCACAACCGTCGCCATCCAGCGTCCGCCCAGGTTCAGGAACAGGCCAGCCCCGAAACCGACAATCGCCATCAGGCCGAGCGAGATCGCCCAGTTGAAGCCGATCGCGAGCGCGAGCGTGGCATGGCCCACCATGAGGATAATGATCAGGCCGCCCCAGACGCTGCCGGTGATGAAGCCGTCCCAGGTGGCTTTCTGGTCGCGAATGTCCATCTCGCCGTGGTGGTAGTCGTGGGTGGCCATGGTCTGCCCTCTTGGTCGGTGGTCGTGCCTGATGCGCCTTCTATCGGGCCTCTCCCGGCGCATCAAGCGCGGCAAAGCGACCCTGACACAGGTCCCGCTAGTTCACAGGCTGGCGCGCCTTGCGTTTCGGCGGCTTCGGCGCGAACGGCGCCGGCAACGGCAGCGCCGGCACGCCCTCTTCCTTCAACGCCTCGCGCTCTTCCGGTGTCGTCTCGCCCCAGATCGGGCGATCATCCTGCTCGCCATAGTACATGGCGCGCGCTTCCTCGGCGAAATCGCCGCCGACATAGTCGAAATTCTCGGAAACGTGCTGGCGCGCCTTCTCGGCAAACTCTGCCATCAGCTTTTCGGGGTCCGGCGCCGCGGCCTTGCCCTTGGTCGTGCGCACCGCTGGCGCCATGATCTGCTTGGCCACCGTGCGGCTGTCGCAGTCCGGGCAGGCCACCAGCTTGCGTTTCACCTGCGTGTCAAAGGCGTCCGAGGAGGCAAACCAGGCGTCGAACCCGTGGTCGCAGTCGGTACAGGTGAGCGCGTAGCGAATCATTTCGAAGCGGCCTCAGACGCCGGCCAACAGCGGGTCCAGCTTGCCCGCCTGGTCCATCGCCATCATGTCGTCGCAGCCGCCGATATGCCGGTCGCCGACGAAAATCTGCGGAAACGACTTCCCGCCGCCCGATCGCTGGACCATTTCGTCCTTCAGCGCAGCGTTCATGCCCGCATCAATCTCGGTGAAATCGGCCTTCTTGTCCTTCAGAAGCGCCACCGCGCGCGAACAATAGGGACAGAACTGACGCGTATAGATCGTGACCTTGGCCATCCGGCATTCCTCTCTAAGCGGCAGACGCATTCTGCCCTGACACATTAATTATATGGTTACGTCGGTTTCCCGGACAACGCGTGCCAGCACCAACACGTCAACGTGCCGCGCCCCTGCCTGTTTCAGGGCGCGTGTGCACGCCGACAGCGTCGCCCCGGTCGTCAGCACGTCGTCCACCAGCAGCACCCGTTTGCCCGCGTGCGCACCAGCCCGTCCACCAGCACCGTGCGGCCCGTCTCCGCCCCGATGGCCTGCGCCAGCCAGCCAGACTGGTTGAACCCCTGCACCACCAGCCGCGTATAGTGCAGCGGCACCGGCACCAGCACATCCGCCTCGTCGATCAACACGCCGCCCGTCTGCCGCATCCAGCCGCACAGCGTCTCCAGCCCGTCCCGCCGCCCAGCCCGCTTCAGGTCAAGCACCGGCCGGCGCGCCGTCTCGTCATACACCAGCGCCGCCCGAGCCCGGTCCCAGCGCGGCGGCCGCGCGAGGCACACCACGCACCAGGTCTCGTCCCCTGTCCGGTAATCCAGTGGCACGCCGCACCGGTCGCACAGGGGATCGGAAATAAAGCGCAGCCGCGCGAAGTCCTCCGGCGACAGAGGTCCGCGGCCCATGCGCCGCTCCCCGCTGATCAGCGAGCGCGGCGGCCAGAAGAAATCCCCGGCCGAGCGGAGAAACGCCTTGGCCCCGGCGCGTCCCTTGGGCATATCCCGTGTCATGGCGCCCCCCGCACAAGCCCCGCCGCAGATCTTCGACCGGGAGCGCCTTGCCGCGCGCCGGGACCGGATCGCCAAAACTTTCGCAGACTACGGCTTCCTGCGCCAGCGCGTCCTCGACGATCTTGAAAGCCGGCTTGACGACACGCCTCGCAAGTTTGGCCTTGGGCTCGAGCTGGGCGCCGCTGGCGGCGAGTTGTCCGCCCGCCTCCTCGCCAGCGGCAAGGCGCAGGTGATGGTCGCCGCCGATACGGCGCCCGCCTTCCTCGCCGCCGCCCAGGCGCGCGGAATGGACGCCACCTTCGCCGATGAGGAAGCCCTTCCCTTCCCGCCTGCCAGCTTCGACCTGATCGCCGCCCCGCTGACGCTGCACTGGGTCAACGACCTGCCCGGCACCCTTGCCCAGATCAAACGCACACTGACGCCGGACGGACTGTTCGCGGGCGCGCTGTTTGGCGCCGGCACGCTGGCGGAACTGCGCAGTGTACTGACGGACGCCGAAACCGAAATCATGGGCGGCCTCGCCCCGCGCCTCTCACCGCTGCCGGGCTTGCGCGACATGGCAGCCCTCCTTCAACGCGCCGGCTTCGCCCTGCCGGTCGCCGACCGCGACACGGTCACGGTGCGCTACGCGGACCCGCTTAGCCTGCTCACGGATCTGAAAGGCATGGGCGAGCGCGCCGCCTTCACGCGCGGCACGGCCCAGCCGCTCCCCCGCCGCGTCCTCGCCCGCGCCATGGCGCTCTACCGCGAACGCTACGCCGGACCCGATGGCCGCGTGTCCGCAACATTTGAGATTGTCCACATCCTCGGCTGGGCCCCTGCGCCCGGTCAGCCGCAACCGCTGAAGCCCGGCAGTGCACGCGCAAGCCTTGCGGACGCCGTGCGCCGTGTGCAAAAGGACGAAGGTTAGAGGCTTGTTCCGTCTACGGACGGCTCAGGTCACAATCGCGTCTTCGATCAGCTGATAGGTGTCGTCGTTGGCGGCGGCGACCGAGGTCAGACCGGACAGCAGCGCCACGACGATCAGCGCCGCGATAAGGCCGTACTCGACAGCTGTCGAGCCGCGCTCGTCGGCGAGAAGGTCTTTGAAGAGGCGGCGCATCGCGATCATGATCAATCCATCAGGGCAGTTGGGCGAGCCAGTCGAACAGGGGAAGGTCTGCCGGTGGCGCGGGGTAATCTCTCAGCCTCGACGTCTCTACCCACACGACGGCCTGGCCTTCGCGCGGCTGGATCAATCCAGACCACTTTTTGCAGCCGTACAATGGCATGAGGAGGTGAAAACCCGGGTAAGCGAAGCTCGCAAAAGTCAGCGGTTCGAGTGCGCTTTCGTTAACCTTGACCGACAGCTCCTCTTCAAGCTCACGCACCAGGGCCGCTTCGGGCGACTCCCCCGCCTCCAGCTTTCCGCCCGGAAACTCCCACAGACCGGCCAGCTGTTTTCCCTCCGGCCGCTGCGCCAGCAGAACGCGCCCCGCACTGTCAAACAGCGCCGCCGCCACGACCAGCAGCACCGGCTTCGTCATGTCCGGTAGGCGCCGTTGATATCGACATAGCCGTGTGTCAGGTCGCAGGTCCACACGGTCGCCCCGCCCTGCCCGGCGCCAAGGTCCACGCGGATCGTGAACTCGGATTTCGCGAACACCGCGCTCGCCGCCGCCTCGTCATACTCCGGCGCCCGCGCGCCATCCTTCGCCACCTGAACGCCGTCAAACCAGATCGCCAGCTTGTCGATGTCCACCGGCTCATAGGACTTGCCGACCGCCATCACGATCCGCCCCCAGTTGGCATCCCCGGCCGCCATCGCCGTCTTGATCAGCGGCGAGTTGGCAATCGACACTGCCACCGCCTTGGCAGAGGCATCGGACGCGGCGCCCTCGACTGCGACCCTGGCAATCTTGCTGGCCCCCTCGCCGTCCTTCACCACCTGCATCGCCAGATCATGACAGACCGCCAGCAGCGCTTTTTCAAACACGGCAAAGCGCGGATCCTCGCGCTGCGTGATCGGGGCCATGCCGCTGGCCCCGGTCGCAAACACCATCAGCGTGTCGGACGTCGAGGTGTCCCCGTCCACCGTGATCGAATTGAAGGTCAGGTCTGCCGCCCCGCGCAGCGCCGCCTGCAGCAGGCCTGCGTCGACTGCGGCGTCCGTGAACACGTAGGCCAGCATCGTCGCCATGTTCGGCGCGATCATGCCGGATCCTTTGGCAATGCCGGCAAACCGCACGTCGGCGCCGCCGATGTCGAACGCGCCCCCCGCCCCCTTGGGATAGGTGTCGGTGGTCATGAACGCGCGCGCCGCTTTCTCCCAGTCCGGCGCGTCCAGCCGGCGGGAGAGTTGCGGTATGTAGGCGCCGACATAGTTGGGATCGCTCAACGGCTCGCCGATTACCCCGGTCGCCGCCAGGAAACACCGGTCACGCCGGGCGCCCAGCACATCCGTCAGCGCCTGCAACGTCGCCTCGTTCTTCAGCACGCCCTTCGGGCCGGTGAAGGCATTGGAATTGCCGGAATTGGCGACCAGCGCCCGCGCCTTGCCGCCGCCAGATCCCAGCGCTTCGCGGCACCAGCGTACATCCGCCGAGGCGGTCAGCGAGCGCGTGAATACGCCGCCGCAGGTCGTGCCCTCGTCGAATACGAACATGAATACATCATCGCGCTCCACGCCGCGCCGGGCATAGAACCCGCGGCTGCCTGCAGCCCCAGTCAGGCCGCGCACCTCCGGCAGCTTCGGAAAGGACTTGGGGGCGAAAGGCGAAGGTTTCAGGTTCACAGGTCATCCTCGGTGGGCGGGTTGGGTAAGACCGGCGCGGCAGGCTCCGTGGACGGGACATAGATTTCGCCGCCGCCCTGCTCGATGGTCGCTTCAGTGCGCAGGCGGCGCAGGATGCGGCTCACCTCATTGAGGGTCAGGAAAGTCGCGATCTCCGGCCGCATCTCCTCACGCGTCTTCGGCGGCTCGGTCCGTCGGTCCTTGACCTTGAGGATATGCCAGCCCGCAGACGTCTCGAACGGCGGCGACACCTCCCCTTCCGGCGTGTTGGCAATCACCACCGGAAACGGCTCGGCCAGGTCATTCGGCGCCAGGTAGCCTAAGTCGCCATTCTCCATCCGGGTGCGCGTATCCTTGGAATTGTTGAACACCAGGCTCTCGAACGTCTCGCCCTGCTCGATCCGCCGGAACACCGCGTCCGCCTCGTCCTTGGTATCCAGCAGGATATGCGCCACCGACACCTGATCATTCGCCTGCTGCAGGCGCACCTGCTCGGCATACATCTTGTCGATCGCCTCTTCGGTCACCTGCTGCGCCACCAGGCTCTCCACCAGCAGGTTGCCGAGGATCCGCTCGCGCGCCATCTCCAGCCGCTGCTGACCGGCCGGGTCGCGGTCCAGCTGCCGGCGTGCCGCTTCCTGCGCCATCAGTTTCTGGTCGATCAGCTGGTCGAGGATGATCCGGTGGGCCTCGTCATCGGCGCTGAAGTCCTGCCCGGCATTGATCAGCCCGCGCGCCACCGCTTCCAGCTCGACATCCCCCTCGAACACCGGCTCGCCGTTGACGTAGGCTGCGACCGTTTGGTCGATCACCGGAATCTCGGTGGCCGCCGTCTCAGTCTTTCCGCAGCCCGCCAGCAGCGCCGCCAGCGCCAGAACCGCCAAATGCGCAGGCAAAATCAAAGGCATGGCTCGCATGGGGGGAACCCTCACAGACTGAGGGCGCCTCATTGACACCCTTTGGCGGCGTTCTTAAGTCTGCCCCGCGTGCTGGTCGAGTGGTTTCAGCCAGACAAGGCGCGGTGGGATAGCGGCCTTTATTCCTGTAAGCTCAGGTTCAGGATCGCTCGCATATATCCCCGTAAACTGGTTGGTGCTGCTTCATATGCTTACTGTTGCCCGCAAGATTTTCGGAACGGCTAATGACCGCAAACTGAAGCCGCTCCGCGCCCGGGTGAACCGGATCAACGCGCTTGAGCCAATCATGGAAGCGCTGTCTGACCAGTCGCTGAAGGGCAAGACCCAGGAATTCCGCAAGCGTCTCGCTGATGGCGCGACCCTCGACAGCCTCCTCGAGGAGGCCTTCGCGGTCGTCCGCGAAGCCGCCAAGCGCGCCAACAACATGCGCCACTTCGACGTCCAGCTGATGGGCGGCATGGTGCTCCATTCCGGCGCCATCGCCGAAATGCGCACCGGTGAGGGCAAAACGCTTGTCGCCACGCTCGCCGCCTATCTCAACGCCCTCGAAGGCAAGGGCGTGCACGTCATCACCGTCAACGACTATCTCGCCCGGCGCGACTCCGAATGGATGGGCCGCATCTACGGCGCCCTCGGCATGTCCACCGGCGTGGTCGTCCACGGCGTCACGGATGAAGAGCGCAGGGCCGCCTACGCCGCTGACATCACCTACGGCACGAACAACGAGTTCGGGTTCGACTACCTGCGCGACAACATGAAATACGCGCTCGAGCAGATGGCCCAGCGCGGCCACCATTTCGCGATCGTCGACGAAGTCGACTCGATCCTCATCGACGAGGCCCGCACCCCGCTGATCATCTCGGGGCCGACCGATGACCGCTCCGACCTCTATATCAAGATCGACAGCCTGATCCCCCGCCTCGAGCCGTCCGACTTCGACCATGACGAGAAACAGCGCTCGGTCGTCTTCTCTGAAACCGGCACCGAGAAGATCGAAGGCTGGATGGTCGAACTCGGCCTGCTCGAAGGCTCGCTCTGGGAGCCGGGCAACATCTCGCTCGTCCACCACTCCAACCAGGCCCTGCGCGCCCACAAGCTCTACAGCCGCGACAAGGACTATATCGTCAAGGATGGTCAGGTGATGCTGATCGACGAGTTCAACGGCCGCATGATGGAAGGCCGCCGGCTCTCCGAAGGCCTGCACCAGGCCATTGAGGCCAAGGAACGCGTCGACATCAAGCCCGAGAACGTCACCCTCGCCTCGATCACCTTCCAGAACTATTTCCGCCTCTACAAGAAGCTCGCGGGCATGACCGGCACGGCGCTGACCGAGGCCGACGAATTTGCCGACATCTACAAGCTCTCGGTCATTGATCTGCCCACGAACAAGCCCGTCCTGCGCCTGGATGAAGACGACGTCGTCTACCGCACCGCCAAGGCGAAATATGCCGAGATTGTCAAGGAAGTGAAGGAAGCCCATGCCAAGGGCCAGCCGCTCCTGCTCGGCACCGCCTCGATAGAGAAGTCCGAACTCCTCTCCAACCTCCTCACCGCGCAGCGCATCCCCCACAAGGTACTGAACGCGCGCTATCACGAGCAGGAAGCCTTTATCGTTGCCAATGCCGGCGTGCCCGGCGCCGTCACGGTCGCCACCAACATGGCTGGCCGCGGCACCGACATCCAGCTCGGCGGCAACCCCGACATGCGCCTCGCAGCCGAACGCGCCGAGAAGGAAAAAGGCCTCGGCCGCGTCCTCTCAGACGGCGAAGTGTCCCTGCTCGCCGCCCAGATCCGCGCCGATATCGAAATCAAGAAGAAGCAGGCGCTGGACGCCGGCGGCCTGTATGTTCTGGGAACGGAGCGTCATGAATCCCGCCGCATCGACAACCAGCTGCGCGGCCGCACGGGCCGTCAGGGCGACCCCGGCAAGTCGAAATTCTACATCTCGATCGAAGACGACTTGATGAGGATCTTTGCGGCCGACCGCATGGACTCGGTCATGCGCCGCCTCGGCATCAAGGAAGACGAGGGCATCACCCATCCCTGGATGAACAAGGCGATGGAAACCTCGCAGAAGAAGATCGAGGAACGCAACTTCGAGATCCGCAAGAACGTCCTCAAGTATGACGACGTGATCAACGACCAGCGCAAGGCGATCTTCGAACAGCGCCTGGATTTCCTGCGCTCGGACGATGTGTCCGACACCATCCTCGACATGCGCGAAACCGTGATCGACGCCCTCGTTGCCCGCACGATGCCGGAAAAGGCGTATGCGGAGCAATGGGACATCGAAGGCCTCGCCGAAACCCTGCGCGGCGATCTGGCGCTCGATCTGCCGGTCAAGGACTGGGCGGGTGAGGAAGGCGTCGCCAATGAGGAAATCGCCGAGCGCATCCGCGCCGCGGTCAACACCCATTATGGCAACCTGGCGAAAGCGGTCGGCGACCAGCAGATGCGCCGCATCGAGAAACAGCTGCTGCTGCAGGTGCTCGACCTGCGCTGGCGCGACCACCTCCAGCATATCGACCAACTACGCTCGGTCATCCACCTGCGCTCCTACGGCCAGCGCGATCCGCTGAACGAGTTCAAGCGCGAAGCCTTCAACCTGTTCGACACACTGCTCGGCGAACTGCGTACGACCGTCACCCGCTCGCTGATGCACATCCGCGTGCAGGCCGCGCCGGAGCCCCAGCGCCGTCCGGTCCCGGTCGCCGCGATGCCCGTCCCGCCGAAGCCCGCCGTCGCCCACGAGACCAAGCTCGACCCCGACACCGGCGTCAACGAGATGGCCCCTGAAGAGGCCCCCGTGGATCTGCCCCAGGCCGAAGACGACTGGTCCAACACCCCGCGCAACTCCGCCTGCCCCTGCGGTTCAGGCAAGAAATACAAACACTGCCACGGCGCCATCGAAACGCAGAAGGCCTGATCGCCACTTCACCCCTCTTCTTCCGGGAGAGGCTGCGAGGGAGAAGCGATTGCGCGGCAATCGCCCCGAGCAGGCCCATTGCGAAGAAATGGGAGCTGAGGGACTTGCGGCAAATCCTACGCCCGCGGAAACACCCCCGCCCTACTCAACGCCGAAGAGACGCCATGCCCGAGTGCGCCCTCTAGCCAGCGCGCCGTCTCGATCATCCGCCCAAGGTCGATGCCGGTCTCGAAACCCGCCCGGTGCAGCATCCAGACCACATCTTCCGTCGCCACATTGCCCGTCGCGCCCGGCGCAAACGGGCATCCGCCGATCCCGCCGCAGCTGGCGTCGATGATGTCGATGCCCGCCTCGACCGCCGCAAACACATTGGCGAGGCCCGCCCCGCGCGTATCGTGGAAATGCAGCCGCAAGCTCACATCCGGCGCTTCCATCCGTACACGCTCGATCCTCTGGCGCACATCCCAGGGTGTCGCCGCGCCGATCGTGTCGCCCAGCGCCAGCTCCGCAATCCCCGCCCGCTGCGCCTGCGCCGCCAGATTGCCGACGACGCCGATATCCACATCCCCGTCATAGGGATCGCCAAACGCCACCGAGATCGTCGCCGACAGAGGCAGCCCCGCCTCGTGCACCAGCGGCGCGCACTTCGCCAGCATGTCGGCGCTCTCCTGCGGGCTCATGCCCTGATTGCGCCGCCCGAACCCCTCGCCCGCGACCAGCACGAAATTGATCTCGTCCGCCCCCGCCTCGATCGCCCGCCGCACGCCGGTCTCGTTGAGCGCCAGCGCGATATGCTTGGTGCCGCCCTTGCGCCTCAGCCCCGCAAACACCGCCGGCGACTCCGCCATTTTCGGCACCGCCTTGGGCGAGACGAAACTGCCCGATTCCATCCGCGTCACGCCCGCCGCCTCCAGCCGCGCGATGAATTCCAGCTTCTGCGCCAAGCTCAGATTGGCCGGATCATTCTGCAACCCGTCCCGCGGGCCGACTTCGACGATATGAATCTTCCGTCCCATGACTATTTGCCCGTAAATGCCGGCGCGCGCCGCTCGACGAAACTCGCCACACCTTCCTTGAAATCATGCGTCGCGAAGCTGCGCTCCATCTCCGCATCCGCCGCCGCGAGGGACTCGCCATAGGACTGGAAATAGCTCTCGCGAATCTGCCGCTTCATGATCGCCACCGAGCGCGGCGAGACCTGCGTCGCCAGATGCTGCGCCACCTCGCCGACATGTGCCATCAGCTCCGCGCCGGGCAGCGCGCGGTTGACGAGGCCTAGGCGTTCAGCCTCTGCGCCGTCAAACTTGCGCGCGGTGAACAGCAGGTCCAGCGCATTCGCCTCGCCGACCAGGCGCGGCAATTGCCAGGCGATGCCATGCTCGGCAATCAGCCCGCGCTGCGCAAAGGCGGTCGTGAACTTCGCTTCGGCCGCCGCATAGCGAAGGTCCGCAAACAGCGTCAGGATCAGACCAATGCCCGCACATGGACCATTGATCGCCGCGATGATCGGCTTCGGGCAGGCGAACATGTGGCCGAACCGGCCCGGAAACGTCTGCTCCAGCGGCGACGGCGCCGGTCGCTTCACCTCCGGACGGCTCGCCTGGTAAGTGTCCCCGCCACTCGCCTGGATCGATTGCAGCCCGTTCATGTCGGCGCCCGCGCAGAAGCCGCGCCCGGCGCCGGTGATCACGATACAGCGCACCGCCTCATCCGCCCCGCCGGCGCGGATCGCGGAACCGACTTCGGTCTGCATCAGGCCGGTCCAGGCGTTCAGCCGCTCCGGCCGGTTCAGCGTG
>Ga0163144_10022395_pt1 | contig 12519 bp, 7 predicted proteins | sample OliLak19BULKMAT1_FD_123175 | JGI IMG/M metagenome (GOLD analysis project Ga0163144, IMG submission 123175) | Freshwater microbial mat bacterial communities from Lake Vanda, McMurdo Dry Valleys, Antarctica - Oligotrophic Lake LV.19.BULKMAT1 | ecosystem: Environmental > Aquatic > Freshwater > Lake... | reverse complement strand
TGATTTACGAGCCTTGTCCATTGCCATGCCAATTTTCGGAAAGGCCGTGGCAGGAGGTGTCTTATTGGGTGGCGTCGACCAGAAGGTGGACCGTTCACGAGGACGTTTCCGTGGGGGCGGTCGATTCTTCGGCGGATTCCCATGATTCATACTTGCTTGTCCTTTTTGGGATGATGGTGGTTCTGCTTTTGATGGTTGAGACTTTGACGGTGCTGACCCATTGTTGTTTGTGTTGTTCTTGTTTCCTGGTACCAGCGACAAAGGTTCTGCCACGGTATCTCCCGCAATAATGGAATGAAAGAGAGATTGTACATGGCCATAAATTTCAAAAATTTGCGGAGCGCCCAGATCCAATTCTGACATGAACTTGATGGTTTCAACGTGCATCCAAACTCCACACTTCGATGTCTTGGCAGGCCATGATCCAAAAATCAACAAGCGCTTGGGATATGCTTGTGGATATACCCCATTTTCCACTACCACTTGAAGTGTCATATCCTTCGAATCGACATCGGTGACTTTAATTGTAAGGATGGTTTCGTTGTCATTTTTGGTAGATGTGAATTCCGATGGAAAAATCGCTTCCAAGGCTTCCATTTCCTCTTGTAGCATTTCCAAATTGTCGTCCCTATTGTCGTCACCTTCCGTTGCCGTTTCCAGAGTAACCCCTGCAATTTTTTGGAGTTCTTGCCAAAAGGCGTCTTTTGGTCCTACGTTTTGCGCCTGGGCTTGCTCCAAAACAAACTTGGCATCTGGAATGCGAATGCCATGATTGGAGGCAAACGTTTTAACGGCGGGAGTAATATTTTCGTCCTTGTCGTTTCTTGTCGCAGCCACTCCTGATGAATTACTCGTAGTATTTGTCGCGGCAGTGGCAACAATGACGTCGAGTGTCCCACCTCTTGGATCAAAGCCTTCCGGCAATTGATCTTCATCTAAATGAATACATAGCCATTGCAAGCAATCTTCATAGAGTGTTTCCCACTGATCTTCTTGGACATGGGCGCTAGTAGAAGTCTTTTCCAATGCGGTTCGAACTTGTCGTTGGGTAAATCCTTCGTGCCGTAATCGTTCCAAGACGTAGATCTGTCCATCGTCCAAGTCATCATTTGTATTGGCATCGTCATCTTCTTCCTCCAGATCCAATAATCCAGGAACACTATCACTATCCATATCGCCCCGCAATAAATTCTGAATTTGCTGTCGTAAGTGTGCCGCCAAAAAGACGGGATGATGTTGATTGGCCAACCGAATGGCTTCGTGCTTTCGTATCCGTTTGTTGCGTTCGATCCGCTTGGCATCGATTTGTTTTTGACGATCCGCCTTGGACGTGTACGTCTTGCCCAGCGTGAGAGAAGTCGAGGCCTTGGCACCGGAATTTCCGCTGCCAGAACCAGAATTTTGAGTAGAATTGTTGTTGTTATTGTGATTGGCACTTGGTTTCTGGTCCCCATCCACAGCATCTTCTTTGGCTGCCTTTTTCTTGTTAGTATTGTCTTTGGCCGCTTGTTGTTTGGTATTTTCCATGGCATGCAACCACGTGGTCTTGTAGGGTTCCGGTAATTTTCGTTCATGCGGAAGACTTGGCGTTTGCGAAAGCAAGGCCAAAATGCAAGCTTCTTCTTGGGCTTGTTCTTCATTGTCCACTCCCTTGGCGGGGACAAAAAACAAGTCCTTGTCGGCCACGTCCTTGGGATCTGGAAGAATGACGCGACACAAAAATTTGCCAGGCGTTTTACTGATATTCTTAAATTTGGGAGGCCGTCGTTTTTCACGTTGACAATACTCTTTGAGCAAAGTGGAGGGCAGACGTTGCCATTGGGCAATTTGGGTCTTGCCGACTTGTGTGGTCGTCGCCGCTTGGGCGATCTGTGCGGTTTGTCCCGAAGCACCCTTTTGTTTATGGCCTTTGCCACCCCACGTTTGCGATTCGGGATCCCATCGATGACCTCGCGATGGACGCTCGGGACGATTGCCGCACTCACAATTGTAGGGATGATCGCAAGTGCATTTTTTGGTGGCAACAGGGGCAGCAGCACCGCCTTTTCCTTTTTTGGGTTTTGCCATATTTATTAGCTAGTTAGTTAGTCGGTGAACTTCCCGGTGCCGTACAGCAGGCTTGTCAACAAGTCCAATCAAATGAGACGATCACAAGAACCTAAAATAAATCATCAACAAAAAGAAAGTGTTCATGGTCGTCGATGATTCATTGATTGATTGTTACTAAAAATAATTGCGTGCCCCGAAGTGAGGGTTGACTGCATGTATGACAGACCATGTACTGTACAAGTCTTCTAGTAAGAGGTTGTGTGCGATATGGTTTTCCCTTACGCACATTAGATCTATGTGTGCGTCAGTATGTGCGGCGCATTTTCATGTTAGCCCGGAATTTCGGGCGAACCCGGAACTACGTGGCGCATTTAGACGCACACAACCCCTCATTCGAGTATAAGTTGAAGGCATGTGCGTCTTCCAATCACATGACAGCTATTATTATTGATGGCAGCCGTTAATAAGCGTATCTTTTAAATTCAATCGTATCCAATTTGTTCTTTTTCCAAGAATTTTAGTTGCTACCGTGACAACAGGCAGTTTACGTATTGATGGCTGATAGGACGGATAGCAATCATAATAATAACACTATCCACCGCCATCTACCGACTAATTTAGTAGCTGCATGGTAGTGTAGTTCCAATTCTTCGCTCCCTCATCTTCTCTCCCAAAACAGGAAGAGAAGCCATCCATCAACAAACTTAATCCATCGGGCCGTCCTCATAAAACAAGGTATCCGGAGTGCATAGCTCGTTGAAATCTAACCAACAGGAAGCGAAAATAAAAGCAACAGCAGCAACAATCATGAAAACTTTCTTTGCCTTTCTTCTCTTTGCGGTGGCGTCCTCCGCTGCCTTTGTTACTCCGGCGACTCGCTCAGCGTGTTCAGCTTTGAAAGGTATGTAGGAATTTTTTTTTTCATTTACCGTCTTCATTTATCTATTTTTTGTCGCTGTTCTCAGCTTGATCCACCCATATAATATTCACACTTTTTTCCGCGTGCCATAATTATTGCACAGCCGGTTATGTCCCCGATGGCATGACACCGGAACAATGGCAAAAAATGAAACAAAATGAATCTGCCGACAAGGCCAAGAAGAATTTTGCGGCCTTTGGACCCATCTCCTTCAAATCGCGGTCGTTACAGAGCTGTCAAAAGGAATTGGAACAAGGAAAAGCCGGTCATCTCATGCCCATGATGGACGCCAAGGAAAAATTAAAGGCGGGCAAAATTCGTAAGGAAGATATCCCGTACATGCAGCGAGGTACGTCTGGACGCACAATAATGGAAATACTAGAGTCGCGTTTTGATACTATTTTTTGTGGTTGGGTCTCACTCGCGGCCTCAAAAAAAAATATACATATTATAGGTGGATCTTGGGACAATAGCGATGTTAGTACCGCCAAGAAGATTCAGTGGAACGATTATGACAAGCAGTATGAAAACACCGAAAAGAAACCCTTTTGGGCCGGCACGGATTGGTCGGGCCGTAATCCCCGCAGTGGTCCTGCTGCTTCGGCCAAGAAACAACAAGCTCCCCCCAAGCCCCAGACGAAGAAATTGTTTGGCATGTGGTAGAAAGCAGTGTGCAGGCATCCGTGTTCGTATAAACATTCATGGCAAGGAAGGCTTGAAGACAAGGCAACTGAATAGTATTACGAAATCAAGCCAGCTTGTGGCATGCAAACCTAGTCTCCAATCCGCAGCTACATCCACGCATATTCTATTATTGAAATGGGATTTGGAGCTAACCGTGCGTATTTACTCTCTACAGAGGCGCGTCTCCTCGCTAATTATGGACAAAGAACGAAAGAGCAAAATGCGAGTAGACGAGGCATAAATTAATTTAGTCAGCTCGTTGCAGACTTTTCCACAACACAGTTGAGTTTTGACAGTCAAATCCAGTAGCAATAGTATTTTATGTGATGTAGAAATATCTTTGCTTGCTTGTCGCTGTGACCTTAACACCGAGTCGTTGCCGTCCGTGCCAGCTGAGATATTTTCCAGAGGTCGCTCAGGAAGACCTACATCCAAGCGACTTTCCGCGATTGCATCTGCCCACAGAAAGCATGTTTCCTCCTCCTCCGCGTCCCTTTCCCTTTCCGTGAACCACGAGCTACACTTAGACCGGGAATGACTAGTAGGTTTTGGCCTTTTCGCTTGATCTTGCAAAAGTGCGTCATGAGGCCACGTTTGGCTTGAAATAGAATTTCGGGCCACTCACTCAACCGGGTCAGTGAAAAAGTGGACCTACTTGGTAGGAATCAAATCACTCGTGCTTCTCTACATTAAATATGAATCCTACGGGTCAAGACATCCAAGTCGACCTCGGTCTAGGCCTACGCGGAAGCTTCGAACAGCCTATCCAAAAAGAAGAACGTCCTATCTCCTCCAGTACAGGACTAGGACAAGACGAGGAGCACTAGTAGGAGAAGAATAAGAAGCAGTTCCTCTCCGAGCAATCAATCACTCCAACCTACACGAACGTCACAGTCGCTTGAGTGCTGTAGTGAGCTTTCTCTAGCACCACGAACCACTCTTTCTCGACAAAAGCTTGTCATTTTTGCAAAACCTTGTCATTTTTACAGGCCTCCACAGTGGATCTAGTACCATTCCGCGAACTTCTTGATTGACATGTGAATTCCTTTTGTCTTGACAAACAAAAGAAAACAATGCCAAGCATTTAAGAAGCCAGTTAAGTGAGGAGGGCCCTAAGAGTTGGCAAACCGAAGGTCCAAAGAAAATGATTCACTGCATTGATTCATGGTTGGGGAATTTGGTTGTTGGCCCTTAAATCAATTCCTCTTCCATTCTGCCGAAAGGGTGGCATCATAGTAATCACTTGGAGAAACCTGTTAAATAAACTGTTCCCTTTGAAAGCAATTTTGTTTTTGGAACATTGACTGACTTGTCTCTCGTGAAACAAACACAAGGTTACGGTTGCTCGCAGAATTTCGCTCTCTAGCTAGCTAGAAACACCCTCTCACACACACAACAACCCTCTCTTATCACACACAATTTCCACTCAGAGAATTTTTTTGTTACTCAAGAAAGTTTTTGACAATGACCTCCTCTTTCATTACACTTGATGCAAGCAAGTTGGACCCTTCTCAGATAGGAGACATCTCGACCGACTTAGGAATTGAAAATGTTCATGCTCCAGAGACCTTAGAAGTAGTTCGCATAGTGTTCCTTGCTGGTGAAGTGGCTGCTGATGGGACTCTTACCAAGATGATACGATCCAAAAAAGACAAGGGAACCGGACTCTACAATCCAGGGTCGGGCAAGTGGTTGGAAGCAAAGGCCAACGATCCCAATGTCAAGCACTACGTCCCATCCAAGCTCAAGATCTTCAACTACAGAATGGACGAGAATGGGACCATTTACTACAAGGAGAGCAAGGAGAGTGATGACTGGCTTATGGTTCCTATTTACACGGATGTTCCGGCACTAGTGGAAGAAGACCCAGACCTAGTGGAGCTACTCCAAAAACACAAGACCTGTAAAGAGATTGTGACTCTTCTGCGCAAGAACGGATACTATGTGCCGTCTGTCTCGGCATTCAACCTGATGCGTAGTGATTACGAGCTGGATGAGAACGAAGACAGTAAGTGGTCTCTTGTGTTGTCTCGTGTGCTGTCTCTTGTGTCGCCTCTTTTGTCGTCTCTTGTGTTGTCTCGTCTCTTGTACCTTGCATCGGATCCTCACACCCTCTCGTATCTTGTTGTGAATCACCTGCGCAGTTGTTTGGGTTGGTCGTGCTACCGCGGAGTCTACCACGGAGACTCTTGCTGGTGAAATGGGCAATCTCAAGGTCGACGACGACGATGATGATGAGTATCCTTACCTGGAGGAAGACCATGCCCAAGCCAATGAGCCTTTTTTGGGAAATCTCCACCGCAGTCACGGCAATCTTCTTGTGGAAGACATCCAGGAAGAAGCCAGTCTCTTGAACACAGAAGTTGGTGGCTCTGGGTTTCTTCAAGATGCCCCATCAGTGGCGCCGACTGTCCAATCTATTCACAACCCTGACGACACTTCCATACCCTTGGGCTTGGGAGATGGTGCTTCGTATGGCCATACCCCAACCGATGGAGACCACGATGTTTTGGCTTTGGACGAAGACGGTTTTTCGGTGGTAGATGGCTTGGCCCAATACCGCATGGCGCAACAGGAAGCACGGGAACGGGACGAACGGGCCCATGCAAACCTGGCAAGACTTCAGGTTATGCGACAGGAAGAAAAAAAAGCCATTCGTGCCGACTTGAATGCTGGCTTGGACAAATGGATGAATACCTATGCTTCCCTCGGACAAGGTGATTACGAAGCGGAAATACAAGCTGTACTTGAAATGCGACATGCACCCACCCCTGGACCTCGTCGGGTTGTCACTTTTGCTCCTACCCCTGCACATCATCAGCGGTCTTTGACGACCATCCAAGGAACCCCTGGCCCAACCCCTGGCCCCTCTCCTCGCTCCACCCAGCATCGTCGAGCTTTGACCGAAGCAACGGGAGCAACTGGACGTCGAGCTTTGACTGAAGCAACTGGAAATCATTTGACTGAAGTAGCTGGACATCCAACACCCATTCGTAGATTGGTTGGACAAGCTGGTACCGCCACTCCAGTACGCCAGGGCTATCCTCACAGCAACTTTCGTACACCAGTCCAACCAATTGTGCAGCGCAACAACCGAGCTGCTACCACTGGTGGAGCTGGTCGTCGCCAGAATTCTTACCCGATCCAAGGTTCGGGGATGTCGAACTCCACGGCGAATACCGATTTGTTCCCAACTCAAGTGGAAGGTCATCCTTCGTCCCTGACTTTCCATCCCCAGGGTCCTCCTCTGTCGCCAATTGTGAATACCACTTTGGCCTCAACAGTTCAGGTCGAGGATGGTCTCATCCCGAATACAAAGGCTGGTGTTGGTGAAAATGACATCGCCATCGAGGATTTCATCGCGGATTGCAACGCAAATAACAACGCGGAAACAACTTGGGTCAATTCTTTTCGTATCGAGCAAGATTCGGTAGTGGCGAATGAGGCGTCACTCCCAACGTTTCAAGTCGAAGGCCTTCCTTCGTCGCCAAGCCGACCTTTTCAAGTCGAAGGTCCTCCTCCGTCACCAATCCGAACTACATTTATGCTCCCAACAGTTCAGGTCGAGGATCGTCTTCAGTTACCAAGCCCTGGTTCTTTGATGGCCGATACAACTTTGGCCACAGCGACTGACGGTCCTCCTCCGTCACCAATCCGAACTACAGGTTTGCTCACAACAGTTCAGGGCCAGGTCGAAGATCGTCTTCAGTTACCAAGCCCTGTTTCTTTGATGGCCGATACCACTTTGGCCACAGCAACTGTTCAGGTCCAGGATCCTCCTCAGTACCCTGATTTGCTCAGTTAGGATACCAACAGTCTTCATGCTGGTGAAAATGATGACGTCCAAGTTCTGCTGGTGCTGATGCTACCAGCCTTCCTGCTCCGGAGAAGACTCTTTGGCATGATTGGGAATTAGGTACGACGTCTTGATTGAAATGGCAGACAACGGATCGAAAACGGCCGACGATTCAGTGACTATCGGGGACATACATACAAAAAGAATGAGTAACAATGGGGGGGCAAATAGCAAGACAATGGGTCATTCACAAAAACAGAAGAATACACATACATAAAAAATAATAGCTATACTCTCATTAGACGAATCCTGCAATCTTATATTGACTGATTGGACACACCTGTAGTGCAGTCGATTCCACTGTACCAAAACGATACTTCTCGATAATGCTTTCATGTCAATAGGAAATGTTGTCGCTGCGTTCGTTGCTTCTTGATTCAAACATTGGCCTGGGCACGTAGAAGCCGAAGGATGAGTAAGAACGATGAGTAAGAACGATGAGTAAGCACGATGAGTACGGAGCACAGTGCAGTCGTCTTAGAGAGAAATGGGAACTGGAATGACCGGTACGTCGCTTGGAGTATGATCTTCTACTTGTTACAGACATCGGTCTTCGGCAAAGAACCGATCCGTTTTTGAAAACCTCGGCTTAGAGTCGATGGGGCACAAAGCATAGATATTTTCCCGGTTTCCCATGTCAACAAACAACGCCCAGAAAGCATTCACCAGGGTGGGGCCACTGATATCATGGAAACCAATAGGCAATAACCCAGCATTGAGTGGTAGATAGAACTGTAGCCACCGACACGTCCTCGTTTTTATTCAGTGTCTATCGTCCAAGAGGGCTGCGGTTCAACGGGCTCTCTTCATCACACTAATTTGGCGGCGTGCGAATCCTCTTCTAAGATTGCTAGATGTGGTTTAGTAGTGGCAGCAGTAGCTGTTGTTGTAGCAGTAAAGAAGTAAGTAAGAAGCTCGACCCAATTACCATAGTGGTGTGGTGCGATCATGTCTTGAATGATGAGAGGAAGAAAAAAATGAGGGATGTGATTCCGAAGAAAATTGAATGCACGATTGAGAAACGTTGCCCGGGTGGATTTTACAAAAAGATACGTTATTGAACGTTCCCACAATCAATTCAAATTTCTTTCGTGTTTACCAGTAAACGATTTTCTGTCATTTGTTCTTGTTCTTATCCAACACCAGCAGTTACACCACCATCTTGCATAGCACTGGTACTGTACAGTAGACTCTCTTCTTTCATTATTTTATCATCAATACTCCATTATCACTCCATTACCACTCCATTACAGCACAATCATGTCCCGTCTTTCTGCCACCGTCTTGTTCCTTCTCGTCTCCCTCTCGGCTGCCTTTGTCGTCCCCAAGCCATCCTCCTCCTCCTCCTCCTCCTCCTCCTCTGCTTCCATCAAGACGACGACATCATCAGCCCTCCTTGACACGGAATATGGATCTGCAACCACCTTTTCCTATGAACACGCCAAAAATGCCAAACTCCAAGCCTTTCAAAGTATGACACACTACCAGACATTGGGTGCCCGCCCTACGGAAACACGAGATCAAATCAAACGCCGGTACCTCCAAAAAGCCAAGTCGTCCCATCCCGACGCATTATGGGTTGCCAATCCAAATGACTATGCTAAAGATTGTGCTACCATGGAATTTCAACGAATCGCATTGGCGTGGAGTATTTTGGGAGATCACAAATTGCGACGAGAGTACGATCGGGAATTGCAACGCAAAGTATCGGTGGATGTCATTGCGACCAGTGCCAGCATGTCCTTTCACCTATTGGGACAATTCTTTTCTCTCCTCCTCCGAGTGTTGGAGGATTGTTACCAGTACCAGCAGGGATGTGGGCAGTCCGAGACGACGGCGGATGAACCACAGGCAGCCACTGTGACGGAATAGATCTTTGTTGGAAAGAAGTGCCATTATCGTGATTGGTGGTGGAACAACAAGCACCGTATCTGTATCTTCCAGAAAGAAACGAACGATCTATAATAACCTTGTCGAGATCGTCTTTTTGCATAATATAATATTCTTTAGTGTATAAACGAAACCAAGTTTTATGACTTCATTATTATATCCTCCTTTGTTGTAAATAGTGCAAGCAGTATGGACAGCAGCTGTGTCAGTAGTGGTTTCTTCTATATCGATCTTTCCAATACTGGACTGGACATTCGGTCGTCCTTGACCGAGCAAAATGTACTGGCAAGTCGAAGGGTTGCAAACAAGACGATGACATTGCCATTCCTTCATTTGCTGGTAACCCACAATACAAGTGGCTGGCAATACCGCCCCACACATGGAAGGAACGTTTTGGTGTATTGTATTGTATTGTCGTTTGCAACACCATGATTGTGTGCTGCTCGAGTCTCGGCCCGTGAAATGCAGGGGGGGAAACCCATGGTAGATGTGATTCCGTCCACACCGAGACAACCCCTTCATTCCATTCTTCATCCAAAATTCATGGAAGTGTTTCATTGCTCTGAAAGACACGATAGACAATTTTGGTTTGGAGTTCCAGTCGTTTCCATGGATAGTGGAGGGTGGATACAAAATCAGCCTCCTCCTCATGAGTATTGTTGTTGCCGCTGCTCGTACCACGAGCACCAAAATGGGCTTTGCGGGTGGAGGGACTATCAATGGAATACAATTGGACACGTTTGGCCTGGCCCAACAAGGCTGCCCATCGTGTATAGGTGGATCGCATGGTCCCGACCAATTCACGTTGGGTTTGCAACAAGAAACAAAAATCCTGGACTCCGGTATAGTCGTCCGGGGTCGTCCGAACAATCCAACCCCTGGCCTCCATGGCCGCCTTGTACAAGTCGACATAGGCCTGTCCCCGCGATACAATGGCAATTCGTGTTGTATTACCATCCGGTAAATGTCCCAATAATTCATGGGCGACTTGATGGGGATTCAATTCTTCATAGCCACGTTGTAAATAATTCCGCTGTCGCATTTCCCCACGAAAATTCCGCAAGTGAAAGACGACTTCCTCGGCATGTGGTTGCACCGGACCACAACACGCGTCATAATCAAAGGCCAGCCATTGTTGAATTTTGGGATAATACTGATCGACAATGACATCAAAACTCGACATTTGAGTGGACGTCAAATAGGGCAAGGAATATCGATTGTTGGTAGTGGTAGTATGGTTAGCTAGACTGGGGTCTTTCTGTTCCTGGTTCATCTTTGCCAAGATAGACCGCAAAAATGCCAATTGTTGATGCAAACAAAACCATTCGGTTTCGCCACAATCCGAATCCGCGCGATCAATCATCAAGAGATTATTGTTGTTATTGTAATGCTCTGGTTGCGTTTTTCCATTCTGGGCAATTTCTTGTTCCCATTCCGCCAATAAGGATTCTTGTTGTGCTTGTCTTGCCTGAAAGTCGGGATCCCATTTTCCTCCTTGAAAGTCAAAGGTCCTCAACTTTGGGAAACATTGCTGCAAGTCGCGTACGGCCGTTTTCCACTTGGAGGTGCCTTCTTGTCGTTCCCCAATGACGTCCACTTGAAAGGACGGAAGGTCCTTATCCATAGTATTGTCGTAGTAATGCTCTTGAACCCACCATTGAATGCCCTTGGCAAAGACCAAACGGGACAAAATATTGGCCATTTCACCCCGCAAGGGAACAACCAACGAAATGATTTTGGGTTCTTCTTCTTGGTGGAATGGCTTACGCTGCGGGTGGTCTGACTTTGTGCTTGGAGTGGTGGTGGTTGCCGTGGCCGATTTCCAGGCTTTCTGGAAGGATGACAAGTGACGCGATTCTCCTTGCAAGAGCAAGAGTGCCAAACACGGAATTCCCAAGACAAATAGACATGCTTTGCAACGAATCGTCATGGTGTCTTTTTCTTCTTCTTTTTCCGTAGAATGGACAGGAGAGCAAACGTCACACTGTCTGTTGGTGGTGGTGAATCAATCGAATGGCGGGCTCGTGCAAGGACTTTTTAATGAAATCACAAAGCCTTGTTGGGTTGCTGTTGTTGTCGTTGCCCAATCAATGAATCTTTGTCAGGATTCCATCATGTCCAAACAGCATTCGCACGCACGGACCTGTATTTTGTGGAAAGAGGGGTACAGTATGACGTGCTATAACAATGATACTGCAGAAAACGCAGTTCCAATGGGACCTTGGCGTTCCTGGTGCACATGCATGCCTCCAATCCGTGCCGTGCCGTACCTGGTGCCGCACCGTACTGTATCCTGTAATTCAATTATTGTTTGGTAGATGATGATAACTAGTATAACTATAGCTATCCACTACTAGATAGTTGCGGCTGTGTCCTTTTGAGTACTACAACCTATGGCAATGCGTACTATTGGGCAAGGTCCATGGTTAGGAAATTGTGCTATTGTATGCAATCATCGTCGTCCTCATCGCCGCGCTGGGTTGGCACCATTTCTTTCTCCTGTCGTCCATGCCATCGTGAAAGGCACGGATGGGTGATAAAATGTGCGTCTTTGTGATCCCTTGGAAAGATGGGGCATTTATTGCCTTGCTTTTGGCCTTTCACAGTCATGATGAGCAATTCCGTGCATCATGATTCAAATGTCATTGAGAAATGCTTGAAATTGCTTGATGGTGTCCTGAGCTTCACATTTTGGATGACACAGCTGACTAGATTCTTGTCTCACTATAAACAGGGTTTCTCAAGAGAGACACGATGATGTTGGTTCATTGCATGTGAACATGTCAACTGAGAAAAACCAATCCGTCATTTAAGAATTTGTTGTCAGGCACCAAGGAAATCAATTGCAGTTTGAGATGGAATGGAATTGAACAAAGTGATCAATGTTGGCTTGCTAATGAAGACTTGATGCAAAGCAACTGAGCAAGCTGCAAAGTTGCAGAAGGTCCATCTTGAATCTTTTCAAATGACGGACAAAAGAGAAATCAATGACGTTGTTCAAAAGATGCTGTCATCTTTTGAAAAAAATCAAACATCAGGAGTTCAGCCCATTTTAAAGCATTTCTGAGGAACTGAAATGAGAAGAAGCAAGGAGAAATGCTCTGTCTGAGTTCAGAATCTT
>Ga0163144_10022394_pt1 | contig 12520 bp, 10 predicted proteins | sample OliLak19BULKMAT1_FD_123175 | JGI IMG/M metagenome (GOLD analysis project Ga0163144, IMG submission 123175) | Freshwater microbial mat bacterial communities from Lake Vanda, McMurdo Dry Valleys, Antarctica - Oligotrophic Lake LV.19.BULKMAT1 | ecosystem: Environmental > Aquatic > Freshwater >... | reverse complement strand
TCGAATCGTTCCCCCTGTTTGGCTACGACCTGAAGGATTACGATTCGCTTTTTGAGGAAAAAATCGACTTGCTCCTGGCGCTCAACCAGAACGAAGTAGTCACCTGGCAGGGCAAACACCGCGCATCCATCCCTGGTTTGGGCGTGTATCCCCGGCCCCTCCAGCCCCGGATTCCGATCTGGCTGGCGGTGGGTGGTACACCAGGGTCGGCGGTGCGGGCAGGAACACTCAACGTGCCGATGACGCTGGCGATGCTGGGTGGTGCCCCCGAACGCTTCGTGCCGCTGGTGAACCTGTACCGACAGGCGGCGGAGCGAGCGGGGCACGATGTAACCCGACTCCCACTGGCGCTCAATTCCCAGTTTTACGCGGCGGACGATTCGCAGCGGGCGGCGGCGGAGTTTTTCCCCCCGTACCAGTTGCTGATGAACCGGGTTGGTAAAGAGCGGGGCTGGTCGCCCATTGGGCGGGAACATTTCGAGGCCATGCGCCAGCACGGGCCACTACTGGTGGGCAGTCCGCAGCAGATTATCGACAAGTTGCTGGGCTTTCACGAGTTGTTTGGCAACACCCGCTACCTGGGACAACTGGTGGGTGGGCACCTAATTCCCCACAAAAAAAACCTGCGGGCCATTGAACTGTTCGGGACGAAAATCGCCCCGGTGGTTCGGAAAGCCGTGGCGGCATCGGCTGGCAAAGCCCTGCTCACGTAAAGGCGCCGTTTTATCGCGAATGGCTTTCAAAAGAAAAAGCCCCAACCTTCCGGCTGGGGCTTTTCATTCCTGAAGAATCAATTCCTCAACTCACGCGAATCTTCATCCCCGGCTTCACGCTGTTGCCCCGGATGCGGTTCATGCGCTTGAGTTCGTTGATGGTGAGGCCGTTGTAGCGTTCGGCGATGCTCCAGAGGGTGTCGCCCCGGCGGACTGTGTGGAATTTGGTTTTGGCTTTCAGCCGCTTCGTTATTTCGCTGCTGCGGTCGGCGAGGCCTCGTTTGGCCACGTAGCGTACCTGCGCCATTTCCCGGTAAATCACCAGGTTCTGCCCGGCCATGACCGTCCCCCGGCGACCGAGGCGGTTCCATTGCCTGAGCGAAGCCAGGCTCACGTTGTGGCGTTCGGCGATGCGCCCCAGGGTTTCGCCCCGACGCACTTTCACCACTTGCTTGCTCTGACGGGTGCGGACGATGGGCGCTTCCTCGTCTTCCTCCACCGTCACCTCGGCCACTTCACGCACCTGGGTCGAATCCTTCATGCCGAGGGTCGAGGCATACTGCGTACCTCGGTTGAAGGGATTACGACCCGCCGAGTCGAAAATGGCCCGCCGGTTGGCGGCGACGTAAGCGGAGCTGGAACTTGGAATGCGCAGGGGAAAATCGCGGGTGCGCTCGGGCAGTACGTTGGTCAGGATGTGCGGGTTGAGTTTCTGGATGGTTTCGTAGGGAATCCCACTCACCGCCGCGAAAAGTTGCAGGTTGGCGTAGCCGTTGATGTGAACCGTGTCGAAGGGCACTGGGTTTTCGATCAGTTCGGGCTGGATGCCGTGGTCGGCGGCGTGGTTGATCATGTACATCATCGCCACGTACTGCGGCACGTAGCCCCGCGTTTGGGTTGGCAGGTTGTCATACACGTCCCAGAATCCGGTTTGGTTGCCGGAGCGCCGGATGGCCCGCCGCACCGTGCCGGGGCCGCTGTTGTACGAAGCCAGCACCATTTCCCAATCCCCGAAAATGCGGTACAACTGCCGGAAGTACTTGCAGGCCGCTTCGGTGGATTTGACGGGGTCGAAACGTTCGTCCACGTATTCGTCCATGCGCAGGCCGAAATCGAGCCGGGCCGTGCGGGGCATAAACTGCCAGAGGCCACCCGCTCCGGCGTAGGAAATTACGCGGGGGTTGAGGCCCGATTCGATGAGTGATAGGTACTTCAGTTCGTCGGGCAGGCCGTACTGGGCCAGGTATTTTTCGTAAATGGGAAAATAGGTCGTCATCTTCTCCAGCATGGCCTTCGTGAAGTAGGCTTTGCGGAACGCAAACGTCTCGATAAACTCGTGGGTGTAGCTGTTGTACGTGAGCGGGACTTGCTTCTGCAACTTACCGATGCGAACCCGAATCAGGTCGGGGTCGATGCGGAGGCTGGGGTCGGCAATGAGCGGGATTTCGGTGGCCGGTTGGTCGAGCGTCGACGCTTTCACCGTGTCGCCGATGGCGGGCGCGACGGGAAACGTACCCTGGGCGGCAGCGGGAAGCATCCCGGCTCCCCCGACGGCCATCGTGACCGCGAGGTAACTGCAAAGAAATCGAACGTTCTTCATCGGTTAAAAGGGTGTGGTGGTCGGTTGGTGGTGTAAAGTTCGGGCAAACCGCAGCAATTCTCCTTCACCGAACGCCGGGCCTAAAATTTGTAAGCCGATGGGCAGGCCCTGAGCGTCGGTTCCGGCGGGAACCGAGATGGCGGGCAGGCCCGTGACATTGGCCTGGACGGTGAACACGTCGTTGAGAAATTGTTGCAGCGGGTCGGTCAATTCTTCGCCCAGCCGGAAGGCCGTCGTGGGCGTGGTGGGGTGCAACAGAAAATCGTATTCGCTCAGCAGCCGCTCGGTCTCTTCGAGTACCAAACGACGAACCCGCTGGGCTTTGGTGTAATAGGCGTCGTAATAATTGGCGCTCAGCACGAAGGTGCCGAGCATGATGCGGCGTTTCGCCTCGGCCCCGAAGCCCTCGCCCCGCGATTTTTTATACAAACTTTCGAGGTCGGTGGCGGCGGGGCTGCGGTAGCCGTAGCGCACCCCGTCGTAGCGACTCAGGTTGGAACTCACCTCGGCGGTGGTCAGAATATAATAGGTTGGGAGCAGGTATTTTGCCAGTTTCAACTCGACCGGCTCGACCACGTGGCCGTCTTCGCGCAGGGTTTCAATGGCGTCGCGCAGGCGTTCCTGAATGGCTTCGTCCACACCGTCGCCATCGAGGGCTTCGCGCAGGTAGCCAATTTTCAGGGGTTTGTTTTTATCCTCAACTTGAGTGTAGGCCGGAACGGGCCGGGGCGAGGCGGTGGCATCCCACTCGTCGGGACCAGCCATGATTTCGAGCAACAGCGCGGCGTCGTCCACGCTGCGGGTAATCGGCCCGATGGTATCGAACGAAGAGGCGTAGGCCAGCAAACCCCAGCGCGAAACGCGTCCGTAGGTGGGTTTCAAGCCCACCACCCCGCAAAAGGCGGCGGGTTGGCGGACCGAGCCGCCCGTGTCGGTGCCGAGGGAAGCGAAGCAAAGGTCGGCCTGTACCGCCACCGCCGAACCGCCCGAGGAGCCGCCGGGTACCCGTTGGGGGTCGGCGGCGTTGCGGACGGGGCCAAAGGCGGAGTTTTCGTTGCTGGAACCCATCCCGAACTCGTCGCAGTTTTGCCGCCCGATGACGATGGCGTCTTCGTCGAGTAGGCGCTGCACGGCGGTAGCGGTAAATTGAGAGGTGAATCCGTCAAGAATGCGGCTGCCGCCCTGCACTCCGTGGTCGGCGTAGCAGAGCAAGTCTTTGATGCCCAGTACCATGCCTGCTAAACGCCCCGCCGTGCCGTTGGTGATTTTCTGGTCGATGTCGGCGGCGCGGATCCGGGCCTCCTCGGCGTACACGGCCACGAAGGCGTTGAGGTGGGCCTGCGATTTGATGCGGTGCAGGTAGTGCTCCACCAGGTGTCGGCACGTGATGCGGCCATTCCGGAGGTCGTCCTGTAGGGGGGCGAACGAGCGGTACGGTTTCAAACGGGGGGAGGTGGTTTATGGTTTTCGGTTTATGGTTTTCGGTTGTAAACCTAAAAACCGTAAACCAAAAACTGTAAATAAAAAGGGGGCGCGGCCTTGCGACCGTGCCCCGAATGTGTGTCGCAACGTCGGCGAACTTATTTCGTTTCGTCGAGGCTACGGTCGATTTCTTTTTTGACGTCGCTGGTGGCATCCTTGAATTCGCGGATGCCTTTGCCCAGACCCCGTGCCAGTTCAGGAATTTTTTTGGCCCCGAAAAGCAGCAGCAGGGCGAACATGATGAGGGCGATTTCCGGTCCACCCAAACCCAGAAAGGCAAAAATTGAAAGCAGTTCCATTGGTTGCGTTGATTACGTGACGGTAAAACTAACGAAAAAAATCAGTCCTGAGACGGAGAGGGTTGGCTTTTGTTTAAAAAGAATTTTACGCTTTTAAGTTTCGGTATTGACTGAAAAACCAGCTTATAGGCAGGCAACCCACTTTTAATCAGGCATTTAAAAACTTAAATGCGAATTTCCTTTCCCTTTACGCACTCAAACCCGAAACATCCGGTCTTTTTCCCACACCGCGAAGGCGTCTAGGTCTTTGCTCAGGGAATTGAACAGCCAGAGGGTCAGGGCCACGTCATCGGCCAGGCCGATGAGGGGCAGGAAATCAGGAATGAAATCGAGCGGACTCACAAAATAAATCAGCACGCCCACGATACTTAGCAGACTTTGCCAGGGAATGGCCCGGTAATCGCCCGCTGCGTAGGCTTTGACGAGTCGACCCAACAGGGCAAATTTATCGGCCACCACGGCCCATTTGCCCTTGCCTTGCTTCTCGGCTTCTTGGTTGGTTTTTGAAAATACCGCTTCCACGAGGGCGAACAAACTCACCGCTTTGGTGGCCGTACGCCCGGCCTTGCCCATCGCTTTACGGAAAAAAATCGACCCGAGTACGCGTTCGACTAATGATTTTGCTGCCATTGGTTGGGGTTGAAATTGGGGTAAATGATATGGGTAACTCGATTAAAACCAGGGCCGGTCACACTGAGCGTAACGGTTCGCTCAGCTTGACCGTCTCACTTCCCTTTTTTTTGCCTTTCAAAACTACCTTCTCGATTTGGTTCAGCAAAATTTCCGTGCCTGCTCTCAAAACGGGCGGTTGCCGAAAAAATTGGTTGCCGCAGGGACCCCCACCGGGCTGAATCCCTTTTTGGCTTTACCTTTACCGGCTGATTTAATTCACCAATCCTTTTTCCAATTCACATGAAAATTACCGTGGTAGGCGCCGGAAACGTGGGCGCGACCTGCGCCGACGTGCTGGCGTACAAGGAAGTGGCCAACGAAGTGGTGCTGCTCGACATCCGCGAAGGCTTCGCCGAAGGCAAAGCCCTCGATATCTGGCAAAAAGCGCCCATTGACCTCTACGACACCCGCACCGTGGGCGTAACCAACGACTACGCCCGCACGGCGGGTTCGGACGTGGTGGTGATTACCTCCGGCCTGCCCCGCAAACCCGGCATGAGCCGCGACGATTTGATTCAGACCAACGCGGGCATCGTAAAATCAGTGACCGAGCAAGTGGTTAAGCACTCGCCCGATTGCATCCTCGTCGTTGTGAGCAACCCCCTCGACGTGATGACCTACTGCGCCCACCTGGCCTCCGGTTTCCCCCGCGAGCGCGTCATCGGCATGGCGGGTATTCTTGACACGGCCCGGTACCGGGCGTTTCTGGCCGAAGAAATCAATGTGTCTCCCAAAGACATTCAGGCCGTACTGATGGGCGGCCACGGCGACACGATGGTACCCCTCCCCCGCTACACGACGGTGGGCGGTATCCCGGTAACGGAATTCCTAACGAAAGAGGCCCTGGACGCCATCGTCAACCGCACCATCAACGGGGGCGGTGAACTGGTGAAACTCATGGGCACCTCAGCCTGGTACGCGCCCGGCTCGGCGGCGGCGCAAATGGTGGAGGCCATCGTGAAAAACCAGCGTCGGGTGTTCCCGGTGTGCATCAAACTCGAAGGCGAATACGGCATCGACGATTGCTACCTGGGTGTACCCGTGATTTTGGGGAAAAACGGCATCGAGAAAGTGATTGAACTCGACCTGAGCACCGAAGAAAAAGCGCTGCTCGACGTAAGCCGGGTGAAGGTGCGCGAGGTGATGGATGCGTTGGATAAGATTAATGCGGCAGCGTAAAAACGGATAGAAAAGGGTTACGCTGGGCGGAGTCGAAGCGCTACGAGTAGATTGTCGTAGCGCTTCGACTCCGCCCAGCGTAACCCTTTTTCGTTCCTAAGTTTTTCTGATTACGGCGCGAACTGCACCTCCGTGATGTAGTACTTCGAGTCGCCCATCCAGAAGAAGCGGAAGTATTTTTCTTCGTAGTGCAGCCGGACGCGCTTGCCCGTGAGAAGGGCCGATTCAATTTTCCGGCTCACGCTGTCCTGGCCCGGGCTGACCGAAAACAAAAACTCCTTCGCGTTCAATTGCCCGGTGCCTTCCGAAAAACCACCCTGGAGCAATTCGCCTTCGTAGGTTTTAAAAACAAACCCCTTTCGGCTGAATTTGGTGATGGTGCCCGCCCGGTCGCCGTCGGAGAAACTGAGGGTAGAAAGCAACAGGCACCCCCCCAGCACGACAACACCCGCAATGAGGAGACCGATAAGAACTTTTCGCATGAATTGATGAATTTAGAACATCCGCCGATTTACGCAGAATTTTAGGATTGCTTTAACCCTGACAGGTCTTTTTTTGACCTGTCAGGGTTTTTATTTTGCCCGGATAGCAATCACCGGATCGAGACGGGAAGCGGAAACGGCGGGTAAAATGCCAAACAGAATGCCAATCGTGCTGGCTACGCTCAGACCCAACACGATATTCTTGAGTGAAAGCACAATGTCGAGTGTGCCGAGTTGCACGTACGACAGCCCCCAGACCCAGAGCAATCCGACCAACCCGCCCACCAGACTCAACATGATGGATTCAAACAGAAACTGGAAGAGGATGAACGAGTTTTTCGCCCCCAGAGATTTCTGAATTCCGATGAGGTTCGTCCGTTCTTTCACCGATACGAACATGATGTTGGCAATGCCGAAGCCCCCGACCAGCAGCGAAAATCCACCGATGATCCAGCCGCCGACCGTCAGGGCACCGAAGACGCCCGAAATGGCCTTGAGCGCCGCCTCGGGGCGGTTAAGCGAAAATGAATCGTCCTGGCTGGGTCTGAGGCCGCGCCGGGTGCGGAGCAGGCCGGTGATTTCGCTTTCAAGCTGAATCAACCCGACGTCTCCTTCCCGGCCTTTCAAAACCAGTGAGGGATTCGAGTAGCGGGTTTGAAACATTTTGGCAAACGTCATGTACGGAATGTAGCACTTGGTGTCGGGGCTGCCGCCGAAATCGAAGGTGCTCTTGCCTTTTTTCTCCTGCACTCCAACGACCAGAAAGCGGATGCCTTTGATTTTAAATTCCTTGCCGACCGGATCGGAGCCGGGAAATAGCGTTTCGGCAATTTCCGCCCCAACGATGGCCACGTTGCGGGCCGCCTCGATTTCCTGCGGGGTGAAGTAGCGCCCCTGCGCCACGGGCACTTCGGTAATTTGGTTAAAATCGTAGACGATCCCCTGTACCTCGGCTTCGAGGCTGTTGTTGCCGTTTTTTAGGTTTACCCCGCCCCGCCCGTCGAGAATGCCGATGTAGGCGGCGTTTTCAAGGTTATTTTGCAAGTACCGGTACTCCTCCATGTTCGGCGAAGGGCGCTGGAAGTACTTCCACCAGGGGAAATTATTGTCGAACACCCAGGGCCATTTCTGCACGTAGATCACGTCTTTGCCCACGAACGAAAGGCTATCCTTGATGTTCCGCTCGAGCGAATCGACAAGGGTAAACACGGCGATGATTGAGAAAATCCCGATGGTGACGCCCAGCAGGGAGAGCGTGGTGCGGAGCAGATTGGAGCGCAGGGCCTGCCAGGCAAATCGGAAGCTTTCGTAGGTGAGGCGAAGGGCGAGCATACTTTTCGGGTAAATCTTCCCGAAAGTTAAACCCGTTGTGGAGCAATTTCGGGAAGTTGAGGAGATGAAAATGTTAAGCGGCACACAAGGGGTGGCGGGCGGTTTTTCGACCCCCTGAGTACCAATCGGAGAACTTGCCCGTATTTTTGTCATTTTCAGCCGAATTCCCAAGCATTTCCAGCCGATTTTCCGATGAAATTATCCGAGTTCCGATTCGACCTCCCCCAGAACCTGATTGCCCTCTACCCTTCCGAAATCCGTGGTGATTCGCGGATGATGGTCGTTCATCGGAAAACGAAGCAGATCGAACACAAGATGTTTTCCGACATCGTCAACTACTTCGGTGAGGGCGACACGATGGTGCTCAACGATACGAAAGTTTTTCCGGCCCGCCTGTACGGACAAAAAGAAAAAACGGGGGCCAAAATCGAAGTATTCCTGCTGCGCGAACTCAACCGCGAACACCGCCTCTGGGACGTGCTGGTCGACCCGGCCCGCAAAATCCGAGTAGGTAACAAACTCTATTTCGGGGAAAGCGACCTCGTGGCTGAGGTCATCGACAACACAACCTCGCGGGGCCGGACGATCCGCTTCCTCTACGACGGCAGCCACGATGATCTGATGAAAGCCATCGACGGACTGGGTGAAACGCCCCTACCCCGCGAAATCCGCCGGGAGACCGAAGCCTCCGACCGCGAACGCTACCAGACTATTTTTGCCAAGAATGTCGGGGCCGTGGCCGCACCCACCGCCGGCTTGCACTTCACCAAAACCGTGATGAAGCGCCTTGAACTTAAGGGCGCGCGCTTCGCCCCGCTGACGCTGCACGTGGGCCTGGGCACCTTTCGGCAGGTGGACGTGGAGGATTTGACCAAGCACAAAACCGATTCGGAACACTTCGTCATTCCCGAAGAAACCGCCAGGCTCGTCAACGACTCGATGGACAAGGGGCGTAAAGTCTGCGCAATCGGCACGACGGTGATGAAAGCCCTGGAGTCGTCGGTGTCGGCTAATTCGCGGTTGAAAGCCACCGTGGGTTGGACGGACAAGTTTATTTTCCCTCCCTACGAATTCCGCATTCCAGACGCGCTACTCACCAACCTACACCTGCCCGAATCGGTGCTGATCATGACCACGTCGGCCTTTGCGGGCTACGACCTCACCATGACGGCCTACGAACAGGCCATGAAGGAAAAATACCGCTTCTTCAGCTACGGGGATGTGATGTTGATTCTTTAAGTCAACAGTCGTCAGTCGATAGTCGTCAGCAAAAGACAGACGACTAACGACTTTCGACTATCGACTATCGACTATGATCCACTACGCCCTTATCGTGGCCGGAGGAAGTGGCAGCCGGATGGGCAGTGCCATTCCGAAGCAGTTTCTCGACCTCGGTGGCAAGCCCGTGCTGGTCCACACGCTGGAAAAATTCTTCACGTATTTGCCTGCCATTCAGGTTATATTAGTTCTTCCCGAAACCGATTTCGATCAGTGGACTGGGATTAAAAATTCGTATAGAGCAGCGCATCACTCAGTCATTCAGTCACTCAGTCATTCAGTCATTGCAGTGCCCGGCGGGGCCACGCGCTTTCAGTCGGTTCGCAACGGGCTGAGCGTTCTTTCCGGCGAAGGTCTGGTCGCCATTCACGACGCGGTGCGGCCCCTGGTTTCGGTGGAGGTCATTCAACGTAGTTTCGAGACGGCGGCCCGCTTTGGCTCCGGCGTGGTGACGGTTCCTGCGAAGGATTCCATTCGGCACGTCTCGGAAAACGGTTCAAGCGTTGCCCTCGACCGCGCCACGCTGCGGTTAGTGCAAACGCCCCAAACCTTTCGGCTGAGTCTGATCAAAAAGGCCTTTGAGCAAACGGAAAGCCCCTTGTTTACCGACGATGCCAGCGTGGCCGAAGCCGCCGGTTTCCAGATTCATCTGGTGGAAGGTTCCTACGAAAACCTGAAGATTACCACGCCGGATGATTTGGTGGTGGCGGAGGCGTTGATGCGATTGCACTAACTTTGTTTTGAATGTAGTCCTTGGGAAAATGGTTGGCACAGTATGGTGCTTTCCGGCGTATTTTGCCCATCTTTTCCCTGGTTCATGCGCCCCCGTATCTCCAAAGAAATTTACCTCGAAGGTGTCCTGGCTGGCGACCGCGTCGCCCTGGCCCGCGCCATCACGCTGGTGGAAAGCCAGTTGCCCGCCGACCGTGAACTGGCCCAGGATGTACTCGCCGCTGTACTGCCGCACACGGGCCGCTCCATCCGGCTGGGCATCACGGGGGTGCCGGGCGTAGGTAAAAGCACGTTAATCGAAACCTTCGGGCAGCACCTCACCGGGCAAGGTCTGAAGCTGGCCGTCCTCGCTATCGACCCCTCCAGTCCGCACAGCCGGGGGAGTATTCTCGGCGATAAAACCCGGATGGAACTCCTCAGCCGCGATCCGCTGGCCTTTATTCGCCCCTCGCCCACTAGAGGTTCGCTCGGCGGTGTGGCCGATGCCACCCGCGAGGCGATGCTGCTGTGCGAAGCGGCGGGCTTTGAATTTATTATCGTCGAAACCGTGGGCGTGGGCCAGAGCGAAACGTACGTGCGGGGCATGGTCGATTTTTTCCTGCTGCTGATGCTCGCGGGAGCAGGCGACGAGTTGCAGGGCGTCAAACGCGGCATCATCGAAATGGCCGACGCGCTCGTCATCACCAAAGCCGACGGGGATACCCTCGGCCCCGCCCGACGCGCCCAGGTGGAATACCAAAATGCCCTGCACCTGTTTCCGCCTTCAGAATCCGCCTGGGTGCCGTCGGTGCTGACCTGCTCGGCCCTGACGGGGGCGGGTGTCGCCGAGGTGGGGGCCTTGGTCGATTCCTACGTGGCGCACACTCGGCAAAGCGGATACTTTGCCCAAAACCGGCAGCAGCAACAAGTTACCTGGTTTCACCAACGAATCCGTCGCGAACTGGGCGATTTATTTTACCAAAATCCACTAATTCAGCGACGATTGCCCGATTTGGAAGCAGCCATTCGCGACGGTACTGCCTTGCCCGTGCAGGCCGCGCAGGAACTTTTGGGTATTTTTGCCGGAAGGGACGATGGGAAATGGGGATTAGGTAAGTAGGTAATTGGTCCGTTTCCCAAATCCCTATTTTCCCAGTTACCCAATCCCTAGTTTCCCTGTTCCCACGGAATGAAAAAAAACGTCTGGCATCGGCTTTCCCACTTTATCCTCGGCCACCGTGTGGCGCTGTTGATTGGTCTTTTCGCTGGCATTGCGTTCATGGGCTACCAAGCCGCCACCCGGCTCCAGCTTTCATACGAACTGGTCAAAATCCTGCCCGTCACCGACCCAAACTACCAGGTGTACGAGCAATTCAAGCAGCGCTACGGCGAAGACGGCAACGTGCTGGTGGCGGGAGTGGAAACCGAAAAGATGTACCAGCTTTCGTTTTACCAGGATTGGTACGACCTCACGCGCCAGATCAAGACCACGCCGGGAATTAAAGATGTCCTTTCCAACGCCAGTCTGTACGAGGTGCGGCGCAACGACAGCCTGCACCGCTTCGATTTCCAGCCCCTGCTCGCCCAAAAACCAACGACCCAGGCCGACGTGGACAGCGCCCGCGCCCGGATCGCGGGGCTGCCATTTTACCGGGGACTCGTCTTCAGCGATTCCGGCCAGGCCCACCTGATGGCCGTCACCTTCGACCAGAAAGCCTTGAACGACAAAAGCCGGATCGGCATCGTGCAGCGCCTGAAGGCTGATTTTGAAGCCTTCGGCGAAAAGCACGACGTGCGCGTACACCTGTCGGGAATGCCCTACATCCGTACCCAGTACACGGCCACGGTAGTGCGTGAAATGATTTTGTTTCTGGTGCTGGCTGTAGTGGTAACGGGGTTGATTCTGGCCGCCTTTTTCCGTTCCTTCACCATCGTCGGTTTTGCGCTGCTGGTGGTGCTGTCGGGGGTGGTGTTCAGCGGGGGGTTGATCGTGCTGCTGGGGTACAAAATCCAATTGTTGCTGGGGCTGGTGCCGCCGCTGATCATCGTGATCGGGATTCCCAACTGCATTTTCCTGCTCAACAAATACCACGAGGAATTCGCCCGCCACGGTGACCAGCAGCGGGCTTTAGCCACGACCATCGAAAAAATCGGACACACCACCTTTCTGGCCAACGTTACCACGTCCATTGGGTTCGGGGTGTTTATTTTTACCGGCAGCCAGTTGCTGGTGGAGTTTGGCTACGTGGCGGCCATCAGTGTGATGGTGACGTACGCCATTTCGCTGGTATTCATCCCCATCGTGTTCAGTTACCTGAAGCCGCCTTCGCGCAAGCGCCTGCGCCACCTCGAAGGCAAACGCACCACGGCCATTTTGCACTTCATCGAGCGGCTGGTGCTCACCCGCCGCCGGGTCATTTACGCAGTCATCCTCGGCCTGGTGCTGCTGGGCGGCATCGGCGCAGCGCGCATCAACGCCATCGGGTACGTGGTCGACGACCTTCCCCGTAACAGCCCGATTTACAGCGATTTAAAATTCTTTGAAAGCCGATTTCGAGGCATCGTGCCCTTCGAGGTCAGCATCGATGCCCAGCGACCGGGCCGGGTGCTAAGCATCCCCGTGCTGACCAAAATCCGGCGGGTCGAAAAGGAGTTTGCCAGGTACCCGGAGTTTACCGAGCCGGTGTCCATCGTGCGGGCGCTCAAATTCCTTTACCAGGCTTACCGGGGCGGCGACCCGAAGTATTTTGTATTGCCAGGCATCGCCGAACT
>Ga0163144_10022393_pt1 | contig 12520 bp, 8 predicted proteins | sample OliLak19BULKMAT1_FD_123175 | JGI IMG/M metagenome (GOLD analysis project Ga0163144, IMG submission 123175) | Freshwater microbial mat bacterial communities from Lake Vanda, McMurdo Dry Valleys, Antarctica - Oligotrophic Lake LV.19.BULKMAT1 | ecosystem: Environmental > Aquatic > Freshwater > Lake... | reverse complement strand
TGCGCGTCGCCACGCATCCGGCCAGCCGCGTCGACGAGCTGACGCCGGATCGCTGGAAGCTGCTGTTCGGCCCGCAATCCGCGGCCTGAAAGCACTGCGGCGCAGGATCTGCAGACCCGCGCGGACTGCCAGCTCCACCCCAACCTCGCCAGCCCGCGATGGGAAACGCAGCCGGACGCTTACCGACAAGGCGCTGGGGGCGACGACGGACGCCACGCTGCGCACGGCGTTCTCCGAGGCGCGGACGCTCGTGGCGGCGGCGGTCGCCGTCGAGGGCGTTGTGGTGGCCGCGTCGACTGCCCCGTCCGAAACGAAGGCAGGTCGCAAGCGCAAGACGGCGGCGTGATCACCGCGGGAGCCGCCGGCGACCCTGGCGGCGCTCAACTACGTGAGGGACGAGACACGAGTCTGCACGAGCGCCTGCGAACGGCCGCTCTACGAGCGCAGTCGCCAGCGCTCGCTCGACCGCCAAGGCGGGGATCAGAGCAGTGCCCGAGCGTTTCGGACGAGGTGGGTCCGAACCTGCTCAGGATCCTGCCCGCCTGCCCGAGGCTTAGCAATGGACACACTAGGGCAAGCTTGGAATAGTACGCACTCCAAGAAGTACCTCCCTCATCCTTCGCACCGAAACGCATGCACTTCTTAAGAAAGCACACACCCTCAACCACCTCCGCGCTCTCTATACGTGCGAGGTTTGCGTATGACCGTGGTTGGTGGCAGTGAGGCATATAATGAAGAACAAAAAGGCATGGTTCCGGCTCTTTCGCTATCAGCTCCTGCCGATCAACCCCACCGTGAGCGTTGATGACGCGGAGTACAACCTTCGCAGAGATAAGCTAATAGCGGCAAAAAATAAGGCATTCGCGGAAGTTTTAGGGTCGGTCACCTCCATGGACCATGGCGACACAGCCGTGCGGCTCCAATGGAAGTTGAAGACGCCAGACTTCTTACTGGGGCGGATTGCTGTCAAGCGGCAGGTAAACCTGGAGACCGAGAGTTTCGGATCCGCTGTACACGATCACTGGCCGACGATATGGATTGCGTTTTGGAATGAAGACGATCAGCAACAGGTTGCAATTCAGCACCGATCCACCGCGTTCCAGCTCAGTACTGCGCCAATCAACTTGCTGGAGCGCACGCTGAGGGAGAGGATGCGAGCGAACAATCTCACGGTTACGTTCGAGCCTCAATTTAACCAGGAAGAGTTCTGGAATCTGGCGCTGAAGCACAAGGAGAAGATCCGAGAGCTAACGTTCGAGCTCGTCACTCCCAATCTTCCCAACATTTCTAGCACTCTCAGCGAGGACCTTGCGGCACTCGCAAAGAGTGTTGGGTCGTCAAGCAATGAGGTGACGCTTAAAGCTCCTGCGGATGCGCCTCTGCGTGTCGAGGCGGACAATCCGCAGATCGCGGACCTAGTGGCATATGCCTCAAAAGGCGGAGGGTCGATCGAGTTACGTCTGCTAAACGTCAAAAAGAGGATCACCACTTCAAGTACGGTGCGGGAGGTCTCAATCGACGAGGCCCGTCTAACCGGTACTGGGGCTGCGGTGGCTGATGCGCTGAAGGAGCTAATGAAAGCCGATGAAGATCGCTAGCGCGACAATCTTGTCTCTCCTCGTCGGCGTTTGCGTCGAGGCCGGGGCTGGCTATTTTGGCACGGCATACATGGGCCAATTCCTGAAGGGAAACTTACTGACTTTGCTCGTGGCGCTGCTGGCTATAAACCTGACCACAATGGGCGTCGTCCTCATGAAGTTGAAGGAGATCGAGCAGGCGCACCAGCGTAAGGGACTCTTTGTTAAATCCAAGAGCGAGATGCTCTCTTCAGTTAAGCAGCAAATCGCGCTTATTTCGATTTCCGCCATCACGCTAATGACACAAGCAGTGCCCGCGCTCAGCGGGGCATCGCAGGCTCAGTTTGCGGCGAATGCCATTCTTGTGGCTGTGTTCGTCTACGCACTTATTGTGCTATACGATACGGCCAAGTCGGTGTTCTCGCTGCTCGATGCGTAGCCTGTAATCTCTCGCGCGTGCTGCCTTCGCCATTGCGACTTCAATTATGTGCGCATTCCTGAGGGAATGCGGCGCAGCGTGCCAACTTTCGCAACCCCTTGGAGCTGCGCCCGGTCTGACGTGCGATCGAAGCAGACATCTACGCCACCCTCGGCCATTCCCGCCACAAGGCCGTCGCCTGGATCAATACCGCGTTGGTCAGGCCTTCGAAGTCCTCCCGCTTCACGCCGCGCCGCTTCAGCACGCGCTTTACGGCGGCCTTCACCGACGCCTTCACGTCTTCCCGGTGAGATTCCGTCCAGTCCACCTTCAGATTGCCCTTCACGACGAGAACCACTTCGTGGACAAGTTCGCGGAGGAACGGCTCGTCGTAAATCGTGGCGTAGCTTTGTCGGACGGCGTCGTAGAACGCGAGCTCCTCGGCGGTAAGCCCAAGTTCGGCGACGCGCTTCTCCGTGGCGTCCATGTCCTTGCGAATCTGGACCATGGCCTGCACTACAGCCGCCGCATCGATGATGCGCTTGTGGTAACGCGCCATTGTGGCCTCCAGCAGCGCCCGGAACGACTTTGTCTGTGCGAGGTTTCTGGCCATGCGGCGGGTCAACTCGTCGGCAAGGAGCTTGTGGAGCAGCTTGAGCCGCAGGTCCTCGTGTGGGCGGTCCTTGAAGGTCTGAAGGAATGCATCATCGAGGATGGATACGTCGGGGTTGTCGATGCCCGAGAGCTCAAAGATATCGACGACGCCGTCCGCCGCGACGTGGTCGTCGACGATGTCGTGAACCGCCTGTTCCAAGCTCTTCTTGACCTTGGCGCCCGGCTTGGTCTTGGTGACCTGCTTGCGAACGCGCTGGTGGAAGAGGACCTCGTCGGCGTGCACTGCGCCGACACTTAGGCTCTTCACGAGGAGGTAGGCGTTGAAGAGGCGTAGTTCGGCCTGAAGGAAGTTGTCGCGTCGATTATCGTCCTCGCCGAGCCAAGCGTAGACCTCCATGTGGAGGTCCTCGAAATGGATGGGCGACATGCCCCGCCACGCGCCCCAGTCTTTGCCCTCGGGGAGCGTGCCTCGCACTTCAGCGAGGCACTTTAGGAACAGCGGGACCGCCTCAGCCGCGATGTCCGGCGCCGGCTCCCCGGTGCCGCCACCTCCGGTGTAGAGGTTTGTGGCGGCGCGCAGTTCGTCGCCGATACCGATGTAGTCGACGATCAGCCCGTGAGGCTTATCACGGAAGACGCGGTTGACCCGTGAGATTGCCTGAATCATGGAGAGCCCCCGCATGGGCTTGTCCACGTAGAGCGTATGGAGGCACGGGATGTCGGTGCCGGTGAGCCACATGTCGCAAACGATGACCAGCTTCAGCGCGTCGTCGGGGTCGACCATGCGCTTCTTGATGGCGTCGCGCTGCTTCTTGCTCGTGATGTGGCCTTGCTCGCTCCACTCCTTGGGATCGGAGGTGATATTGCCGGTCATGACGACCTTCACCTCGGGACAGTTCGGGAGTGCGGTCAAGGCGTCGAAGAGCCGGACGCAGTTCTTCCTCGTCATGCATACGACCATCGCCTTGCCGGCCAGCTCTTCGGTGCGTGCCAGGTAGTGCTGGAGGAGGTCCTTGGCGACCGAGTCGACGCGGTCCTTAGCGCCGGTCAGCTCCGCGAGCGCGGCCCAGCGCGACTTCTTGTTCTCCAACTCGGAACCCTCGACCTGCTCCTGCTGCGCGGCCTCCGCGAGCGCGCCGTCGATGTCAGCATCGGAGAGGTAGAGCTGGGTCTGCCGCGGCGAGTAGTAGATGGCGACCGTGGCGCCGTCATCCTGGGCCTGTCGGATGTCGTATGTGTGGATGTAGTTGCCGAACACCTGCACGGTCTCGGAGTTCTCCAGCGAGCCCCCCACGCCTCCAAAGGAGAGCGGAGTGCCGGTGAATCCTAGGCGCTTGGCAAATGGGAGGGCCTCGGAAAGGTAGCGGGCAAAGCCGCTGAGGAAGCCGTACTGGGAGCGGTGGGCCTCGTCGGCGATCACGATGATGTTCGAGCGCGCCGACAGGACGGGGTGCGCCAACTCGGTCACCTTTCCGTCGCGGCCGCGCTTCAAGGCAAACTTCTCGATAGTCGTGAAGATGACCTCGCTGCCTTCGGTCTTGAGCAGGCTCCGCAGCTCCTCCACGTCGCCGGCTTGGTGCACCTTACCGACGAGGTGTCGGGCCACGCTGAACTGAGCGAAGAGCTGGTCGTCGAGGTCGGTGCGATCAACCTGGATGACGAAGGCAGGGCCGGCCAGTTCGGGGAGGTGGCGGAGGATGCCCACGAGGAAGGCCATCGACAGCGACTTGCCCGACCCCGTCGTGTGCCAGATTATGCCGATTCGCTTATGGTCGCCCCTGAAGGCGGCGAGGGTGCGCTCAACAGCCGTGCGCACCGCGAAGAACTGGTGGTACTTCGCACCCTTCTTGACGATGCCGGTCTTGTCGACCTCGAACAGTACGAAGTGGCGAACGTAGTCGAGCAACCGATTCTTGGGGAACAGGCCGTTGATGAGGGTGGCCATCGATCCGGTCTTGCCCGGCTCGGTGGTGATGCCGTCTACCGACTTCCACGGCGCGTACCACTCCATCCCAGAGGTCCACATACCGTGGAGTGAGTTGTTGCCGTCCGAGACCACACACAGGGCGTTGTAGGCGAAGAGCTGAGGGCAGAGAACCCCATAATGCTGGAGTTGATTCCAAGCGTCATCGACGTTCGCGTTGTCGTCCCACGGGTTCTTCAGCTCGAACACGACCAGTGGTATGCCGTTGACGTAGATGACCACGTCGGGGATGCGGTCCGGCCCGGCGATGTGGATCTGGTTGACCACTTGAAAGTGGTTCTTGTCGGGGTGGTCCCAGTCTATGGGGTGGATGTGCACCACCTCGCGGCCGGCAGGGCTAGTGGTCATCGGCGGACTGCCTACGCCCTGCTCGGCGATAAGCAAGGTGTGGTCCACGACCAGCTCGAAGCCGCGAGTGAGCACTCCTGCGTGGAAGGCTTCGTTGCGGTGCAGAGTGGTGGCGCCCGCCGGCCGGGTGATGCGGTCAATCGCGGCGGTGAGGTCGGCCTCGGAGAGCAACGGGTAACGCTGGTGGAGGTTTGCGCGGAGCACATCGAGCAGCATCACCTCGGCCGGCTCGCGCTCGAGCTCAGGACCGTAGACGTACTCGTATCCGAGGAGCCGGAGGCGCTGGATGGTCGCCTCCTCGAAGGTGCTCTCGTTGCCGCGCACGTCGCTCACAGCGCAGCCTCAACGACCTTTTCGGCCTGTCTTAGCTGTACCTCGCCAGAGAGGAGCTTTGGAAGCACTGCGTCGCGTAGGGTTGTGAGGGTGCGGGACTCGAGTTCGTTCTGAATGAGGAGGTCCAGCCACGGAGTCAGTTGCCGATCGGCGGCATTGAGGACGTTCGGAGGGGCTATGACGCAACGAGCTTCAGTCAGATGAAAGCGTCGAATGTGCCCCATGGTCGTGGCTTTATCGGCAGCGATGGCTTGAAACTCGGGCAGATGGAACAGCGTCCACTGCTGAAAGAACCACTTTGGATACGTCGTCGATGTGACCTTGAAGAGGTGCTGGTTGAGGGCTGCTTGCCCCCCGCACCAGACAACCACCACGAGCGAGCCGGACCAGGAAAAGACGAGATCACCATCATTGATGACGCAGGAAGGCTCGATGTCTGCTGAAGACCACTCATCGCTGTCTGTGCGGCCGCTTCTGAGGTTAGAAATCTTCACGACAGGGAGCCGGTCTTGCCCAGCGCGCGGCCGGAAGTTCTGAAGCGCCAGACCATTTCGGAAATCGGCAATCTGGTCAAGCGCCTTGGTGGACCATCCTTCTGGGATGTACCCGCACACCGGGTCAGTAGAGAACGAGTTCGGGAATAGGGCCGCAGTCGTTGCATCCATCCCGAAAGGCTTCCGACCTTCGACCTTTGCGACTACGGGATCGAAGTCGACAAACCACGACTTGAAGAGTGCGGAGGCCAACTCCGCCAGCGTGGCGTTCATCTTCCGGTTAAGATCAAGCTTGTCATCGAGCGCGCCGAGGACCTCGACGATGGCATGTTGCTCCTCGATGTGAGGTAGCGTCATGGTCATCATTCGTTGATCGGTGAGGCTCACGTAGTCGGCCATGTCGGTCTGGCCCTTCACGCTATCCGCTTGTTCCAAGAACTCAGCTCCGTGCATCCAGTAGTAAAGGAAGCGCGGGTTGATGGTGCGTTCATCTAGACTTCGCCAATAGCATAGCTGCGGAGAAAAAACGAAGCGCGGCGTATATTCTAGCACAAACGCAAAACGGCCCACGGTTCCCTTCGACGTGAAGACAACGTCGCCGGCCCGGCTGACTTTATCGCCCACCTTGTTCAGGTCGCGTTCTGGAAAGTAGTCAGCGTCTTCAAAATTGAACCCACCATCAATGTTCCCAGCCCGAGCGAACGGAAGACCAACGCCGGCAAGCTCGGAGTTCTTTGCTCGGTAGCCATCCCCGATAATTAGCTTTCGGTCCGCGACGAGCTGCGACACCCGGCACGTGACGGCATCATTGCTCATCGCCGGTCTCAATTCTGGCGAGGGCTGCGCGGACGCGGGCGTGTAACTCCGAAGCGGCGTCGAACTGACTTGTCAATCGCCTGCTCAGGATGGGCAACCTCACCTCAAACGGCTCGTCCTCGTCGTCTGCCACTGCCGTCCCCACATACCGTCCGGGCGTGAGCACGAACCGACGCCCGGCAATTTCGTCGGTCGTCGCCACCTTGCAGAAGCCGGGCGCGCTGTCAGGTCGTCCAGTCCGCTTGAAGGTGCGGTAGGTCGCGGTGATGCGCTCAATCTCGTCAGGGGAAAGCTGCTTCTGCTTCCGAGATCCGGGAATGAGCACGCCCAGCTTGCGGCCGTCAATGAACAATACCTCACCCTTGCGATGGCGATGCCCACCAGTGCCACCTCGGTTCTTCGACAAGAACCACAGCGCGCAGGGAATCTGTGTGTTCGCGAATAGCTTACCGCTGAGCTGCACGATGCAGTCGACGTAGTCCAGCTCGACCAGGGCTCGCCGCACCTCTAACCGAGCCAGTTCACCATTCGACAATTCACCAGTAGCCATCACGAAGCCGGCGGTGCCACCCTCGTTCAGGTGATGGAGGAAGTGGAGGATCCACATGGTGTTCGCGTTGCGGACTGCGAGTGTTGGTTTCGTCTTCCGGCCGTCTTTGTCCGTCACCTCGATCGCCAAGCGCGGGTCTTTGCTCGAGATCCGATCGGCACCCCAGCCCTTCTCTGCCTTTGCGCCATCGTTGAACGGCGGATTGGCAATGATGTAGTCCGCCCGGAGTGTGGCATGGCGGTCTGCGAAGTAGGCATCACCCATCTCGATGTTGCCATCGATGCCGTGGATGAAGAGGTTCATTCGGCATAGCCTCCACGTAAACTCTTTCGACTCCTGACCGTAGAATGAGAGCCGGCCGCTGTGCTCGGTGAATTCGTCGGACTGCACGAACATCCCTCCCGATCCACAGCAGGGGTCGTAGACGGTGCCGCGCTCGGGCTCCAACATCGCGACGAGTGTGCGGACGATGCTGGCGGGAGTGAAAAACTCGCCACCACGCTTGCCCTCCGAGCTGGCGAACTCCCCGATGAAGTACTCGTAGACCCGCCCGATGATGTCCTCGCCATGACCGTGGCGGAACACGTCCTTGCTGAACAGATCGATGAGCGCTCTCAGGTTGTGAGCGTCCATGTTAGAGCCGCCGTAGATGGGCGGCAGGAGCCCGCCCAGGCGCTTTGGGTAGGCATTTTCCACGACGTTGAGGATGCGGTCGAGTTCGATCTTCACGTCGTCGCGCCCGCGTACCTCTGACGCGATGCGGGTCCAGCGAGCGTCGACAGGGACGATGAACGTGCTGGCTGAGCGGTACTCGTCGGGGTCCTCCAGCACGCTCGTGTCGCCGGAGTAGTCGCTGCCCGGCTTTGCGACAAGTGCCTCCAGTTCGGCGCGCCGCTTCTCGTACCGGAGCGAGAGAAAACGCAGGAAGATGATGGGAAGGACGTAGCGCTTGTAGTCGGCTGGCTCGATGGACCCGCGGAGCTGGACTGCAGCCTGCCACAGTTCGTTGGTGAGGTCGACGATGCTGCCGCTCGCCTTCGCCGGTGTCTCTCCGTTTTTCTTTCGCCGTGCCACGCTGCTCGCCTCTCTCGGTTCCGCGCCCGTCGCCGAAGTGGCGGCCGGCAACGGCTGCGGACTATCGCCGCATGGGCGAGGTGCGGCCAGCCAGCAGTGCCGATTCTCGCAGACCGCCGAGGTTGGGCCTTGGATGCTCGGGGCGTGCGTTCTCTCGCCTGCGCGTATTCAGGATGCCGCCACCACTACCTCCTCTCGCCGACTAAGCCAGCGGGCGCCCGAAGCGGCGGTGTTCGCGCGGCGCCCGTAGGCCCGCCAGGCGGTCCGGGTGCGCGCACCGCGGGGGCCCTCGGTCGTTCCCGCCCATCGGCGCCAAGAGGCACCCCGTGGCCACCGGTTGGCCCGTGGGAAGACACCGGCCCGATTTCTGGCGGTCGACTTCGAACCGACGCCTCATCAGCCAGGGACGCGTACCAACGCGCTCGGCATTTCCCCGTCCGCATTCGGCCCCACAGCGTGGGCACGCGCACCGTTCGACAACGAGGCCTGCAGGCGGCTGCGACACGATCGCCCCCAATGAACCACGCGACTGTGCCGGTGTCTGCTGTTCCACGACCTGCTCCGACCGCGAGCGCTAGACGCCGGGGCTGCGACCGAGGAGCATCCTCTCCGTGACAAGTCCGCGAATTCTGCTTCGCATCGACACCGCCGCCGCCACGCGCGCCATCCGTGGTGGCGAGTCGCTGAAGTCCTACGCCACCCGCACCGGCTTCTCCGTTGCCGGCGTGCGGCAAGCCCTGCTCCGAGCCGACATCCGCGTCTCACGACAGCAGTCGACGACCGACCCGCGCCTCTACTCGCTCTGGCGCTCGATCCGCTCTCGATGCGAACGGAAGGGTGACCGCGCGTACCCGCGCTTCGGCGCGCGAGGTGTACGCGTTTGCAAGGCGTGGCAGGCATTCCCGGCGTTCCAGGAGTGGGGGCTCGGAAGCGGCTGGAAGCCCGGGAAGGCTCTTGTGCTGCGCGTGCGCGCGCGGGGCTACAGCCCGAGCAATTGCACATGGGGAACGAAGCAGGAAGCCGCGCAGGTTGGCCTGACCGCATTCGGCGAGACGAAGTCGGTCTCCGCCTGGGCTCGCGACCGGCGAGCTCGTGTCAACGCGCAGACGATTCGCGACCGCGTGCGCGACGGCGTCGATCCCGAGGAGGCAATCACCGCGAAGCAGATGCGTCACGGCAAGCGGGGCAAGACGCGCGCGTACAAGCGCATCGGCTGGAAGCGCGTCGAGAAGCTGCGCGCACTGCCTGCCACTGAAATCGCCCGGCGCCTCGGCAACAGCTCGACCGCGATCCTGCGAGGCTTGAAAGAGCGCGGCTGGCTCGAGCGCCCGATTCCAATCGGCCAGCTCCCACACGGCAAGCGCCTGTATTCGGTCTGGGACAACACCCTCCGCCGCCAAGGTGCCACCGCGTGGCCCGACTTCGCCGCGTTCCACGCCTGGGCACTGCGCTCCGGCTACGCACCGGGGCTCTTCCTGACGCGCCCGGATCGCGCCAAGCCTGTCAACCCCAAGAACGCCGCCTGGCTGCCGGTTCGCGAGTCATGGCAGCTCCGCCGGCCGAAGACCGTCAGCCGGAAGGCACGCAGTAAGGTCCGTGCGTTCGGCGAGACCAAGGGCATCGCCGAGTGGTCGCGCGACCCCCGGTGCGTCGTGACGACGGCCGGGCTGGCCGCGCGACTGGCGCGTGGTGTGTCGCCGGCGAAGGCGATCACGGGCCCGAAGCGGCGCGAGGCCGAGTACAGCTCGGCGCAGGAGCTGACCGCGTGGGGGATCACCAAGCCCGTCGCGGCGTGGGCGCGGGATCGGCGGGCGACGGTCAACGAGGGGTCGATCAGGAAGCGGTTGCGGGCGGGGTGGACGCCGGAAGCGGCGATCGCGACGAAGGTGTATGGGCGGCCGCGGTGAGGGCGCGCGCGTTCGACGCCGCGAGCTAGGCCACCGGCTCGCGAGTACGACGCGCGCACCTTCAGCACCGCGCGGGGGGCGTCGGTGGGGCTGATCGGAGGGCTGGTGTCCTTTTTTTCTTTCTCATCTGAGTATGAAAAGAAGGACACTACCTGTACCCTGAGTTCGTCTCGCTCACCCGAAAGGCCAGCCCGCATGCGATCGTCGACCGTCCGGCACGCTCCCCACTCCGTCAGGTCCCGCCTTCACGACCTGGGGCTCCAACAGGCGAACCTGCACAGCGCGATTCTCGCCGGGGAGCTGTACCGAGACGAGTGCACGAGGAACGACCCGTCGATCCTCCCGGGGATCATGGCGTGGGGCAAGGCGACCCGGGCCATGCGTGAGTTGCACAGCTCCGATGGCTGGCATGCCGATCGGGTCGACGGCCTCGAAGCGGTCGTCAGCAAGGACCGACGGACGGCCATCGTCGTGGTCACCGGCGATGCGATGACCGGCATCTACTCAACAGACGAGGGGATGGATTGGCGCGACCGCGAGCCGCGCAGCAAGTACCCCAAGGGTCCCGCGATGCGGCGCGCGGTCGGGCGCAACAGCGGAATGTTCGACTTCGAAGGTCCACATCCCGCCCTCGTCGGCGTGACGACCTCGACCTGGCTGCTGCTCATCAACGTGGACGAAGACGAGATTCGGTGCGAGCTCTCCTTGCCGAAGAATTTCGACGACCTCGCTCACGTGAGCGCATGGCACGAGCGGATCATCCTCGACCCGATTCGTCGTGATCCTGGTCATCCGTGGCAGGACAACCTCCCCGATAACGATGACGATCTCGGCGCAGACATCGATGTTGAAGTGCGTCGCATCGGGTAGAGATTGTCCCGTGTTCAACCCCTCCCGACTGACCCTCGCTCGAGTGCGCCGCGGCCTCACGAAGAAGGACCTGGCCGAGCGGGTTGGCGTGACCCTGCGGTCGTTCTCGAGGTACGAGGCGGGGGCGATGCAGCCGCCGGCCGAGACGCTCGAGGCTATCGCGAAAACGCTTGCGTTCCCGATGGAGTTCTTTTCGGCGCCGACCATTGAGGCGCCCAACCCCGAAAGTGTCAGCTTCCGTGCGATGCAGTCGATGACGGCTTCGCAAAGGAACGCGGCTCTCGGAGCTGCGGCGCTCGCACTGGAATTGTCCGCCTGGATCTCCGAGCGTTTCGCGACGCCAGAACCGGACGTGCCGGACCTGCGGGGACATACGCCCGAGGCAGCGGCAGACGCGTTGCGCGCTGCTTGGCAACTCGGTGAGCGACCCATCAAGAACCTCGTGCATCTCCTAGAGCAGCGCGGAGTCCGGGTGTTCTCACTCGCCGAGCAGAACAAGCAGATCGACGCATTCTCGTTCTGGCGCAATGGCACGCCGTGCGTCTTTCTCAACACGGTGAAGTCCGCGGAGCACGGGCGCTTCGACGCGGCCCATGAACTGGGTCACCTCGTGCTCCACCGGCACGGTGGGCCTACTGGCAGGGGCGCCGAACACGAGGCAGATCAGTTCGCATCGTGCTTTCTCATGCCACGTGCCAGCGTGCTCGCGGCGGCACCGCGCAGCAGGAACATCGACGCTCTTGTACGGCTGAAGCCGATGTGGATCGTCTCCGTGGCAGCGCTGAACTACCGTCTGCGCTCGCTCGATCTGTTGACCGAGTGGGAATACCGCCTCGCGTGCATCGAGATCCAGAAGCGGGGGTTTCGTCTCAAGGAGCCCGCACCTGCCCCGCGCGAGACGTCCCAAGTGCTTCAGAAGGTGTTTCAGGCGCTGCGGCTTGAGGGCATTGGGCGCGCAGATGTTGCGCACAGTCTGCACATCGACGTGGACGAGCTCGACTCGCTCGTCTTTGGACTGGTCATGCGGCGAGTGGGCGGAGGCGCGACGATCCCGACTCCGCGCCCGACTCACGCGAGGCTGAGAAAGCTGTGACGCTGGCGCGCATGTTCTCCCTGCGAGGGTCCCGACCGAAGCGCGAGGGTCGGCGTTAGTGCAATCGAGAGCGGCTTCGGGTCGGCTGGACGCCAGAGCAGGCGATCGCGACGGGGGCGTTCGGGCGGCCGCGGTAGGCGCGCTGCGTTCGCGTCACGCGCGTCCGGCGCCGTGATCCGAACGGAACCCCGCGCGCCTCGACGGCGCGCCACACGCGCGCCCCCGCGCAACCTCTGGACGTCAGCTTCGGGCCGACGCTCTATCCAGGAAACGTCGCATTTCCCAGCGTTCCGGCCGCCACATGTTGCATCAAATGTTGGTAAGCGTCCGGGCGCCTTCAAGCCTCCGCCCTGGCCCCGCGTCCTTCGCCGTTCGATTCTGCTCGGATGATCCAGCAGCAGCCCTCGAGCACGTCCACACTCCCTGATCGGGCTGCCCACT
>Ga0163144_10022389_pt1 | contig 12522 bp, 10 predicted proteins | sample OliLak19BULKMAT1_FD_123175 | JGI IMG/M metagenome (GOLD analysis project Ga0163144, IMG submission 123175) | Freshwater microbial mat bacterial communities from Lake Vanda, McMurdo Dry Valleys, Antarctica - Oligotrophic Lake LV.19.BULKMAT1 | ecosystem: Environmental > Aquatic > Freshwater >... | reverse complement strand
CGCTCTGGGAAGCGGCGCCCGACTACGAACGCGTCGAGCGGCGCAGCCACATCGGCAAGGACGAGTTCTTCCGCCGCTACTACCTGGGCGCACGGCCGGTCGTCGTCAGCGGCCTCGCCCGCGTCTGGCCGGCGATGGAGCGTTGGCAGCCGCACTCGCTGGCCGAGCGCTTCGGCGAACTCGAGGTCGAGATCCAGGCCGGTCGGGACGACGATCCGGACTACGAGGTCAATTCCGTCGCGCTTCGCCGTCGTGTCCGTTTCGCCGATTTCCTGGGCCGCATCGTCGCCGGCGGTCCGAGCAACGACCTCTATCTGACGGCCAACAACCACGTCTTTCGCGATCCGGCGTTCGCGTCGCTGCACGCCGACGTGGGCAAGCTGCCCGACTACCTGACGGCCGAGGACATCGGTCGCCACGGCTCGTGGTGGGTGGGGCCGGCGGGAGCGATCACGCCCCTGCATCACGACATGCTGATGCTTTTCCACGTCCAGATCGTCGGACGCAAGCGCTGGCGGCTGATCTCGCCGCTGCAGATCGCCCGCGTCTACAACCACCAGGGCGTCTTCAGTCCGGTCGACCTCGACGCCGTCGACCATGAGCGCTATCCGCTGATGCGCGGCGTTCGCGTGCTGGAGGTCGTGGTCGAGCCGGGGGATGCGATCTTCCTGCCGCTCGCCTGGTGGCACCAGGTCACCTCGCTCGACCCGACCGTGTCGTTGTCGATCTCGAATCTGGCCTTTCCGAACAGCTTCACCTATGTCAACCCGGAGATCCGGAACTGGTAAGGCGGGCGCCGGTCCTGCGCCGGCGAATCAGCAGCGGAGCCGCGAGCCCGACTGCAAGCGCCGCGCCGGCCCAGGTCGGCAATGGAATCTCGCCTTCGGTTCCGCCGCCCAGCGTGTCGGCCGTTTGCGTGCGCAGCCAGGCGATGAAGCGGGGGTCGCTCAGCAACATGCCGCCGCCGCCGGTTCCGAATCTGAAATCCGCTCCGGTGCCGTTGGTCGTGAACACCAGGTTGTCGATGCCGATCAGCCAGACCTGACCGCCGATCGAAGCGTATGCCGGGCTTCCCGAATCGCCGACCGACAACCCGGTCTCGAGCGCGTTGCCGAGGGTCGCGCCGCCGAGCACGCCGTTGCCGGAAGGACCGTCGAAGTCGAACAGGTAGAACAGGCTGGTCCGTCCGCTGCTGTCGACGGCCGACTGCACCGCATCGATGGCGTTGCGCCCGCTTCGCTTGACACCGGCCAGGCCGCCGACGAAGGCGCCCGAATCGCCGTTGGCGGACGAGCCGTAGCCGACCAGCGTCACCCCCTGATGCCGCAACAGCGGCTCCTGATAAACCGGCGGAATGTGGACGGTGGGCGGCACCGCCGTCGCGAGCTCGATCAGGGCGAGGTCGTCGTAGGGAAAGCTCGCCCCGGGGAACACGTGGATGGCCGATGCGCCGATGACGACCGGCACCGACGTCGCGTTGACCTGCACGCTTACCGCTTCCGGGGTGCTGCCCGCCGCGACGTGGGCGGCGGTCAGCACGTAGCGCGGCGCGACGACGACGCCGGAGTAGACCCCGCTGCCGATCGAGACCGAGACGGCGGAGGTGAACGCCGAGGTCGAGACGTTGGGCTCGACGCGTGCCGCGGGCGAGTCGGGCGCGGAGCCGGCCATCAGCGCCTGTGCGCTCGCCGCCACGCACAGGCCGGCGGCGAGCGCGATGCCGCGCGCGACAAGCCGGAACCCGGTCGCCTTCATGGCGGGCTCGTGCCGCGGCGCACGATCGTGCCGTGCACCGCGAGCAGCACCAGCGCGCACCAGGCATAGCCAGCGCCATGAAGCATGAGCTGGGCCAGGCCGGTGCTGATCGCCTGGAGCGAAGGCTCGGCAAAGGCATCGATCGCCAACGCAAACTGCGATCCGGCCAGTACCACCGGCACGGCGAGGAACTGGACGACAACGATGCCGATCGCCGCCAGCAGGGCCGCGCGCAGGCAACGACGCCGGTCACCGTGCACGAGGAGCACGGCGCCCGCGGCAATGAGAAAGGCGTACAGGAGGGCGGTGCGGGCAGGGGTCCGCGACTCGAGCGTCACGCCCGGCCGGATCATCGCCTCGCCGATCGGCTGGTACGAGGTCGCCACCGACGCGGCCTCGACCAGCAGCGAGCCGGCGCGCTCGACGAGCCCGAATCGGGTCACGGCGAAGCCGTCGACGAGCGCCGCGTACGCCTGGCGGTGCAGGGGCAGCGTCGCTCGGAGGAGCGACTCGCCCCAAGGGCCGACGACGACGACGAGCGCGAGGGCGACCAGGGCGATCCGTACGGTCAGGTCGCGTGGGCGCCGACGCAAGGCGGACACGATCGACGCCGGCCTCATCGTCCACCTCTCGGCGGGAGCGATGGGTCGGGCCGGCCCGGCGCCAGCACGACCCAGGCATAGAAGGCCGCGACCAGCGCCACCAGCAGCAGCGGCGCGCCGACCGTGTGGATCGTATCGAACCAGTCGCGATGGTGCCGGAAGGCGCCGTACAGAGCGACGATCCGCATCTGGTTGAGGACCCAGATGCCCAGGCACCCGGCAACGAGTGCGATCGCGCCGCGGATCCAGCCCACCGGCGCGACCAGCACCGCGGCAACGAAGAGCGTCATGAGCTCGAGCCCGTCGCAGCCCGAGCGCACGTTCAGTCGCCCGCCGGGCCAGACAAGCGCGCTGCCCGAGGCGACCACCCCGTCGGCCGGGGCAAGCAGGCCGAGCAGCGCCGCTGCCGGGCGCACGGTCATCAGGTCGATCCACCACGGCTCGAACCGGCTGCCGTACAGCGCGAGGGCGCCGGCCTGGAGGAAAGCGTAGACGATGACGAAGAGGGCGACCCGGCCCCAGGCCGCTCCGGCGACGGGCCGAAGCGCGGCCGTCGCGTTCATGGCTGGCGCGTCCCGGAGGTCGGGGGCGCCGGAACCAGCAGGCGCTGCGCCTCGATCTGCGTGCGCAGCTCCTCGGCGCGGTTCTCGCTCTGCACCTGCTGCAGTTGGAGGAAGGGCTCGCGCGCCGAGCCGGTCTCGCTGCGGTACTCGTCGATCAGCTTGCGGCCCAGCGCGTAGAGCGCGCGGTTCTTGCGTTCGGCCTCGGCCAGCGCCGCGGTGCTGCGCGACAGCAGCTCGGTCACGCTCGCCACCGTTGTCGCGCGCTCGGCAAGCAGGCGACGGGCCTCGCCGAGGGATTGCTCGAGCGCGACGGCGCGTGCCTGTTGGGCCGCCGCTGCCTGCTTGCCGTCGTCGCGCAGGCGCGCCAGCTCGGCCTGCGCTTGCGCCAGCGCGGCCTGCGCCCGCGACAGCTCGGCACGCAGCGTGCGCGACTGTGCCTGCGCGCCCTCCAGCGCCTGTCCGCTTCGCTTCGCTTCGCCGTCGAGCTTGTCCTTCTCGGCGGCCAGGGCTGCCTTCTCGCGTTGCAACGAAGACTGCGCTTCCTGCGCCTTCTGCAGAGCCTGCTGGGAACGGCGCAGCGCCTCGCGTTCCCGGCTCACCCGCGTGTCGTTCTGCGCCCCTGCCGGTCCGGCGGCCGCGAGGGCGGCGGCGACCAGCAGCATGGTGACGAAGCGCAAGGCTCGCTCGGCGGAAGTCATGTCGGACGGCTCAGAAGCGCGAGTTGACTTCGACCTGGATCACGTCGATCTTCAACGGCGCGCTGCTGAGGTTGCCGCTGACCGAAGTCGGATCGCCCGGAACCGCCAGGAAGCGTCGACCGTCGTCGAGGTTGCGCGTGCTGGTGTAGCGCAATCCAAGCGTCGTCGAACGACCGATCGCGTAGGCTCCGCCGAGGCTGAAGCCCTTGTAGCCGGTGCCGCCGAGATGCCAGGTCGTGTCGGTGAAGGCGTCGAGCCAGGCGTCGCGTTCGAACTTTCGCAGTGCGAAGAAGGTCTGCCAGTCGCCTCGTTCGGCCAGTCGAAGCGATCCGACCTGGGTCTTCAGCTGGATCCCGGTGGTCTTGTTCGCCAGGTCGTTGACGGCATCGGTCCCGGCGCGGCGGCGGATGTCGTCCAGGTCGAAGGCGCTGTTCTTCACGTAGTCGGCGGTGACGCCGATCGCGATCGGCTCGAACTGCGAAAAGGTGACGCCGGCAGAGACGTTGAGCGGCCGGAACTTCGAGGCCAGGCCCCAGACGGGGGCTGCGGTGCTGGTCGGATCGTTGAGGTTGATCAAGGTGTTGCCGCGCTGGCGCACGCTCGCCGGATACTGGCTCAGCTGGTAAGGCACGGTTCCGGCGCGCGGCCCGGTCGGCGGCGGCTCTGACTCGCGCCGGCCCTCGATGTTGTGGAACTCGTAGAGCCCGATGCCGAAGCGGAGCTGCGTCTTCGCCGCAATCGCCCAGTCGGCGCCGACCTGGATGCCGTACAGCCATTTGTCGCCGCGACTGAGGGCCAGCTCCTCGAGCGGGAAGGCGCCGGCCACGGCGAAGCCGAACAGGCCGGACGCGAAGTCGCGCTCGGCGCGGACGCTGAAGCCGTCGAGCGACAGGTCGTCGGGCCAGAGCAGGTCGGTGCCGAAGAAGGGGACGGCCATGCGGCCGGCCTCGAAGCGCAGGTCGTAGCGCGGCTCCCATCGGACGTAGGCGCGATCGAGGCCGACGGTCAGCCGGTTCGAGTAGTTGCCGAGGGTCGCCGACTCCGAGCTCGGGCTGTTGGCGTTTCCGGTGGCCAGGCGGATGCCCGCGACCACGTCCTCGCTCACCTTGGCGGTCACGCCGAGCCGGGCCCGCAGCGTCAATCGGCGGCGCTGCGTTTCGGTGTTGACCAGATCAGGCGACCAGGCCGGCGAGTCGACCTGGCTGCGGTACACCTCCGCCGGCACGTTGCCCGAGCCGAAGCCTTCGCCTTGGGCGCGAACCCGGACGTCGCCTTCGATCGTCAGGCCCCGCACCCAGGCCGGGAGCTGGCGCGCGTCGGCCCAGCGCTCCTCGCGCGCGGTTTCGAAGACCTCGTTGCGGATCTCCTCCTTGATCTGCGCACGCAGGGTTTCCGGCACGTAGGGGACGCGCACGACCGCGCCCGCCGGCCTGGACGGCGCGGAAGGGGGGGCCACACTCGCCGTCGCGCCGGCTCCGGGCGCCGCGGTCGGAGCGGCGGTGCGCGCCGACTGGCGCAGCAGCGCATCGACTCGCTCCCGGCTCAGCAGTCCCTGCTCGACGAGCGCCTGGATCAGGGCCAGGGTCGTTGCGCGCAACTGCTCGAGGCCTTCGCGTTCCGATGGCGCGGCCTGCCCGAAGGCGTGTCCGGCAAGTGTCAGCGCGGTGGCAGCGACGGCGAGCCGCAGCGGTGGGAAGTTGCGACGTGTGTTCATTGCTCGTCTCTGGCGAAGGAAAGAGGGTCAGACCTGGCCGCGCAGGGTCAGGCGAAACCGCATCGGTTGCGGCAGGGCGCCGGGCGGAGGCAGGCGCAGCTCGCGCGAGGTGCCGTCGAGGGCGGCCTGGACGTCGGCATCGCGACCCGGCTCGCCGCTGGGCAGCAGCTCGAAGCGGCGGATCCGGCCGTCCGACTCGACCCAGATCGAGAAGGTCGAGGTCAGCTCGCCGGCTTCCGGCCGCAGTTGCTTCTCGATCTCGTCGCGCAGCAGCTGGCGGGCGTTGTTGGCGTAGAAGCGCTCCTGGGCCCGGTCGGCGACACCCACGGGCGACGAGGCGCCGACGGTCGGTGCGCCCCCCTTGTAGTCCTGCGTGACCGCGCCCGACTGGAAGGCGCTCGGTCCATCCCCGGCCGCACCTTCCATCTTGATCGGCTGGTCGGCGGGTGGTCGCGGCGCTTCCTGCGGCTTCGGCTGGTCGATCTGCTGTTTCGGCGCTTCTTTCGGCTGTTCCTTCTTCGGCTCTTCACGCGGCGGGGGCGGGGGCGGGGGGGTGTCGGGAAGCAGCGAGATCTTGGCGATCTGGCGCTTCGGTGCGGTGTCGCCGTCCGCAACGAGGTACTTGATGCCGGTCACGATCGCTGCCACCAGCGCGATCAGCGAGAAGCCGATCAGGATGCGCGGCAGCCAGAGCCTGGCGCCCTGGTCGGCGACGCTGTCCTCTTCGGTCAGGTTCATGTCGGGCTCGACTCAGAAGCTTCTCAGGTGCCGATCCGCGAGGTGACGAGGCCCATGTTCACGCCCAGGGCGTTGCACAGGTCGATCACCGAGACCACCCGTGCGTACTGGGCCGCGGCGTCGCCGCGGATCGCCACCGACATCTGCGGGTCCCGCGCCTTGGCATCGACGAGCCGTTGCTGCAGCTCGTCTTCGGAGACGCCGACCCCGTTGAGCAGCAGTCCGCCGCCGGCGACGACCTGGACGATCAGCAACTCGTGCTTCTCGGTCGCCGGCTTGTTCGACGGCTTGGGCATCGAGACGTTGAGGCCCTGCACCGAGGCGGTCGTCATGAGGATGAAGACGACGAGCAGCACGTAGGCGAGGTCGAGCATCGGCGTCACGTTGATCGTGTCGTAGGGTTTCGATTCGTTGCCTACCTGGATCGACATGGCGTGTCCTTCATGACGGAGTCACCCGGCACGCCGGGTGACGAGGCCGACTTCGTTGATGTCGAGCTTCTTCAGCACCTCGAGCACCTGCATCACCTTGTCGTACTGCGCCTCGGCATCGCCCTTGAGGACGATCGGCAAGGCCGGGTTGGCGGCCTTGTACTGGCCCAGGGACACGCTGAGCTGCTCGAGCGAGACCGGGTAGGCGTCGAGATAGATCGCGCCGTCGCGGGTGATGGTGACGGCGCGGATCTGGGGCTTGGCCAGGCTCGACTGCGCCTTCGTCTGTGGCGAGTTCACCCGCACGCCCTGCACCGACGCCGTGGTCAGGATGATGAAGACGACGAGCAGGACGTACGCGAGGTCGAGCATCGGCGTGACGTTGATGTCGTCGTACGCCTGGTTCTGTTCCTTGATGTCGGCGGACATGGCGGCGGCCGGTGGCGTTCAGGGCTGGCCGTACAGCTCGGCGACGCGAGTCACGAACTCGTCGACGAAGATCTGCATGTCGGCGGAGATGTTCTTGATCCGCGACGCGAGGTAGTTGTAGCCGAACAGCGCCGGGATCGCGACCACCAGGCCGGCCACCGTGGCGAGCAGTGCGGAGGCGATGCCCGGGGCGATCGCGTTGACGTTGACGTCGCCCGCGACGGCGATCGCCGCGAACGTGATCATCACTCCCGCCACCGTGCCGAGCAGGCCGAGGAAGGGACCGCCCGAGATCGCGATCGTGAGCAGCACCATGCCCGAGTTGAGGCGGTGCGATTCACGCACGAGGTCGGCATCGATCGATGCCTTCATCGCGTTCAGCGCCGCGCCCGAGAGGTTCGGTGTCTTGCCGCCGATGTCGCGCTTTTTCAACTCGCGCACGCCCGACTGGTAGAGCCGGTAGAGCGACGACTGCGGATGCCGGGCCGCGCCTTCCTCCAGATGCAGCAGGTCGGCGGTGGAGGCGCGGAAGCGATGCAGGAAGCCGCGATTGTCGCGATCGGCCCGGCTGACGAAGGCGGCCTTGGTGACCATCACCCAGCACGCCAGCACGAACATCAGGCCGAGGATGACGATCACGACCCAGGCATCCGTCGTCAGGTTCTTGACCAGGACGCCCATGTAGCCGGGGTCGGCATCGCCGGTCTCGGCGGCGCTCTCGCGCACGCTGGTCACGAGCTTGCCCTCGGCCCCTTGCGATGCGGCGAGCAGCCGGAGAAAGTCGGCGCTGCGCTGCGCCGGCAGGATCTGCAGCTCGTCGATCAGGCCGGCGTAGCCCGGGCCGAGAGTGAGCGGCCCGGCGAGCGCCGGCAGAGCTGCGTCGGCCTCGGCGGCCTTGGCGCCATTGACGAACAGCGCTGCCTTGCCGCTGCCGACGACCAGGCCCACCTGAGCCCAGGTCGCTGGCGGCAGGCTGCCGCCTTCCACGCGGGTCGTCCCCAGCTGGCCGACCAGCTTGCCCTCGGCAAGGGCGAGGCGCAGTGCGCCCCATTGCAGCAGCGTGCCGCCGGCGACGCTGTCGGGCTTGATCCAGAAGGTGACGGTGACGGGCGCGCCGGCCGCCGCGGCCAGCGACTCGCCCGCGGGAAAGACGACCGTCTCGCCCGCCAGGCGGGCGCTGGCCCCGAGCAGCCCGTTGTTTTCGCGGATCACCGGCTGCTCGGTCTTCAGCCCGCGCGCCTCGTCGAGGGCCGGACCGTCGGCCTCGCCGAAGTGGGCGAGTAGCGTCACGCCGCTCGCGAACAGCCGGGCCGGCGGCTCGGCCACGGCCTTGGCGTTGCCGGCGTAGACGTTGATCGTGTTCTTGTCGGTGCCGGGGACCACCGCGGGCAGTGCGACCCAGATCAGGCCGAGCTCGTTGATGCCGTCGTAGCGCTCGACCGCGAACGGCAGCGGCGTCTTCTCGTCGGCGGCGACGATCCGCAGGTCGGAGCCGTCTTCCTTCGCCGCCGTGAAGTCGAAGTTGCCCGAGTGCAGCCGCACCGCGACCACCAGCCCGGCGACGCTCTCCCGGGTCTCGACGCCCGCCGCCGTCGTGTTGAGCGTGATTCGCGTGCGGGTGGTCCAGTCCTTGTTCCACCAGGCGGCATTCGCCAGCATCGGCAGGACAGCCAGCACGGCGCCGAGGGCGGCGCCGCGGAAGGCTCGGTTGATTCTCGACATGGCCCTGTCCGTCCGGTTCGTGGTGGTGAAGTTCAGCTCTTCTCGCCGAAGCCGAGGAAGTCGAGGAGCAGGGTGCGGCGGGCGCGCCGCTTCCTGCGCTTTTCTTCCTCGGTCTCTTCGTCGGTCGACCGGACGCTGCTGCCGGCAGCAGCCTGTGCAGCCGTGGCCGCAGAGGCATTGGCGCTCGAGGTGGGCGCCGGGGGCGGCGCTCCGATCGTCGGGCCGCTCAGCGCGAGTGCGTCGGCGTTGACGATCTGGCTGGCGCCCAGGAAGGTCGTGCCGCGGGACTGGATGCCTGCATCGCCGGCGTTGATCTCTCCGAGCGGCGCGTACAGGTCGAGCGAGCTGCCGGCATCGAGCACGGCAATACCGCTGCCGCTGAACGACCCGGAGGTGTCGACGACGAGCTGTCCCCGGTCGTTGATCGTGAACAGCGGCGGCGGCGAACCGGTCACGGTTTTCGCGCCGCGCCCGGCATCGAGGTTGCCCAGACCTGACCAGAGCAGGATGTCGCCGCGGGCCAGCGTGAACACCCGCGACTGGTTGACGTCGAGGTTGTCGCGCACCGCCGCCTCGATGTTGCCGCCGGCGACGCTGACCAGCCCCAGCTCGCTGGCGCTGCGGCCGAGCCCGGAAGAGCCGAGCTCGCCGACGTTGATGCCGCCGCCGGGGGTAAGCAGGCGCACATCGCCGCTTTGCTGGGTCTTGATCTGGCTGCTCGACAGGTTGATTCCGCCGCTGCTGCGGCTGCCCGGGAACAGGGCCTCCATGGCGTCGTAGCCGCGAAGGTAGGCGACCCGGTCGCCCTGCGTCGCTGCCCGGCCGGCGCTGCGCAGCTCCTGAAACAGAACCTGGTTCAGGAACAACGTCTGGCGTTCCGGCGCCAGCGTGGTGAAGCGACTCGCCGCCTCCGCCGCGCTCAGCGAGGCCAGGCCCTGGCGTTGCATGTAGTCGATCAGCGAGTTCGCATACGGCGAGATCGCCAGCGTCAGTGCGCTGCGGGTGGCATCGTCGAAGGCGGCGGTCGAGAGATGCTGCGCCAGGAGATCGCCGAAGGCCTGCGTCGAAAGGGCCTCGCGGAGCGCAGCGCGAACCTGGGCGGCGTCGAGCGGCACGCCGCCCGGCCCGCTGGTCTGACCGAGGAACTGGCTGCCCGGAACGGGCGTTGCACTGCCCGACGGTTGCAGAGCGGCGCTTGCCAGTCCAAGCGCGTCGATGTGCGCCAGGGCTTCGTCGACGTAGTCGGCCACGCCGCGATCGAAGCTCTCGGCGCCGACAATTTCCCTCACCCGGGCGCGTCGCGTCTCTAGTGGCTGGGCGTCGAATGCCTTGACGGCGTCGCGCAGGGCTTGAGCGGCAAGCAACGGCGTGCCTCTGCTCAGCGCGTCGATTTGCACCGCCAGCTCCGAGCTGAAGTTCTGCAGCCCGCCGCCGAGCAAATGGAACTGGCCGGCGGCGGCTTGTGCGTAGTCGGCCGCCAGTCCGACTCCGGCCAGCACCGTGACGCTGGCGCCGCCGGCCGGAAGGCCGCGCGGGTTGTCCTGGTTGCCGACCGTGACGATGCCTGGACCGCCACCGAGACTCACGTCGCGGCCGGCCACCATCAGCAGGTCGCCCGGTCCCCCCAGACGAAGCGACGCGTTGCTGCTGAAGCGCACATCGCGTCCGGCCTGCAGCTGCGTCAGCGGGCTCGCTTTGCCGTCGCCGGTAGCGGGCTCGTGCTGCATGCGCAGGCTGGAATCGATAAGCACGTCGCGAAGTGCCACCAGGTGCAGCGGACGGGCACTGAAAGACTCCGAGCCGTTGCCGAACAATACGTCGCCGGTGGCGGAGACGATGTGCACGGGGCCGGCGTCGCTGTCGCTCACCGCGTTCCAGCGGCCGTTGATCGGGTCCAGCAGGGCGGCCAGATCGGCCTGAGCCTGCGGCCGCGGTGCCGTCGCGCCGTTGCCACCGGTCAGCTTGAGCGTCTCGACCTTCGCATCGGCGGCGGCCAGCAGCGTCAGTTCGGCGTCGCCGGTTGGGCGTTGCACAAGCGCTCCGAGGCTGATCGCGCCGCCGACCGCCGTCACCCGCAACTCGTCGGGCGAGATGCTGCTGCCGGGAGAACTGAAGCGTCGGTCGTTCGCTCCCACGGAAGGGCGCGTCGACGAGATCGTCACGTCGCCCGCCAGATTGGACAGTGTGGCCCGGGCTCCGGCTGCGACGCCGTCGACGAGATCGCTTCGAGGGCTGACTTCGGAGCCCTGCGCGGCGCCGCCGAGCAGCCCCGGGTTGGTCAGGCTGCTGACGGTCAGCGACAACGCGGCGCGAATCTCCCAGTCGGTGCTCTGGTAGAGCACCTGCGTCACCGGCTGCGACTGGCCGAGCCCGGTATTGGCTGCAGGCACGATGCCGGAGCCGGCGACCAGCCGGGCGGTCGGGCCGCCGGCGTTGTACAGGCCGCTGACGACGTTGCGGCCGGCGACGACGTTCAGGGTTCCGCCGTCGAACCAGCGCTCGCCGGCCGCTGCCACCGTTTGGCCGTCGGCGTCCCGACGAGCTCCGATCCGGTAGCCGGTGGTCGGGGTGGAGACCTCGAGATCGACCACGTCGCGGCCGGCGCTGACACGGATGTCGCCGCCGCCGAACGAGGCGAAGCCTTGCCCGAACAGGTCGTAGCGAGACCAGAGGGCGACCGGCTGCTCGGCGCTCGTCGTGCCGGTTTGCCGATACCACCAGTCGGTAACGTACTGGGTCGCGACGACGTTGCCGCTTGCGTTGTAGGTCGTACCCGGTGAGCCGAGCAGGTCGCGACCGGCCTGCAGGGTGATGTCGCCTGCATGCTCGAAGAATGGGCCGCTGAAGCTGCCGGTGCTGCTGCCCCGGGCGAGCTGGTTGACCGAGAACACGAAGCGGTTGAACTGCGCGAGCCCGGCCTGGCCGACCGGCGTTCCGGTGGTGTACACCCGGGCCTGACTGTTCTGCTGCCGGATGTCGCCCGCGGCGGCGACGTCGATCGAGCCGGTGGTTGTGCGCACGAAGACCGAAGGTGGCGGGATGCCGGTTCGGCTCGCGCTGCGCCCGATCGTCACGTTGCCGAGACCGTCGGTGCGCACGCCGAGCGGATCAGCGGCGCTCAGGTCGGCGCCACCGACGAGCCGGTACGAAGCGCCCTCGGTCTGCGCCACGCCGTTGGCGGCGATCGCGTTGCGGTCGCTGGCGCCGGCCACGGCGACGAAGCCGTCGCTCAGGCTGTTGGCGATGGTCAGGTCGCCGGCAGCCCGCAAGGTCAGCGCCGTCGGCGCGGTGACGCGGACCGCGCCCGAAGGCATCAGATTCCAGTCCGAGGTCAGCGACAGATCGCCGGTGGAGCGGACCTCGACACCCGGCACGATGTGAACCCGGGCTGCCAGCTCGGGTTGCAGTGCCGTCAGGGCCATGGCGATCTGCTGAGAGCGCTCGCCGTCCTGGCCGGTGAACTCCAGGTTGTCGCTGGCGACGATCGACGGTCGCAGCACCGGCGCACGCGTGGGTGCAGGCGCGGGTGCGGGTGCGGGTGCCGGTGCCGGTGCCGGTGCCGGTGCAGGTGCAGGTGCAGGTGCAGGTGCAGGTGCAGGTGCAGGTGCAGGTGCCGGTGCGGGTGCGGGTGCAGGGGCGGGTGCCGGTGCGGGTGCAGGGGCGGGTGCCGGTGCAGGTGCAGGTGCAGGTGCCGGTGCCGGTGCCGGTGCCGGTGCAGGTGCGGGTGCGGGGGCGGGTGCGGGTGCAGGTGCAGGTGCGGGTGCGGGTGCGGGTGCGGGTGCAGGTGCAGGGGCGGGTGCAGGTGCGGGTGCAGGTGCAGGTGCAGGTGCAGGTGCAGGTGCAGGTGCAGGTGCAGGTGCAGGTGCAGGT
>Ga0163144_10022388_pt1 | contig 12522 bp, 9 predicted proteins | sample OliLak19BULKMAT1_FD_123175 | JGI IMG/M metagenome (GOLD analysis project Ga0163144, IMG submission 123175) | Freshwater microbial mat bacterial communities from Lake Vanda, McMurdo Dry Valleys, Antarctica - Oligotrophic Lake LV.19.BULKMAT1 | ecosystem: Environmental > Aquatic > Freshwater > Lake... | reverse complement strand
TCGGCATCACCAAGGCGTCGCTGCAAACCCGCAGCTTCATCTCGGCAGCATCGTTCCAGGTGACCACCAGCGTCCTCACCGAGGCGGCCGTCCAGGGCAAGCAGGATACGCTGATCGGCCTGAAGGAAAACGTCATTGTCGGTCGGTTGATCCCGGCAGGCACCGGCGCTGGCCTTAACCGCCTGCGTGTCACGGCCAACTCACGCGATGCGGCGATGCGCGTGTCTCAACGCCGGATGGATGCGGTGGCGATTGCTGCACCAAATTCGGCGGCGGAAGAGCATGCGGCTGAACTCCATCGTTCAGCCCGCGACGCTGGCGGCACCGGTGACGATGCGCTCGGCGCGGTTGTCACCAGCGGCCATGGCACCGATGCGGATGCGGGCGAGTATCTAAACACCGACAGCTGATCGATCTGATCAGTGGTCAATAGAAACCGCCGTCCGGGGGCACTCGGGCGGCGGTTTTTTTACTCCTCGGCCTAGGATGAATTTGATTGTCGTGAGCGACGCTGGGAACGCGATCTGACGATCCATGATCACGACCGCGCGCGACGCCGTTTACATCCAGGGCTATTCCGGGGGTGCGATGTCGGCAATTGCCGCCAGCGTCGGCGGCGCTAAAACGGCGCTGTGGAGGCATTTCCCGTCAAAGTAGGAACTGCTCGTCGCGGTGATCGACAATCTGGTCAAGCGCTAAGGTCGAGCATTGCGGATGCCGCTTCTGAGTCGCGGAGCCGGTATGCCCCGATCATATCCGTCGCGATATTGATGCAGCGATTGACATGTTTTTTGCGGGCTTGGGCTGTTCGTCCTCTAGACCATCCGCAGCCCTGCCATAAAGTTCGGAAAAATTTAGACCGCTAAGTCAGCGCATGACGGACCTGTTTAGCCACTGCAGCCGCAAGTCTTGGTGGCACTGCGTTACCCACTTGAGAGTAGCGGGAACTTTGCCGACCGGTGAACAAAAAACTATCCGGAAAAGATTGAATGCGGGCAGACTCTCTTACAGTTAATCGTCGAACCTCCCCGAGTTGGCCCGTGCGGGGCCGCTTGCCGGCCAAGAGTTCTGCGTGATACTCTTGAATTACTCCAAGCGGATCAAGGATATGAGTCCTATTTCCGCCAGCAGTTGCTGGAATCGTGTGACCTAAACCGTCCAAGTTTAAAGGACGCCCCTTACCGTTAAACATCATGCCTGCGAATGGCGATTTTCTAAGCACCGGGTTCTTACAAAACACCACCTTCGCGTTATTCGGCGTATCCTGCGGGACACCCGCTAACGACTCGCGAACGGTGAGATGCCGTAAGACGCCCAACTCCCCATGAGTGGGGATAGGGTATTCAAACGCACTTCCCCGAACATCTCCCCGGATGCCGACTAAAAACAAGCGCTGCCGATTTTGCGCAACGCCAAAATCCGCCGCGTTAAGGACGCGAGAAAACACCACATATCCAAGTTGGTAGAGTTCAAATATTCGCGCTTCAAGGTAGCAATTGAAGCGCAGCGCATTTAAGCCCGCAACATTCTCCATCATAAATGCCTTGGGCCGGGCCTCTGTAACGGCACGCACAAACTCCGGAACCATGTCACGTATGTCGAAGTTCCCCAGTCGCTTCCCGCTTACCGAAAACGGTTGGCACGGGGGGCCACCTGCAACGAGGTCGATGTCCCTAAACTGTTTAAAATCAAGATTGCGTACGTCTTCACCAATATGGCGTACTTGTGAAAAATTTGCCTCATGAGTTTGAATAGCGTTCCGGTCAAATTCGACTGCCGCGTTAACGTTCCATCCAGCATCCTTCAGGCCGAGCGACAGCCCCCCGGCACCCGAAAATAAGTCAATGGCGTCAGGCATATAGTGATCTCCAACCGATAGCTTCACATATCCGAAACGATACGTGTCCACGCCCATCGATGTCGCGCGTCCACACTTTGTTCTTCTAACGCCTGCCCTACAAACTTCAAGAAGCGCCGTCGGCCATCCTCACCAACAATGATGAAAACCGAATTCGACAGGCGTAAAAAAGATTCCCAGTATATGTTTAAACCTGACGAAAATTCCTTTTTGGCAATAGTTTGTATCGAGTGCTCATGTTGGGCCGACTCAAACATCGCTTCTCCTCGGTTACCGTGTACGAGAAAGATCAATTCCGTGATCTCCGCGACCCTCGCCTTCGTCACCGATGCGGCAACTTGAGATTCATTGAGCAGCCGATCCTTGACCTCAACGGCGACCAAGCGACCATCCGCCTCGATTGCTATATCTCCAGGGGATTTGCCCGCAGCATCGCTCGCATTGACGTGACGGCAAACAATGCTCGTGTAGTTTAGGCCAGCCTCCGACAGGCAAAGAAAGAGGGCATGCGCAACGGCTTGTAGACGGCCACCGCCCGAGGCGGCACTCAGAAATTCGGCTACCGCCCGGCGAGTATCGTCAAGGCTCGCTCTCTGAGGAATCGGGTAGTCAAAACTCTTCCCCGCCAGAAGTCGACGGACCCCAAAAAGAATCTCACGAAGCAGGTTAATGACATCGTCCTGCGTCGATACAGCATTTGCCAATTCAAGAATTTCTAGGGTCTTATCAAATAGAGCCTGGCTTTTTCGCTGAGATCTGATCGTTGCATCAAACCGTGGGTTCCGAAATTGATTGCTAACATACGGATCGTCAGCATCACCGAGTGGATTGCCTGCTGTCGCGTTCCAAGGCACGAAAACCTTCTGTCCGAAGACGCGCGCATCCCAAGCACTGTTCAGGCCAGTTCCCTTTTGCAAGGCCTGTGCATCGAGCGAAAAGTCAGCTGCTTTTCCAGTTACTTGAATTATGATGGCCTTCTTATAACCCACTTCCTTACCGTCAAATATATGATCGATCAACTTGGCGGTAGGTGTATCCGCAGCGGGCACAGCGTCCGAATCGGAAACCTCCTTCCACAGACTTTGTAAAGCTCGAGGCCATCCTTAGCGTGCTCGTTAGGCGTCACCCCTCATCCCCCATCCGCAGCGCAGCGATGAACGCCTCTTGCGGGATGCTCACGCTGCCATACTCGCGCATCCGTTTTTTGCCCTCTTTCTGCTTGTCGAGCAGCTTGCGTTTGCGGCTGGCATCGCCGCCGTAACATTTCGCGGTCACGTCTTTTCGCATCGCCGCGATCGTTTCGCGCGCGATCACTTTGCCGCCTATTGCCGCCTGGATCGGGATTTTGAACAGATGGCGCGGGATCAGGTCTTTGAGCCGTTCGCACATCCCGCGCCCCCGGCTCTCGGCGGTGCCGCGGTGGACAATCATGCTCAGCGCATCGACGGCCTCGCCATTGACCATGATCCCCATCTTGACGAGATCGCCCTCGCGATAGCCGATCTGATGATAATCGAAGCTGGCATAACCACGGCTGATGCTTTTCAGACGGTCATAGAAGTCAAACACGACCTCGTTGAGCGGCAATTCATACGTCACCTGCGCGCGGCCGCCGACATAGGTCAGGTTCTTTTGGATACCGCGACGGTCCTGACACAGCTTCAGGATGCTGCCGAGATATTCGTCCGGGCAATAAATGACCGCCTCGATCCAGGGTTCGGCAATGCTCTCAATCTTGGTCGGATCGGGCATGTCGGCGGGGTTGTGCAGCTCAATCTCGCCACCGGCATAGGTCAGCGTGATCTTGTAGACGACCGACGGCGCAGTGGTAATCAGATCGAGGTCATATTCGCGCGTCAGCCGCTCCTGGATGATCTCCAGATGCAGCAACCCCAGAAAACCGCAGCGAAAACCAAAGCCCAATGCCGCGCTCGATTCCATCTCGAACGTAAAGCTTGCATCGTTCAGCCTCAGCTTGGAAATGCTCTCGCGCAGCTTGTCAAAATCAGCTGCATCGACCGGGAACAGTCCGCAAAACACGACCGGCTGAACCAGTTTGAACCCTGGCAGGGCCTCCAGCGCTGGACGTTTTGCGTCAGTGATTGTGTCACCGACCGCGGTTTGCGCGACTTCCTTGATTTGCGCCGTAATGAACCCGATTTCGCCAACGCCAAGCTCGGTTAGTTGCTCAATCTTGGGGCGGAAACAGCCAACCCGGTCGATCAGATGCTGCGTGCCGGTGGCCATGAACTTGATGAGCTGACCCTTTTTGAGCGTCCCCGCCATTACGCGCACCAGAATGACGACGCCTAGATACGGGTCATACCAGCTATCGACGAGCATCGCCTTTAACGGTGCACCGGCATCGCCCTTGGGCGGTGGAATGCGCGTAACGATGGCTTCCAATACATCGGGGATGCCAATGCCCGATTTCGCGCTCGTCAGCACTGCGTTGGAGGCGTCAAGCCCGATCACTTCCTCAATCTCGGCACGCACCTTTTCGGGCTCTGCGGCGGGGAGATCGATCTTGTTGATTACGGGCACAATTTCATGATCATGCTCGATTGATTGATAGACATTGGCGAGCGTCTGAGCCTCAACGCCTTGCGCTGCATCGACCACGAGCAGCGCGCCCTCACACGCGGCAAGGCTTCGGCTCACCTCATATGCGAAATCGACATGGCCGGGCGTGTCCATCAGGTTCAGCGCATATTCCAGCCCGTCATTGGCAATGTATTTCAGCCGCACGGTCTGCGCCTTGATGGTGATGCCGCGTTCTTTTTCGATGTCCATATTGTCGAGCACCTGCTCCGACATTTCACGGTCGGTCAGCCCGCCCGTTGCCTGGATCAGCCGGTCAGCAAGCGTGGACTTGCCGTGGTCGATGTGCGCGATGATGGAAAAATTGCGGATGCGGTCGAGCGGAGTTGCCATAATGTCCCGGCCACTAGCAGGGCTGTTGGCAAAGGGCAAAGTGGCCCTTGTGCTGTGGTGCGTGCGGTGGTGCGTGCGGCGGTGGTGCGATTACCGCTCCGCAAAAAGCACCGTCACCAGCAGCATCACCGCATAACCGCTGAGCATCGCGGCACCGAACGGAGCGGCAAGCTGCGGGCTGACATGCGGGAAGACGAGCGCGAACCACTGCGTCACGCCTGCGTCGGCAGTCATCCCGGGGATGATGATGAGCAGCGCGCCGCGAAAACGGTCTGGTCGCGGAATTCGCTGTATGAGGACAACAGATGCGATCACGAGCCCACCGACCAGCAGAAACAGGGCCGGCACCCCTGCGCCGCCGCTGACCGGCCAATAAGCCCCAGGCAATACCCGCAGCCCAATGGTCGCCCCGGCCCATGCGCCAATACCAACCAGCAAAAAGGTGAACGAGGAAGTAGGCCGCGCCGGATGCACCTTTGTTGCCATGCCTGTCGTCTCCCCTGAACCTTCAACGCTCACCGCTAACCCCGGTCGAGCCAATCGCCAAGGATCGCGTTAACCTTTTCGGGTGCCTCTTGCTGCACCCAGTGAGACACACCGGGCAGCCGGTGCAATTGAAAATCGCGACAATAAGCGTCGGTCCCATCAACACAGCCAATCGTGAGCGCGGTATCTTCCTCGCCCCAAACCATCAGCACGGGCACATCGACGCACCCATCGGTTTCGGCAAAGTTGCTGCCGCTCCAAAAGGCGGAGCGGTAATAGTTGATCATCGCGGTCATCGCGCCGGGGCGGCAGGCGGCGGCGGCATAGACATCAAGCACCTCGCGCGGGAAACGCGATTTATCGACCGCCATCCCTTTGAACGCGGCCCGTATCATCCGCGCGTTGTTGCGGCGGAACGCCCATTCCGGAATCCAGGGCAGCTGAAAGAAAAAGACATACCAGCTTGCGCGCAATTGCGCCGCTTTGCGAAGCTCGCGCTTGAAGCAGAGCGGGTGCGGCACATTCATGATGACGAGTTTCACGAGCGGTCGGATTTTTCGGATCGCGAATTGCCAGGCGATGATCGCACCCCAATCATGCGCGATCAACATGACCTCGCGTGCGCCGCTCGCGTCGATCAGCGCGCCGACGTCCTCAAGCAACCGGTCCATGTGATAGGCGGCAATGCCCTCTGGCCGGTCAGTCGCGCCATAACCACGCAGATTGGGTGCCCACACCCGCCAGCCGCGCTCAACCAGCAGCGGAATTTGGAACCGCCAGCTGAAATTCAGCTCAGGAAAACCGTGCAGACATAAAGCCAACCGATCTCCCACGCCTGCCTCGGCGACCTCAAAGGTTAGGCCATTGGCCTGTTGCCAGCGGATGGTGATGCCGCTGTCGGCAGGCGGGTTCCAGGACGGGGTGGGCATACATCCAGCGTAGCGTAGCTGTAGGCGAGGGTGCAACAGGGCTGCGCTCTCGCCCATCGGAGACGCCGTCGCGTGACCTGAAAGTTGATCGCCGCCAACGCATTCGCCAGCCGCGCATCCCCCTGCCCGCCGACACGCGCCAATATACTGCGTGCCGCTCGAGCGCCGTGTGGGATCGATTCAAGGACAGTCGTCGCGCCTCGGCACGCCGCGATTTCCAGCGACGACATGGGGCTCAGCCGCCAAAAGTCCGCAATGCAGGCACCAGTTCGTCAAAATGATCGATAATGATGTCGGCCCCCAATTCATGCACCGGCTCCATTAAAAAGCCGAAGCTGACCGCGACATTGGGGATGCCGGCATTCTTCGCGGCCATGATGTCGTAGATCGAATCGCCAACAAAGGCTGCGCTGCCGCCGCCGCACCGCGCAATCATTTCGTTGATCGGGGCCGCCGACGGCTTTGAGTTGCCTTTGCCCAGCGTATCGCCGCCGATGACGGTCACGAACCGGTCAAGCAGCCCCAATTCACCCAGCAGCTTGACCGCGAGTGATTCGAACTTGTTCGTCACCACCGCCGTTTTTACGCCCATCGCGTCGAGGTTGTCGAGCGTATCGATCATCCCCGGAAATGGCTGGGTATGGGTGGATATATTGGCCTCATAATAGCGCAGCATCCGTCGATACAGGACGTGCAGCTCATCGGGCTCGCACCCTCCGGTCGCCTCCATGCCTTGCGTCAGCATATGCTTTGCCCCGCCGCCAACCATTGGCCGCACCTGTTCAACCGTCAGCAACGGCCTTCCGGCATGCGCAAGCGATTCGTTCACCGCCGCCGTAAGATCGGGGCTGGTATCGAGCAGAGTGCCGTCGAGATCGAAACCAACGATGGCAAAGGGAAAACTGGCATCAATCATAATGCGTCCGCCGTGCCAGCATCGCTATGGAATTGGCAAGACTTTCATGGCAGTGCCGCTTCACAAAGGAGCCCTATGACCCAGCGTCCGATCGCCGCCGTCATCCTTGCTGCGGGCAAGGGCACGCGCATGAAATCCGATCTGCATAAGGTGTTACACCCGATTGCGGGCCGGCCGATGCTGCTGCACCTGATCGACGCAATTGCAGTGCTCGACCCTGCCCACACCATTGTCGTGACTGGAGCGGGCCGCGCACAGGTCGAATCAGCAGTCGCACCGCTCGGCGTGCAAACGGCACTGCAGGCGGAACAGCTTGGTACCGGTCATGCGGTCCTGCAGGCTGCATCGGCGCTGGCGGACTTCGACGGTGATGTCCTGATCCTATACGGCGACGTACCGCTCGTCAGCACTGCGACGATGACGAGGATGGTTGATCGGTTGCGCGCGTCTGATGCGCCCGCCGTCGTCGTCCTCGGCTTTCGCCCCGCCGATGCCGCTGCTTATGGTCGCGTTATCGCCAACGCTGACGGGACGATCATCAAGATGGTCGAGTTTAAGGACGCCAACCCGGGCGAGCGCGCCGAAACACTGTGCAACAGCGGGTTGATGGCGGCGCGCGCCAAGGATTTGTTCGAGCTCCTCTCTCGGGTCGGCAATGCCAATGCGGCGGGCGAATATTACCTGGTCGATATCGTCAACATCGCCGCCGCCGATGGCCGCCGCTCCGCCGTGATTGAAACAGCGGCGGATGAGGTGGCGGGTGTCAACAGCCGGGGCGAACTCGCCGCGATTGAGGGCATTTGGCAGGGGGCGCGGCGCATCCAGGCGATGGCTGACGGCGCAACGCTGATCGCGCCCGACACGGTGTGGTTCGCGCATGACACAAAGGTTGGCCGCGACGTGCTGATCGAACCGAACGTCTTTTTTGGCCCCGGTGTTAGCATTGCCGACGACGTGACGATCCACGCCTATTGCCACATTGAGGGCGCAACGATCGCTACGGGGGCTGAGATTGGTCCCTTTGCACGGCTGCGCCCCGGTGTAATCATGCGCGAAAAATCGAAGGTCGGCAATTTCGTCGAGATGAAGAAAGCCGTACTTGGCGTCGGCGCCAAGGCAAATCACTTGAGCTATCTGGGTGACGCAGACATCGGTGCCGGCGCGAACATTGGCGCTGGCACAATCACCTGCAATTATGATGGCTTCTTCAAATACAAAACCGTGATTGGCGCAGGCGCATTTATCGGGTCGAACAGCGCACTGGTTGCGCCCGTCACGATTGGCGCAGGCGCAATTGTCGGCGCAGGCTCCGTCATCACGGCCGATGTCGAGGCCGACGCGCTGGGCCTCGCACGCGGCAAACAGGAAAGCCGCATCGGTTGGGCGAAGCGTTTTCGCGCGGCCATGGCGGCGAAAAAAAATAACACCAAATAATTCCCGATGGGGTGGAGGCTTACTATGTGCGGCATCGTTGGGATTCTGGGGCAAGGCCCTGTTGCGGATCGCTTGCTCGACGCGCTGAGGCGGCTTGAATATCGCGGCTATGATTCAGCGGGTATTTGCACGGTGCATGACGGCATGTTTGATCGCCGCCGTGCGCAAGGAAAGCTGCTCAACCTGGCGGCGCGGCTCGCTGAAGAACCCCTGCCTGGCAATAGCGGCATCGCTCATACCCGCTGGGCGACGCATGGCGCACCAACCGAGGACAACGCCCACCCGCATATCGTCGGCGATGTGGTGCTGGTTCACAATGGCATCATCGAGAATTTCAAGCCGCTGCGCGATGAGCTACTCGCTGAAGGCCGTCAGTTCCTGAGCCAAACCGATACCGAGGTCGTCGCCCATTTGATCGCGCGCGAGATCGAGCGCGGCGTCGTCCCCCGCGATGCCGTCGCCTCCGTGCTGCCTCGGCTTCACGGCGCGTTTGCGCTTGGGGTCATGTTCAAGTCCGAGCCCGATTTGCTGATTGGAGCGCGACTTGGTGCGCCGCTCACCGTCGGATATGGCGATGGCGAGAATTACCTCGGTTCGGACGCACTAGCGCTGGCGCCAATGACGCAGCGCATTGCCTATCTGGAGGAAGGCGATTGGGTGGTCATCACCCGCGCCCAGGTTGAGGTATTCGACCGCGACAACAACGCTGTCACTCGGCCAATCGTGAACTCCGGGGCGTCGGGCCAGCTGATCGACAAGGGCAATTATCGCCATTTCATGCTGAAGGAGATTCACGAACAGCCGGTGGTCGTTGCGCAGACGCTGCGCAGCTACCTGCGCCCGCTAGAGGAACGGGTCGCCCTGCCCGATATGGAGTTCAATATGGCAACCGTTGAACGCATTGCCATCGTCGCGTGCGGCACCGCGTATTATGTCGGGATGATTGGCAAATACTGGATCGAACAATTCGCCCGGATGCATGTCGAAATCGATTTCGCCAGCGAGTTCCGCTATCGTGATCCTGTGCTGACCCCCGATATGCTGGGAATCGTTATATCGCAAAGCGGCGAAACGGCCGATACGCTGGCGGCGCTACGTCACATGAAATCCGCCGGGCTGACCACCGCCGGCATCATCAACGTGCCGACAAGTTCAATGGCGCGCGAGGTCGATCTGTTGCTCCCCACCCACGCCGGGCCGGAGATTGGCGTTGCCTCAACCAAGGCATTCACCTGTCAGCTTGCGGTGATGGCCGCGCTGGCGGTTAATCTCGCAAGGGCAAAGGGCGTGATGACGGCTGATTTGGAGCGCGAAATTGTCGGCCATCTGCAAAGCGTGCCCGAGGCGATCAGTAATGCGCTGGCGCATGATGAAGAGATTGAGGCGATGGCGCCCAAGATCGCGGCGGCGCGCGACGTGCTGTATCTCGGGCGCGGGCCGGAATATCCGATGGCGCTTGAAGGCGCGCTCAAGCTCAAGGAAATCAGCTATATTCACGCCGAAGGTTACGCCTCAGGCGAAATGAAGCATGGGCCCATTGCGTTGATCGACGACAGCGTACCGCTGATCGTCCTCGCGCCGTCGGGTCCGCTGTTCGACAAGACCGTCAGCAACATGCAGGAGGCGCAGGCGCGCGGCGCGCAGGTGGTGCTGATTTCCGATGCGGACGGTATTGCGCAGGCAGGCGAAAACACCGTCGCGACGATTGAAATGCCGCGGGTGCATCCGCTGATCGCCCCGCTGGTATATGCCGTGCCGGTGCAGCTGCTCGCCTATCATGTCGCCGTTTTTAAGGGCACTGATGTTGATCAGCCGCGCAATCTGGCCAAGTCAGTCACGGTCGAGTGAGCCAACCGCCGCTCATCGCAGGGGTTGAGCTGGGTGGCACTAAATGCATCTGCATCCTGGCAAGCGGGCCAGATGCGGTCCGCGCTGAGGTGCGGATACCGACGACAACGCCTGAGGCGACGCTCGGCGCGATCGAGGCGACGCTCGACGGCTGGCGGGGTTTTACCGCCATTGGCATTGCCAGCTTCGGACCCGTTGCGCTTGACCATCGGCTTCCAAATTACGGATCAATCACCCGCACGACCAAGCCTGGTTGGTCGGATACCGATATCTTTCAACGGCTTTCTCAGCGGTTCAATCTGCCGACGGGTTTCGACACAGATGTGAATGGCGCAGCACTCGCCGAGGGGCGCTGGGGGGCAAGTGCTGGGTTGTCCGAGCATGCCTACATCACAGTCGGTACCGGTGTCGGTGTTGGGCTGATCATGGCGAGCGTGCCCGTTAGTGGGATGAGCCATGCCGAACTCGGCCATGTGCGCCCCGTGCGTTTGAGCGGCGACGATTGGGCCGGACACTGCGCCTTTCACGGCGCCTGTGTCGAAGGGATTGCCGCTGGTCCGGCAATCGCCGCGCGCACCGGCCAGCCCGCGTCATCGCTAAGCGCCGACGATCCGGTTTGGGAACAGGTCAGCCACGCACTCGCCCAGCTTTGTCACACATTGGTCCTCACCGGCATCCCGCGCCGGATCGTGATTGGTGGCGGCGTGCCGATTGGTGCGCCACATCTGTTGCCGCGCATCCGAGCGAAACTGCGCATCAGCCTGGCCGATTATGGTGCCACATCGCAGATCGAGCCGGTCGACACATATATCGTCCCGGCTGCTCTGGGCGACCGCGCCGGACCGCTCGGTGCAATCATTCTTGGCCAAACCGCGCTGAGCAAAAAGATTTCCGAACAGATTTAACGCGGCGTTTACCGTCCTTGCTTACCTCGTTGCGCTAGACTTTGGTGAGGAATGACGTCGGATGCTGCTCCACACAGATATAGGCTATGCTCGGTTGGCGCAGATGCCTGCCCCATTGATGATCATTCCGGTCCAAAAGCGCGATCAACGCCGCCATGTGCCAAGGTTATACCCGTTTAACGACTTTCGACAGCTTAACTTGTCAATGACCGATGGAGTCGCCCCATGCGCATTCTGATCATCGATGACGAACCCGCGATGCACGATTCCTACCGACGCAGCTTTGCGCCGCACGGGCCAAATGATGGCGGCGCGCTGTCCGCCATGGCTGCTGAACTTTTCGGCGATGACGCAGCGGAAGTCTCGCCCGAAGCTGGTCTTGGCCCCAGTTTTGAGCTGAGCCATGCCCTGCAGGGCCTTGATGGTGTCGCAGCACTTGAGGCGGCCAATGCCGCAGGGAACCCATTTGCTGTCGCCTTTATCGATATTCGTATGCCACCCGGCATTGACGGCAAGGAAACCGCCAAGCGCATCCGCGCGCTTGATCCCAATATCAACCTGGTCATCGTGACGGGCTATTCGGATTTCTCGCCAATCGAGATTTCGAAGGTTGCAGGCCCCGCCGACAAGATCTTCTACATCGCCAAGCCGTTTGAGGTCGCCGAAATCGTCCAGACCGCAACCGCGCTGACGAAGCGCTGGCAGGTCGATATCGAGCTCGAAGATGCCCGCGAGCAACTCGCCAAACAAGTCGTGATGCTTCAGGAAAAGGGCCTAGAACTCGCCGCGAATGAAAGCCATGCGATCCATATCGCCCATCACGATTCATTGACCGAGGCCCCCAACCGTCTCGCCTTTCTGCGCGCGCTGACGGACAAGGCGCGCGGCAGGGTGCGCTTTGCCACAGCAATGCTTGATCTGGATCGCTTCAAGCTGGTCAACGACACGCTTGGGCATCAGGCCGGCGACGAGATGATCCGGTCAATCTATCTGTTGCTTGCGGAATCGGCCCCTGAAGGCGGAGTCGTTGCCCGTCTTGGAGGCGATGAATTTGGCATCCTGTTTGAAACTGCGGGCGAGGAAGCGGCCGTCATGGCGTGCGAAAAGATGCTCCGCGCCTGCGCTGTGACCCTGAAGGTCTTTGGCCATTCGATCCAGGCCAGCGCCTCAATGGGCATTGTCGTGACCGAGGCCGAGCCTGTCCGCGACCCG
>Ga0163144_10022387_pt1 | contig 12523 bp, 13 predicted proteins | sample OliLak19BULKMAT1_FD_123175 | JGI IMG/M metagenome (GOLD analysis project Ga0163144, IMG submission 123175) | Freshwater microbial mat bacterial communities from Lake Vanda, McMurdo Dry Valleys, Antarctica - Oligotrophic Lake LV.19.BULKMAT1 | ecosystem: Environmental > Aquatic > Freshwater >... | reverse complement strand
CGCCGTTGTAAACGATGTATGAAGTGTCGAGATCGCCGACTGTGGCGTTGAGAATGATCTGGCCGGTGCCATTGAGAGACTGGGTGCTAAGAACCTGCAGGTACGTTGCGTTGCCGCCGGAGGTGGGGTTGATCGTGATGGCGCCGTTGTTGGTCAAGCCCGCGTCCACCTGAAGGTATGTGTTGTTGTTGATTTCAAACGGCCCGGAAGTCGTCACGCCGCTGAATCGGGAGCCCGCGACAACTCGGTTGACGCCGCCCGTTCCGCTGGCGTTGACGGCGCCGCCGTTGACTGTGGCGGTGTTCATCTGCACGGTGCTTGAAAGTGCGGAGATCGAACCACCGGGGTTCTGTGAAACGGTGGTATTGATATCGAGCACCGCACCGTTGATCGCCTGGAGAAGGCTGTTATTGGTTTTGCCCGGGCCGAGCAGGCGGAGCACCTTTGCGGGCTGGTCGGCCTTTACGAGGCTGTTATTAACGAAGGAGACGTAAATGTTGCCCGTGCCGCGGATCGTGTGACCAAGGGCGTGCGTCAAAATCTCGCCGCCGCCGTTATAAAAGAGAAACGCGGTATCAAGGTTGCCGGTAGTGGCGTTGAGTACGATCTCGCCGGTGCCGGAAAGGGACTGCGTTGAAATCGCCTGGATGTACGTGGAGTTGCCGCCTGCGGTGGGGTTGACGGTGATGGTTCCGTTGTTCACAAGCCCGGAATCGACCTGGAGGGCGACGTTGTTATTGACATTCACGCTCCCGGAAGTAGTGAGGCCGTTCAGGCGCGTTGTACCTGTGACGCTCACCAGCCCGCCGACGTTCTGGCTGCGCAGGCGCCCGCCCGTAATCGTGGTGCCAAAAGTTCGGACGGTGCCCCCGTCGCCGAGAATCTGGGCGGTTCCGACCTGGTTGACGACGCAGTTCACATCGAGAAAGCCGCTGCCGGTGGCCTGCATGGTGGCCCGGTTGGTCTTTGGCTGACTAAGGAGTTGAAGCGAGCGTCCCGCGCTGTCAGCGCTCACCGTGCCGCTGTTGTCCAGATTGATATAAATGTTGCCAGTGCCCCGGATCGAATGCCCTGCATCCTGCGTGAGCACTTCGCCGCCCCCGTTGAAGTAGAGGTAGGCGGTATTAAGGTCGCCCGCACTGGCGTTGAGCAAAACGCTGCCGGTGCCGGTAAGGGATGAACTGCCCAGAAACTGGATGTAGGTACTGTTGCCTCCGGCGGTGCTATTGACTCTGATGAGCCCCGTGTTGGAGATCCCGCTTGCAACCTGCAGGCCCGTGTTGTTCAGGATGTTGAGGGACACCGTGGAAACGGGAATCGAAAGCGAACCAATCGTAAAGTTTCCATCGTGTGAGACTGTGTAGGTTCCCGCCGCGTCGATGAGCGCGGTTTCGGCGGTCGTGTTGGGGATGTTGCCCCCCGTCCATTTGCTAGAGTCACTCCAGTTGCCCAATCCGCCGACCCACGGGATAGTCTGGGCGTTCGCCGCGCCAAGGCCCATCGCCAGGCCCGCGGCCATAGTCAAAGCACAGGCGCGGACAAGCAGTCGGGAATCGGCGACAAAAGCATGTGACATTTCTCTCACTCCTAAAAGGCCAACGGGTGGACAATACGAAGGCGACTCCTCCGCTCCTTCAACAACGAAAAGGTCGTTTATTTTAACCCATCGCTGCGAACAGTGCCAGAGTAATTAGGCCGGATTTATCAAGATTGCTGTTATAGGGCTAATGAATAGTGTGTGACAATAAATTTAGACACCCTTGCGTTCCGGCAAACACCCATAATCTCGTATATACGTCGTTTGCGATAAGGAATATTCAGTTCGCCCGGCGGCGACGGCGCACCGCAAAGAGTGGAACCGCCGCGGCGACGACGACCGCCACACCGGGTCCGGGCACGTTGACCAGCCTGAACTGCGCAGAGACAGCCGAGTTCGCTGGCGGCTCGTTGACGATCCAGGAAATGGCCTCAAACCCCGTCAACGTGAACGCTCCGAATGCTTGTCCCTGGTTGCTCACACGAAGGTAGTTCACAGGTCCACCGCCGATGGAAGCAACGTTTGGGATTGCAACCGAGCCGACCATTTGCATTCCTGTGAGGAACACATTGCCGGTGGGCGCAGATCGCGCGCGGATGAAAATGTCGGTGAACGTCCCGCCGATCTGCGTGCTCAAGATCGTTTTGGTGCCCAGCGTGTAGGTCACGGTGGTAAGGCCGTCATACGTGAGGGTAAAGGGCGCCGCAACCCCGTTTCCCCAAGTCAGTTGTCCCAGGTTCAAGAGTGGCCCCACGTTGACCCGCCGCCAAATCGCCAGTTCGTAGGTTCCGGTGTCGAGCCGATTTCCGATCCGGCCCTCCACGGTACCCTGCTCAAGGGCTCCGTTGTTTGACAACGCGGCGTATCCCGCATCCCCTTCGGGAAACGGAAGTACGATTGGCCCGCCAAACGCGGGCGCAACTGACAAAGCCGCGGCCACAAGGCCGCTACCCAAGATTCGCGTATCCATGCTGCTCTCTCCTTAAGACCCGGTTAGGGGTCAACCAGATACTAACAGATGTTCCGTCATTTTGATAGCGCAACGGGACATATTTCGGCAAGTAACCGTGCTTTGACATACATCTGGAGCGTTTTGAGTACAACCGATACATATTACGCCCCGTATTCCATGAGGATTTGTACGACTTCGCCAGCCCATGTACCAAAGAGCAAGTATCCGCAGTCCCAATAATGCAAAACCGGGGTGCCCACACATGGCACCCCGGCAAATATTGAACCGAAATATGGGACAACTGTGGGCGTTATACCGCCGCGGCGGCCTTTTGCTGGCGCGTGTAGCCGTACTTTCGCTTGAGGGGCTTGATCACCAGACCCGTACGGATCGCCTTGGCGGAAACCCGCACCCGCTGGGCTCGGCCATCGACGATGGCGACAACTTCCTGCAGGTTGGGCTTGAACGTACGGCGGGTAATCCCCGTGGGCTTAAGACCGAAGCCGCCCTTGCTGACCGCTTGGCCACGCCATGCGCGCTTCATGCCGCGGCTGGTTTTCTTTCCTGTAAAGAGGCAAACGCTGGGCATAACTCGATCCTTTCAAACCAAAGCCGAACCGGGAGCCGGAAATTCCGGGCCTAGAGGATAGGCTTCCGACGGGGAAGCGTCAAGCGGCGTCGCTGCCACGTATGAGTGGCCTGCGCTGAGGCCACTCGGTCTGTCACGTCGCCGCTGCCGTCGCGGCCCGCAGATCGCGTAAACGCCGGACTCCGAAGGGGTTTCATTTGCTCTTCCGGCCCCACCCTCCTACCCTCCCCTCCCTATCCACCCGGCCCTACCGGTGTTTACTCACACAACTTTGCTTGCAAGGCTTTGCGGATAACAAAGGCTTGCAAGTCCGCCCCGCCCGGTAGGCGGCGTACTACGTCGGCTTTTTTCGCCGCGTTGGTTGGTGGTTTCGTCGGCATCCGCTGAGGAAATCATCAAGCATCGCGGCGGCGGGCCGCGTTGGAGGTTCCTATGGGTATCGTCAGTCCTCGCCGTCAAACCTGGTTGTCCAAGGAAGGCGAGATCAAAAAGTCGTGGCACATTGTTGACGCCTCGGGGATTCCCCTGGGCCGTCTGGCGGTTGAAGTCGCCAATGTGCTGATGGGCAAGCACCGCCCCACGTATACGCCGCACATTGATTGCGGCGACCACGTCATCATCACCAACGCGGGCAAGATCGGTATGACCGGCCGCAAGGCCGAGCAGCGCCTCAAGATGCGGTATTCGAGCTACCCAGGCGGCCTTAAGACACAGACCTACGGCCAGGTGCGCGACCAGAAGCCAGAGCTTTTGATCAGCGATGCGGTTCGCCGCATGATGCCCAAGAACCGGCTGTCGCGGGTCATGCTCAAGAAGTTGCACATCGTGGATGGGGCGGAACACAACTTCGCCGGGAACAACCCGGAGAAGCTTGAGATTCCCCTGCCGCCTTCGTGATGCTGGTTCCCATTGGCCCGACCCGGTTGGCCCGACCCGGTTGGCCCGACCCGGTAGGGACATCCGAGCCACCCATATCCCACCCCCAACCCTTCTCAACTGTGCAAAAGACTCGCAAGGACCTTTCGCCTCTGCACCACCCCAATGATCGTGCAAGGCGCGACGAAACAGGACTGATTACCAATGTCGCAGATTAATATCCAAGAAGATTTAACCAACCTGAGCCTCTCCGATGTGGGAACCATCCCCACACCCACCCCCAAAGCCGCCCCCCAGCCGCGGCCGCTCCGACCCGCCAAGCCCGCCGATAAACGCGGCTGGTGGTGGGGAACGGGCCGTCGCAAGACCGCTATCGCCCGCATCCGCCTCAAGCCCGCCGAAGGGGACAAAGCCGCCGGCATGACGATCGAAACGCTCGCGGGCAAAACCAAGACCGTCGATCAATACTTCGCGGAAGAGCGAGATCGCAGCGACGCGACCGCCTCGCTCAAGATCACCAACCTCTTCGACAAACTCCACGTCATGGTCAAGATGTCGGGCGGGGGCTTCATGGGCCAGGCCCAGGCTTTGCGTCTGGCCATCGCCCGCGCCCTGCGCGACTATGACCCCACCACTGAAACGGCCCTGCGTGATGCCGGCTATCTGACCCGCGACTCGCGCAAGGTCGAACGCAAGAAGTACGGCCAGTCCGGTGCGCGTCGGCGGTTCCAGTTCAGCAAGCGTTGATTCTGGTTGGCTGGTTGTGGTGGTATTCGTTTGTCTATTTCAGGCCCGCTCCCGGCAAACGGGGGCGGGCTTTTTCAACTGAGCAAGATGCTTAGGCTTGTCCGCTCGTTCATGCGGAACAGTTTAAAGATAAATTTTCCGATGATATGTAGTATATATACTACATATCATGTACCGTACACACAGCTATCATAGCGGCCATTTGCGGCATAGAAGCCCCTATTCCCTGCGACATCTGCCGATTAATGCGACGCAGATTGATGTCGTGTCATGTAGTATATATACTACATGACATGGCTACCCGCCTCTCCATCGCGAAGGCTGACATCATCAAGGTTTTTGACAAGCTCCCAGTCCGCGTTCTGCGACAGGCGGAGATCGGACGGTTGCTTGAAGAGAATCGGGCCTTCTGGCGCTTGGCACAGTCAACTTCGCTCGGTCTCTTCATCAAGTACCTGCTCGAATCAACCAAACTGCAAAAGGTGCATCTGCCCCTCCCGCATCGGGCGGAAACCCTTTTTATCTGGGGAGCGGTGTCGCCATATGTGGTTGCAAGTGCCGCGAAGCCCGGCGCCTACCTGTGCCACTACACGGCCATGCACCTTCATGAACTCACCGATCAGGTTCCCGAGACTATTTACGCCAACTTTGAGCAGCGGCCCGTTGCTCCTCCCGCTTCGCCTCCCACCCAAGCCTCGATCGACGCCGCGTTTCGGCGTCCGCAGCGGTTGACCACGAATATCTGCCCCTTGTGGGACAAACGCCTCTGCATGGTCAACGGCAAGCACACGGGTCGCCGTGGGGTGGAAGAGAAAACTGATGCCGACGGCCTTCCCTTCAGTGTCACGGGAATCGAACGCACGCTCATCGACATCACTGTTCGCCCCGCCTATGCCGGCGGCGTCTCCGAAGTGCTTGAGGCGTACCGACGTGCCGCGGATCGGGTGTCGTTGAACAAACTCTCCGCCACACTCAAAAAAATGGAGTTCGTGTACCCCTACGAACAGTCCATTGGCTTCTACCTGGAGCATTCCGGGGCATATGAAGCATCCCGCATCGAGCTCTTTCGTGCCCACCCCTTCAAGTTTGACTTCTACCTCACCTACGCCATGAAAAAGACCAAGTACTCAGCCCGCTGGCGGGTTCACTTCCCAGCGGGGCTGTAGCGCCTGCAACTTTTCCACTAGGAAATCCGCGTAGAAGTCGAAGTTTTCCAGCGTGATGGACGGGTCCACAGTGTCCACCACCGCGGCGAAGTTCTCGCGGTGAAACTCTCGCTCAGCGGAGATTTCCGCGAGAAACCGCAGAGGTACGCGCTTCGCCGCGAAGACACGCTTGAGCGTCTCCCACGCCGCGTCGCTCGTCAGATTCACTTCTCCCTTGGTGACAAGGTAGTGGATGTCGAAGAAATCCCTGGCTCGCGGCCGCTGCGTGCTGCTCTTCACAATCGCGCGATAATCCGCCATCTGCTGGCAGATAGCCCGGACCTTCTCGCACGCGATCATGAGCCCCGAATATACGAATACGTTGAAGTCTTCGATTTCTCTGCGCACCTTGCCGACACAGTACTCGTGCTTGCTGATATCGACGGTGAACGCACGGCGGCCATCCGCGCCGAGTTCCATCGCCTGCAATCGTCGTTTGTGGGGTTTGAGGGCGAGTTTGTCGAAGTCCTTCACCGGCATCACTTTGAACTCCAGGGTGTAGCCGCCCCAGAACTCCCCAACGATGTCCTCGATCACGTTTGGAGGGGCATTCGAGAGCTTGATGTCAAAGACTGTCAACCCCTCGCTTTTGAAGGTCTCGATCAACAGCCGCTCCACCTTGGCCCGCACCTCTTTGATGGGACCCCAATCCCCATCGAGTGAGAAATCCAGGTCCAGCGATTGACGGACAGGCATCCCGTGAATGAGCCGAAGGGCATTCCCACCCTTGAGCACCAGCCGCTCCATGAGGTCATCGTCCGAGACAAGTGCGATGATGGTGAGAGTCTTGATCCGTTCGAGTCGGTCGTCGGGCATGGCCTGATTATGGCGGCATCGCGGGATCGTGGCGGGCAAAGCAAGGCCGGTTCTTTGGGGGATGGTCCGGTCGACCAGGACCGGTTCGTGCAAGAGCAATCGAGCTTGAAGCGCAGTTCCATCGCCGGTTGCCTTTCGCACTCGAAAACATCGCATTAAACAACGCCGGCCCAAAATGCGCTTCATCCGTTGCGAGAGAATAGTGTGCTTTGGATGCGCTGCAAGCGTCCCTTTTCTCCCTCTCCCCATCCTGTCGATTCTGCTCATCGATGTTCTCTCTTCGCGCCGGAATCGTTCGACGCCGGAATCAAAGCCGGAGCGACGCCGTACCCCTTGACGTTCTATGTATGCCGGGGTACACTCATACATAGACAGTCAAGGTATCACAATGATAACATCCGCAAAAACCCCCGTCCCCGAACTTCTTCAGGGCACCCTCGACGTGATGATCCTCCGCACCATCGCCCGCGAAGCGTGCCACGGCTACGCCATCGCACGCGCGATCGAGCTCGCTTCCGGGGGCGAACTTGGCATCGAGGAAGGCTCGCTCTACCCCGCCCTGCACCGACTCCTCAAACGTGGCGACCTGACCGCGAAATGGAGCGTGACCCAGACGGGCCGCCGCGCCCGCGTCTATCGCCTCAACGCCGCGGGCAAGAAGCGCCTTGATGAAGAACTCAAACTCTGGCAGCGTTTGTCGGGCGCGGTCTCCCGCGTGCTCGATGCGTGGCCCGACGCGGCGACATCGCCAAGCGCCGGCGCGCCCGCCGCGGCGGGGGGAGGGGGTGCGTAATGAGTACGGCCATCAGCCGCGAACCGGGCATGGGCAATGGGCGGACGATTCGAGACATCGACGCCGACATCACCGATGAACTGGCGTTTCACCTCGAATGCCTCGAGCAAATGCTGCGCGAGCAAGGGCGGCCGCCGGACACCGCGGCCCAGGAAGCGCAACGGCGATTCGGCGACGCCGCACGCATCGCCCGGGAGTGTCAGCACATCGCAACCAAGGAGCAACGCATGTGGAAGAAGATCGCAGTTACTTTGATGGTGGTGCTGGCGGTTTCACTGACGCTCTCCGTGGCGGTGGGGTTTTCCGCCGTCGCGCGGGCGCGGCGAGCAGCGGAAGAGAGCCGGGCCGTTGCGGAGTCCGCGCAGCTGCACGCGGTGGCCGCGCAGCAAGAAGCGGCACGCCAGGCGACCGCCGCTCGCGATGCCCTGGCGCAATCCCAATCCCTGATCTACATCACCGGCATGGTCGCCCGACCCGGCCCGATGACCCTGGGGAAAGCCGGCTCGCGTTCGGCGATCCGGGCTGTCATCGCGGCGGGCGGGGCGAACGCGGGGGCGGAAGGTGTGGTCATCGTGCGGCGTGGGAAGTTGAGCGAGAGTCGGTCGGTGGTAGCGACCATCAGGATTGATGCGCCGGAGACGGATGTTGCGCTGGAAGCGAATGATGTGGTGACGGTGAAGTAACGGTGTATGGCACGCCGACAATCCGCCGCGTTCAGGGACGCTCATGTCCGCCAACCCAAAGCACCGTGTACTGAATGTCCGAATCTTCTCCGTCCTCATTATTCCTCGCGAGAAACCGAGAATCTTCCGACCGTCGCTGGCCCCCTCTCGACAGCGCCGTTTGAGTCGAGCATGTATCTCGAGAGCTCGAATGAGGGGACGGCGGGATCGAATGGACTCGCTGCTGCCGACGTGTTGATCCAGCGCAAAAGCGCCTCCGCGTCGCTCATACGCGAGAACCTCAACACCGTGTAGGCGATCCCGACGGCCGGGCGCTGGTTGGAGCGTGGAACTTTGTGCGCGAGCCCCAGCTGCGATCCTCGGTTCGCGTTGTCGGAAAGCACCCAGTAAGAGCGCATCGCATAAAGCTCCGCTTGCGAGAAAAGCTCGAAGGGGTTGCGGACGCCCAAATTCCCAGCCTTATACGTGACCCAGTCATCCCCCTCCATGATCGTTCGCGCCTTCCCGTCCACAATCCGCTTGAGGTACGTGCCGCTGACTCCAAAGTCGCGCCCGACGTCCGCTCTCGGTCGAAGAAGGTCCATTTCCCTCAGCGTGACGGCCTCGCCTTCGCGCTGTCGGGGCTTTGGCCTGTGTAGGGCGCCGCCCCGATATTGCTCACGGTCAACACCATACCGATTCGATGCGGCTGCGGGCGGCGCACCGGGGGCATCAGGTTCGCGGTGATGACATCGGGGAGCACATCGAACTTGAGGGCGAGCTTGGCCGCGGGCGCTACCTGTCCCCCCGCTCCTCCCGCCGCGGCCACGCGTGTGACTGGACCACTCCCCCCCAACTCGACCTCAACAACGCGGGTTCCCGAAAATCCGACGAAGCCGCCGTACAGGGCGGCCATTGATGCGGCGTGGACGATGGCGAGATCGTCGGGTCCGACCGGTTTCCAGTTCTCGAGTGCCGTACGTGCGGCGGCGGCGAATGCTTCTTCGAAGGTGGATCCGTGGCCCGTGAATTTTGTCTGACTCATTGTGATGCTCCTGAAGATGTGGGGTGTGACCCGCCGCGGGGTCACTTACCTCTACATTCGAGAAAAGGCGCGGTGCCTGCTCACGCGACATCGCGAGTGTTTCCCAAATATTCAGGGCGGCTCCTTGTAGCCATTCCGCGCCATGTGCGACACATAGTCTGCCAAGCCTTTGGCGACGTAATCCTCGAGGGTTGGCGCGGCTGCAAAGTCCTGGTCCGCCTTGCTGCGCGCAACGCTAGACAATAATTGTGGGTCTGGCACGCCATAGGCCGTGTAACGGCGTTTCTTTGCTATTTTCCAACGTCCCCAGTAATACCCCTGCATCTTCACGAGGTCCGGCAAGAGAGGTTCCCACATGTCGTCGTCGATACCAAGTGACGCGGCCACTAGCGCCAGCTCCGCGAACATCAGAATGGACGCCGAGTTGGGTTCCGTCACGGGCCAGGGCGGCTGTTGGAGGTCGTCGTCAACAGGCACCATTCGGCGCAAACTGCCATCGGCGAACGCCAGGCACGCCGTGCCGACCCCCGCCCATTCGTTGGGGGTAATGGAAATGCCCGCGGCGGCCTCGCGGAAAATCTCGGTTGAGCACTTGCGAATAAGTTCTTTTTCTTTCGTGCCTGAGGGCAGCTTCAGGTCGCCGCCGGCCGTCGCGACCGCCCATCGGCGCTGCACGCGGGCATAGAGCAGTTGGCCAACCTCAAGGACGAGTTTGGTTCGCTCGTCGGCTTTATCCTGAGTCATTTCTTTCAGAGCGACACGGACATCGAGCGTGGGAGGGTCGGTTTCGCGGTCCAAATGGAAAAAGAACCTCTGTGGACCCGGCGTCTCCGCGAGAAGCGTTCTTTCAGCATAGTGGCGTTTATTTTGGAGAAGCGAATCCGGCAGTACAAGGAACCGCAAACCGTCCGAGGCCTTGAATCGCCTCACCAACGGCCGCATCAAAGGCTCGCCTTCATATTCGATCACGAGCCGCGACCGGCGCCCCAGCGTTTCGGAGCCTTCGACTGTCAAGACCAGTGCTCGGACATCCCACGACGGGAGGACAGACGACTGGGGGGGTGCGCCATCCCCCGACGGAACTCCCAGCACCTTCGTGATAACGGAGCGGGTGGGGGGAAAATCGAGATAGAGAAGCTCCCCGTCGGTCGGCAGCCATCAAGTTCGAGCGCCGCGGCGTTCTTCGCGGCCTGAGCCAAGTCCCGCTCGGCCTGCTCCGGGCTGGCGTAATCCGGCGTGAGGGGATTCTGCATCGTCCTCGTCAGCGCCGGCTCATCGGCCGCTTTGGCGATACCGAAGTCGCTGAGGTAAGCATTGCCGCTCCGGTCCATCAGGATGTTTGAGGGCTTGACATCACGATGCACGATGTCCAGCCCGTGTGCGTGATGGAGCGCCTCGGCAATCCGTTGAATCGCCCCGGCAATGCGGCGCTCGCGCTCGGATTGGGTTATTTCACCGCTTTCGCACCGCTTGGCAAGGCTTCCGCAGTATTCGCCGAAGGTCTCGCCGTCGATGAACTTCATAGCGATGAACTGGGGCCCGGCTCGCTCGGAGTATCGGTAGACGGGAACAATCGCGGGGTGATCCAGGCGGGCCGCCGTCGCCGCCTCGCGGCGGAACCTGTCGCGAACAGGCGGCGAAACCATGAGTTCCGGACGTATGACCTTCAGGGCAATCTTGCGGGGATGCTCAAGCTCATCCTCTTCCGCGAGATACACCACGCCCATCCCGCCGCCGCGAATCTCGCGAATAATCGTGAAGCCCGCGATCTTCCGGGGTGAAACTCCCCCTTCCTGCCCCACTCCCTCCGCTACTGGATCTTCCCGTACCTCGCCGGGAATGATGGGTCGCTTGAGGACCGTCGGGGCTGCCTCGGCCGCCGCGAACAGGTCGAGTACACGCCGCACCACCGATTCATCACTACACACGGAGCGCAGAAAGACTTCCCGCTCCTGGGGCGGCTTCCCGTGAGCTTCATCAAAGAGTTGGTTGACAAGGTCGTTGTAGTCCATACCTTTTCTCGCGGATGCTTCCTCACGTACATCCGCAGAACCCGCCGCACGCTGCTCACACCAAGTCACATTATTTCGATTTTCGCATCTCCGCCAACTCGTCTGTCAGAAATCCCAGGGCGAATGCCCACAGGCGCCGAACCGTCGCCATGGAAATCCCCAACGCGCGCGATGTTTGCTCATGGGTCAGGCCCGCGTAGTGCTCGAGTTGAAACACCTCCGCGGCCTGGGGGCGCGCCGCTTCCAATTTCGTGAGCGCCTCGTCGATTGCGATTGCCTGCGCCGGGTCCATGATTTCCGCCGCATCGATGCCGGCCGCATGGTGCATGTTGTCCCGGCTGTCTGCCCCCACGGACATCTGATCTGATAGCGGGATCATCCCCGCCCCACCCCGACCCCCGCCGCAGCCCTTCGCGCTTTCACGGCGAAAGTGGTCGATCAGCACGTTGCGCATGACAATCGCAAAGGTGCTGTAAAAGTGCTTGTGGTTGCACCAGTCGGGCGGGCTTCCTCTGCCGAACAACCGCAAATACGCTTCGTGGACAAGTTCGGTAGGGCTGAAATTTCCATTCCGGGCGTGAAGGTTGATTTTGGAGCTGGCTATGCGCCGCACCTCGTCATACACCAGTTGCAGCAGCTGATCCTGCGCGCCCGCCCGGCCATCGGCCAAAGCCCGCAGGAGTTTGGTGACTTCGCCAGAAAGATGCCCTTCCATTCCGCGGCCCTCCCACAAGTCTTCGAGTCAAAACCTCTCGAATGAACGCGATCCAAGCATAGCAGGGTTTCGATGGCGCATCAGCCACCCAACCGCGCCGCGCGGCTACTTCTTATCCTCACGGATCAGGATCTCGAGCAGCCGCCGATCCGCATCCTGGTACTTCTCCAGCGCCTCGCGCAGCGTGAGCGTGACCTGCTGGACGATCGCGGCATCGGGGGGGGAGGCTTTCGCTCCGGTCCCCGAGAACAGGGCCTGCATGGCCTCGCTGGCGCTGCGCAGGTCGCTGCTCGCCTCGGCGTAGGCGCGGGTGGCGTCGTACAGCACCTGCGTCGAGAGTTCCTTGTTGGTCGGCTTGTGCATCAGCCGCCACGGCTGCGAACGGATTTCGCTCGTGGCCAGCTTCAGATTGTCCGACATCAGGCGAATGTTGGCCAGCGTGTGATGGATGTTCGGGGTCCCGCTGTCGATGAGGCCGGAAATCTTGTGAATCCCCTCAGCGAGCGCATCGACCGCGTTGCGCCCCTTCTCGAAAGCCGCGGTAAGCTCGTTGAGCGTTTCCTCATCGAACTTG
>Ga0163144_10022386_pt1 | contig 12523 bp, 9 predicted proteins | sample OliLak19BULKMAT1_FD_123175 | JGI IMG/M metagenome (GOLD analysis project Ga0163144, IMG submission 123175) | Freshwater microbial mat bacterial communities from Lake Vanda, McMurdo Dry Valleys, Antarctica - Oligotrophic Lake LV.19.BULKMAT1 | ecosystem: Environmental > Aquatic > Freshwater > Lake... | reverse complement strand
CGGGTTCGACGGCGATATTCACCTACACCAACAACGCCGGCGCCACCCACGGCGTCCACGCCCATCCCGTGCGCCTGATCCACATCGCCGGCGAATGGAATCTCATCGCCTGGGCTCCCGACGCGGCGATCGCGCCCGGCCGGCTCAAACAGTACTGCCTCAGCTGCATCGCCGCCCCGGCGCGCAGCGAACGCCGCCCGCCCGGCTGCCCGCTCACCGGCCTGCGCGCCGAGGCCGCGGCGCTGCTGCGCGACGCCTTCCGCGCCACCCATCTCACCCATCAGGCAACCGTTTCTGTCAACCCACGCGTTATGAGTGAGCCCCAACCATGACCCCCACCGTTCCCACCAAAATCCCCACCGTCGATCTGGCCTTTCCCATCGTGCAGGGATTGGTGATGCCGATCGAACATGCCCACCAGTTGCTCGGTGCGATTAAACAGGCCGCACCGCAGTTGGCCGAGGTCCCCATCGGTCTGCATCCCCTACGGGGAACCCCGCTGCCGGAGGGTCTGCTGCACCTGCGTCACCGTGCGCCGCTGCGGTTGCGCCTGCCCTCCGATCGCATCGCCGCCGCATTGCCCCTGGCCGGCAAGGAACTGCGTATCGGCAGCATGCTCATCCGCCTGGGCAGTCCCTCGGTGGAAGTGCTAGAACCGCACGCGGAACTCTACGCCCGCACCGTGGTGGTGGCCAAGACCGTGCCCAAGACCGAGCGGAAGACCGACCAGCGCGGCAACCGCGTCATCACCGAGGTGGAACTGATCGCCCACATCCAGGCCAAGTGCAATGCTGGTGCCACCGTGCGCGTCCTGTGCTGGCGCACCATCCGCCTGCATGGGAAGGGACCGGCCAAGGCCCACCTGCACGTGAAGGGCGCCGAGGTGGTGATCGAAGGTCTTGATGCGGAACACAGCTTGGCGATCCAGGCGACGGGCATCGGTGGACGCCGCGCCTTCGGCTGCGGGATCTTCGTCAAGGCGGGGGTGCGGAAGATGGTGGAGATCGGGGCGGCGAAGACGGTTGAGGAAACGTCAGACCATGCCTGATCCACAGCGGTTGTTGGCGAAGTCCTGTGACGATCCGGATCACCCTCCGGGCGCGGCGACGTACACCGGGCACACGGTGGCGGTCGTAACGGCAGCATTGGTCTTGCTGACTCACCGTGGTGTTGCGTCGCTGAAGGCAGCCGGCCTTCCCATTCTTCTGTTGGATCGCCTCACACCGATCGTTCTGGTCGCGGCGCTCATTCACGATCTGGGCAAGGCAAGTTCACACTTCCAGGCTTTGGTTCGGAAAAAAGGAACTGGGCAACTTGTCCGTCATGAAGCGGTCAGTGCTTGGCTGGCTTGGCGCGAGCCACTTCGCGGGTGGTTGGCGGGCGCATTGCTGGACCCAGAAGATATCTCAATCGCGGTAGCGGCTGCTGCCGGGCACCATCGCAAGTTTTCCGCTCGTGCGGTCGATACCACGCATGGGCTTGGTGAGCGCATGCTGGTGCATGCGGGTCACAAGGACGTCGAAGCACTGTTGATTTACGCGGCGAAAATATTGGGACGTAAAGCGGCGCCTAACCTTACGGACTGCGACATCATCGTGCCTCTGGGGGGATACCGTGGGCTCTTTGCGGAATTAGAGACCACGGTCAGGAAACGACTGCGTACCGATTCCACGTCACAAACTCTGCTTGCTGTGGCCAAGGCATTCGTTCTGGATGCCGATGTGGCCGGCTCCGCACTGCCGAGAAGCAACACCGAGCCGGGATGGATAGCCCGGCAACTTACTGATCGTGCGAATGGAGATGCGATCGAACGCCTCATCGCCAAGCGGTTGAATGGGAATGCCCTACGGCCATTTCAGGAAAGTGTGGCTGCTTGCGCCAAGCCCATCACCTTGGTCGAGGCCGGCTGCGGCAGTGGGAAAACCCTGGCTGCTTACGCGTGGTTCGCCCGTCAGCATGTCGGCCGACAATTATGGATCACCTATCCGACCACCGGAACGGCCCTGGAGGGGTTCCGCGATTACTTGCAGGGGATCGACGATTTGGTCACTGATCTGGAAAGCGGACGACGGGACACTGACCTGAAACTTTTCGGCCTAAGTGAACAGAACGACGACGATGATGCTCGTCGTGACGCAGACCGCATCGCAGCCCTTCGTGGATGGGGGAAACACGCCATAGCCTGCACCGTCGATACGGTCTTGGGCTTGGTGCAGAACCAGCGCAAGGGGCTGTATGCCTGGGCCGGGTTGTCCGAGAGTGCCGTGGTCTTCGACGAGATTCATGCCTACGACGACCGTCTGTTTGGGTGTCTGATGCGTTTCCTACAAAATCTCCCCGGCATCCCCGCGCTGTTGATGACCGCCAGTCTTCCTACGGCGCGCCGGGATGCTCTGGATCGCCTCTGTCGTGCACGACACGGGGAGCCTCTCACCGTGATCCCCGGCCCGAAGGATCTGGAGGATCTTCCTCGGTATCGGTTTCTGACGGGCGACCCTTGGCCGTTGATCAACGACACCATGGCTGTCGGCGGGAAGGTGCTGTGGGTATCCAATACAGTCGACCGCTGCCTGGACGCGGCGGAAAAGGCGACCAGCGCAGGATACCAACCAATCATCTATCACAGTCGATTCCGTTATGTCGACCGGGTTGAACGTCATCGCTCCATCATCGATGCGTTCCGGGGAACTGGTGGATGTATCGCCGTCAGTACCCAGGTCGCAGAGATGTCGCTCGATTTGTCTGCCGATTTGCTGGTCACCGATGTGGCACCCGTCTCGGCCTTGATCCAGCGATTGGGCCGATTGAACCGTCGCTCAACGCCTGCCAGCCCCCAACCGGTCAAGCCGGCTCTGGTGATGAATGTCGAACGCGCGCTACCCTACAAAGATGAGGCGCTCACCGAGGCACGAGCCTGGTTGGCTTGTTTGGCCGAGCGGGATTGCAGCCAACGACATTTGATTGAGGCATGGAAGCCGCCCACCCATGGATGCAAGGATGTGGCCAGTGCTTGGTTTGATGGTGGCTTCGATACCGAACCCCGTGAAGTCCGTGAAGGATCGCCTGGAATAACCGTGTTGCGTAACGAAGACGCACCGGCAGTCCGTGCCGATCAAACCCGAGCGGTTGCGCTGGCACTTCCCATGTTGCCACCCAAAGGGTTGGCGTGGCTGAAATGGCCACGCGTCGCTCACCTGCCAGTCGCTCCCCCCAATAGCATCAACTATCATCCGCTGCGAGGTGCCCAATGGGCAAAATGAAACCACAAATCGCCACCGTGCTTCGACTTGGTTTGTTTGATCCTGGATTGACGCCCATGTTGCGGGCTGGATTAGGGGGATTAGCGGCGGCGGCGAATGCTCTCGATACAGACGCTTTGGGTAAAACCGGGTCCATCACCGTTGAGTCGGATGCAATCACTTTGGATTGGCGAAATCCGGGGGCCGCTACGCCATTTTTTGAGCGGCTATTTTCTGCCTGCTTTCGCGTCAGCGAAGGTCTCATCGATCTCGCCGGAAGTCATGACCGGGATCCCCCCTTGGAAGTCCGGGTAGCGATGTCTGACGCGTTGCGCCTGACCTTTCTGCAGCACGGGGCCACTGCTCAGAAAAAAGGCAATGCATCGGCCCGTACATTTGAAATCGACGACCAACCACGTCAGGTTCTGGTCCAGTCCTATAGTGGCTTTGTCCATCAGCAGAAATGGAAAGACATCGCTAAGGTGCTCGATAAGCCGCCAGGGAAAATCGATACAGTGACCTTGGCTGGGTGGGCGAATCCGGGTGCGGTCGAGCGGCATGTAGGACTCGGGTGTACGGACATCGCTTACACCCCAACCGAGGCCATATGTGCCTGTTTCGCTCTGATCGGATGCCTCTCCTATCAAGGTCCGAACCGCAGCGGTGTATTGGTGGTGCCCGAACCGGCGGATCTCGTCCGGTTTGCCGAAGCGCGTCCACGTTTGGCGCCCCGGACTCTCCGCGAATGTATTGTCGCCTCACCAGGGGATGGAGTTCTGGCGATCCATGCCGCGCTGCGAGCAGAGTCGATTCGTCAGGTCGCAGATGGGATCGCCAGCATCAGCGCCATCGCATTACGGTCGACGTCATGGGCGAGTCAGCAGAAAAGCCGTACTGATGCGTTGATGACCAGTCGTTACGACATCAAGGTACTGGAATCTTTCAATCGCCTGATGTCACGATGCCCACCGCGCATCATCGCAACCAAAGGCAAGAAAGCCGGCGAACCTGGCGGATATTGGGGCATCCCTTCATCCCTGCGCGGTTTCGTCGCTGACAATGTGGCGCGGCATCGCCCGTTTTACGCCGGTTTCGCTACCACCAAGACACGGGACGACCCTCCGTGCTGGATGCATCGCTTCCATAGCGCCGACGACGACCTCGGCGCTCTCCGTTTTCCCGACGACCAAAAAGGACTCATCGCCATGACCGACACCCTAAACGAGGCCGAACGCAGGCTTGTTGCCGCCATTCACACTGCGTTGCGGCAACGTTTTGGCGCCATTGCCGACGAAAACTCGGGTAATAGCGCCGCTTTTAAGAATCGGTGCCAAAGCGAACGTGATAAATGGCGTCTCTCTTTTGCTGGCGCCAGAACCCATGAGCAGGTTCGTCACGCATTGGCGGATCTCTGGAGTCGAGCCGGAACCGTGCGCGAACTCCAGGGCGGAGGCTGGCACGCACTGCAACCGTTGTTGCGCCCCGATGCCTGGGAAGCGGCGCGCGATCTCGCTCTCATCGCCCTGGCGAGTTACCAGGGCAAGGGCAATGACGATACCACCTCAACCACCAACGCCTGAGAGCCATGACCATGACTATCCACTGCTTTGCCAACATCATCACCCCGTACGGAACCGCGGCCAATAATCGCGGTGAAAATCAAGGTAACGCGACCACACTACAGAAGCTGCTCTGGCAAGGACGCACCCATTCGACCGTGAGCGCAGAAGCCATCCGCTTTGCGTTGCGTCGGCGGTTGGAAGCCGCAACTGCAGGATCATGCAATCGCACTTATAATGAAGACACCCGCGCCAATGAATGGCAGGATCACGAATTCAAGGGTTGGGCAGGGAAGGGGGACATCTTTGCTGATGATGATCTCCTTGGCTTCATGAAGGCAGAGGCGGCGAAGGAAGAGAAAGATGCGGAAGGCGGCAAGGCCAAGGGAACGACTACTGCCCGTCGCGCCGTGCTGGAACTCACCCGAGCCGTCAGCCTGACTCCCTGGGCAGGTGATGTGATGTTCAACGCAGCAAGTCCTGGTGCGACACCATCGGCAGCGAAGAAGGGCGCGAACAATCCCGTTCCCTACGCGGTCGAAGTCCACGCCACGCGCTATCAATATGGTTTGGCCATGACCCCTGCGCGGTTGAGGGATCCTTCGCGTGCCAAGATCGCCATCGAATCCCTGTGTGCCTTGGGTGAAGTGGCCGGCAACCACGCACGCTTCCTTTACGATTTCAGCCCCGAGTCCTTGGTCTTCCGCGTTACCGATGATCCTGCGCCGCGCTTACTATATTGCTTCGAGGAGCGCGATGGTGCGGTCAGCTTTCCGCAACTCGTCGCCCGCGTCGTTGCTGGCGACATCAAAGCCAGCGAACTGATCATTGGCGGCGCCATCGTCTCCACGCTTACTGATGCTGAAAAAAACGCGCTTAAAGGAGCGACCCTGCTTCCCGGCGTGCGGGCAGCGGCAGCCGCCGTTTGCGGGAAGCTGGGCTGATGCTGGCCCTCTCCGTCACTGTGCCCATCGCATGCTGGCGCAAAGGGCATGCGCGCGAATATCTTGAGACCGAACCATTGCCGCCACCGGCGACGTGCTATGGGTTCCTGCTAGCTCTAGTGGGCGAGGAAGACCGGGCGCGGCATATCGGCGCCCGTGTCACGGCTGGCATCATTACGCCCGGTTCCGTGTCGGTCGTTCTCCGAACGCTGTGGCGAGTCAAGGACCGCAAGCATCCACCGGGTACTGCGAACAACCTGCGACCCGACTTCCAGCAACTCAGCACCGGGAATCGTCTCGTCGTCTGGGTGGATCGTGGCGAGGAAGCGCAGGATCCTTGTCTTGAGGATCGCGTTCGATCGGCGTTGACCGATCCTGCGAGCATCAGCCGATTCGGTGGGCTCTCGCTGGGAGAATCAACGCATCTGGTGGATGAAGTGTCGATCATCAACGGAGAGCCACCCGAGGCGGATACGTTTTGTTCCGCTGCTGATGGTCGGATGAGTCTTCCCGTGTGGGTCGATCATGTCGGTAGCGCAGGAACCCGGCGGCGGGTTGGAAATCTTCAACGGTGTCGTCGTCCGGTGATCACGTCTCTGCCAATGATCAGCCCGCCATGACCTTCACCCACCGCTCCACCGGCGTCCCCGCCAGCCCACGGACCAGGGCCAGGTCGCCGGTGATCAGCGGATCCTTCAGGTGTTCGGCGAGGGCGACGAACAGGCCGTCGTAGGGGCGCCGGTGGTAGGTCAGGCTGAGGTCGAGGGCACGGGGCAGGAACGGCTCACAGGGATGAAGGACGAGAGGGATTTCGACCAGTTCAGCAAACGCCTGCCGTACGCCCGCTTCGTCCAGTCGTCCGCGGCGTTGGGCGCTGATCAGGCCGTTGGCGACCTCTACCGGCAGGATGTCAGGGGCGTGGAGGCCGCTGGTGGTGGCCAACCACTGCTCGATCGCTGCGGCGTGCGGTTCGTCCAGCATCAGCGCCAGGATGATGCTGGTATCGACCACCGGCATCAGCGGCGGTCCTCGTCGCGGCCCTCGCGCACCAGGTCGGCGGCGGTCGGCATGCCGGGCTGCCACGGCGGCAGTTGTTTGCGCAGGCGCGCGACGCGCTTTAGCCACGCGCCCATGCGCCGCTGACGGGCCTCGCGTTCCAGTAGGGCGCGGATCTCACCCTCTAGGCTGCGCTGGTGCGCCTTGGCCTGGGTGCGGAGCCATTCCACCACGTCGTCATCCACATCACGCACGGTGAGATTCGCCATGACCGACCCCTTTGATGGCAAAATGCTAGCACCGCCGGGATCTCCGGCAACGGCGGGGACGAGCGACACCCCACATGCCCTCACCCGCGTCATGGCGCTGCATGCGGTGGCCTACTGCGAGCGACTGTTCTACCTGGAAGAAGTGGAGGAGATCCGCATCGCGGATGAGCGGGTCCTGGCCGGGCGCATCCTGCACGAGACGCTGCCGGATGATCAACCGCTGACGTCCTACGTGCTGGAGTCCGAACTGCTCGGAATCCGCGGCAAGTTCGATGCGCTGAAACGTCAGGACGGCCGCTTCGTGGTGGTGGAGCACAAACGTGGCCGGTCATGCAAGACGGCCGATGGCAATCACGACGCGTGGGACAGCGACCGGGTGCAGGTGGTGGCGTATGTGCTGCTGCTGGCGGAGCACCTCGGGTTGGCGGCCGATGAGATTGGCGCGCAGGTGCGCTACCACGCCAACCACCGGACGGTGGAGGTCACTGTCGATGAGGCGGCGCAGGTGGAGTTCGACCGCTGGATGACGCGCACGCGGGAACTGCGGCGTGGGCATCAACGGCCTCCTCCCACCACGGCGGCCAATCGCTGCCTGTCGTGCAGTCTGGCGCCGGTGTGCCTGCCAGAGGAGGAACGCCTAGCCCGTGATCCCGCCTGGGACACCGTGCGCCTGTTCCCCGCCGACACCGATCGTCTGGTCGTCCATGTGCTGGAGTACGGCGATCGTCTGTCTCGTAGCGGTGAACGCTTGACGGTGTGGGGCAGGAACGGCACCAAGCTGGCCGATCATCCGATCGAACAGATCGCGCAGGTGGTGATCCACGGTGCGGCACAGGTGACGACCCAGGCCTTGGCGTTGTGCATGGCGAAGGATGTGCAGGTGCATTTTCTATCCCGCGGGGGACGCTACCTGGGGGCGACCACCGCCGGGTCTGGGGGCGTGCAACGACGTCTGCGCCAGTACGAGGCGTTGAGCCAGCCAGCATTGCGGCTCGGCTTGGCCCGGCGTCTGGTGGCGACCAAGGTTCGCGATCAGGTTCGGCACCTGCTACGTGTCGCGCGGCAGGAACATCGCCGCTCGCCGCTGATCGATTCGGCGATCAAGACCATCCGCTCGTGCATAGGGCGGGCCGAGCGAGCCAGTGAAAGTGATGAATTGATGGGCATCGAGGGCGAGGCCGGTGCAGCCTACTGGTCGGCCTTTCCCGATCTGATGCTGCCGGAAGTCGATGCGTCATGGCGACCGAAGGGCCGCTCTCGCCGACCCCCCAAGGATGCGTGCAATGCGCTGCTGTCGTTCCTCTACAGCCTGCTCTACCGCGATGTGGTTGCGGCGATCCTGGCGGTGGGATTGGAACCCAGCCTTGGATTCCACCACCGGGCACGCAGTCAGGCGTATCCGCTGGCAGAAGACGTGATGGAACTGTTCCGCGTGCCACTGGTGGATCTGCCGGTGGTGGCCAGCCTGAACCGCCGGCAGTGGACCGGTGAACATGTGCAGGATTGTGGTCCGGGTGGATGGTTGCTGACAGAACCAGGCCGACGGCAGGCGATCCGTATTTATGAAGAGCGGAAGGCCGAGACCTGGAAACATCCGGTGACCGGGTACAGCCTGAGCTATGCCCGGCTGATCGAACTTGAGGTCAGGCTGCTGGAGAAGGAATACACCGGACGGCCCGGCCTCTTCGCCAAACGCAACCTGCGCTAGGAATCGCCCATGGCTGACTCCCACTGGAACCTGTTGTCCTACGACGTGCGTGACGACGCCCGCCGGCGACGCGCTGCGCGCATCCTGGAAGGGTATGGTGACCGCGTGCAGTACAGCGTGTTCCGCGTCCATGGCACACCCAGGCAGTTGATGCGGGTGCAGTGGGAACTCGCCCGGGTACTGTTGTCCGAGGACAGCCTGTTAGTGATCCCGGTGCCTGATGCGGTGGCGCGGAACATCCGCAGGCTCCATGGCAGTGAGGATTGGGTGGCGGAGGCGTCTAAGCGATACGTCATCGTTGGCTAAGGGGTCTTCGAAATCACGATGAAATGAGTCGAGTAAGGATTTTTTTTGGAGCCATAGGGCCAACAAGCACCAGGACGGCGAGTTCGCCGATCCCGGCTTGAGGTGGTTAAACAACTGCAGATACGGAGCTTATGTCCTCGGCCGCTCGCGGAGGTCCGTGCAGGACACGTAAGCCGCTGGTGGCGTAGACTTTAAAGGCTTGGGCGTCTTTGCTCGTCAAGCGCAAGCTTAGCCGTGGATCGCTTTGCCCAGAGGTGCCTGCAAGGTGCCCCGGTAACCCCTTGCCAGCACAGGATCGCCGGGGGAGGCTGTGATCTCAGCTCTCTCGCCTTCGGGCGTTGAGCACGTATTGTCGCCCGCTGCGACTGCCTGGCGCACGAGGGTGATCTCAGCTCTCTCGCCTTCGGGCGTTGAGCACGACAACCGCAAAGCCCTTCCCCTTATCGTGTCATTTGTGATCTCAGCTCTCTCGCCTTCGGGCGTTGAGCACCCAACGGCCAGCGAGTGCAGATCGCCCCCGCCCCAGTGATCTCAGCTCTCTCGCCTTCGGGCGTTGAGCACTCGACCTCCCGCTGGCAGTTACTCTTCTGCGGGCGAGTGATCTCAGCTCTCTCGCCTTCGGGCGTTGAGCACAGGTGGCCACGTTCCTGGCGGGCATGCAGCCCAGGTGATCTCAGCTCTCTCGCCTTCGGGCGTTGAGCACCGTAGCCAGGGCGGCGTGGTCGTGGCGCCGAAGTGGGTGATCTCAGCTCTCTCGCCTTCGGGCGTTGAGCACTCACGCGCACGCCCGACCAGGTCGGACTCGCGCACGGGTGATCTCAGCTCTCTCGCCTTCGGGCGTTGAGCACAGCCATGAGCATTCTACCCCACAACCCAACTCCGGGTGATCTCAGCTCTCTCGCCTTCGGGCGTTGAGCACATGCGCCTAGCTCGCCCTGGAATAGCACCACGTGTGATCTCAGCTCTCTCGCCTTCGGGCGTTGAGCACCAGGCGCGAAAACGTGCGCGTCGTTCCGCCGATGGTGATCTCAGCTCTCTCGCCTTCGGGCGTTGAGCACGGCAGGGTGCCGAGTGTGCTGCCTCGACCGTACCGCGTGATCTCAGCTCTCTCGCCTTCGGGCGTTGAGCACGAGGCACTTCCTCCCATTCCTCCCAGTCTTCCCCCGGTGATCTCAGCTCTCTCGCCTTCGGGCGTTGAGCACTGGGCGTCCAGGGCATGCCGGGACGTGAAGCGGTCGTGATCTCAGCTCTCTCGCCTTCGGGCGTTGAGCACCGGGGCGTTTTTCGCAACCGAGGCGCGAAGCGATGTGTGATCTCAGCTCTCTCGCCTTCGGGCGTTGAGCACTCTCGGGCAGGACGGCGAGGGGTGGGCGGGTCTGATGTGATCTCAGCTCTCTCGCCTTCGGGCGTTGAGCACGTCCTCAACACGACCGCCAGCGCCAACCTGCGCGGCAGTGATCTCAGCTCTCTCGCCTTCGGGCGTTGAGCACGCCATCAGGTGCCCACTAGCGTCCAGGTTGCCACGGTGATCTCAGCTCTCTCGCCTTCGGGCGTTGAGCACTCGGTCGTATTTCCGGGCTACCAACCCAGCGCCCGTGAGTGATCTCAGCTCTCTCGCCTTCGGGCGTTGAGCACAGGGCCTGGTTGAGTTCGTCGAAGCCTACCTGGCGTGATCTCAGCTCTCTCGCCTTCGGGCGTTGAGCACGCGTCATCCTTGGTGGGGCAGACGAGGGCGGTCCAGTGATCTCAGCTCTCTCGCCTTCGGGCGTTGAGCACATTGATGAGCAGACCAACGGCAAATGGACTCCAAGTGATCTCAGCTCTCTCGCCTTCGGGCGTTGAGCACTGTTCTCGCAGATGGCAGAGACGCTTTTGACGGAGAGTGATCTCAGCTCTCTCGCCTTCGGGCGTTGAGCACTCCGTCGCCCAACCCCTCACCCAGGTGCAAGAGACGGTGATCTCAGCTCTCTCGCCTTCGGGCGTTGAGCACGCCGCCGTGAACGCCGCGAGGGGGCGATCCGCATGGTGATCTCAGCTCTCTCGCCTTCGGGCGTTGAGCACCACTTGGTCTGACGCGGGGCCGAGGTCGGGTCGCGGCGTGATCTCAGCTCTCTCGCCTTCGGGCGTTGAGCACAGGTCGCCAACGGTCGCACCATCGCTGCAACCAATTCGGTGATCTCAGCTCTCTCGCCTTCGGGCGTTGAGCACAACGCCGGTATCCGCTGGCCAGCCGCGTGTGGTGCCGGTGATCTCAGCTCTCTCGCCTTCGGGCGTTGAGCACTAAAGCGACCCATCGGCCCCCTGCCCAAGCGCCGGCCAAGTGATCTCAGCTCTCTCGCCTTCGGGCGTTGAGCACGCGAGGATGTCGGCGCAGGAGGCGGTGGCGACGGTGTGATCTCAGCTCTCTCGCCTTCGGGCGTTGAGCACAGGGCGCCGGGCAGCAGATCCCAGTGCGCGTCGTAGGTGATCTCAGCTCTCTCGCCTTCGGGCGTTGAGCACTTGACGTGCTTCTCGTCTCAATGGCGAGCGACCGGGTGATCTCAGCTCTCTCGCCTTCGGGCGTTGAGCACTCTCGCCCGGCACCACGCCCGCCGCGAACACGGACGTGATCTCAGCTCTCTCGCCTTCGGGCGTTGAGCACATGCCGCTGTTCTGCGTGCCGCCAGTCGTGCCGTGTGATCTCAGCTCTCTCGCCTTCGGGCGTTGAGCACAGAGCGGTGGAGGGAGTAGGGTCAGTGGTCATCGGGGGTGATCTCAGCTCTCTCGCCTTCGGGCGTTGAGCACCCGCACCCCAACAGCCTCAAGGCCACGACGCCCGCCGAGTGATCTCAGCTCTCTCGCCTTCGGGCGTTGAGCACGTGTGCCCGATCTGCAAGACCGTCCAGAGCGGCGGTGATCTCAGCTCTCTCGCCTTCGGGCGTTGAGCACTCAAGCGCGGCGCGCTCATGGCTGAACACTACCCACGCGGTGTGATCTCAGCTCTCTCGCCTTCGGGCGTTGAGCACAACGCCGCCGTCCTGCTCGGGATGAAAAATGCCAGGTGATCTCAGCTCTCTCGCCTTCGGGCGTTGAGCACCAGATGACCGACGACGTGACCGGCCTGTCGCTGGTTGTGATCTCAGTTCTCTCGCCTTCGGGCGTTGAGCACAGGGTGGAGGAGAAAGCAGGTGAAGGGTTGGGGGGGAGTGATCTCAGTTCTCTCGCCTTCGGGCGTTGAGCACATCTGGAGAACGCAACCGGCCTGACGGTCGAGGCACGTGATCTCAGTTCTCTCGCCTTCGGGCGTTGAGCACACAGCCGGATCCCGTACACCGCTCGGCTGATCCTCGTGATCTCAGTTCTCTCGCCTTCGGGCGTTGAGCACGTGTCGACGATCTTCACGAAGCAGCCGCCGCCAACGTGTGATCTCAGTTCTCTCGCCTTCGGGCGTTGAGCACCAGGTGATGGGTTGGGGGTACCACCTCCCAGTCCTCGTGATCTCAGTTCTCTCGCCTTCGGGCGT
>Ga0163144_10022385_pt1 | contig 12523 bp, 17 predicted proteins | sample OliLak19BULKMAT1_FD_123175 | JGI IMG/M metagenome (GOLD analysis project Ga0163144, IMG submission 123175) | Freshwater microbial mat bacterial communities from Lake Vanda, McMurdo Dry Valleys, Antarctica - Oligotrophic Lake LV.19.BULKMAT1 | ecosystem: Environmental > Aquatic > Freshwater >... | reverse complement strand
GATGGTGTGTCTGGACACGGTTCGCTTTATGGAGTGAATTCATGGATGGTCTGGAGTGAGTATCGTGCTAAAGAACATTGCTTCAAATGCAGTTACTGCTTCTTGGCAATGTTCAAAGATGTACTTCCCCCAGAATTTAGAGTGACGGTAGGAATGTCTCCAGTAAGAATTCTGGACTTTGAATTGTAAATCTGCACAGGAACACCAAAAAATAACAAAGTGTTCCTGTGCTAAAATTAAAGAGATCATGAAAATAATTCTTATTGGAAAACCTGGGTGCGGAAAAGGAACACAAGGAAAACTACTTGCTGAAAAATACAACGTTGAGCATCTTTCTGTAGGTGATGCGGTTCGGGATATTCTAAATTCTGAAACTCATCCGCTCAAAGAACGATTGCTTAGTCATGTTGCTCAGCAAAAATGGTCGGCATTACCCGATGAACTTGCTTGTGAAATTGTTCAAGCGACACTCTCAGGAAAACAATCATGGATACTGGATGGATTTCCTCGGAATATTCATCAAGCAGAAATGCTGGGGATTATCCCTGACTCTGTACTGTATCTTGATATCCCTGATAATGAATCCTTTAAAAGGATCTCATTTCGTAAACGAGAAGACGATTCATCTGAAAAAGTGTTGGAACGGCTTCGCACAGAAGAAGGTCGCTTGCCACTATTGCTCGAGCATTACCAATCAAAAGGTTTGCTTAAAACGATTGACGGGGCGCACTCAATAAATGAAATCTTTGGAGAAATCCAAAGGATTGTTGAACCACTAAATAAGGAAATACATGAACAGAAAATTTCGCGTAGGTGAACCGGCATGCCCTATTGCCTGCAAGTACTGTTTTATTACCGAACATGAAAAACGGAGAGAAGTATGGAATAGAAATCCGATCATGGGCGTAAACAAAGCATGTACTTTTGTAAATGTTACCCCTTGGATTAGTGAAGATCCGCTTGAACAAGAGCGATTCAAAAACTTTCCTTGGGAAATGCTAAAAGGTGATTTTATTGGGTTCACTGCAATCACTGATCCATTTTGGCCAAAGATTGAAAAATATCTTTGGGAATGGATCGAGAAAGGAGGTGAAGTTGCAAAACTCACAACCTGTGTCACTAAATGGGGCATAAGTAGAGAACTAATGAAAAAGCTTTCAACATATCAGAATTTTTTTCTTGTACTTGGAATCACTGGAAACTGGCAAATAGAAAAAGTGTCCTTAAAAACACACTTACGAACACTTGAATTTGCAAAAGAATTTAATGTTCCATGTTTGCCAATTTCCCATCCTTACATTGCTGGTCTTTCAGATTTAAGTTTTTTATCTCAAGTTAAAAAACTTGGATATGATTACTTTGATGTAAAAGGATTAAGATATTGTTCTTTAAATATGTCTTCGTGGATGCCTGAAGCTTCAAAACCTTTTTATACAGGAAAAGAAGATCAGGAAATTTTACCCGAAGATGGCTGGAGAGAGAAAGTTAGCGATGCTGGTTTAGAATTACTTTCACCACGACAGTGGTATATGAAAGAATCTTTACTCAGAGATTTAAAACCTAAGCTCTCTCAAACAGAAGCTCTGATTTTAGTCAATAAAACTTTTGAATTTGCGAACATCGTAAGTTCAGATATTTTAAATGTTAAAAAATCAGCGATAGAAAGAAGATTATAAATCTAGGGGGCGGAATTTATTCCAAACCCTTTCTTTTCGGAGTGTGTACTCCGACTGATGAGCTCAAAAGGGCGAAAAGATAAAAAATTATTAAAATAGTATAAATAATCTTTGTTAACGAAATACTTGACAAATAAATTAATATATGCTATACTATAAAAGTAAGGTTAATGGTAAATTCAACCCTGTATTAGGACACCCTATTAATAACTCCTGCTCTCACTGCGACTTCAGTAGCAGTCATATAATGTAATATCTTTCTCGGCTTGTTGTTGATAATGGACACAATACGATTAACTTCTTCTTCTGATACAGATGCAAAATCTGTTTTCTTTGGAAAGAACCTTCTAATCATCTTGTTTGCATTCTCAACTCCTCCTTTCTCATATGATGAATATGCATTACAGAAGTATGTAGACACTTGAAGTTCACGATGTCTTGCGTTCTCATGTCCTCGATCAAAGGTAATGCTCTTCACAGAGCATTCTTGTATCAATGATACAAGAGTTTTTTGTTTTTCTAATGAAGAAAGACTCGGTACTTTCATTGCATACAAATATCGACTTTTCCTTTCAAGAGATGTAGATAATCCTCCAGCACCACTCCTTCCTGATACCACCAGATCACTCTCAAAGTGTCCATATCGTGTTCTGTTGCTAGCTCCTAATACTCTTGATTCAATGGGTATCATATGAAGTATCCTGCCATGTAGTCCATTCTTCTTTTTGTGTCGTCTCCCAGGACGATATGCATACAGGTACTTCTTGTATCTTTCTCCTCTGACACTTTCTAACCATTCATATATGGCACTCTTGGATACATACCATGGCTTCTTCTCTTTCTTCATTCTTCCTGATATTTCATCTGGATTCCAGCTCTCCTTTAATCTAGCAATCACATATTCTTTCAGCTCCTTGATACTTTCAATCTTTGACCATTGAAGTCTTCGATTCTTTAGTTCTGTGCTTGCATAGAGCTTGGCATATACAGCTTTGTATCCACTGGGTACTCGTTTTAGTTCCATACTAATGGTATTCGGACTTCGACCAAGTACGCGAGCTATTACTCGTACTCCGTATCCTTTCTTTTGTAATATCTCAATTTCAGAACGTTCGCCAGAGGACAAATACTTGAATGCTTTCATGTATATATTCTACTACTGTCCTAATACATTATGGATTGTTTCAATAAAGTTTAATTCTTACATAGATTTGTTCTTTAAAAAATAAAGGTTAAGAAAAGCCTGTAGCGGAAAATACATATAATTCGGCTTTAGACTTTTTTTCAACCTTTAAAATAAATAATATGGCAACATATAACATCGCCAGAGAGGGCGACGTGCTGAAACTCGCATTTGGCGAGCCAGCTCAAAACGATCAGATCGTCAAAGACGCTGTAAAGCGTTTAAACGAAATGAAAGACTCTGGAGAGCTGGCCGGAGGAGGATTGATAAAATTAAACGGGCCTGCCAGTGTGCCCGTTGCAATCGCCATCGCACATGGGCTTGCCCACGTGTTTGCAGGGATTGCTATTTTTGATCCCAAAATGAATAAGTATATCGTGGCAATTAGCCATGACCCAGCTTATAAAGTGGGAGATCTTGTTGACTAACAGTCAGTAAGATCTAAAAATCTAGGTAATTCCTAGTTTGCTTTAAATACGAGCAATTCTTGTAAGATATTTCGGCAATATATCAATGCCGAGTCAAATCAATATCAAGAAAGTTATTATTTCTCCAGTCACATGGGAGTATAGAGTGGAATAATAGTAAAAAGGATTTACTACCACAAAAAATTGTGATACTGATCAGAAAGATCAAATATTAAAAGCCGTCTAAACTATGTTTAGACGGCTTTTTTCTTTTTTATTTTTAAGATATAATTAAATAGGTCTTTATTAATCTAAATTTATATAAACATATGGAAGAATTTAACCCCAACCCTAATCTGGTTAAAGAAAAAAAAGAAGAAAATATCCCTTTAACAGGCGTAGAAGGTTTACTAAAATTGAAGGAATCTTTGGAATCTGTTGCTGGTATCAATTTTAAAGAATTTTTGAAAACTGAAAAAGGGCAGGAATTTCTTAAAATAAAAAAAATAATACTTGCTGGGCCACCGAGATCTGGTAAATCCTGTATGCGTGAAGGGTTAAAACAAGCCATCAAAGCAGTACCTGAAGCTCCTTATCCTTATGTATTAATTGCTTGCCCTGATGGAGAAGGTTCTTGGTTTCAAGAAGCAATGAATAATAATCCTGAAGCAGCAGCACAATATAAGGCTGACTATAAATCAAAATTCACTCCGGAATTTGTAGAACGAATTAGTGAATCAGTAAAAAATCTTTCTCTTCCATTAAATTTCATTGATATTGGAGGAATAACTTCTGCTGAAAATGAGGAGATTTGCAAAGATGCTAATGCAGCCATTCTCATTTGCGGAGAAGGAGCTGTTCTTTCAGATAAACCCGCAGAGTGGAAAGAATTTTTCACCAAGCTAAATATACCTATCATGGCAGAAGTATATTCAGACTACACAAGGAAAGACGATTTTGTGGAGGGTGTCGATAAGGAATCAGGAGTATTTAGAGGATCCGTTCATCACCTCGAACGTGGTGAACAACTTGCCGGTCGCGAAACCGTGCAGGCGTTAGCAAAATTTATTACTGAACTAGGTAAATAATTATTATTCGTTAATTAAAAAAATAGTATGAATCATCCAGATATTAAACTTGGTATTTACAAACATTATAAAGGGCTATTAGTGCAAGTTCTTGCTGTCGCTAGACATACAGAGACAGAAGAAAGAATGGTAATTTATATACCATTAAACGGAAACCTACAAGATCGAAAGGGTCCTATGGTTTCAGCTCGCCCAATCGATATGTTTTTAGAAAAAGTAGAAAAAGAAGGACAAATGGTCGACCGGTTTGAATATATTGGCCATACTTTAGAATAAAAAATGAACCCAGAAAAAAATGAATTTCCCCAAAATAAACCCGAGTTAGATGAAAAAATGTTTGAAGGATACGAAGTTGCCTTATTTGATCCTCGACCTAATGCAGATAACTCAAAGATATTTGAAGGTAAAAAAGTATACGGTATAGAGGTTACAATTCCTGCGCTTGCAGAACAATGCATTGGTAACCTTGATCCACAGCATAGCGGAGGAGATCACACGAGAGCCGCAATTGAAGATGCAGTATCATGCGAATTGCCACCAAAGGATGCAGTGCTTGCGACTGTACGTCCCGACCTTGATAGTTTTGGATCAATGGCTCTTTTAAATATGCGCCAAAATAATGATATCCTAAACGAAGATATATTAAGTAAGGTTAAAAAAATTGCTGAAGCCGATACTTTTGCAAAAGGAACATGGCCTGGCGAAAGAGAATTACCGACTATTGAGAATCCATGGCCTGAAAGTAAAGGAGAACTGTCTCCTCTTTCGGCAATGGTCATGGATTTTAAAATGCAAGCAAAAGAGAGAGTTGCCAGATTGCAAAAATGGTTTGAAAAGAATGAAATTCCAAAGGACTATGAAGAAAAACTCGAAACAGAGCGCCAAGATTTGATCAAGGCAATCGAGAATGGAGATATTAAAGTGAATGTTCGTGATGGCGTTGCACTCGTTGAAAGTACCCATCGCTCTGGCATGGATACAGGATACAGAAAAGCTCCCATTGTTATTGCACTTAACCCTAAATTTCAGATGCAGGGTGGCGAGCCTCATATAAAATACACAGTTGCTCAGTATCAAAACGGTTTTGTTGATTTAAAATCAGCATTATCTGAAATCCAGGCCCTTGAGGTTGGTTGGGGTGGATCACCGACAATCATCGGTTCTCCGCAAGGAGTTTCCTCAAAACTTTCTATGGAGCAAGTTTTTGAAGCTATTGATAAATATAAAATTAGCAGTTAATTTTTGGTTTGTAGTTCATCTCATATTTTGCTATATTTTCTCTATGTCACTATCTATCGGAATGGAGTGAGTACACCACGACATTCTATTGATAAATCTATTCCATTTACCTTCACTATTAAGATCCCGCCTCCACTTAAGACAGGTGTAGACTATGGGTTTATCTCTTCTAAAAGGCTCGTAGCGGATACATTTTAGGTTCTTAATATAAAAGTTCCGAGACGGCCTATGCCACCCCCAAGAATCACCCCCACGCCTTCTGTGGTAGGTACTTAGTATGGGTTGCGAATAAAACAAGGATTTTTCATCTAGGGGGTACTGGGGGAGGGATTTTAGAATGAAATTTAGTTTCCTATATCCTAAAAAAAATCGCCAGATTTTTTTACTGATATACAAAAATTGCCCATTTTAACAATGATAAAAATATGGTAAAATTAAGAAATGCTTCCATTGGAATATATAACAGATTCAATTAAAGGAACTGAAAGGAAAGAGAATAAAGATAGAACATTAATAATTTCTTCAGAAAATTATATACTTGCTATACTTTTTGATGGTATAAGTTCAGCACCAGACGCAAATAAAGGTATAGATATTGCTGAAAATTTTATCAAAGAAAATTATGCTCATTTTTCTTCAAGTCAAAAATGTGATCTTGTAAATCTGATGTATCAAACCCATCTAGCTATTGTTCAATCAAAGTTAGATAGCCCATATTCTACTTTTAGTGCGGTTTGCATAGCTCATGATAAGAGTTGGGCATTATTTTCTAATATGGGAGACTCTAGGGTTTACGAAGTAACACCTCAATATATAAAGCAATTATCAAAAGATGACAATCTTATGCACAGAAAAAATGTTGTCACTCGCTATCTAGGAATGTTAGAATTAGAGAGGGATGATTTTTGGGCTACTGATTTTGATGTTAATAATAAAAGAATTCTTCTTTGCTCTGACGGCTTCTATTATTTCCTTGAAGAAAACTTAAAGAAATTCCATTCTGTCTTAAACTTTGATCGTGGAGGAAATATTAAAAATAATTTATTGAATGAGATTACAAACAAAAATTTAGATGATTCATCATACATTTTTATACTTTAATAAAAGTTAGTTATGGGCATAATGTTTAAAACTGAAAAAGATCTTGTTTCTTGTATACAACAGACATTTACAGGTCAGCAATTTGATTTGCTTGATGGTGATATGCAGTCTGTATTTACAGAGTTGAATCTGGGTTATGGAATTGCTGATATGGTACTAGTCGGACATAAAGAAAATTATCCTGAAAGAAAAAACTTTCTTGCTTATTTTGATATTTCCTTATTAAATTTAATAGAAAAAGAAGAAGTTACTTTTGATGACATAGTCTATATAACAAAGTCGCCAGAAAAAAAAATACATTCCTCTCTAGAATCATTAATGAGCGAGGGATTTGTTATTTATCGTGAAGGAAGATATTTTTCACATAAGAAATACGCAAATATACTTACGGATTCCATTGCAATTGAAGCGAAATTAAAGGACTGGAAACGCGCCCTCAAACAAGCTTATAGATATAAATGGTTCGCAAATAAATCGTTTGTATTTTTACCATGTGAAAACTTATCAATACCTAAGGACAACATTCATCTATTTAAAAAATATAATGTTGGACTTGCTGGAGTTTCAAAAGATTTGGGTATTGAAGTTATATATGAACCGATCAGCGAAAATCCTATTTCCGGAAAAATGAGTATAGCTCTTAATGAGCACTTACTCTTTCAAGGTAACTCCTAAAGGCGGAGCCTTTATTGCCGAAAGCCAAGTAGAAAGATGGTAATTAGAACTTTCATCATCAAGATATATTCGCTGTTCTTCAAAAGTTCCATATAACTCTTTTGCTTTTTCAATTATTTTTGCAAGATGTGAAACACGAGATGATCCAATAGGTATGGAATTCAATATTTGAAGTTGTCGTGCAATGGCCATTAAGTAATTTTTATGCACGTCTGGCTTATGAGTATTCCAAATATACCCTTCGTCTAATATAACAGCAGAAAAGATATTATCATCATTTTTTATGATATCGATAGCATTCCTACCTCTAATAATATCCAACTGCCTAGCTTTGATAAAATTTAGAAGTTTCTCAGAATAGTACCATCCTTCAGAAGCACCACCACTGGCTTCTTCTGTATATCGTTCAATAGTGAACTTACGCAAATTTTCGTAAGTTCCAATGCTAACATAATCAATATCAGCCATTGTACAAAAAATCAGGGCATCTACATTTGAGAAACCAAGCATAGTTTTAAACCCTTGTTTTTTTAAAGTAGACATTATTTTCCCAAGATTTGTATAGTATTTAAAATCTACACTTATTTTTTTCTTAAATTCTAGATTTGATTCACATACTACATAATATCCATCAAAGTTAATATGCATGTCAGTTAATTCTTGGAGTAATTTTTCAATTTCTTCATCGTTTCGGATTGAATGGCCACTAATAGGAATAGTCATAAAATACAAACAATCTTTTTTCTTTTCCTTTGTTATACGAGTATTAATTTCTTTTATAAGACGAGATGTCCTACTAGATTTTTCATGATGCATATATACATTTGGCACTAAAATATTTTTTAGTCCAAGTTCTTCTTGGAATTTTACACCTGCAATAACTGCATCAAGTGTACCAACTTCGGTTTCTTCGTCTTTATGATTTATTGGGTGAAATTCATAAGTGTCCAGCTTTCCACCAACTGAATCTTTACTTCCGTAAAATTGGAGATCTAAAAATGAGATGGGTAAATATTGTTTTGAAGAATATCCGCTTAATTTCTGACCGATCTTATCTTTTTCAATATTATAAGCAGATAGAATAAAACCATCTCCAACTTTGTTTTGAAAAAAAGAATCTAATGCCCATTTATGCTGATGACCCAATTGATGTAATAGTTTCATAATAGTTTAGGAAAATTAAAGTGTAGATAATAAAAGATCAACACTGCGTGGACGACCAGATGGATCAATAGTTAATGTAGCTTTAAAAAAATTATTTAATGGATCGTTGGGGGTAAGATGTATTGTGTTGTTGCCTATAGTAAATTTATTTTCAATTTCTGCCTTTGTATTACCGAATGGATGTTGCTGATAATAAAGCCGGTAAGCTATTAATCCTATGCAAAAAAAATCTGTACGATAACTTATAGAATTTTTATCTTTACTATATTGTTCAGGGCTTGCATAATCCCAGGTCATTGGTTGATTATCCCCTGTATTTGTAATTGATTCAACAGCAAGATCTCGCGCAATTCCAAAGTCGAGTATAATTGGCTTACCATCTGGAAGAATTTTTATATTTTTAGGTTTCAAATCCCTGTGTACAATTTCCGCTTCCCATATCGGTTTTAATATTTCAGCAATATCTTTGATGAAGGTGGTAACTTTGTCGCTATCATTGCTGTAAGTAACCATAATGTTATCGAGGTCTGGGGCATCAACAAATTCTTCAAATAATAAGGGCTTTCCTTGATAGTATTCAATTTTTATTACCTTTGCTATTCCAGAGGAGTCTTTAAACCTTTTAAGAATATCCATTTCTTGTAAATCTCGGATATTTCCATAAACAAAAGACTTCATGGCCATTTTTTTCCCATCATTGTCTTCAATAATCCAAACCGTTTTTTGACCTCCTGTAAAACTGTCAAGGATTTTAGCGATATTAAACTGCTTTTGAAATGCATCAGTTAAGGTATGCATCTGCCAATTTTAGCATTTTTATTAATTAGAAACCACTATTTTGTTTCATTTTTAATAAAAATTATTCCTTAATTTTTGAAAGTCTATTTAAAAGCACAGTCATGCATTCAGCCATTTCTTCCTGACTTTCAAAATTTTGCAGTGAGAGCATAAACCCACGCTGTTCGGGATAGTTCGGGCGGGGCATAGATAGTTTATAGACTTCCTCGTCTGACATTTCTGCTATTATTTTAAGAGTTAGTTTTTCCATAATTTTTCTGTTTTATTACATTGCTAAAAATAATACCTGCGGTTATAAGGTCAATCATCTGCCAAGTGTCTCGTGCAAAAGTAAAAGGTATAATCGGGTTAAATAATAGAGCCATAAGGCCGAAAATCCACGCCCACGTGGTGTCTTTACGTTCATATGCAAGATATGCTGAATAGGCTCCAATTATCGTTATAGCCCATCGTAGGACTTGGTAATAGCCATATGGATGACTTCCTAAGGCGAAGAGTAGTAAAGCTATACCTAAAATTTTATACCAATTGTTTTTTAGAAAGTTTTTCATAAATTAATTTTGCCCTGTATAAATATCAACTTGAGACTGTCCGTTTACACAAAAAGCTTTCTCATCATAACCAGAACGAGGTCCTACGCTACTTAATACTTCTATGTATGGGATAGAGCCATTTCCATCACTGTATGACCATAAACAAGTATCATAAACCTGAGGCACTTTATAAGGACTATTATAGTCATCCCTTGATATTGTTTTATAATGCTTCGTTACTTTTAATGTAGGATCAATATATAAATGTCCCCAATCAGTAACACAGAATGCAGGATTGGTTGTAGCCCTTAATTTACCAACTTCCCCTTGACTAGTTTCACCAGTGGTCATATTTACACAAGCCACACTATTTCCTTCTGTGGAAATATCTCTATAATCTTGAGTATATGGAAAAGAACTAAATGACAGGTCACATATTTTTAAGTCTCTATCTTCAACAACACACTTCTCATTTTGGTTTTTAAAAGAATTACTAAATGGAACAGTAGTAATTTCTTGACCGCTATTAGTTCCAGATAGATTAGTTGGGTTCGTAGAATCATTATTATTTTCTCCAGAAAAAATTCCTATTATTACAAGAGTAACAACCACAAAAACAACACCATATCTTATATAGTTATAAGTTTTTTTTAAATCAACACCTTCAGTTTTTTCTTTAGATTCTGAGTATTCTGATTGACTATAATTAGGTGTTTGGTCATATTGTATCCTACTTTTATTAGCATAGAGAACAGAATATGCTTCATTTATTTCTTTAAATTTTTCTTCAGCTAATCGCTTTACAGCTTCTGTAGCATTATTGCTTGCATCGGGATGATATTGGTGAGCCAATTTGTAAAAAGCCTTTTTGATTTCTTCTTTGGAGGCATTTCGAGGGACACCTAGAATGTCGTAGTAATCTTTTTTCATAGTATTTTATTTATATTTTTTTACTTCATTACTAAAAATTAACCTTCTATCATAAGAATTCATTTTTTCATCACTAGAAGTATTGTCGTAATTTATAAAGAAAAGAGTTTCTTTTGTAAAATAATCATTTATATGGAAAATACCAATATCATTAGGGGCAGAACCAGATAAAATAACACCATCAATATAAACACATGTTTTCGTTTTTGGACTATAAAATATTTCATAAAAATAAGGAGTAGCAAGAGTATAAGAATCTTCTAATTGTTTTTTTGCATTTTCTGTATAATTTACACAAATTACTTGTTTTTCAAATAAGGAATTACCGGTTTGCGCATTTTCTTGTGGATCTACAGGTTTCGCATTGGGCTGTTTGCCAAAATAAATTATTACCAAAAATATAACCAAAACAAGAATGATTCCCCCAGCGATTTTATTTTCTTTTATAAATTTATTCATAAATTAGTTATCTATTGTTTTATTTTTTTTGCCATATATTATATATAAAAATATCTTATAATAGAGAAAAAAGACTATAACAACATATGTTGTTATATACATCAAAAGAAACAGAAGAATATTTAAAGTCGTCAACAAATAATCTTTAGTGTAGATTTTTGTATCTCTATTATATTCGATGGATAAATTGTTTAAAAAATATATGCCATTACTACTGTCTTTGGTAAGACATACAACATCTGAGTTTTTCAGCTGTTCTGAGTAGGACTCTAGTGGGGTTTTTACATATGCATTGATCTCTCTTGAGTAAAATCCATAATAATCATAACTAGAAATTTTGGAAATTTCCTTGAGATTATTCCAAATATTCTTTGAACAATAGGTTTTGGTGTCCATATCTTCAAGTTGATAAATAGGATATCTGGGATATCCAAAACTCTCATCTTTTTTTAGAAGATCTTTGGCCACATTAACCTGACTTGTTAGTCTGTTTCCTAGCGTATCAACTGTTTTATATTGTTCATTGTTATAGCTATCATAAATGGCTATATAAATTATAACTACTATGCCAGCAAAAAAGATAACCTTAAATAACCTGTGCCACCATTTTTCTTTCAAATTTAAATCTTTTCTTAAAAAGAAAGTAAGTATTTTTTTAAAAAAATTGTTTTTCATAAATTATTTCTTTTTATAGTGATAATGATATTGACCATATTTTAAACCCCACTTAGGACAATTTGTTTTACAAGTATGACCGCCCTTTTTGTCTGTCCTACCCGGATGAGCAAAAGTTAAAGTTGGGGCAAATAATGCTACTACTATTAAAATTAAGATAAGTTTTTTCATAAATTATTTACCCCTAACCCAATTAAACAATCTTTGATACCATTTCAATTTTTTTACTGGTTCTGGATTAATTGTAGGCGCAATTTCTTCTTTTGGTTCAACCTTAACTGTGTTAGGTGTTATAGTGTCTTTTTTTATTTGTGTATCTACCTTATTTACAACCGGTTTTGGTTTATTAGGGGCTATTGTACTAGTTGGAGTTGTAGAGTTGGGTTTTATTGTTGGAGCAATATAAAAAATCGGATCTTCCTTGGCTTCTAATGAAAAGCTGGAGTCCACTTTTTCTCTATGTGTAATATCACAAGTTTCATCATCATCTTGCAAAACAATTTTATCCCAGGTGTCCAAATAAAAATCAGTGCCCAGATTTACAACAATTTGATGATTTAGATACCTCTTAAATGAGTTTGCGTAACAACCAGCG
>Ga0163144_10022381_pt1 | contig 12525 bp, 11 predicted proteins | sample OliLak19BULKMAT1_FD_123175 | JGI IMG/M metagenome (GOLD analysis project Ga0163144, IMG submission 123175) | Freshwater microbial mat bacterial communities from Lake Vanda, McMurdo Dry Valleys, Antarctica - Oligotrophic Lake LV.19.BULKMAT1 | ecosystem: Environmental > Aquatic > Freshwater >... | reverse complement strand
GCAGTAGCCGAACATGTTGCAGATCGGCGCAAGATGCTTCTCAAGGAGCTGGACGCACAGGCGGTTGTCGGCCTCGGAGGAGTTGTCGCCATCGGAGAAGTGGAACAGGTAGATGTTCCAGTCCGCGGGGTCGTAGGCCGATTCAACGATCTCCTGAGCCTTGTGCAGCGCGCTGCTGATGCGCGTTCCGCCGTCCTCCCGCACGCTGAAGAACGTCTTGCGATCAACCTCATGAGCCTGGACATCGTGCACGATGTATCGCGACTCGATGCCCTCGTAGTTGCGGCGGAGCCAGGTATCGATCCAGAAGGCTTCGAGGCGGACGAGTTCCTTCTGCTCATCGCCCATCGACCCGGAGACATCCATCATGTAGATGATGACGGCGTTGGATTGCGGCTTTTTGACTTCGTTCCAGGAACGGAAACGCAGGTCGCGCTTGATCGGGATGATGACCGGGTTCTCCGGGTCGTAGGTGCCGAGCGCGAGTTGCCGCTTCAGCGCCTCGCGGAAGGTGCGCTTGTAGACTCGGAGGGATTGCGGACCGACGGGCCGGATGCCGCTGTACTTGTCGCGGATGGTGGTAAGGCGGTGCTCGCCCCTGGGCTCGATGCGGGGGAGCTGGAGTTCCTGCCCGAGGATGTCGGCGAGTTCATCGAGGGAGACATCGACCTCGAGGATGTGTTTGCCGGGCTGGTCGCCGCCGGAGTTTTTCTGGCCGGACCCTTTGGCCGCTTCGCCCTCCTCGCCCTCGCCCATGCCGACGCCGGAGGAGTTGTCACCGTAGCGGAATGTGGGGATGTCGATGTCGTGGACGGGGATGGAGACAAGGCGATCGCCATCGCGGGCGATGAGTTCACCGCGGGAGATGAACCGGCGGAGATCCTTGCGGATCCTGCCGCGAACGATCTGCCGGAAGCGCTGGTGATCTTGCTCGATCTTGTTGACCATGTTCACCCTGACAGTCGGTGCGCAGCGTGTGCGCACAGGTTGCATCGGTCCGCGGGGGCCACATCTGCAAAGCTTGCCTCACGGAAGCGCCGGACCGGGCTGGCGGGGGCCCACGCCGGTAGCAGCAAGAACTGGAAAAGCGGCCTTGCGGCGTTCCCCGCGTGTATCGGGCGGCTGGCGAGCCGCCCGCCCCTGACAAAGAGTTATACGGACGACGGGGGCACCGGGTGCGTGGGGGCGAATGCGCCGGCTTGGGCGATGCGAGCGGCCCGGGTGGCACGGGCGATGCGCATGAGCCAGAGGGTGGCGAGGATGCCCAGAGGAACGGCGACCAACAACTCGGCGGCGCGGTTGGCCAGATCCGCGGCGATGCCGGGGGTGAAGGTGGCGATGGCGCCGCCGCTGCCGGAGATCCACTCCGCGCCGAGCCATGCGTGCACCGCCCCAACGACCCACTCGCGCAGGCCCAGGGGAATCGGCGAGAGCATGGCGGCCTGGCTGGCGGCGGTGATGGCGGCGGCGCCGGAGATTCCGACATCGTGGCCGACGAGCGCGAAGAGGCAGAGGTAGCGGATGATCCAGAGGGTCATGTCAAGAAGCCGGAGACCGAACGCGGTGGTGATGCACGCAGAGGCCGGGCTTCGAGAGGCCGTGAGCGCCAGGTGCCGCAACGCGAAGCCGGATGCGGTGACGGCCGCACCGGCGACGAGAAGGAGCGTGATCACTACCGGGGCACCCAGCGGAGCACAAAGCACCGCGACAAGCAGCATGAGCCCAAGAGCGGCGATGCCGCAGAGGAGCTGCTCGATCACCACGCGGACCGAGGAGCGAACCGGGATGTTGTTGACGAGCTTGTGGTAGCCGACGCGGCCGACAAGGCCCGGGCGCAGCGGGAGGTGATTGAGCAGCCAGCTTGAGACGATCAACGCGATCATCTCCGGCAGAGCGACGCGCCCGAAGCGCGAAGTGAGGACCCAGAAAGACGTTGAGATGACAGCGATGTTGGCCAGGGGCAGGACGATGACCGCGAGCACGAGCCACGGGCTCGAGTTTCGGGCGGATTCCACGGCCTGGCGCAGGGCATCGGTTCGGCCGGAGACGGCGATCACCGCGGCGATGAGCAAGCCCAGGCCAAGTGCGTATGCCGCGAGGCGCGCGACACTGAACCGGCGTGCGGGCGGGAGGGCCTGAAGGGAGGCTTCATCGGCCGTGGGCATGTCATCTGCCTGAGGGCGCGGGGGCGGGCGGCGCATCGGGGGTGGTTGATTCCGTGCCTTCGCGGCCGCCGAGTGTGGCGATGGTGCGTTTGCCATCGGCGAGGCGGGCGCGGGCCAGATCGGCAAAGCCCTGCAGCTCGGGACGCGATGTCCATGCATCCGGCGCGAGCAGCGGCGAATCGGCGGTGGGGACACGGATGCCGAGGAAGCACTTGAGAAGCCCATCGTCGGTTTCGCGCGTGATCTCTGCATCCAGAGCCGCGAAAGGAGGGGCCTGGAGCGCGGTCGGGCAGAATGCGATCAGGATGGCCTTCTCGGCCCGATTGGCGGTGCGGTATCGCGCCGTCGCGGCGGCGATGAAGGCCGAGAGATCCTCGGGAGTCACTTCGGGCTGTCCGGCGGGCGGGGTGGTAATGCGCTCGATGAAAGCGAAGATTGATTCGGCCATCTCGACGGTGGTGCCCCTTTCGATCCAGCCGTTGAGAGTGGCGAAGGAGGCGGATGAACGGCTGGAGGGTGGGCGGGCGATGGTTGGGGTTTCGGTGGAGAGACACATCGCGCCCGGCTCATAGAAGCCCGTGCGATTGAGCTTGAAGCCCTGGACGACGCGCCAGCGGATGCGGGCGGAGGTGCCGCCGAGGCGCTGGAGCACACCGCCGAGAATGCCGGGATCTGCCCAGACGGTTGCTTCGAACTGCTCGCGCGGCATCAATCGCAGCCGGCGATTGAGCCAGACCACTTCCTGCAGGCCGGGGAGCGCCAGTCGCCGCACGCCGATATCGACGATGGGCGAAAGCAGGAAGCGGCTGTTGATAGGCTGATCCGGCCCGAAGGCGAGGGGGAAGTTCGAGGTATTGGTGAGCGTGATCTTGATCTCGATTTTGTCGAGCAGGCCGACCTCGCTGGAGACGGTCTGGACGCGGAGATCGACAAAGCGACGCGGATCGGCGATCATCGCCTCGATGCTGGTGGGAATCGAATCCGCGACGGTCTGGAGCTTGCGTGCGGTATCGGTCGGTGAAGGGGCCTTTCCGGTGAGCTGAATGACGCGTGTCCGGCAGAAGGCCCCGGCGAGAGAGCCCGAAAGACGCTCAGAGAGTTGGGAGTAGAGGGCAACGGCCTGATCTTTCTGCTCGCGGATCTCGGCAAGGATGCCCATGGCGACGGCGGCGAGGATGTCCTGGCGGGACAGCGCGGCAAGATCCTTGGCGGCCTCATCGAGGCGACCCTGTCGCATCTTGAGGCACGCTTCCATTCGCGCGAGGGTTGCGGCATCGATCTTGGGATCTGTGCGCAGCTCTTCAATCTCCGCCGCGGCCTGATCGGTGGTGCGTCCGGACCAGAGGCGGAGCCAGACGCGCTCGGTCTTGAGCGACTGGATGGTGAAGGCGGCTTGCTCCTCGGTCATTCCTTCGGGACGCTTGTCGGGCGTCGCAAGGATTTCGAGAATGCGGCGGAAGGTCTCTTCGGCTTCGGCAACTGCGTAGCTGATGAGTTCAGGATCGCCAAGCGCCGCGGAGGCGATGACGCGTGTGCGCTCAAAGGGAACAGTGAGGCGAACCTCGGCGGGGTCGGCCACTTCGGCGAGGAGTTCTCCGGAGGCGGCGATGCGTTCGCGCCGGTTCCGCAGCTCTGCGCGGCCGGATTCGATTTCGCCGGTGAGCTTGCGGATCAGCGCATCAGCGCCGTCGAGGTTCCATTCCGAGACAAGGATCTCGGCGATCTCCTGGGCGGAGAGCTGCTCGCCGCGGGCATTCCGGAGGGCCCGAAGGGTGATGTAGAACCTGCTGGCGGCGCGGACGGCGCCGGCGGAGGCAAGCTCTTCGGCCATCGCCGCGTGGACTTCCGGGTCGAACGGATCGGCCTTGAGGACGTTGGTGAGCAGCTCGAAGCGGCCGATGACATCGGGGACGCGGTCTGCGAAATAGGTGAGGGCGAGAGTGGCCGCATCCTTGTTGGTGGGATCGAGCTGGCAGGCGGTCGCGAGGGTGCGGGCAAAGCCCATGTCGTCGCCGCGTTCGCGCTTGAGGAGCGCGGCGTCCATCGCGAGGCGCGAGCGAATGCCGGGGTCGAGCGCTGCGCCCTCGGAGCCGAGGAACTTCTCGTAAGCGGCGAGGCGCTCATCGACATTCTGGAGGCGGTTGATGCGGGTGGAAACGAGGGCGAGCTGGGTGACGGTGTCGCGTGGGTCCAGGCGGATGAGGACGCGGTTGAGTTCGTCGACCCGCTGGGCATCGCCGGCGGAGGTCCAGGCCTGGATGAGCAGGCGGAGGATGTCCTGATCGGCGGGATTGAGTTGGTGCGCTACCTCGATGATTTCCGCGGCGACGCGGTAGTCGCGTTCATCGGCGTAACGGTTGGTGGCGGGGTCAGTCTGGAGCTTGAGGTCGGCCATCGCCACGCGGGCGATCGCGCGGGAGGCGATGCCCTGGGCGGTGAGGGTCACGGCGGGGGCAGAACCGGCAGCCGGGAGATCTGGCTGGGTGCCGGGCGCGGCGATGGGGGCGGCATCCTCAGGCGGGAGCGACTGACCGGCCGCGACGCAGGCGAGGAGGGCGGCGAGGACCGATGAAACAAGGGCCGGTTGCATGCTCATTGGTTCCAGAAGAAGACAACGCCGATGGCGAGGGCAAGAAACCCGATGAAGGGAAGCACTTCGATCGATCCGGTGAGGCGGGCGTTTGCGGCGGGGAACATTCGGGAAGCGGTGAGGGCAAAGACAAACTGACCGGCGGCGATGAGCGCGCTTCCGAAGAGGATCCACCACTGAGGTGGGAAACCCATTCGGGGGTGAGCGGGCCACTCGACCGCGATGACCAACCCGAAGGCGACCATGACAAACGCCCAGACAGACATGCTTACGCACCATGCGGCGTAGGTGAGTCGCTGACTAAGGCCCATGTCGGCCCTCCGGGCGGGTGTGGACAGCCGGCGCTCCGCGCCGGGGATGTGTGCTTATCGGTCAGACAAGGGTGTTGAGACTCAACCCATGGCCATGGACACGAGGAACTCGGCGTTGGTCTTGACCTTGCCCAGGCGGCTCTTGAGGAGCTCCATGGCCTCGACCACGTTCATGTCCGCGAGGACCTTGCGGAGGCGGTAGACCAGTTCAAGCTCCTTGCGGTCGAGCAGCAGTTCCTCGCGTCGGGTGCCGGAGGCCGCGACGTCGATGCACGGGTAGATGCGTTTGTCCATCAGCTTGCGGTCAAGGTGCAGTTCGCTGTTGCCCGTGCCCTTGAACTCCTCGAAGATGACCTCGTCCATCTTCGAGCCGGTATCAACGAGCGCGGTGGCGATGATGGTGAGCGAGCCGCCGTTCTCGATGGCGCGTGCCGCGCCGAAGAACTTCTTGGGACGCTGGAGCGCGCCGGCGTCGATACCGCCTGACATGATGCGTCCGGTGTGAGGCATCTCGTTGTTGTACGCGCGGGCGAGACGGGTGATCGAGTCGAGCAGGATGACGACATCCTCGCCGAACTCGACCATGCGCTTGGCCTTTTCGATGACCATCTCGGCGACCTGCACGTGGCGGGCGGCCTGCTCATCGAACGTGCTGGCGACGACTTCGATGTTGGCCCCGCCGCAGTTGCGCCGGAAGTCGGTGACTTCCTCGGGGCGTTCATCGACGAGGAGCACGATGATCTTGGTCTCGGGGTAGTTGGCAGAGATGGCCTTGGTCATCTTCTGCAGCAGCACCGTCTTGCCGGTCCGCGGCGGCGCAACGATGAGGGCTCGCTGCCCCTTGCCGACTGGGGCGACGAGGTCGACGATGCGGCACTCGATCTCGTTGGGCGAGGTTTCGAGGATGAACCGCTTCTCGGGGTGGAGCGGGGTCAGGTCCTCGAATCCGGACATCCGGCCGATGGTGTTCGGGGCCTTGGCGTTGACCTCATCGACGCGGAGGAGCGCAAAGTATTTCTCGCTTTCCTTGGGCGGCCGGATCGCTCCGCGGACGACCATGCCCTTGCGCAGGCCGAAGCGGCGAACCATGGTCGGCGAGACATAGATGTCATCGGGGCCGGAGAGGTAGGAGTTCTCCGGCGAGCGGAGGAAGCCGAACTTGTCGGGCATGATCTCCAGCGTGCCCTCGCCGAACATCAGGCCCTGCTGGGCGGCGCGTGCCTTGAGGATCTTGAAGATCAGGTCCTGCTTGGGGATCTGGAAAACATCCTCGAGTCCGGTCTCTTCGGCGACCTTGTGCAGTTCATCGATCTCCATGCGCTGGAGCTGGGAGATCGTCAGTCCGTTGCGGGCTTTCTCGATGTCGCCCTTGGCGATGACCTTCTCAAGCTCGGCCGCCTCGCGTTCGAGCTCTTCATCGGAGGGCAGGGAGAAATCGAGGTGGCGATGCCAATGGCCGCTGCTTCCGCCTCCACCGCCGCCCCCACCACCGCCCCCACTGCTGCTGCCGGCACCGGGCCCGCCGCCAGGGCCATCGGGGCCCATTCCGCCTCGACGCTTCTTGCGCTTGCGGCGGTTCTTGTTCATGAAACCACCTTGGCCACCGTGGTCGTTCCAACCACCCCCACCCCCACCGCCGCCACCCCCACCGCCCCCACCGCCGCTACCCCCGTGTTGGGGGCCGCCGTGCCCGGACTGCTGGTGCGAGGGGCGTTCATGGCCGCGATCCTGCTGGTGCTGTGGTGCCGATTGCTGCGACTGCTGGGATGGGGGGTGCTGCTGCTGGGCAGCGGGAGGCGCGGCGGCCGGACCGTTGTTGGAGCGGTCGCGGTCGGGGCGCGACTCAGGCCGCGGCTCGGATCGTGCTTCCGGCCGTGCTTCGCTTCGGGCTTCTGCCCGCGGCTCCGGCCGGGGCTCAGGGCGAGGTTCCGCACGAGACTCGGGCTTGGGTTCCGCACGAGCGGGTGCGGGAGTTGCCGCGGCATCGGCGGAGCGCGATCGGGCGGGCTTGCCCTCAGATGAGCGCTCGGCGCTGCTCTTGCGTGGAGTACGACCCTCTTTGGAGTCGGCTTTGCCCTCTTCGGCGACGGTGGACTGCTTGGCCATGTTGTGCTTCTTGCTGTCGCCCGACACCTCCGGCGCCGGCACATCGCCGGGCATGGACGTCGGGCAGAATCGAGATGTCAGAATGATGAGATAAAGAGACGTTCCCCGCGCCCCTGCGGGATTGACGGCTGATGCCGTCGCCCCATCCACTATTGAAACGTCGTTGGATCGGCACGCGCCGAGAAACGACCGAGGACGGATGGCAGGAGTGATTGACGCAGACCGGGCCCGGCGAGCAAACCCCCAGAGGGGCCCTGCGTGATCGCCATGAGTATATCACCCTCGACGCCCGGACAAGTTGCGGCGAGAATGTGAAAAAAATCACACGATCCGATCCTGGGAGGATGGTCGGTGGAAGGCCGCGAGGAGGTCGTTAAGCAAGCCGGCGACGCGGGCCTCAAGGTCAGGGATTTGACCACTGTTGACAACAGTGTAATCGGCCTTTGAACGCTTGGTCTGGAGTGGAAGTTGGGCGGCTTCCCGGCGATCGAGCTCTTTGGGCGACCATCCGCGATTGGATCTGACACGCTCCAGGCGTGCGTTGCGCGGCGCATCGACAAAGATCACGGCATCGCATTCGGCATCGAGCCCCGCTTCAAAGAGCAGCGGAGCATCGACGATGACAGCCTTTGCACCCGCGGCCGCGCCTTCTTTGGCCGCGGTTTCGCGGTCCTGACGGACGATCGGGTGCACGAGCGATTCCAGTCGTTTGCGTTGTTCAGGATCCGCGAAGATGATCTGGGCGACCTTCGCGCGATCGACCCTTGGTTCCTCGCCGAGGACGGCTCTCTGAAGGATGTCACTCCCCCACCACTGCACAAGCTGGCCGCGGACATCCGGCCGATCCAGCGCGGCCTTCGCGCGAGAATCGGAATCCACCACCAGACAGCCGAGGCGAGCAAGGATGCCGGCGACCGTGCTTTTGCCAGCGCCGATTCCGCCTGCGAGACCGATGACGGGGATTCCGCCGGCACCGGCGCGGGGAGATCTGGGCATTGAAGATTGTTGGCCGCGAGCAGGTTCGCGGTCGGGGAGAGCGGCCGCGGCTATGCGAGCCATCTCCAGACGTATGCGCGCGAGCAGCATGTCGGGCGCCGCGACCATGGACCAGACGACGCTTGGCGCGCCGGCATCGGCGGGCGTCGAGACGCCGACTGTGCCCAGGCCAAAGAGCCGCTCGCGCAGTGAGCGATAGATCACCACCTGCTGAACGGCGGCGATCGGGGACTCGACCATCAAGCGGCGGATGACGCCGGAAGACGAGATCACGCGGCGATCAGTAAGCACGTAGTCACGCATCGCCCAGTCGAGATGGCCCCAGAAAGCGAGCGCGGCAAAGGCGGTCAGCCCGAAGAGCAAAGCGGCGAGGCCGGTGAAGGGCAGCCACGGGAAGGATGCGAGCCAGACGGATGCCGCGGTGAAGAGAATGATCGCGGTGAACGCGCCGATGCGGCGGAGGACGATGGAGGCCGCTGCGGGCTTGACGGCCAGAACGACGCGTTCGCCGGGAACGAGGCACCCCACCACATCCCGCGGCAGGGTTTGGGGAAGGTCGGCCTGTGCGGGCAGGGCGGTCATCGATTGTGACTATCGGCGATGTCCGCTGACCGGGCAACCCCGCGAAGCGTACAAACCTTCACACACCCTCCAATACACCGATATCCGGCAGGTTCCGCCACAGGCCGTCATAGTCGAGCCCATACCCGACGACAAACTCGTCGGCGATCTCGAATCCGGCGTAATCCACATCGACGTGTTCGTCGCGTCCGGCGGTTTTCTGCTTATCCAGCAGGACCGCCAGTCGCAAAGATGCGGGGCGCTGGGCCTCGATCATGCGGTGGAGCAAACCAAGGGTGCGGCCGGAATCGAGGATGTCATCAACAATCAGGACGTGTCGCCCGGCCAGATCGGTCGGCAGGCCCCCTTGGATGGTCGCGCCCTGCGAAGTGGTCGCAACCCCCGGATAGCTGGTGATCGTCACCGGCCGGATCGACATCTGCACCGGCATATGCCGGATCAGGTCCGCCACGAACACCAGCGAGCCCGTCAGGATCGGGATGAGCACCACCCGCGGCTCCACCCCTGGCGCGCCCGCCCCCGACGCCAGGAAGTCCGCGGCGATGTCGCGGCCCATTTCGGCCACACGCTTGGCGATCTGGTCTCGTGTGATCAGCACCCGGGCGATATGCATGGCGGCAGGGTACCACGGCGAACCTCTGGCCGCAGGGTTGGGGAATCGGGCGCAAGCGGCTAAGCTTGGGCGGACTTTCAGCCACGGAGCAACGCATGCCCATCCGGACCGTTTACAAGGCCCAGATCGAGCACCTCCAGATCCTCGATGAGGAAGGGAAGCTCGATGAGAAACTTGCCAAGGACACCCTGACCGACGATCAGGTGGTGTTTGCCTACGAGTTCATGACGCTGTGCCGCCACTATGACGAGGTGGCCTTCAAGCTGCAGCGGTCAGGCCGCATGGGCACCTATCCGCAGAACAAGGGGCAGGAGGCCGCGGCCATCGGCTCGGGTATGGCGGCCGTGAAGGGGCGGGACTTCCTGGTCCCCTGCTACCGCGAGAACGCGGCACTCTTTCTCCACGGCCTGCCGATGGAAAAGATCCTGCTGCACTGGATGGGTGATGAGCGGGGCAACCAGATCCCCGAGGGTGTGCTGATGACGCCGCTGTCGATCCCCATCGGCACGCAGATGCTGCACGCGACGGGGATCGCCTGGGCATACAAGATGCGCAAAGAGGATCGCTGTGTCATCACGTACTTCGGCGATGGCGCAACGAGCGAAGGCGACTTCCACGAGGCGATGAACTTCGCCACGGTGTTCAACGTGCCGTGCGTGTTCTTCTGCCAGAACAACCAATGGGCGATCTCTGTGCCGCGCGAGAGCCAGATGGCCAGCGAGACGGTAGCGCAGAAAGGCCTCGCCTACGGCGCGCACTGCATCCAGGTGGATGGCAACGACCTCTTCGCCGTGTACAAGGCGAGCAAGGATGCGATTGATCGGGCCCGCGGCGGCGGCGGGGTGACGCTGATCGAAGCCATCACGTACCGGCTTGCCGATCACACGACCGCCGATGATGCCCGGCGCTACCGCGATGAGGAAGAGGTCGCAAGCTGGCGCGGCAAGGACCCGCTGATCCGCCTGCGGAAGTATCTCGAGCGCAAGGGCCTTTGGGACGATGCGAAGCAGACCGCGCAGGAAGAGAAATCCAAGGCGATCGTCGTCGAGATCGTGAAGAGCGTCGAGACGATCGAGGCTCCGACGACGGATGACATCTTCGACTCGACGTACGGCACACCGCTGACTGGAGAGTTGGAGCGCCAGAAGCGGACGCTGCGGACGACAAGCCTTGGACAAAATCCGGAGCAGGCGGGGCTGGGAAGGCGCGAACGACGCGAGGCTTGAGGTAAATCGTGCAGCGTTACATCTACGACGGCCCGAAGGACACCGCCAACCAACGCAAGCATGGAGTCTCATTCAAGGAAGCCGAAACAGCGTTCGACGATTCCAACGCGGTGTTTCGGTTCGACGCAGCACATTCGACCTTTGAAGATCGATGGGTCGTCTTGGGCTTTTCAAGCCGTCACAGGATTCTGTTCGTGGTTCACGTTCGCATGCAAGAGAACCTTATCAGGATCATCAGCGCCCGCAAAGCGACCCGCGATGAAGAACGGATCTATGCGAAAGACCTCTAAAAAAGTGACTTCACGACGCAGCACAGGTTTGGACTGGTCGAAGGCCATCCGCAATCCGTATTCCGCAGTGCTGGAAAACGCTCGCTGGCGCATCGAACTTGACCCCGACCTTGTTGACCTCCTCAGCGGTGCCGGTGGCCCCTCGGCCCATCTCGCCATGTTCGCAGCGCGGCGAGAGAAAGTGCCGGGCAGAAAGCGAGAGCGGCTGGTGATGGTGCTGCGCCTCACGGAGGAGGAGCTTCGCCCGGTTCGCGGTGTCCTTGAACGCATCGGTGCCAAAATTGAGTACGTGCCCCCCCATCCCAATGCAAGGCTGGCCGAACGCGCGGAGCAGCCGCGGCGAAGGAAAGCTGGCTGATCGCACCCCGTGATTCAGGAGTACACGCCTTGGCCGTCAGCGAACGACTTCGAGCAGTGCATCAGGCCCAGCCCTTCCAGCCGTTCACGCTCCACATGAGTGACGGACGGTCGCTGGATGTGACCCACCCGGAGTTGATGGCGATTGCACCGACCGGACGCTGGGCAATGGTGATCGACTCCGCTGAGTCCACGCACTACATTGACAGCCTGCTCGTTACCGACATCGAGGTGAAGAAACCCAAGGGCAAGGACGGCAAGTGGCGGCGAAAGGCGGGATGATTTTTGTCATGGGCGATCGCCATCTTCCAAGACTGCGGCTCCGCGAAGTGCATCGGCGAGATTCTCGCCATCGAGCCGAGATTCTGGCAAGCGAAACATGTCGCTGCTTCTTCTGTCAAACGATTTTTTTACCAGACCAGATTACTCAGTGGACGGACTATGACCCCGCTCGCGAGCCTGGTCCGGACAACCTCGGTCACACCGCTCTTTGCCCTCACTGCGGGGTTGACTCAGTCATCGGGTCGGCATCTGGCTTCGAGATTTCGGCTTCGCTTCTGAACGCATTGCACCGTTCGTACTTTTGAGACAGAACCATGGCCAACCTCACACTCGTCCAAGCCATCAACCTCGCTCTGACCCAGGAAATGGAAGCCGACCCCCGCGTCGTCTGCCTGGGTGAAGATATCGGCAAGAACGGCGGCGTCTTCCGCGTCACCGAGGGGCTCCAGGCCCGCTTCGGCGCGGACCGCGTGATCGACACGCCCCTCGCCGAATCCGGCATCATGGGCACCTCGATCGGCCTTGCGATGGCCGGCATGCGCCCCATTCCGGAGATCCAGTTCGAAGGCTTCATGGGCCCGGCGTACGACCAGCTCGTCAATCACGCCGCCCGCTATCGCACCCGTACCCGCGGGGCGATCACCGTCCCGATGGTCGTCCGCGTACCCGTCGGCGGCGGCATCCACGCCCCCGAGCTGCACTCCGACTCGCCCGAAGCAATCTACGCCCACACGCCCGGCCTCAAGGTCGTCATGCCCAGCACGCCCTACGACGCCAAGGGTCTGCTCATCTCCGCGATCCGCGACCCCGACCCGGTGCTCTTCTTCGAGCCCAAGCGCATCTACCGTGCCTTCCGCGAGGAAGTGCCCGAAGACGAATACACCGTCCCCATTGGCCAGGCCAAGGTCGTCAGCGAGGGCACAGACCTGACCGTCATCTCCTGGGGCGCGAGCGTGACGCTCTGCCTCGAAGCACTCGACAGCCTGCCCGAGGACATCTCCGCCGAG
>Ga0163144_10022380_pt1 | contig 12525 bp, 5 predicted proteins | sample OliLak19BULKMAT1_FD_123175 | JGI IMG/M metagenome (GOLD analysis project Ga0163144, IMG submission 123175) | Freshwater microbial mat bacterial communities from Lake Vanda, McMurdo Dry Valleys, Antarctica - Oligotrophic Lake LV.19.BULKMAT1 | ecosystem: Environmental > Aquatic > Freshwater > Lake... | reverse complement strand
CGGCGGCCAGCGTGAGGTCAACCAGCGGTGCTTCATAGTAGCGGTTGAGCACCACGGTGCTGCCCGCCGCCACCGTGACATCCGTCCCGGAAGGGCCACACGGAACCGCCTGCGCCCACGCGTCCGCGCCGGGCACCAGGAGCAGGGAGGACAACGCAAGGACGCGGAGGTTGCAGTGGTGGCGGAGTCTCATGGCTCCCCCTTGATACAAGGCGCGCCACGCAGACCGAATTATTTGGACGGGAAAACCACCCCCACCAGGGGAGCGAGTGTGCTCCCGGGTGCGAGGGATTGCGCCTGCGGTTCAGCGGATTCGGTAACCGCCGTCACAATCACCCTGGCACAGCGGGGTGGTAGGCGTGATGCCCACGGGCGTGGTGGCGCGCAGCGTGTAGGACGAGGTGCCGCCATCAAACGACAGCGTTCCGCTGATGGTGGTGGGTTGCGCACACATCCACAGCCCCACACGGCGGATAGGGTCATACCCATCCTGGTAGAACAGGTTCATCTGTGGACAGCCCTGGTCACAGGTGGGGCCTCCATAGTTCTGGCCACAACCGCAGATCAGCTCGCCAAACTGCTGGATGTTGCCCTGGCCCACAATGGCGGCGGGATTGGCCAGGTAGCCGGGGCAGAGCTCGCGGTAGGCGGGCTCATTGAACTCATCAATGCAGCCGCGCACGTAGGCGCCTCCGGTGGCGGGCGTCCGCACGGCAACAAAGCCCACTTCATCCGGCAGCACGCTGGCCTCCGCAATGGGCGTGCAGGTCAGCACGGGGTCTGACGGGTTGGCCGGCTCCGAGGCGCCAGGAGAGCGCGTGGACGTGGTGCACACGCCGGTGCCGCAATCCGCGGCGCAGGTCTCGTCCCCCGCCGGGCACTGGATGTGGCAGCGGTTGAACTGGTCCACCCGGTTCCCGTTGACGTTGTCATAGAGCTGGCTGCGCACCCGCGTTGCCCGCCCCAGCGCGGTGTTGGGGTCCGTGGGCGCCGTGCTGAACACGGAGATGCACTTGAACTGGCTGTGGTGCCCAAACCCGCGCCAGACCCCGTCCACCGGCATGGCTGAGGCTGGAAGGTCACACAGCCCGTGCGGCGGAATGGCGGAGCCCGTGGGCGGCATGGCAATGGGCGGCGGCGTGGCGCACGTGGCCCCTTCACAGTTGAACCGCGCAAAGTCCATTCCCAGCGCGGGAGAGCCCAGCGGCTGGTTGAACTGGGCGTCCCGCTTGCGGGTGCACTCCTTCCAGTACTCGCCGTCTGAAAGGGTATTACCCATCATGTCCAGCACAGTGTTGTAGGTCAGCGGGAAGCTGGCGTCACAGCGGCTCTTCTCCGCCACCACATAGGTGCCAAACGCGCCGCCGGTGAGGGACGGGCGCCAGAAGCCCTCATGCATTTCCAGGAAGTATGAGTAGCGGCTGAACGTGTCATTGGCGGTGGGCATGCCCTGCCACTCCGTGAAGTCCGCCTCACTGTTGTCATTGAAGTCCGCGTTGCGGCTGACGCAGGCGCGGGTGAACGGATTGAGCTCCGCGGCACGGAGCTGGCGGCCGTTGGTGCTGCCGTAGGACTGCAGCATGGGCGTCAGGGTAATCTCCGCGTCATCATCATTGCGGTCAGATTCATACAGCTTTTCCGTGAGGGGTGAGGCGCAGCTCCCCACGCCCCGCACCACGTCTCCGCCGTCACACAGGAGGATTTCCCGCTCCTGCTGGTACTCATTGCGCAGCGTGATGCGGTCAATGGTCCGCACGCTGCAGCGCGCGTTGGTGCGCAGCGCCGGGTCCGTGCTCTCCACAAAGTCCCGCGCCGCCACCCGCACAAAGCCGTCTCCATCCGCGTCACACGGCTGCGCCACCGCGTTGCCGCCGGTGTCTGCGTAGTAGCCAGGCAACGTCTCACAGATGCAGCGCTCCGAGTTGTTCAGCGTGAAGGGCCAGTAGTTTCCCGTCTCACCCTCCCGGTCACACGCACCGCCGCACAGCACGCAGGCATTGGATGGAATCACGCGCTGCGCGCGGTTGGCCTCAGCGCAGGGACGGGGACGGCAGACCGCGTCTGCCAGGCCCATGCCGTCATCACAGTATTCTGATGCTGCGCACGCAGTGATGTCCGCGCAGCCCCGCGGCCTGCGGCAGTCTCCGGTGCTGCCATCTTCAATCAGACCAGCCAGACAGGCGCCGCAGCCCGTGGCCACGGGCGGACCGCCGTCCCGCGCAATGTCCATGCACACCCGGCCCTCAGCGGCGCAGTCCAGCATGGCGCAGGTCTGTTCCGTGACGCACTGCCCGCCCAGGTCAATGAACGTGGCAAGGCACGCGCCGCAGGCTGCGCCGCCGTCCGTCACTTCGCAGGTGCGGTTCTGCGCGGTGCAGGCAACCACCTGGCTGGCAGGAGCACCCGGAGTGCAGTTGGCCGCAGGGATGGGCTCACAGACGGCCAGGTTGAGCTGGAAGCCCGGGAGGCACGCGCCGCAGGTGGCGTCCGCATGGTCCGTGGCCGCCACACACGCGCGGTTCTGGGTCACACAGGAGGCGTTCACGGTCATACACGTGGCCACGGCCACGCAGCTTGCAGCGTCATCCTTGAAGCCCACCAGGCAGTCTCCGCAGGTGGCGTCCGCCGGCGGGGTGCCGGGCGTACATTCGCGGTGGTCCGCGGTGCACTGCGCAATCAACGCCGCGTCCAAACAGGTGGCAATGGCCACACACGCCCCCGCAATGGAATCCCAGCGGAAGTTGCCCTCACAGGAGTCCAGGCAACGCGCGTCCGCCGTGGCGGTGGCGGCCATACACGCGCGGTTGGCGCCGCATGCCAGCTCCGTGCAGGAGCGCGGTGCGCGGCAGGTGTCCGCGGCGGCGTCACACACCAGGCCGCTCATGCAGGTGCCGGCGGGGCAGGCGCAGCCCACCGCGTCCGCATTGCAGCTACCGCAGGCGCCGTTGCGGCAGACCAGGCCCGTGTTGCACGTGTTGCCCGTGAGGCAGGGGCAGTCCACCGCGCCCGCCGTGCACGTTGACGCCGCGCAGACGTTGTTGGTGCAGACCAGCCCGGTGTCACAGCCGCCCGCGGCGTTGCACGCGCAGGTGGCTGCGCCCGCCGGGCAGTCCACACATTTGGCGTTGTCACACTTGAGGCCGCCGCCGCAGGTGCCGTCCGTGTTGCAGGAGCAGTCCTTGTTGCCGGCGGAGCATTCCACGGGCGGAGTGGGCGGACACCCGGTGAGCATGACAAGTCCAACCGCCACCAGCCATCGTCGCATCATCATGTCGGCGCTCCGCATCACAGTGCCGTGAAGTCTGTGTAGTAGACGTACAGGCGCACGTCCGTGAGGGATTGCAGGTTGACGTCCTGGTTCACGCGCTCATCCCGCTGGTTGAGCACCAGTTCCCACGCCGTGTTGACCAGCGGGCGGTCCCGCAGCCGGTAGCTGCGGTAGACGTCCGGGGTGAACACGCGCACGCCATTGAAGAACGGGTTGAGCACTGCGGTGCGTTCCGGCATCCGCATGAACTGCTTGTCACCTGCCAGTGCGCGGACCACGGACGTCCCCTGCTGACGCAGGTAGATGCGGCCCAGCGTGTCACCCACGTCACTGCCCACCAGCTCCGCTTCCACGTAGAGCACCTTGTGGTTGCGGGTGAGCGGGCTGAGGAAATCCAGTGACGTGCTGAACGGGAAGGCCAGGTAGCCGTTCTCATCCAGGCGCTTGACGTCCGTGAGCGCGGCGCGGAACTGCTCCACCCGCTCAGACTGGTCCATGGCCACGCTGCCCGTGCCCTCTGCCTTGGAGCGCGGGATGGCCAGGATGTCATCCCGCAGGCTCAGGATGGCCACGCGTGTGTCCGGGTTGCCATAGGTCTCCTGGAACTCCCGGAAGTCATTCTGCAGCTCCACCAGGTAGTTCTCCAGGTTGTACTCACCGCGGGAAATCATGCGGATGAGGAACAGCTTCTCCTTGGCCGCGTAGGATTGGCTTGTGTAATACTCAAACACGCGGGTGGCACGGTAGGCTTCCCGCATGGCGTCATCAAAGGAGAAGTCCGCGTTGATGATGGCGTCATTCTTGTAGATGCGGACGTTGGGGTCATTGCGCGCGGCCTCCACGTTGATGGCCAGCTGCTCCACATCCGCCTGCTCCATGGCCAGGCGGGTGGCCTCATTGCGCAGCTTGTTGATGATGGAAATCTGCACACCCACGCGGCGCTGGGTCTTCACCATTTCCAGGTCCAGCTCCTTGAGGCGCAGCAGGCTGGTGGCGGTGCGTGCGTTGGAGTCAATGGTGGCCTGGCTGCATTGCTGCTGCGTCTGCCACCGGCCGCTCTCCCGGTCCAGCTGGGCAATCTCCCGCTCCTTGACGACGATGGACGCCTCCACCCCGATGGAGGCGGCGGAAAGCGCGGCGGTGGCAATGGAGAAGGCAATGCTGGCGCCCACCGCGGCGGGACAGTCACCGCCCGCGGCCACACCCACAATCAGGCTGCACTTGGTAAGCTGCGCAATGGTCTGCACCGTAGAGAGCGTGCGGTCCAGGCTGCTGATGACGTTGCGGCTGATGTTGATTTCATCCCGCAGGTCTCCAATCTCGCCCTGCTTGTTGTAGACGTAGTTGGCAATGGTGTTGGTCAGGTTACATTGCTGCAGCACGCGCGCCTTCTCAATGTCCACCTCCGCAAACACGTTGGAGTACTGCGCCATGAGGCTGCGGATATCCACCTCCATGATTTCCATCTGGGCGCTCTCCTCATGGATACGTCCCAGGCCCATCAGACCGCAGGGGTCACCCATCAGCCGCGCGCGCGGGTCCAGCTCCGCGTAGCGGGTGATGGCGGGATAGATGCGGTTGTCTGCAGCCTTGAAGGTGCCGCAGAGCTCACTGAGCTGCGTCTCATAGGTGGTGCGGATGCGGGTCAGCTCGGACTGGAACTGCGCGGCGTCCGTCTCAAAGGACCGGCTGCTCTGCAGTGCTTCATCTTCCCGCTCACTGGCCATGCGCATGCGCTCCTGCGCACGCAGCAACGTCACATCCACCGCGTTGAGGCTCTGCGCATCCAGCGCGGGCAGCGGGATGTAGTCCGGCGCCAGGTCAAACAGCGTGACGTCATCCGTGATGGAGGAATAGACGTCCCGCATGTCCAGCAGGGCCACGCGGTAGCGGCGCTGCGCGTCCTCCACGGCCTTGCGGATCTGGTCAAACTCCTGCGGGCTGGTGACGTCCAGGACCTTGAGCATCATGCGGCTGAGGATGATGCCTTCCAGGTAGGCGCCGGTGTACGCGCGCTCAACCACCGTGCGCGCCAGGTCCGGACGGTTGAACGACTGGTAGCGCTTGGCCACCTCGCTCCAGACGCGCGTGCGCTGGGTGGACGCGCGGATGAGGCGGTCCACGTAAAGTGTAATTGCCTTGGAGGTGTAGAAGTTGCGCTCCGTGGCGCCGTAGGAGAGCGCCTTCCACAGCAGCGGTGAGAGCGAATAGAAGCGGTCCAGCGCTTCCTGGTAATACTGCCCGGCCTTGTAGAGGCTGACCATTTCAAAGCCGGCCACGCCGCTGAGGTGCATCCCGTTGGTCTCAAACCGGCTGCCCTCAAAGCCGCTGGTGCGGGAGCCTGCCAGGTCAAAGCGGGAGGCAAACGCCGCCGTGAACGCCTCATCCCCCTGCATGATGAGCAGCTCCGCGTAGAGCTTCTCAAATCCCTCACGGATGGTGCGGGTCTCACCCTGCACCTCAATGTTCTCTGAGAAGTTGTCAATCAGGAACCGGTTCAGCACCGGTGCCTGTGTCACCGTGTCCAGCGTGTCATGGTGGTTCTTCCAGATGTCCAGCAGGCAGTCCACGCGGCCGCGGATGGCCTCAATGGCGGCGGGGTCATAGCAGTACGGGACCAGGTTGGAGCCGGGCACACAGAGCTGCGGCGCAAAACCCGCGGTCTGGCCGGTGGTGCGGCTCTTGAAACGCGTCTTGTAGCGGAAGGCGCTGTCAATCTCCGCCCAGATGGGAACCATGCGCGGGGCCGTGGTGCTGGCGGCGTAGAAGTTCTTGCCGTCCCGCAGGTCTTTGCGGTTGTCATCACACAGCACACGCGTGTTGCTGGTGCAGCGCCACACCAGCGAGTGCTGGATGAGCGGCGTGGGACTGTCCTTCCATGCATTCAGCGTCTGCAGGCAGGTGCCGTTCTGCTGGCAGGGCAGGTTGGCAATCTGGGTCTGCGTGATGGAGTTGTTGTTGACGCTGAAGAAGAGGACCTCGCTGCCAACGGGGCAGGTCACGCGGGCGTCCCGGTCATCATCCGTGCGGCTGCCGCAATCCGCCGTGTCCGTGGCAAAACTGCACGTGGCCGCCGTGCTGTTCCAGGCGCCGTCCTCACAGATGTTGTTGTTGGCACTGGCGCAGACGTTGGTGTTGGGGGAGAGGGCGGTGAGCTGGCCGTGTGGCGTGCTGTTGCCCTTGCCGCCGTCAATCAGGCCGGTGTCCGCGCACAGGTAGTGGGCCACCTCAGAGCCGGTGATGGCGGCGGCGGTGTTGCCGGGCACACCTTGAATGAGCGTCATGGCGGAGTCCGCCGCCTTGTTGGCAGGGAGCACGGTGGCCGGCGTGATGAACAGCTTCTGCAGCACGTCCGGGCTGCACTGCGCGTTGAGAACGCCGCGCGGCTCAATGCGCGTGTCCGTGGGCCGGCTGCCTTCATAGGCGTCCGGCACCATGTTCTCATTCCTGTCTTCCTCCGGGATGTCCGTGCGGTCCCGCTCCAGCAGCATGTAGCCATAGGCGGCAAACCCATCCGCATCCGTCATGGCCCCGGCGTCCGGTGCCATACCGCCATCTGCGTCCGTGCTGTCCAGGAAGCTGTCAAAGCGCTCCTGGAAGATCACAAACATCTGGGTGCTGTTGATCATGGCGCCGTCCACCAGGCGGATGGAGCGGCGGCGGGTGCGCCCGTCCGGCACCGGGTTGGAGCCGGCCAAGGAGACGTTCCTGGCCTGGTTGGCCAGGAGCTCCATGGGGTCCGCGGACTGGAACGGAAGGTCCTGGTCCCGGCACTCCCGGCGTGACCGCAGCCCGGTGGTGGTGTCCAGGTCCGTCAAGCGCTGGAAGCCCGGCACCAGCCACGGAAGCGAGCGTTGCTCAAAGGTCCCGTCCGCACGGTTGCGCGTACAGTCCGGGTCTTCCTTGGTGCTCAGGTAGCGGCCACCCACGTAGATGTCCGCATCAAAGGACGCCAGGAAGTTCACACACTCACCAAAGGTGTTGGTGACACACGCATCCGGGCTGTTGACCAGCTCAATGTCCACGGCCGGGTTGCCCGCGTAGTGCAGCGTGCGTGCGCTCTCAATGCGGCCGCTGATGAGGTTGGGGGTGGCATCCACGTCCGGCTGGCGGAGGTTGAGCGCCACCGGCATCTCCGTGACGCCGGTGGGAATGGGGAAGCTGCGCAGGCTGCTGGTGTACTCCGTGGCGCCGGCGGCATTGATGTCATACAGATAACAGGCCTTGTTGGGATCACCGCGGCACGGCTCCGCCTGGCGCACACTCTCAAAGTTCCACTGGCCGGTCTTGGTGGAGGACAGCACCGCGCTGAACTCATCCCAGCCAATGCGGCCAATGCGGAAGCCAATCCAGCGCTGGATGAGCGCGTTGCCCACGCGGCCCTGCAGGGTGGCGTTGGCGCGGCTCTGCTGGGACGCCATCCACGGCTCCAGGTCACGGTCACCAAAGCTGGCAAAGTAGTAGATGTTGCCGCTCCATTGGCCCTCCGGCTTTTCCGCGTAGGAAATCTGCACCACGTGGGCGCCCATCTGCGGATGGCTGATTTCAATGGTGCCGCGCCAGCGCACCGCATTGGCGCCGCTGGCGTTGCCCACTTCCAGCGCAACCTCACCCTCATTGCCGTCCACACCAACCACCACTTCCTGCGCCTGCATGGTGCCGCCGGCGGGCCCAATGTTCAGCCAGTACAGCGGGCAGTTGGAGCCACAGGCCTCCGGGCCGGCGTCTGACGGGCTGTACTCCACGCGGTCAATGTCTCCGTCCTCACGCGTGATTTCATGGCTGAGCTTGCGGATGGTGAAGCGCTCAAACGCGGGGCTGCCGTTGATGAGCTTGAAGGTGGTGCTCACCTTGGTGTTGGAGAATTCCAGGATGCTGCGGGACAGCTCAAATGCGCCGCGTACGTCCGTCACCGGCGTGCCGGTGGGGGCTGAGCTGGGGAAACAGACACCGTTCTCACCGTCCAGCGAGAGGCAGGTCCTGCCCGCAGCGCAGGTGGCGGGCATCCCCGCGGAGGAGCTGCAACGCGCGCGGCAGACGTGGCGGTAACAGGATTCCTCCTCGTCACATTGCGCGTTGGTGTCACAGTTGGAGTAGCAGCGGCTGTCAATACACGCCTGGTGATCCGGGCACTCCACGTCCAGCGAACAGCTCCGCACCGTGCCGCCCGGCGGAACGCAGGATCCGTCCGTACAGACGGACGTGCCTACACAGCCGGCCATCAGCCCGTCTGAAGGACAGGCGCGGAACGTCCCGTCCTCCTCGGTGAGGTTGGCATTGCAGCTGGTGTAACACTTGGGCTCGGACGGCGCGGAACCTGTACCCTCCGGCAGGCAGAGGTTGGTGGAGGTGCAGCCCAGCCCGGTGCCGCAGGTGCTGCCGGCCATACAGCCGCAGCCTTCCGTGCCCGGTGTGCAGGGGATGCACTGATCCTGGCTGCAGCGGTGGCCGGTGCTGCAGAGCCCGGTCTCAAGGCAGGGACCGCCCGCGTAGCCCGTGTTGTCCACGCAGATGGTCCCGTCACGGCAGACGTTGCTGGGTGTGAGGCAGCCGCCGGCAAGGCACTCGCAGTTCAGCTCACCAGCCACGCAGCCAAACGTGCGGCAATATCCCTCACGGCACTCATTGCCGCTGCTGCAGGTGTCACCGGTGCCGCAACGGCAGCCAGGGTCTCCGGCGGGGCAGGCGTCCACCTCGCAGATGCCCATGCTGCACGTCAGTGGCTCCCCGCTGGGGGTGCGTGAACAGCGGTCATTGGATGCGCACGGACATCCCAGCGTCCCGGGTGCACACGCTTCACAGATGTTCTGCGGTGTGCAGCGTGCGCCGTCCTCACACAGGCCGGCGGCGCGGCAGGCACAACCTTCCTGGCCCGGAGGGCAGGTGGACGGCTGGCAACTTCCCTGAAGACAACCCAGGCCCAAAGAACAGCCCGCGTCCGCGTGGCATGTACACCCTTCCGCGCCCGAGCAGGGAACCTCCCGGCAACTTCCTTCCTGGCACTGCAGGTCCGCCTGGCACGCCCCGTCATCACAGGCGCAATCCTTGGTTCCGGCGGTGCAGTCTGGTGTTCCATCCGTGGTGAGACAAGACGCGGAGAAGACGGAGAGGACGGCAGCAAGCCAGAAGCGGAGGCGCATGAAAATCCTTTGGACACGGGCGGTACGGCAAACCCTCAGAACCCCGGGCGTTGCGGGAACCCGGGCGTGCTGCCGGGTATGACAGTTGTTCTGACGGACGTTTTGCTTGCGCGGGACCGACGACACCCAGCGCAGGATAACCGCCCCGGAATGCCGTGAAAGCACGGGGGTGTCAACGGCCGGGTGGTGTAGGCAGACCCGCGCCAGCGGCTTGACGCCCCGCGCATCTCCCAGGTCTCTGCGCCATGAACCTGAGGCTCAGTTCAGCCGGGATCCCAGCCGGTCCCGGTAGTCCGCCAGCGGGAAGAGGTCCACTTCCGCCGCGCCGCGGGTGCCGTCCGGCGCGTACTCAAACGGGTCATCCAGGTCCCGGATCAGGCGCAACATGTAGATGAAGATCAGCGTTACAAAACTGATGAGCAGGTACTGCGCAATGAGGCTCTTGAAACGGGCCAGCAGCATGAGCAGGCAGATGACCACCACCAGCGTTTCCAGCAGCGCGTAACCGGACTGCAGGAAGCTGGTGCGGGAGATGACGTGGATGCGCGTCAGCGTCTTGCGCAGCGTGTGCAGCTCACCCAGCGCGCGTGAGGCCATGCCGCCCGCACCCGCCTTGTCCAGCTCACCAATGACGCCGGCAAACCGGGTCAGCGCGGAGAACATCTCTGCCGGCGTCTGCTTGTGGGTCAACCAGTCATGGATGGTGACAGTCAGCGCGTGCAGGCCGCGCCTGGCCTGGTTCCCATCCACAGCGGGCCTGGCAGCGGCCGCAAGAACCAGCGTCTCCTCCATGGTTTCCAGGCTGCAGGCCAGCTCTGCGGGGAGTTTCTCGCTCTCCTTGAAGTCACTCATGGTGCCGCTGAGCATGAAGCCAATGAGGAAGACGCCGCCGGTGAGCACCAGCGCCACATCTCCAAAATCCACAACGGGTGTGAACACCACCACGTAGTCCAGGACCGCCCGGAGCCCCAGCGCCGCCACCACGAAGGGCAACGTGGTGAGCATCAGCTTCCATTTGATCATGCGCGGCAGTGCAATGCGCGCGCCTGCGGCCTGTCAAGCATGGTGCTCAGCGCACGGTGTGGAGCAGATTCCACTGCGCCTTGCGGCGCAGCTCAAGAATGCGCCGCGCCAGGTCCCCCGCGGGTATGGCGTCAAAACGCTGCGTGATGCAGAGCGGTGCATGCGCGCGGCGGTGGATGATCACCTGGGTGCCGGTGACGTCAGACCTGGCGTCCTCCACGTCTTCCCACAGCACCAGCTCCCCGCGGCGCTGACGGTGCCAGTAGACACCATCCGTGCGCAGCGCCAGGTACGCCTCCTGGGTCAGAATGCGCTGGAATCCGGCCATGGTGAGGACGGGGCCGCCCAGCGTACACGCCGCGCCAAACGCGCCGGCCAGGATGCGCAACACCGGGTCCGTGCTCACCACACCGCTGAGCGCGGCGCCCGCCGCAAAACACCCGGCCATCAACAGCAATGAACCCTTGGCCACCGCCGCCACCACCGGCCGGATCTCATCCACGCGGTACCACTCAACAATGCGCGGGCTGGCCTGCGTCATCTGGCTGGTTCTTGCACGCGTGGCGACGGGATTCCAGCCCACACGCACCCACCGCAGCGGAAGAGTTTTCCTGTCAGAGGTGCGCAGGAACCTTGATGGCCAGCCCGCCCATGGCCTGGTCCGTGGGGAGCACTTCCACCGTGCTGAGGTTCACATGCTGCGGCGCCCGCAAGGCGTGCAGAATCACCTCCGCCACGTCCTCCGGATCCAGCGCTTTGAAACCGGGCGGCGTCTGCGGCACCTGCGAGGGGTCAGCAAAGGCGCGTTCAAAGAACTCGGTGTTCACGCGGCCGGGGAGGATCTCTGTGTGGCGCACGCCCGTACCCAGCAGCTCCATCCGGAGATTCTGGGAGAGCAGATGGATGGCGCCTTTGGTGCTGCCGTACAGCGCCCACGGCAACGCATGGATGCCCGCCACCGAGCCCACATGCACCACGTGGCCACGCCGCCGCGCCACCATTGCGGGAACCACCGCACGGAGAAGCTGCAGCGCCGCGGTCACGTTGGTGTTCACCGCGTCATCAATCTCCTGTGGACTGGTGTTGAACAGGCCGGTCAACCCCCGGCCAATGCCGGCATTGCTGATGAGCACGTCCACGGGAATGTCACGCAGCCGGGCTTCCACGTCACTGGTGCGCGTGACGTCCAACGCCATGGCAATGGCGCCGGTCTCACGCGCCAGGGATTCAAGCCGGTCCGCGCGGCGGGCCACGGCCACCACGCGCAGCCCTTCCTGACGGAGAAGGCGGACGGTGGCGGCGCCAATACCGCTGGATGCGCCGGTGACAAGAGCAGTGCTGAAACGGTCTACAAGACGGGTCATGAGGGTCTCCTGTGAAGCGGCGTGTCTGCCGCGTGACCACCATGACCCGGGCGTGGCCCCGTCAGTAGACGCGGGCGGAGCAAACCATTCTTGCAATCCACGCAAGAATCCGCCAACCGGCAACCATGGACACCCTGGTGCTGATGCGGACCTTTGTGCGCGTGGTGGAAGCCGGCAGCCTTTCCGCCGCGGCGCGGTCACTGCGGATGACCCTGCCGGTGGTGAGCCGGCAGCTTGCCGCGCTGGAAGCGGACGTTGGTGTGGTGCTGGCCCAGCGCACCACGCGCCGGCTGGTGGTCACTGCGGAGGGAAAAGAGTACTACTCGCACTGCGTCCGGATCCTGCGTGATGTGGAGCTGGCCACGCAATCCGTGCGTCCATCCCGGAGCGTGTCCGGCAACCTGGTGGTTTCCGTGCCCATCACCATTGGACTGATGCAGGTGGCGCCGCGGCTTCCGTCCTTCCTCCAACGCCACCCGGGTGTGACGCTGGACCTGCGGATGGAGGACCGCGTGGTGGACCTGGTGGCGGATGGTGTGGATGTGGCGGTGCGGGGTGGCCTGGTCCCGCCCAACACCAACAACGTCATCAGCCACCTGCTGCAGAGCTTTCACCGCGTGGTGGTGGCAAGCCCGGACTACCTGTCCCGTCACGGTCCGCCCAGGACGCCGCAGGAGCTTGGCCGTCATCCTGCGCTGGTGCAGCCCACCACCTACGGGCAGAGCAGTTG
>Ga0163144_10022375_pt1 | contig 12527 bp, 11 predicted proteins | sample OliLak19BULKMAT1_FD_123175 | JGI IMG/M metagenome (GOLD analysis project Ga0163144, IMG submission 123175) | Freshwater microbial mat bacterial communities from Lake Vanda, McMurdo Dry Valleys, Antarctica - Oligotrophic Lake LV.19.BULKMAT1 | ecosystem: Environmental > Aquatic > Freshwater >... | reverse complement strand
GGAATTGAAAAAGAACAATCAGATCGGCGTTTTTTATCTTGTCTCGAACAGGCTCAAGAATAAGAGCTTTATTCCTGAGGTTCACGTGAAGGAGATGTCTGATGCGGGTATGGATATTCAGTCTCATACCGTTGATCATGCGACGATGACGTACCTTTCCATCGCTGCGATCGACAAAGAGCTCACTGACAGCAAGATTGCACTTGAGGCGCTCACCGGAAAGCCGGTGCGTCATGTGGCATATCCGTCGACTGCGTCAAATAAAACAGTCCGTGAGCGAGTTCTGAAAGCAGGATACGTCACAGGCTCCATCATGGATCCTCGCCCCGCAACTCAAAAAGATGATTTTCTCAAACTTCCTCGTATCATGATGATTGATACGACGAATCTTGAGAAAGTTCTTCCGTAGTTGGATTAGATTGCAGGTGTTCCTTGTGACGCGAGCTCTTTTTTTGCTTGAATCTTCAGGCGCTGATAGACGACTTTTGTGACTTCGGCGCGGTTGATGGCTGCGCCAGGACGGAATGTTCCTTTTGAACTTCCGTCAGTGCTCTTGTCACCAGAGACGATGCCAAGGACGTTGGCATATGCAATGTCGGACTCATACGGAGACTTCGTCGTGTCCGTAAAGTCTGAGAACATGGCAGGAACTTTGTCGCCAAATGTATCAAGAACAATCGCAACAACTTCGGCACGCGTTGCTAGGCGGTTCAGGTCAACCGTTGCAGGCTTAAATATTCGCAGACCCATTTTCTCACCACACGCTACGTACATCTGAGCCCAGTGGCCGATAGCCTCTTTGTGCGTAGGCTTAGCGGTACATCCGGTCTCATCTACTTTTGCTGCTTTCATCGCCATCTTCAGGGCTTCTGCAATGGTAACCGGGTTACCAGGCTTAAACATACCAGTCGACTTTCCTGTGGCGTCCTTATAGCCAGAGACGATACTCCACTCAGCAAGAGATGTGACGTAGGGCTGGAACCAATCCCTATCTTTGACGTCTGTGAAGACGGAGCCAGTAATTTCATCAAGCTGCGAAAGTACATCGCCAAAGTCCGAAGCGTGAGCAGACTCATAGAGCTGCAATTCTCTCTTCAGCGAGACCATTTCATCGTAGAAAGCGCCGGCAACTGCGCCGAACATCATTGATACAAGTGCGACTGATGCAGACATAACGGGGCGTTTCTTCATGAGGGATTGGGGTATGTATTTATTACATATTATACTATAAAATTGTTTTCTTATCAAGCATCAGCTTTCGCGAGCGGCAGGCGATACGTAAAGGTTGTGCCCTTTCCGACTGTGGATGAGACACGGATTTCGCCATGTTGGATCTCCATGAAATGTTTTGCGATGTACAGACCGAGTCCTGCGCTTTTTTCTGCAATTGTGTTTGTTCCGAGGATGCCTGTACGTGTAAAGAGCTTATCGATGATGTCTTGTGGCATACCTTCTCCGGTATCCGTTACATCAATGCAGCCGAAGTTCCCATCTTTGTACGATGTGACTGTAAGTCCGCCAGCTTTTGTGTGTTTGATGGAGTTGCTCAAGCTATTCGTCACTGATTCTGCGGCTTTTTCAAGGTCTACCATGACCATGAGTGGTTCTTTTGAGTCCACAACAGTCAGAGTTAGTCTCGCTTTTTCAATCGCAACTTTGTAATCACGAAGTGATCTCGCCACGACATCTCCAAGTGACATTGGTTTTGCTTCAACTGCAATGACACCGCGATCAATACGAGAGGCATTGAGGATATCGTTGACGAGTTGGAAATTCTGAACATTCACTCCGCGGATTGTTTCTAGGGGCTGCTTCATTTCTTCTGGAATATCGCCGTAGTCTCCATCCACAATGGACTCGAGCGTCCAGCGTATCGCTGTAATCGGAGCCTTTAATTGATGGCTTACAAATGAGATAAAGTCGTCTTTCATCTGTTCGATTCGCTTGCGCTCCGTTGTGTCGCGGTCAATGGATGAGACTGCGACGACGTTGTTCTGCTCGTCGAGGATGGGAGAGAGTGTTACAGATACAGGTACTAGGCTTCCGTCTTTCTTAAGACGGACTGTTTCAAAGTTCTGAATCGTTTCACCGGCATTTACTTTTGTTAACAACTCAGCAAATTCATCACGCTTTTCCTTCGGGATAATCATAGCCACAGATTGACTCGTGATGTCGTCTTTTTTCCAGCCGAATATTTTTTCTGCGGCCGTATTCCACGTTCTGATTTTTCCGTCTCGCATGAAACCGACGATTGCATCATTCGAGCTTTGAACGATGGCCGCTGATTCTTGTAGTTTCAGATTTTTGTCCTTGAGTTCTTTGTTAAGGCGGATGTTTCGTGCGTGTGTACGAGCAAGCATTGTGACCATGCAGAATGTGACGAGTGTCAGGAATCCACCAGCGAGCCCGATATTTGCTCGTACGCGCTCAAGGTCTCGGTACGCGACACTTGTAGGCTTTTCAGCGACGATGACCCACGTATTTCTTCCAACCGAAACAGGGAGAAAGGTGCCAACCATCATACTTCCGTGAGGATCAGTATATTCTGATGTATGCAGTGTTCCTTCCAGCGCTTTACTCACTTCGGGGCTTTGTTCTGCAAAATCACGGTCGTGCACTCCTGCGCGCGCGACTATGTTTCCACGATGATCCAGAATGAGCAGCGAACTTCCAGAAGCGATATCCATACCTGAAAACCACGTCGTCATTTGTTCTGCGCGATATCGAAGGATCACGACATTCGTTGTGCCACTTCCGAAGATGGGCGCAGCAACAGATACCACTGTGCCGCTTCCCGATGGTGATGCATGAATGTCGGAAATATTCGGTTTACTACTTTCGATTGTCCTTACTACAAGTTCAACTTCGCTAGTCTCTCTGGATGAGATGGTGTGCACTGGATATGAAGCTGTGATGAGCCCTCTTTCATCAGCAATAGCCGCACTGCTAAGTGCAGGAAAGGCTAGGGTCAGAGCTTTCAGTCTTGTCATAAGGGCTAGTGAGTCATCCTCAGCGAGCGCCTTTAGGGTGCCTGGTGCAGATCCAAATGCTTCGGCGAGTGCAACAGTTTTGCCGATGTCTTCCTGAAGGAGAGCGCCAATACCTCCGGTCTGTGACATGTCTTCTGCTCGGATAATATTGCGAACAGATTCTGAGGCGATGCGATAGGAATACACACTGAGTAGCCCAATCGGAAGCATCGCAAGCAAAAGAGGAAATCCCCACGTCAGTGCGCGAAGGGTTGTACGTGCCGGTACTGATGTTGTTTTAGTGTTCACAGAATCTGTTTATTGTAGCATATTTTGATGATTCAGACCATGCTCGCTTTATTATGAAATATATTGTATAATATTTTTACAAATACATATTCCCCACCGTCGTATGCCCAAACACTATCTCCGTTCGCATCACCGCGTTCTTATTGGAACTCAGTCGGTGCTTGCTGTGACACTGCTCACGCTTACTGCCGTGCGCTTTGGTTCATTGGCATTTGCAGATCCTGCAATGGGTAATGATTTGCCTGATTTTCGTGCTTCAGTACCTTCAAATAGTATTTTGAATAGTGGTGATCAAAGTAACGGTGACGGTGGCCTTGCTCTGTTTCGAGCAAACAAAGACAACAGACGTAACCGTTGGACTTGGACACAGGAAGGAGGTTGGATACTTAAGACGGATGAGCAGACATATGAGAACGGATGGGCATGGTATTGGAAAGATGGACAGTGGTCTTGGGAACGTTTGAATACAGATGCACCTGGACATCTGAAGTCAGCTGCTCCGACGGTATCATCTTCGGCATCCTCCATTGCTTCGCTTAAAGGAGCAGGATGTTTTGACGATGAAGGTGACTGGACAGTTGTTCGTACGAAGTGTGCTGATGATCAGAATGCCAAACGTATGGAAGCTTTGGCTGATGCCGATAAAAAAGAGGCCTTGAAGCTCATCCCTGAAGATATACGTGATGTTCTTCACATTGCCGCACCCCTCACCCCTGCAGAGGAGACACAGGTGAAAGCCGCTCTCATTGAGCGTTTTGAGGGTCCTGCTGCCGTTGCTGCAACGGAAGAAGTTATCCAGAGTGCAGCTACCGATGTCGTACGTAAGCTTTCGATCCTGAAGACGTCAGATGCACTGACTGATACTGAGCGTGAGTATTTCGTTGCCAAGATCGTTGAGGCGCAGAAACTCATCGCAGCTGATGAGGAAATTACGTCAATGGATATTGCCGATTCGTCAGCTGAGAAACTAGCTGAGCTTGTGACGGAGGTACAGACCTATGTGACACAGCACTCCATTTCGACCGCTGTCCCGAATGCTCCGAGCGCATCGTCGATTTTCGCATCCTCGGAACGCATTCTTTCAGCTCTTCCTGCTGCATTTGACACTCTCGATGCATCCGACTTTTCTACATCGAATCTTCGTGCGATGTACGACTCGACATCGACCCTTGCACGTAGTGCTTCCGTTCGTTGCACCACACAGAATAAGGACTGTGGCCGTGTATCCGATGTTGTGTACCAGGTCGAAAAGATCGTCTCAACGCTCAGTGAAATGCTGAATGCCTCTGGCAATGGTGCCTTGAAAGAGCAAGTTCGTGCGAGTTTTGATGAGGCTCTCCGTCATTAATCTTTACAATATGTGGTAGTGTCCGGGGCGCATGCGAATACTCGCTCCGCTCCGGCGCACTGCCTCCTTTGGGGGAAGGCTTTCTTTGCGTAAGCGCTATCGTTGGCTCAAGGAATTTTACGAATGGCAAAAAGTGGCATTTGCCGAAGAGCTGCCTGTTACTCATGAGGCTGATATGGTTGCCATCGTTCTGTCCTACCGACGACCGTATAACATTGATGCGATTGTTCGAGTACTGCTGAAGACTCCCTCTATCGCGAAGGTCATCGTTTCCAATAACAATCCTGCCTATCGTATGTCTGATTGGATGACAGTTTGCGATCCTCGCATCAGCATTATCGAACAAGTGATAGCAAAGCCAGCACATGTTCGTTATGGCATCGCGGCTCGTGAAAAAACGTACCGAAAGTTCCTTGCTGTTGATGATGATTTGTTTGTGAAGCCTTCTCAGTTAGAAACAGTGTGTCAGTCGCTTCGGTCTGACCCATCGCGTCCTTACGGCATTGCAGGCCAGATATATGATTCATGGAGAGGCATGCTGTATCACAATATTAACGATCGTACACAGAAGGTCGACATTCTTAATCGTATCTACGCTTTCACATCTGAACACGTTGAAAATTTCTTCGCGATTGCTCGTCAGGCAGGCTATCGTCCTGATACTGAGCAGTGGAAGTTTTCTCATTGGGATGATCTTTTCTTGAGTTTTTCGGGCAAAATGCCACAGGTGATCTTTACGGGGAAATATCTTGATTGCCCCTCACAAGCCGAGGACGGTGTTGCGGTTTGGAGAACAGAAGGCTTCTTTCGTTTGCGATTGCCGATCCTCCTCATGTTGCGGAAAATGCGTACGCAGCAGAACTAGTGATTCTTTCTAAGATTCTCTGCGTATGAGAGCGCAATATCTTCAGCGGTTTCTAGTAGGACGCGCATTGGTTCAGCGTCTTTCATCAGGTACCTCACAGTAAAGTCGCAGGGTATTGGGTCAGAGATGATGATCGCCTCACCGGCGGGTCTTTCTTGTGGGTCGTAACTGGGCAGTGGTCCTTGAGTAAAAGAAATTGGTAGCGATTGCCATTGTTTTTCTGATGCATAGTCCATGGCTAACTGTCTCAGCTCAGCAGTATTTGGCCCATGCCCTGACTTCATCTTTTCATAGAGAGCCTTCCACTGGAATGAGCCACCAGACGCATGTGTTGGGTCTGCTGTGTACGACAGCCATCCTCCAAATGCTTTACGCATAACTTGCCTTTCAGACCGTACTGGAAAATGTGCAACGACGAGTGACGTATCCGTGTGTGGCATACGGTTTCCTGCAGTATCGATGAGGGCGTGGTTTCCAAAGCAAAGCCCTGCAGTTGTATCGGTTGTTTTAGGAATCATCATTTTGTACCAACGCGGGTACTCATGACTACGGCGGTGAGTGATTCTTTTGAGTACATTTGTCTCTGGGGCTGAATCATTAGAGGTTGGCACGTACCCCTTCCACGGTGTGCGAATGACTCGGGAATCCGAACCCTGTTCCTTGAGCACTGAGGTGACATCGCCTCGTAAAAATTCATCAGCATCGAGAGGCAGCACCCAATCTGCACCGTCTTTAAATGCTTCTCGCATGAGCTCGCTCATGACAACGCTTTGCTCGTGTATAAGTCGTTCATCCGTTCGCCATTGCACGGGCAGACCCTCGGTAGCAAGTGAACGTAGAATCTCCTCCGAATTATCAATGCATCGATGAAGTACGATGAAAACGTCAGAAAAACGTGTGTGATGACGTACAAAGGCTTCCAAAATATCACACTCATTTCTGGCCCAGCAGATGGTTCGTATCTTCATGTGGGACGATCAGAAAGCGAGCGCACAACATCACGGATGTTTTTAGTTTTACGAAGCATCACTTGGTAGTCCATGAGAAGTAAGACATATTCGCCATCGAAACACTCCATAAAAGCATCGATGGCTTTCTGAGGGCCCTTGAGTACATCTTCTGTAAAAGGGTTCCAGCGATAATCATCAAAAATTAGAATTCCATTCAATTTCAGTAAGTCCCAGCACAAAACTGCATCGGTCAGTACGTTTCTGGCTGTATGAGATCCATCAATATAAATGAGATCGAATGAGTCCAGAGGAAGGCGTCTGAGCATGTCGGTTGATGAGCCCTTTAATTTTGTGACGCGGTTCGAAGCACCTGAAGCAAGCATATTTGCATCAAAATGACCTTCAATGTCGAGGTCATATGCGACGCTGAGCTTCATCCGTTCACAGATCTCTCTGAACTCACTATCCATTTCAAACGTATCAACGCATGTCAGATGCGAGTTCGGATGGGTGAGTAGGTTTTCCAGCAACCAAGTGGCGCTTCTGCCTTCAAAGCTGCCTACTTCAAGCGCTTGCATGTCTGGCATCCCTGCTAAACCGCCCAACTTTTCTTTCCAGGAAGGAATATGAGGATGAAACCAGTCGGTGACGAATTTGTACTGCACGGACGAATGCTACCAAGTTTTGCGGTTTCGCGCTCGGTTGCTACAGTCATATGTATGTCACTCGCAGAGACCCTTGCCACTGTTTCATTTCGATACTTGCAGCCTTTGCAGCCAGTTCCGCGCTGGATATCACCTTTTCTCACACATTCTTTCAGTCTACCCCAGCGTATTTTTGACCGTTGGAATACGGATATTCCTTTCCTTGATGCCAATCGTCTTACAGCGCTTCGAAAGTCTGCAAAGCTACGAAAAATGTCTACACTTGCAGTGGGAGCGGTCATCAATGAGTGCGTCAGGCGTATGCCGAATGATGCTTGTTACCTGAACATTGGTACTTGGATGGGCTATTCGCTCTTTGCTGGCATGGCTGCTAATCCCGAGAAGCGCTGCATAGGCGTTGATTCGTTTGTGCAGTTCGGAGGGCCACGGAGTACATTTCTCTGTCACTTCACAAAGTTGCGTTCGGCTTCTCATACGTTTTTTGATGCAGACTGGAGGCAGTACATGAGGACACAACACACCGGAAAGATTGGTGTACTTTTTTATGATGCTGCGCATGATGAAGAGAGTCAGTTTGATGCACTAATTTTGTCTCATCCCCTCATCATCAGTGGCGGCATTATCATTATCGACGATACAAATTGGGATCACCCAAGAAACGCTGTTCAGCGTTTTTTGAGCCAAACTAAGAGCTATCGACTAGTTCTTGATCAGCGCACTGCTGGTAATTGTCACCCTACGTTTTGGAATGGTTTAATGGTTCTTGAGAAGTGTTCCTAAATTTTACAACAACTAGAAAAGATCACCCCACGAACACAGCTGGATTTCGCGTTCGGCCAGTTCTTTCAACACCTCAGTATCGAGAAGTACATTCATCTCAGTCTGACGTTGAGGATCGGCATCGAACGGTTCCCCCTGCGGGTTTGGGCTACCGGGGTGCATCATGAGTTCGGTCGTTCCTTCTGGAAGACGCCCAATAATATGACGAAAATTTCGCTTTGATGCGTTACCTGCAAATGCAAGGCCTCGGAAATTGTCAGTGCTACCAATACCGTTCGCTTTGAACATCTTTCGCGCAGCATCTGCTCTGTCAGAAAGGTTTTTGATAAAAGATGATTGTGCTGGGGGCACCTGATACCCGAAGGGGAGCGGTGGTTCAGTCGGAATGCGGACGAACGGGATGGCATACCGATCAAGCAAGGTAATAAGAATTGGTACAATCATCGGATGAATATGGATGTGATGGTGGCTGTCGATGTGTGTTGGTTGGCCCCATGAGTCTAAAAACCATTCAATCTGTGTTCGTAGCTCACGTTCGATGTGGATGATATCGACCTGTTTTTCTCGCAGTACACGCTCAAGTGTGTCATGCCCAAGAAAGTAACCATCAATCGTTATGAGTGTTTCGATATCGATATGTCTACTCATCGGAGTTCCTGTAGTGAGGTTCAGGTGGAGGCCTGTCGACACATCTCGTTCGCGCGCCCCTCGCCCGCCTTTTTCGCTACCCGGGTAATTGGGTATCAGGCTCGCAGACGTGAGGATTCCTTGCTCTTTACACATGAAAATACCGTGGCTCCGCTGTTCGTTGATTCCTAGGTCATCGGCGTTGAGAATAAGTCTGCGCATGGAGGGATAGTACAGGGGCAGAGCAAAATCAGCACCGCACGGACTGATTCTGGGCTACACTCCATGCATGCCTATCGATAAAGGACGAATTCTCTACGAAGATCAGTGGCTTCTTGCCGTGACGAAACTTTGTGGCGAGCTCGTGGTAAAGGGAAGGGGTAAAATTCAAAAGCTTCCACTTCTTGATTTTTTACGTAAAGACTATCCGGGCCTTGCACCCATCCATCGTCTCGATTATGAGACATCTGGCGTTGTTGTTTTTGCGAAAACAAAGAACACCCTGAAGACGGTTGTGGAATCCAAGTTTGCCGGCTGGAAGAAGACATACCTTGCCATTGTTTCAGGTTCGCCAAACCGTGATGCAGGTGAAGTGGATATTCCGCTTCCCGCGCGTAGTGGCACAGGAAATGTGTCTGCTCTTACAAATTATCGTATCAAGGAGCGTTTCCGTGGGTGTTCGCTTGTTGAGGTGCATTTTGAACGCGGTCAGAAGCATCAAATCCGCCGCCATATGTCGATGATAGGTAATCCGTTGATCCTTGATGATGTGTATGGTGATGACAAGCCGAATAAGACCTTCGTAAAGTTCCTCAAAATGAAGCGCTTTTTTCTTCATGCCTCCAAAGTAGAGTTTGTGCATCCGGTGACAGGTAAGCCGATTGTTATAGAATCTCCTATGCCTCACACCTACATAGCAGTGTTGAAGAAGCTGAAAGAAAATAGATAAGTTCGATATCGCATCGCCTGCTGAGAGCCGCTATGATTTCCGCATGCGAACACTTTCGGGAATTCAGCCATCCGGCAAGCTACACCTCGGCAACTACTTCGGATACGTAAGGCCGAATATCGAATGGCACGAGAAGGCAGACGTCGGAATGATCATGATTGCCGATTTGCATGCTCTCACGACGGTACGCGATCCCAAGGTTCTACAATCCAGTATTGAGGAAATGATGCTCGACTTATTGTCGTGCGGTTTTGATCCGCAGAAAACGATTATTTTTCGTCAGTCTGACATTCCTGAGCACACGGAACTCATGTGGGTACTTTCAACCATCACTCCGATGGGACTTCTGGAACGAGCGGTAAGCTATAAGGAGAAAGTGGAGAAAGGAATCACGGCTTCATCCGGACTGTTTTCCTATCCGATCCTGCAGGCAGCGGACATCGTTTTGTATGACATCGATAAAGTTCCCGTTGGAAGGGATCAGCAGCAGCATCTTGAAATAACTCGAGATATCATCGTTAAATTCAATAACGCTTACGGCGAAACGCTCCTGGTTCCCGAAGGTGTCATTAAAGAAGAGGTCGCTGTTGTGCCAGGAATGGACGGTCTCAAGATGAGTAAGAGTTACGGAAACACAGTCCCTCTTTTTGGCGAAGAGAAGGCTATTCAGAAAGCGATCATGGGTATCGTGACGGATTCCAAGGGAGTCGCTGAACCGAAGGATCCTGATACGTGCACTGTCTACAATATTCATAAGCTTCTTTTGTCCAAGGATGAGGCGATGGCACTTGCAGCGAAGTACAAAGCTGGAGGACTCGGTTATGGTGACGCAAAGAAACTTCTCTTCACCGCATATATGGATACTTTTGGTGCGATGCGTGCAAAGAGGGAGGAGTTGCTGAAAAAGCCGGATTACGTTCGTGAAGTCATCAGTGCAGGTGCTTTGAAGGCTGGAAAGGTAGCAAAAGCCACGATGGAGAGAGTGCGAAAAGCCGTTGGCTTGTCTGCGTAGCGGTAGGACAGGTTGATGACATTCCTGTGATAGCATGCGTGGGAGTGAACCGCATCAAGGCGATCATAGGCAGTATCTTCTCGTCTCGTACAGTGTGGGCAGGCCCTGTGCTTTTTGCGCTAATCTATTTTTTACTACAACTGTCGCAGATCTCCGAGTACGGAGTCACGTGGGATGAGCCACTTCATCGTAACTGGGGGAAGACTTTTTCATTCTTTTGGCAAACAGGAGATAGGCGCTTGCTTGAGCTTATGCCCGGTCACGGGATTCACTATGGACCGCTGTATTTCTATCTTAATTTTGTACTCTCCGAATTTCTCTATGCACGAGGTTGGCTGACATTTGTCGAAGCGAATCATATTTTGACCGTCACGATGTCTGCAATTGCCGTCGGTTTTACGTACGTATTGGGTCAAATGATCGGGGGAAAGAAAACTGGCTTTCTTGCCGCATGTTTTTTGGTGTTGTTTCCGCAATTCATCGCACATGCTCATTACAACCCTAAGGACATTCCACTGATGGTGGTGATCATCCTGACGGCTGTCGTCTTTATACTGGCACTTCGAGAGAATTCACGACCACTTCTTGTGGTCTCAGCGTTTCTTTTCGGCCTTTCGATTGCAGTGAAAATTAATGCACTACTGATGGCTCCTGTATTTGGCATTACGTATTTATTTTGGCTTTATAAAGCCATTACATCATCATCTGCATTGGTGGTTTTAAAACGTCAAACTCCTACGTTTCTTCTTGCCATCATCGCATGCATCATAGGAGTTTATCTGTTTTGGCCAAGTGCGTGGGGTGACCTTTCTCTCATACCAAAATCCATAGAATTTTTTCTCCACGAAGATTTCTGGCCAGGTAAAATACTGTTTTTTGGCACCGAGTACGGGGGGAAAGAGCTACCTTTCTATTATCTACCGTTTGAGTTTGCCGTAGGCATGCCGCTTCTGATGCTCATTGCGTTTAGCGCTGGACTCATTCTCATTGTACGAGGACTGGGTCGTGGTCAGATGCAGCTCGAGTACCTACTTCTTTTCCTGTGGATCGTATTTCCTCTTCTTTACAGTATGAAGCCAGGCCTCGTTCGATACGACGGCATGCGCCAGTTCTACTTTATTTTGCCTGCAGTTGCCGTTGCCTCTGCTCTAGGTCTACAGAAGCTACTGGAGCTTCTTCAGCAAAAATCTAAAAATCCTTTTGCACGAACGGTCTTTATCGGACTCGTATTTTTCTCACTACTTACACAGGTTTTGTCACTCCATCCATTCGAAGGTTCGTATCGTAATGAACTTTTACAGCTAGCGTATCACAGCAATCTTGATGAATCATTTCAAATTGAGTATTGGGGTGCGAGTTACAAACAGGGCATGGAGTGGCTCACAGAAAACGCTCAAGAAAATCCTGTTATTTGTGTACCGACCGCTGGCATGCTTGTGACGTGGTATCCGTGGAGAGATGATTTTGTCTTTGAGTGCTCGAAAGAGTCTGACTATGTCATGTTCTTTACCAAATATTCAGATGCACGTGCGTATCGCGCGCTCAAGGATCCCGTTTTTTCAATTGAGCGTCTTAAGTCGACACTTCTGGTTATCTACAAAATCAAATAGCTTACATTTTTCGTGAGTCGTATGCCCAGTGAAGTACCGCTTGACGCTGTCTAGGCCTGCAACCGAGATCTCCAGGGTGACATCCTTTACGAATTTGAGCGATATGTCTTTTGATGGCTCGCCAACGTTTGATCTGCCTCACATCTTCCTCTGGCATTCTGCGGCCCATGAAATATCTGCAGTACCACTGAAACCATCCGCGTGGGTCGGCTGGATGGATCCACCCTTTTTCTAGCCACACAGAAAGCGGCTGACTAGCATTGATGCCGAAACAGTTGAGTTTCGGATCACACTTTTCCTCGCACATTTTTGCATTTGTGAACCAATCACTTGGGAATTCTTTTGTGCAGTCGGTCATGTATTTTCCACCAAAGATTCCCAGTGCGAGCATTTCCTTCGGTGTAAGCTCAGGCTGGAAGAGGGGATCAAAATTTTTTCCTTCG
>Ga0163144_10022373_pt1 | contig 12527 bp, 12 predicted proteins | sample OliLak19BULKMAT1_FD_123175 | JGI IMG/M metagenome (GOLD analysis project Ga0163144, IMG submission 123175) | Freshwater microbial mat bacterial communities from Lake Vanda, McMurdo Dry Valleys, Antarctica - Oligotrophic Lake LV.19.BULKMAT1 | ecosystem: Environmental > Aquatic > Freshwater >... | reverse complement strand
TCAACTTTAAAAGGAAAACTTTTTCTAAAAAATAAAAGACAATAAAACAGTGGAATGGCTAGACTAAAATAAGGGTTGACTGTGAATTTGAATTTGCTCAAGAGAAACTCTAAGCCGAAAGAAATAACAATTATTAGACACGGTATCAGGTAAAGAATAAATCTTAATTCATAAGGATATAGCTTAAACGATGAAATGACCAAATGAATCAAAATAGGCAAGAAAGCTAATAATAAAAATGCCTTCTTTTTTATCCACACAGCAATTAATCCAATTATAAATAAGAACGGCAGAATAGAGTTTTTTATTAAAAGTTGCGTAAAATCATATATGATTTCTTTTACAAAAGATAATAAAACTCATAACTGAAAATATTCTGGGCTACAAAACCTCTTCTTTCAGTATAATTTGACTGTTGCTGATTTATGGACTCATGACCATTTATAAAAAGAAAATAATAAATGCCGAATGCTACTGACCAAATAAGTATTGTAACCAAAACTCGACTGATGAAAATTCTCGATAGAATGGCAAAATCAACGAATAAATAGAGTCCTGCGCAAAACAAAATGACTATGGAAGCATTCGAAATATAGATACTCACAACGCCCACTATAGCAAGTACTAAGAATCTTTTTTCAATTTTAGAAAAGTCTTTTAAGCAAAAGTATAAAATCATATTTATGACCATCACATCGCAGATATACTGCTTAACCTGGCTGGAAAAAATTATAAGGGATTCATTGAAAACAAAAAGTGACAGTGCAAGAATTATTAAAAAATGATTTTTAAATAATATCAATACAATTTTATAAAATAGAATTAATGAAAAACTATAACATAAAAACGGAAACAAACGCAATCCGATTTCGGAATTGGGAACTATGGTTGAGAAAAATTTTTCAATCTGTAAAAACAAAATAGGTGCGATTTGCAAATAATCCAGCGGTTTTAATAATTCTAGACTATTTTTATGAATTATATTTAAGGCTAAACTGGCCTCATCATTCCAAAGACTGCGATTAAATAAAAGTTGGAATAGTGATAGACCTAATCCAATAAGAACTATTATGATAGGAAAGTGTTTTTTATATTAATGCTAAACATTTTAATGAATTTTACCATAGGATGAGTAACTTAATACATCTTTAATTTTTGCTTTTTCTTAGTCAAAATAAAACCTACTTACCCAATACAATTTCCTCGTCTCCCTGTTTATAGTGCATCCAGGTAATTATAAATTGAAACATCTCGTCACTGGTTTTCATGCTTTTATTATTGTCAGAAATGGTTTTAGGCGGACTGTTTGGATTATTCGGATTATCAATGGTATTATCGAATACCCCTTCTACAATAATAAGAGTGCCTTTGGGCAATTTAACCGGTTTTTGAAAGGTATAAAAATATTGCCACCGGAAATCCCAGCGTGGAATATAGATTAATTTTATGGTGTCACCCTTTGGCGTTAAACCAAAAGCTTTGAATGACCTTCCAAGAAGATGCATGTGAGGATTGATTGTTAAAATAGAAATATCTTCGGGAATCGCACCTTTAGTGCGACAAGTTACAATCTTGTTTGGGGGAATAACAAGGGGAGGAATGATTTCAGATTGCCCATTGGTGCCAAGCATCAATTCGAAAGTTGGCCTTTGCGGAGGCTTCGCCGCAAAAAAGATATTAATCCTTGATTTGTCAACAATGGCTTTATGCGATGGGCCAAAGTGGATATCATTGGCAACAAATGCACCTATTCTATTCAATTTAAATCCTCCAATGCCTTCAGGATATAAGGTTGGATAAACCCCAGGTAAATAATTAACGGCAGAATGTACTCTAGCAGGTTCGGAACCATCGTCATTGAGCATCTTTAAATCAGAAAATTCTCGGGCATAATTTACTGATTGTAAATCTGCTCTGCGCGTACCATCAAAAACATCGCGCTTTTTTGTTGGGTCATAATTAAGCAAATGTCCATTCAAATGATGTACGTTATTCCCGATTCCTGGTACAAATTCAACAGCTCTTACAAAGGTATCTGAATTTATTTTATAAGGAATTTTTATGGTAAGAAACATATCTCTGCCATGCGGTTCAAGTATTACACTATCAAGAAAAAGTGTGAGGTCTGGCTTACCAAGCAATGACCCATTCGGAAAGTTTGGTAAAGCAGGCAAAGCTTTTTGAGGCCCCTCTTTGGCTCCGTAAAGCACCCATAGTTTCAACATGAGTTTTTCTTCATCAGTAAGAACTCTCTCTCCGATGAAATGACTATATGAAGGGTCGGCTGGCCAAGGAGGCATAAAATTTCGCTGAGTAACATTAACGATTGTTTTTTTCTTTCTCCAAACAGCCTTGTAAGTTTCTAGACTGAATGGTGCAATGCCATCGCTTCTGTGACAAGCAATACAATTTTTAAATATAATTGGAGCAATATGCTCGGTAAAGGTGATTTTTTCAGGAGGTATGGCAGTTTTGTTTTCATTTTTAGATTGACATGATATCATGCCAAGAAATGAAATTAGAATGAATATTTTGGGCGAATGCACCAGCAAAAATAACGATTGAAAAAATCTATCTTGGATTATTTATTCACGATTTAAGAAAAAAAGTGTGTAATGCAAAATAGTTTGAAATACGGTTAATTTTAAGATGCTGGCTTTCTTATTTATCGAACCTTAGCTTTAGCAGCTTCTTTAAAATATTTTAGCGGAACCCATAACATACCAAAACATTCGCCATCCTCCTTAGAAAGGTGCTTATGGTGAACTTTATGTGCCTTTCTAATTGCTCTAAGATAAGTTGAATCTGTATTTTTAAACAAATCAAAACGTTGATGAATAAAAATATCGTGAACCATAAAATAGGCAAAACCATAAACTGCTATTCCAATTCCAACCCAAAAAACAGGAGAAAGATCTCTAGAGCCGAGCAGAATACAAAGAATACCTGGGGTTGCGAAGATTAAAAAGAAATAATCGTTTTTTTCAAAAAATTGTTTATCATCTCGTTTGTGATGATCATTGTGAAGCAACCATAAACCGCCATGCATTAAATATTTATGAGCGAGCCAAGCTACACACTCCATACTTATAAATGAAAGTAAAACTGTAAGTATATTGAAAAAAGGAATCGGCATTTATAATTCTATTATCTGTTTCAAAATTACAATAAATCCAATTGATGGCGAACCATAGATTTAAACATCAAACTAATTTTATTAGCATCAGTAATTCTAATTCTTTCGTTCATCACTCTTTCAACTGGTGTTTGTTTTATTCTGTTAAAGAGTTTTTTATAATAATAGTAAGCGAGATAAACACCTCTACGAGAGCTTTTTGGCAATTGTTTAATACCAACCAAAGCCTCAGTAAACTCCAACTCAATATCATTTTGTATTTCCTCCTTATCGTTAGCAGAAAAACACTCGAAATTTATACCAGGGAAATAGTTTCTTCCAAGAATCTGATAATCATCTTTTATGTCTCTTAAAAAGTTTACTTTTTGAAAGGCAGAACCAAGTTTCATAGCAAAGGGCAGAAGCTTATCATACATTTCAAAATTTCCTTCGGTAAATACGCGCAAACACATCAAACCAACAACCTCTGCTGAGCCTAAGATGTAAGTACTGTATGATTCGCTATCGTGCTCCTGTTGCACAATATCCATCTCCATACTCTTTAAAAAGGTATCAATAAGGCTCCATTCAATATTATATTTCCATACCGCTTCCTGAAAACTATTCAGAATGGGGTTGATACTTATTCTCTGTTCGATGGCTTCAATGGTATCGGCTCTGAATTTTGTGATGAGATACTTTTTGTCGAAATCATGAAAGCTATCAACTATTTCATCTGCCAATCTTACAAACCCATAAATACCGTATATAGGTCTTCGAAGAGGCGGACTTAAGAACTTAATACCAAGTGAAAAACTTGTACTGTAAGCCTTTGTTGTAATTTTACTACAGGAGGCTGAAACATTGTCGTATATGGATTTCATATATTTCTTAGAATTCTTTTTTAAAATATTTTATTAATTCAGTTGCTGCAACCTGTCCTGAAATGATTGATGGAGGCACACCAGGCCCGGGAACTGTAAGTTGTCCAGCAAAAAATAAATTTTTTACCTTTTTGCTTCTGATTTTAGGTTTAAATATCGCGGTTTGAAATAGTGTATTCGCCAAACCGTAAGCATTACCCTTATAAGCATTATAGTCATTAATAAAATCATTGACACAATAACTCCTCTCAAAAATTATATTTTCCCTGATTTTTTCAGCAGTGTAAGATTCAAGTCTGTCCATAATTAAATTAAAATATTGCAATCTCGTTTCTTCATTATCCTTTAGGCCGATAGCTATAGGCATGAGGATAAATATATTTTCATAGCCATCTGGAGCAACGGAAGGGTCAGTTTTTGAAGGACAGCATACATAAAATAACGGATTAGTAGGCCACTTTTTATCTTTATAAATTTCGTAGGAATGTTTCTCGAAATCACCGTCAAAAAACAAATTGTGATGTTTGAGTTTACTTACTTTTTTATTTATAGATAAGTAAAATATTAAACTTGATGGTGCAAATGTTTTCTGCTCCCAGTAAGATTCGGGATAGGTTCTATATTCTTTAGATAGAAGTACATTTTCTATGTGATGATAGTCGGCAGCGCCCACAATGGCATCAACTTCCATGCTCTTGGTTGGAGATTTAATTTGAAAGGCTTTACCTTCTTTGACATCAATATTTGATATCGCTTGTGAAGTATGGAAGGTTACGCCTTGCGCTTCGGCAATACTTTTAAAGGCATCAATAACCTTTCCAAAACCACCCATAGGATAAAATGTTCCTTGCTTTAATCCTGCAAAATTCATTAGACTGTATAGGGCAGGTGTATCCTTTGGCATAGCGCCCAAAAAGAGAACAGGAAACTCAATAAGTGCAATAAGTCTTGGATCCTTAAAGTATTTTCTGACATGCTTGCTGAATGCTGAAAATACTTGAAGTTTAAACACCCCTTTCAGAAGTTTGTAATCTAAAAACTCGGTGACTGATAATCCAGGTTGATAAACCAAATCATTGATTCCAACTTTGTATTTATACTCTGCCTCAACCATAAACTTTCGGAGTTTTGAACCACTTCCTGATTCAATACTTTCAAACATAGCGCAGAGTTCTTCAAAATCAGCAGGTATGTCAAACACATCGTTGTTACCATAAATAACTGCGAAACCCGGGTCTAATTTTTTTAAATCATAAAAGTCAGAGGTGGTTTTTCCAAAAAGATTATAATATTTCTCGAACACATCCGGCATCCAATACCAACTTGGTCCCATATCGAAAACAAAACCCTCTTTTTCAAATGTTCGTGCCCGGCCACCAATCTCCTTATTCTTCTCATAAAGATTTATATCAAAACCGTTTTTGGCTAAAATGGCTGCAGCTGATAATCCGGCAAAACCAGATCCAATTATTCCTATTTTAGGTGTTTTAATGCTTTTCATTTGAGAGGTGCAAATATATTTATTTTTGTTTAATCATTTATAAAAAAAGTTAAACAAAAATAATTAAAAATTCCAAATAAATCTTTAAGCTCATTATGACTTAGAAAATCAAAACTAACTAAAAATTGTCGTTAAGAGACATTAAACTTTATAGTATAAATAAAACCTGTTATTACTTAGAGTCTTATTTCTGATTGTTGAGATAAGAGTCTTAGAAGCTGCTTTACATTAATTTAATCCTATTCCTCAAGGAATAAGAAAAATTACTCAATAAAACATCCAACAGGTTTTGTTTCCTTCACAATGATTGTTTTATGAGAAAAATGACTTTTTAATGCATCCAAGAGGTAAAATTTAGTTGGTTGATATTTTTTTTGACCTGCTGCAATGGCTTGATCATCTATTTTGCCTGTGTACAAAACTCGTCCTACATTGTCAGTAAATATGGCCTGAGGCACCACAGAAACCTTCAACTGCTTTGTTAATGACGACTGGTAATCAATCAATATTTCAGGAATAAATTCATAATTATTTTTGAAGGAGTCAATTTCGGCGATTGAGTATAAATTTCCAGGAACAATCCCATAAAATTGATAACCCTTCTTATTAAAATTACTATAAACCTGATTAATTGACGTAGCGTAAAACTGTGAAAAAGGGCAGTCTGGTAAAATGAAGACGAACACAATTCCTTTAACATTTGTATTGCAATTGATTTTTACTTTTTTGCCATCCAAAGTTTTTAATTTATTTTGAAAAGTACAGACTGAGCTGTTCATACATCCAGATAATGGTATCAGACAGAGTATGATACACAGCCACTTCATAGCTTAGAAAGTTTTAATTTTTTGTTATAATAATCTATCAAAGCCTTACCAAGAACGAGTATATCTCCTCCAATTATAATTTGAAACGGCCTGATACCTAAAGTTTTGTACTGAGCATTTACATGCTCCAGATCAATAACACCTGCAATTATATTGGTATATTCAATTTTATCGAAATTAATACTTTCGATGGTAGCAAAGGACACCTTCATTTCTTCAGGGTGTATTCCTGTCATTTGGTTTTCGTTGTGTGGCGTAAATTCAGTAATCTTTAGTTTTTCAACTAATTTCTTACTTATAACCGATTTGCTTGCACCGGTGTCAATAAGTGCCTTGCATGTTTTTCCATTCACTTTTACTCTACAAAAAATATGAAAGCCATCATCACCAAGGGCTTGAACGTCTAAATTGATTTTCAACTTGTTATTTATTTATGGATGTAAAAGTACGATTCTATGATGAAGTATAAGTTCATTTTAGACAAAAGCTAATAAAAACAAAACCCTTCTATTGTGGAGAAGGGTTGTGTTTTTTAGTTCTTACTATTTAACGACGGTTTCTATCATCGCCACGTCTGTCTCCACCACCGCCGCGTCTGTCATCTCTGCGATCATTACCTCTTCGGTCATCTCTATCTCTAGGAGGGCGAGGAGCAGGTTCAACATAACCTTCAGGTTTTTCTAACAATACTTTATGTGATAACTTAAACTTACCAGTTTTTTTATCTACTTCTAATAATTTAACTTTTACTGTATCACCTTCTTGGTAAACACCGTCCATAGTGTTTAAACGTGACCAGCTAATTTCTGAAATATGCAGTAATCCTTGTTTGCCCGGCATAAATTCAACAAAAGCACCAAATTCTTGAATACCTTTTATAACACCTTCATAAACTTCACCTTCTATAGGATCTGTTATTATTCCCATCACAATAGATTTAGCCATTTCCATGCCTTCCATATTGGTAGCCAAGATTTCAACTATTCCTTTGTTTCCAACTTCCTCAATAGAAATGGTGGTTCCGGTTTTTGCTTGAATTTCTTGAATCACTTTTCCACCGCTTCCTATAACAGCACCTATTTTATCTTTTTCAATCTCTATGCGTTCAATTCTTGGTGTATGTGGTTTTAGTTCTGTATTCGGTGCGTTCAGGGTTTCATTCATCTTATCAAGTATGTGTAACCTCCCTCTGCGCGATTGCTCAAGAGCCTGTGCCAATAATTCATAAGATAAACCTTCAACTTTTATATCCATCTGACAGGCAACGATACCATCTCTGGTGCCAACTACTTTGAAATCCATATCTCCCAAATGATCTTCGTCACCTAAGATATCAGATAGAATAGCAACTCGTCCAGTTACGGGGTCAGAAATCATACCCATTGCAATGCCTGAAACCGCTTGCTTCATTTTAATACCTGCATCAAACAATGCCAAAGAACCAGCACAAACAGTCGCCATACTGCTACTTCCGTTTGATTCTAAAATGTCAGATACGATACGAATTGTATAATCTACCTGATCAGGAAGCATTTTCTTTAGACCTCTCATTGCTAAATTTCCATGACCAATTTCTCTTCTTGCTGGAGCACGGTTTGGTTTTACCTCTCCTGTACTGAATCCTGGAAAATTGTAATGGAGCATAAAATTGCTATGTCCATAAACCATAGGACTATCTAACAATTGTTGGTCAAGCTTACCTCCTAAGGTTACTGAGGTTAGAGATTGTGTTTCTCCTCTTGTAAACACACTTGAACCGTGTGCTGCAGGAAGATAATTAACTTCACTCCAAATTGGTCTGATTTCGTCGAGTGCTCTGCCGTCTAATCGTCCACGGGTATCTAGCATCATATTACGAACAGCCTCTTTTTTGGCCTTACCAAAATATCTTTTGATAAGTTTTGATTTAAGAGGATCTAGTGCTTCGCCATAAGATAATAAATATTCATTGAGTATCGCTTTAAACTTATCTGAACGCTCGTCTTTATTGCTCGGAACTTTTGCTACATCATAAATTTTTTGATAAACATCGTTTTTTACCTGCAACTTTAATTCTTCATCATTTACCTCATGATTATATTTTCTAAATGGTTTTCTTCCACCCATCAAATCACAGAAATCAAGCTGAAACTGGCATTGTTTCTTAATATATTCATGAGCCAATTTTAAGCCTTCAATCATATCTGCTTCAGAGGCATTGTCCATTTCGCCTTCAACCATGTTAATTTCAGTTGCTGAACCGGCAACGATTAAGTCTAAATCACATTTTTCAAGTTGATCTTTGTAAGGATTGATAATAAATTTACCATCCACACGTGCTACTCTTACTTCAGATATTGGTCCTGCAAAAGGAATATCAGACATCAATAGGGCGGCAGAAGCTGCTAAACCCGCTAAGGCATCTGGTAAAATATTTTCATCACTCGAAATTAGGAAAAGATTTACTTGGGTTTCTGAATGATAATCGTCTGGAAATAATGGTCTGATTGCTCTGTCAATAATTCTACACAGCAGTACTTCAGTGTCTGAAAGGCGACTTTCACGGCGTAAAAAACTGCCTGGGATTCGTCCAACAGCAGCAAATTTTTCCTGATAATCGACAGAAAGAGGTAGAAAATCTAAATCTTCTTTGGCTTCTAAATTAGAAACCACGGTAGCAAGAATCATAGTCTTGCCCATTGTAAGCACCACGGATCCGTGAGCTTGTTTTGCCAACTTGCCTGTTTCTAAAGTAAGTGTGCGACCATCTCCAAAATCGAATGTTTTGGTGTAAGCTTTATAATGCATATTTAAATTTATTTAATAGTAAAAAATGTCGTTTCCGAACGGGGCTTTTTTACCAAGAAGAAAGATTCGGAAAAAGTTTCCGAAAAAAAGTTAAAGTTCTATGAAAAGAACGGTAACTGAATTACTTACGGATACCAAGTTGCTTGATAAGATCGCGGTATTTAAATATATCCTTTTTAGCGATGTAATCAAGTAAAGCGCGGCGTTTTCCAACCAGTTTAACAAGGCTTAATTCTGTAGAAAAATCCTTTTTGTTAATTTTCAAATGTTCTGTTAGGTGAGAGATGCGTTGTGTAAACATAGCTACTTGCGCTTCTGATGAACCTGTATTGGTTTCGCTTCCTCCGTAGGTTTTGAAAATTTCCTTCTTGCTTTCTGTGGTTAATAACATGTATTCTGTACTCGTTTTAAGGGTTGCAAAAATAAGGTAAAAATATATTTAATCAAACTTATTTTTCAATAAAAGATAGTAAGTCAATTTCCACTAAAAATTAAACCATTAATTTGTCTGTCAATCAATGACTTATTGCCGTTTATTTTGTGGAATTTTGCAAAATGGTTAAACCTAAAAAACATCTTGGTCAACATTTTCTTACCGACCAGAATATTGCTGAACGCACAGCTATTTTGGTGAATAAGAGTGGCGTAGAAAATGTACTTGAAATAGGACCAGGAAAAGGGGTGTTAACCAAACATCTACTTAATCAAAAAGGCAAGCATATTCGTGCGATAGAGATTGATAATGAATCTGTTGATTATCTTCAAGGTAATAATATTTTGGTTAAACCATTTTTAATGGAAGGTGATTTTTTAGAATTATCGATTCAGAATTTATTTCCAGAAGAATTTATTCTCATTGGCAATTATCCATACAATATTTCTTCACAGATTATTTTCAAAATGCTTGAGTTCAAGAAGCAGATACCCCTTATGGCAGGCATGTTTCAGAAAGAAGTTGCCTTAAGAATTGCATCTAAACCGAATTGTAAAGAGTATGGAATTCTTTCCGTTTTAACCCAAGCATTTTACAATATTAAGATTGAATTTAAAATTTCTCCCGGTGCATTTTTTCCACCACCAAAAGTTGATTCTGCGGTAATTAGTTGTGCAAGAAAGGATATTTATGAATTGGAGTGCAATGAAAAATTATTTTTTGATGTTGTAAAAACTGCCTTTAACCAGCGGCGTAAAACACTGACAAATAGTTTAAGCAAATTTAATCTAAGAAATGTGTTTTTAAACCACGCATTCGCTAAATTGCGGCCTGAAGTTTTGACTGTTGCTCAATTCATTGAATTAACCAAGTTTATTGAATTCAACAAGGAGAAGTAAATATGTTTTTTAGAAAATATTTTGTGAGTCATCTTATAAATCAAGGAATCACCTTGTTGCTTAAATGTAAATAGATGAGATTGTATTTTTTACTGAAGTGCACGGCTGCAATAAAGAATATAATTTAAGAACGAAATAGAATAGCGTCTCCTAAAATCGAAAATTTAACATGATATAATTAGAATTTTTAACTTTTTGTTTTTAAAATAAAATGTCTCAGTTTCAGATTTCAGACACCTTTGTTGATAACATCAAACAATGGATAAATGAACAGCTCTACGCAAATTTAGTAGCTGAATTGGGACGATTATTTCCTGCTGATATTGCAGAATTGTTTGATAAGTTATCTACGCATGAGTGCAAATACTGTCTCGATCTTTTATTGAATGAAAAAGCGGTAGAGGTAATTGCAGAAGTAGATTCTGAAAAACGAGGATCAATATTGTTGCTCTATTCGCCCAAGGAAATAGCCTTCCGATTTATTGAAAATCTGAATTCGGATGATGCGGTCGACATTTTAAATGAATTGCCGCAGCAACTTTGTGAAGAAGTTATTAATAATGTTTCCGATTTAGAATATTCTATCCAGCTGGTATCTCTTCTTCGATATGATGATGATACAGCCGGTGGATTGATGGCTAAGGAGCTTATCAAGGTTAATATCAACTGGAGTTTGGCTCAATGCACCGAAGAAATAAGAAAGCAGGCTGAGAATGTAACCAAGGTGAATGATATCTATGTAGTAGATGATCAAGATGTACTTCAAGGAAAAGTTCCTTTGAAGAAGCTGCTTTTAGAAAGAGCATCTGCAAAGGTTTCTCAGATTTATGATAGCGAAGTTATTTATGCCCATGTGCATACCCGTGGCGAGGAAGTGGCCAATATGATGAGCAAGTACAATCTTGAAGGACTTGCTATCGTAGATTCATTAAAAAGACTCATTGGACTAGTAACAATTGATGACGTAATTGACTTTGTGAAGGAAGAAAGTGACAAGGATTATCAATTACTTTCAGGTATCAGTGAAAATGTTGAATCCACCGACAAGGTTTGGGTTTTATCAAGGGCAAGATTGCCTTGGTTAATAATTGGATTAGCGGGTGGCCTAATGAACTCCTTCGTCATTAAAGGCTTTGAAGGGCAATTGAGTGCAAATCTGCAATTGGCTTTATTTATGCCTTTGGTGGCTGCTATGGGTGGCAATGCGGGTGTTCAGTCTTCCTCTATTATTGTTCAGGGTTTGGCAAATGATACTTTGGATACTAAGAATTTTTATACCCGACTTGCTAAGGAGTTTTCAGTAGCCTTATTGAATGGTTTGATTTGTTCAGGTTTACTAATGATCTATTCTTTACTTTCTGGCAGCCCAACTAATATAGCTGAAGTGGTTAGTATTGCGCTTCTTTCGGTAATTATATTCGCATCTATCATTGGAACGTTAATACCATTGATATTAGAGCGATTCAAAATTGATCCCGCTCTAGCAACAGGCCCATTTATTACTACCACAAATGATTTGGTAGGCTTGTTTCTTTATTTCAGCCTTGCCAAAGCAATGCTTTAAAAAACAATATGAATATCTGAAAAATAAAAATTGATGAGGATTACTTCTTAACAGTCATTCTTTTAGTCACCTTTTGACCATCAGCCTCGATGGAATAAAGATAAATTCCTTCCTGATAATCAGAAACGTCAACAATAACAACTTTTTTATCGCTTGATACGACAAATTCCTCAATGCGTTTACCAAGAATATTATAAACCCTTACAACGGCTTCAGGAGAAGAAAATTCAACATTGATAACTGTTTTGCCTTTAGCTGGATTAGGATAGTTCTGTTCTAAAACTACCTGATTAGATAGGGTCGTCTTTGCATCTGTATATTTACTTACAGTTTGCGCGCTTAAGGTCATTAGACTGAAAGTGCAAAGTGTAATTAAGAGTAATTTTATCTTCATGGTACAAAAACTTACTACAAATATAAGACGCAATATTTGTAATAACTAAAATTAATTTTAAAAAATGAATAAAACGCAAAAATTTTTAGGGCAACTTCGAGAAAAGGGGAGTGGTCTGAATTA
>Ga0163144_10022372_pt1 | contig 12527 bp, 6 predicted proteins | sample OliLak19BULKMAT1_FD_123175 | JGI IMG/M metagenome (GOLD analysis project Ga0163144, IMG submission 123175) | Freshwater microbial mat bacterial communities from Lake Vanda, McMurdo Dry Valleys, Antarctica - Oligotrophic Lake LV.19.BULKMAT1 | ecosystem: Environmental > Aquatic > Freshwater > Lake... | reverse complement strand
GGCGGCGTGCCGCCCGTCGGCGGGAACGCCCCGTCTTCCACGCGAGTGAACGGCGCATAGTTGTCGATGATCCCCGCCCCGGCCTCAGCGGTCGGCAGGATCGACAGACCGTTCACCACAGTCGTCGTACGACCCGCAGCGTTCACTACCCGGAAGCGGATACGCAGCACATCGCCGATGCCGCTGCGCCCGCCGACGACCACGTTCGCATTGAGGTTGCTGATACGACCCAGCGCCGCCTCGGGGAAGGTCGTCGGACCGCTATTGAGGCCGTCCACCGGCTGCAGCGCGTCGGGGCGCAGGACCGCGGGATCGAACGTCAGCGTCGACATGAAGACACGACGCCACGCTTCGGGAAGCGGGGTCTGGAACAGGTTGGCGGTGAGGTCGAGCGCAATGATGAGCGTGGTGGTGTCACCTATAACCGGGGTGAAGCGCTGCGACAGCAGGAACGGTCGCGCCTCGGGTGGGGCGGATACGCTCACGGCGCGATTCGCGGAGCTCCGGGCGCCGCGGTCATCCTCGACTTCAAGAGTCGCGACGAAGTTGCCCGGCAGAGAGTACGTCGTGCTCGAGGCGATGCCGACTCCCGTGGAGGGCGTGCCCCCCGGGAAGGTCCAGCGATAGGCCACGATAGTGCCGTCCGGGTCGCGCGCCGAATTCGCCGTGACGACGAGCGGTTGGCCGACGAGCGCACTCAGTATTGCGGGGCCGTCGATTCCCGCCTGCGGTGGCTGGTTGGCGAACGCCGGGACGATCACGATGTTCTTCGTCGCGTTGCTCTCTCGTCCAGACGTATTGCGCACGGTCAGCGTGATCGGGAAGGTGCCCACCGTCTGATAGATCGCCGTCGGGTTGGGGGCAGTGGTCGTAGGCGTGGTGCTGCCCGGCAAGGTCCAGAGGTAGGTGAGCGCCGCGCCGGACGGATCGGACGAGCCCGCCGACGACAGCGCGACGCCGATCCCGGTGGACCCGCTCAACGAGGCCTGACCTGCGATCACGGCAGTCGGGGGCAAAGTCGGCGCGGTCGGGTTCGTCGGGTTGGTCGGATTCGTCGGGTTGGTCGGCGTCGTGCCGGTACCGATCGTCACGGGATCCGAGATGATGATGCCGCGATCGGGAAAGGTTTCGCCATCCGGATCGGTGAGTTCGGTGATCTGCGAACGGGTGCAGAATCGGCCTGCCACGGCCCCCGTCCGCGCACGCAACCGAATACGCGCGACCTCGGCCGGCAACGGAAGGCCCGTGGGAACCGTGGAGGCGAAGGTGAGTACGACTGGCGGAAAGACGTTGCCAAACACCGGCACGACGTCAGCGCCCGCTGCCGTACCGAGCACCTCGAAAGGCCCACCGACGAAGCCGGAAATCGTCAAGCCGGCACTGCCCAATGGGAACGAGCCCGTGCCCGACTCCGCGCGGATAGACGCCACGACCTCCTCGCCGGGTGCCACGGTGCTGCTCGACCAGACGATGCGGAAGCGGATAGGTCGATCGGGGCGGCCAGGCTGGCAATCGGTGCCGACCGGATCGAAATCTCCGCCTGGCGCCTGTGCGCAATCGACCGCATACGCAACGGTATCGGTCGCCGAACGCTCGACGAGGGCCGAGCGGACGGCCGCGCCAATGACGCGGCACGGCGCGCGAATGCCACGCAGCTCGACCTGATAGCTACCGGCCGCAAGCTGCCGCCGCTGCGCGACCCCGCCCCCACCCGGCACCGACAGCGTCTGCAGCACGGGCGCGCCTACGGTCGAGGAGGTCAATCGGGCCTCGAACGGAAGCGATTGTGCGCCGTTCTGGACATTCACACTCACGGCCACGGCGCCACGCGACGGATCCTCGCATGCAATGGCGACATCGGCGGTGCGACGCGTGGCGGTCCCGGTGTCGGTTACGACAAGCGTCCGGCTGAATGTCCGCGCAAATCCATCGCCGATGCCGCAGTTGGCGGCGATGTCCTCGACGCGCACCGTGTACTGGCCGGCGCGGAGTGGCGAAAAGAGCAATTGGGGAATTGCGGGGGCGGTGGGCGTCCCTCCAGGAAATTGGACGCTTGCCCGCTGGCTCTGCGAGTCGGGTCCGACCACCATCACGAGGTAGCCGTTAGGGTCGGCAAACGCGGCAGTACCGCTCGTGGCAACTGCCACGGCAATGCCGGGCGGCGGCGGCGTCCGCACGCCCACGACCACGCTCATCGCGCCCGTGTCCGATGCGACGCGATAGCCGTACGTGCGGTCCGGTTCGACGCTCGTATCCACGTAGACGAGCGTATCACCTTGCTGGCCCGACCCGATCGTTCCCACACGGACAAAGCCGGCGCCGACCGAGTCGCGGCGCTCTACCCTGTACAGATCGAAGCCCGGGACACGCCCGAACACGAGACGCACGGTTCGCTGCCCGAGGGCCACGGCGCTCAGGCTGCCGGGGGCCGGTGCGTTCAGGTCGTCGCCGGTGGGGGCAAGCGGCGACGTTGCGCAGGCAAGGATCAGCCCGACGACCATGACGGTGCAGGCGCGGAGCGCGCAACGCAGCTCAGAACTCATGCGATACTCCGAAGGAAATCGAGCGCCCGGTACGGAAGCGCGAGACGATGTCGGACACCTGAAAACCGGGATTGAACTGATCCACGAGCACGACGTTGTTGGTGAGATTCCGGCCCGAGACTGTCACCGCCGTGCCACCGCCCAGGTTGAGCTTCATGCGGCCATCCAGTTGCGAGCGCGCCCGTTCGATCTGATCCGGGTCCTTGTTGCCATCCGGAAAGAGGGCATTCGGATCCGTGAAGTCGCCGTAGTTCTGGACGCGGTCGCCAAAGCGGTTGTACAGTACCGAGGCGGTGAACGCGCCGTTCGGTGCATCCCACGACACTGAACCGTTCAGCAGGTAGTTCGACTGCCCCGCAAACGGCACCGTGAACTTCGCGTCACCGAACCCGCGCCCGAAGACGATGGAGTCCAGCACCGCCTCGGACTTGATCAGTGCCGCATTGGCGCCGATGGAGAGTTGGCGGAGCGGCCCCGGCAGAAAGTCGAGCTGGCGGCGCAGGTCCAGCTCCAAACCGTAGACCGTCGCCTCGCGCGCTTGCCCGAATCGCAACAGGCAGGTGCCCGACGAGACGCTGCGCTCGAAGACGGTGATCGTCGGGCGCTGGAACTGCTTGTAGTAGCCGCCGATCGAGAAGATCTCACCGGCGCGCGGGAACCATTCCCACTTCGCGTCGGCATTGCGGATCGTCGTCCGCTCCAGATTGGTCTCGCCACGCACGGGGCACTCACCGCCGAGGTTGATGTATTCCTCCGGCGAGAGCTCGCGCGCATCGGGTCGGGAGATCGACTGATAGCCCGCGAGGCGGATGTTCATGTCATCGCGCAACCGGTACGTCAGGTTCACGGACGGCAGGATGTCGCGGTTGCGCCGAAGCAGCGGCGTCGAGTCGCCGAGGACCAGTCTTCCGCCGAAGACGGGGCTCGTCTCGATGCTGCCGGGCCGACCGGGGACGAAGAGGTTCAGGTTCCACCACTCGACGCGGGCCCCGCCGGTGAAGCGCAGGCGCGGCAGGAGCGAGACATCGGCCATCGCGTAACCCGCGCTGACGTTGTCGTCACTTGCATACGCATTCGCTTCGCTGCCGAGGTTGCGGACCTCGATCACCTGCCCCACGAATTCGGGCGAGAGCAGTTCCGACGGCGTCCGGCTCCGCTCCGCCGCCCGACGCAGGTCGTTTCCTGCGAGGCTCGATGGGAAGAGCTGTACTCGGGTGCCGATGAAGTCGCGCGCACGGACTCGGCGGAGGGCGCCCACTTTCAACTCGCCGTCCTGCGCATTCCAGAACGACACCGGTACGGAGAGATCGACCTGCCCGACGCGTGCCGTCTCGGTCTGGAAGCGGAACTGGTAGGTCCCCCCCAAGCCGAATTGCAGCTGGCCGTCATCGAAGACCTGTGCGCCGACGAAGCGGTTCTCCGGCTCGTCACGCGTGGCGCGCGAGAAGCTGGCCTTCCATTCGGCGCGGAGTTGGCCGCCGAAGAGCCGGTGATCACCGGCAAACTGCGTCTGGAGGGCCGCCCGCTCGATGTAGCGCACCGGGTAGATGAGGTCGCGCGAGACGGTCGGGATCTCCGAACTCGTGATGGCGTACGTCTCCTCGGCACTGCGCGTGTAGAAGTTCTTGAAGCTGATCTGATTGTTGATCCCGAAGCGCGCCGTCACGTTGGCGATGCCGCCGAGCCCCACCGCGTACTCCGTTTCGTCGGTGCTGTTATTCACGCGGTAACGCAGGTTGGGATCGGCCGGCACGCCATCGGGCACGATATCAATGACCCGGTACAGGCGACCGAGTCGCGTCTGCGCCCCGTTGCTGTAGGTGACCGATGCGACATAGCCGAGCTGCGACTGGCCTCCGAGGCTCGTGCTGTTCCCGAGGCTCACGCTTGCCGAGGTGTTGGGCCGGATGTTGGCGCTCGACGTGGGCCAGATATTGCGAAGGCCTTCGATGAAGCGCTCGCCCTGGGTCGAGTTGCTCGCCGTCGGGTAGGCGCTGGTGGGCAGGCGCCGCCTGGTGCCGAAGCTGAGTTCATCGCGGAAGGTGCGAGGTCCGCCAAGCCCGGCGGCGAAGCTCGTGACCGAGTTGTACTCGCTGGACACACGCACGCCGAGGTTGAACTCGGACGGAAACTCCTTCGTCTTGATGTCGAGCGACGCGCCGGCGAAGTCGCCCGGGCGGTCCGGCGTCGCCGACTTGGTGGCGACGATGGATTCGAGCAGGTTCGATTGGAAGACATCGAGTGGCACAATGCGCTTCTGCGGCTCGGGGCTTGCCACCTCGACGCCGTTGACGAGCGCGTTGTTGTACCGCTCGTTGAGGCCGCGCACCACCACGTACTTCGCGTCCACGACGGAGATGCCGGCAATGCGGGCCACCGCCTGCCCCGCGTCGGAGTCCGGCGCCTTCGCAATGATCTCCGCGCTGAGGCCGTCCGACGCCGACTTGGCAGACTGCTGCAGCGAGAGCAGTCCGGCGGAGCTGCTCGTCTTCGGCGCCTCCTCCGCCACCACCTCGACGCTCGCCAACTCCAGCACGGCAGCGCCGAGTGCAACGTTGAGCGTGATCGACTGGCCGGCAACCACCTTCACGGAGTCCTGCCGCGACGCCTTGTACCCGATGAGACGCGCGAGCACCGACTGGCTGCCGGCCGGGACCATGGCGAAACGGAAGCGCCCCGCCAGATCGCTCGAGGTCTTGAGCGTCGTGCCCACCACGTTGATCTCGACTGCGGCCAGCGGCCGGCCGGTTGCCTTGTCCACGACGTTTCCCGCAATGGCGCCGGTCTGCTGCGCGTGGAGCGGTGCCGTTGCAAGCGCCAACACGGCGACCAGCGCAGGAAGAAACAAACGTGGGAACATGACAGCTCCGAAGACTTCGTGGCCAGGGGCACCATGCCCCATCAAGTCGTCGAAGAAACGCCGGACCCGCATCCGTGCGCCGAACCTGACGCAACGCCCGCGTCACGAATCTTCAGGCTTTCTCGAACACGATCGTTACTTGGCGCCGTTCTCCCCTGATCGCGCCGCCCGCTGAAGTTCGAGCGGCACGGTCGTGGCGCTGGCCGGCCACTCGCCCGCCAGGAATGTCCGTAGCGCCGTGCCCACGGCGGCCGGCTGCTCGACCCACGGGAAAAGACCCGAGGCAGCCCGGATCTCGACCATACGTCCACTGCGGGCCGATGCGGCCCAAATGCGCGACCAGAAGCGGTGCAGTTGGTCTGCGTCGCCCTGCACGACGAGGATTCCGGCTGGCGCGTTCGTGAACGCGTCCCAGTGCGTGTAGGTGGCACCATACGCCGTGAGAATCGACGTCTTGATCGCGGCCCCTTCCGTGCTCGTCGGGCGCGTCGTGGACCGGCCGGCGCACGCGGAGTCCGCCAGAGCCTGCACGACGGCCGGACGCACATCCTCTACCGGCGCGAACACAAACCCCCAGTGCCGCCGGCAGTACTCGGCCTCATCCCGCACAAAGAGGCTGTCGCGAAAGTCGGCGGCATACGCCTTCACCGCCACGCTGTCCATCGACTCGCTGGACAGATCGTATATCGCGGTGGGCGAGCCGAGTTCGGGCGCAACGAGTACCGCGCGCCGCACGCGCGCCGGCGCACGCCGCGCCAGCGTACCGAGCACCACCGCACCGTAACCATGCGCGACGTACGCCGGCCGCAGCAGCCGCAGGCTGTCGAGCAGCACCTCGAGATCCGCCGCGTCCGTCATCGGCGAGACGCCCGCCGATGCCGCCGACAGCGGCGACGAGCGGCCTCTGCCGCGCGGGTCGTACAGCAGCACCGCATGCTCGGCCGCCAGGGGACGCACCAACGCCGTCAGGTACGCATGGCCCAGCGAGGGGCCGCCCGGCACCACGACGATGGTATCGGGCCCCGAGCCCATGACGCCGTACCAGAGCGAATCTCCGCTCGCGAGTGGCAGCATCGCCTCGCGCACCGCCACAGCCGGCGGTGCGTCCGGCCGCGCGCATGCGCCAGCCATGAAGGCTACGAGTGAAACAAGGCCAACAGACCAACGCCACTGCCAGCGAGTCATCCGGATTTCCCCCGGGTGCGCGCCGGTGCAGCCACCGGCAGTCGGGTGAGTGCACGGACGGCATCGGCACCGCCGAACGGCAGCGCCACGATCCGCTCGCCACACTCGGCGTCGGTGCCGAACAAGAGGTGCCGCGACCAACCGAACGGTTCGCGCCCCTCGGCAGCGAGCAGACGGCGCTCGAAGCCGGTGGTGCGGGCGGCCGACCCCGCAAGACGGGGCAGCAGTGCGGATACATCAGCGGTGGGACGGGCATCGGCCTGTATGGCGGCGACGAGTCTTTGCGGCGCATAGGCCGCCGGCCCCGCAGCTGCGAGATCACGCACCAGCGCCGTCACCATCGACGCCACGGCGTCATGACGCTGCCAGCCCGGATCGACGAACCGACGCAGGTACATCGGCGTGTCGTAGCCGGTGCGCGCCGTGGCGTCCTGCCCATCGTAGGCAATGCGGATGGCGGGAATACCGAAGCCCTCGTGCATCACCGCGGCATCGCTCGGCCCCGGACGCGGACGTACCACCGCCGCGTCGCGCGTGGCAAGCACGGTGCGTGACACAAGCGGCGCGGCACGGATTGCACGGAACGCTGCGTCGGCAAGGAGTGGCGCGCCGGTGACCTGCAGACTGTCACCAGCCGCGACGCGCTTCAGGTCCACATACGCCACGATCCGATCCAGCGTGCTGTCGGCCTGACTGCGCAGCCACGCAGTACTCCCGATGGCGCCCCATTCGCTGCCATCCCAGAGCGCCACGATGATCGTCCGCTCGGGCGCCCAGCCTGCCCGTTGGGCGGCCGCCAACCGCGCGGCCACCTCGACCGCCACCGCCACGCCGCTGCCGTTGTCGACGGCGCCGGGTCCGAGGGCATCGTAGTGCGCACCGATCACGATCACCTCGTTCGGTAGCCGCCGGCCGCGGATCGTCGCGAACCCATTGGCGAGATCCTTCCACCCCGTATCGCCCTTCTCCGAATCGGTGATGGCCCGGAGGCGTACCTCGCCGTACCCCGCGTGGTAGCGGAACGGCAGGGCGCCCTGCCAGGCGTTCGGCAGGCTCGGTCTCAGCAAGAGCGACATCAACTGATTGGCGACCTTGTAGCCGATCGGAATCACGGGCAGCGGCACCGCGTTCGCCGCACCCTCGAGGCCCGGATCACCCACGCCCGCCCGCGCCAGCATCCGCTCCGCCGCATCGGGGTGACGCATCCGGCCATCGGGATACGTCTCGCCCTGCATGTAGCCGTCGCGCGCTGGATCACTGTACAGAAGGAGGCCGCGCGCGCCATGCGCCTTCGCCGCGCGCGCCACCGCCCACGGCGCGCACGACGACCGCCGCGCGATCAGCCACGTCCCGGACGGCGAGACGCGCACGCTGTCCAGCGTCCGATAATCGGCAGCACGCCCCTCGTTGACGTAGACGACCGGAGCCTCGATATCGCCATCGGGAGAGTACGGCGAGAAGATCGGCCAGATGCCTGAAAACGTCAGCGAATCTTCGCCGACGCGCAGTTCGATGTTGGGGAGCAGACCTGGATACGGCTGCGTGCGCTGCAGCTGCGGGCCACGCGGCTGCGGCAGGTACGCACGGAACGGCGTGCGCATCGTATCGAGGCCGGCCGCCTGCAACTCGCCGAGCAGTGCGGCGAGAACCTTCGGATTGGCACGATCTCCGGCCACGTGAGGCTGGGCGCTCACGAGAGCCGACACACGCGCGATGCGCGTCGTGTCGGACAAGGGAGCGCCGAGTACGGCGAGCAGGAATAGCAGGGTCGGCATCGCAGAATCCGTTGGAAGTAATGAGAAGCGACGAATCTGCGCGCCTGACATCGCCGGCGCGAGGCGTTGCGACAACCTGCGACAGTACGATGATCGAACCGGCACGCAGTTGTGACACTCGCACACAAAGCGCCCAGCCGCTCAAGCCGTTCGGTACGTGCGCCGATACGTGATGACATGCGACTTCTGCTCCGCGCGCTCCCCATCGCCCTGCTCGTCGGCTGTACGTCCAGCTTCGCGCCTGACTCCGCGCCGCTCACGCCGCCCAGCCAATACCTGCAGTGGTGGCAGGCGACGAAGGCGTGCTCCGGCCTCACCGGGGAGTTTAGCCGCCTCCGATTCTCGGTCATCGAGGGTCGAGACTTCGAGTGTCCCTCCGGGCGTTGCGTCGGCCGATGGGAACCGGCGTCGACGATCATTCTGGCCTCGGCGTACGCCCACTCGGAACTCGTCGTCAGACACGAGATGCTGCATGCCTTGATCGGCCATTCAGGGCATCCCGACATTCCCTTCCGGCAGGGGTGCGGGCTGACGTGGGACACCTGGAACACCGGGGGCGCAAACCCGACGGGGTTACCGGCGTTCGACCACCCGGACTGACGCTCGCTGACCGAGCTGTTACGCGGCGCGCCTAACATGCGTGCATGTCTCGATGCCTCTTCCCTGCCCTGCTTTTAGCCCTAGCGGCGTGCTCCGCCGACAACTCGCTTACCGCGACTGACAATGCAATCGACGCGGCCTGCGCCTCGGCGCCGGCGCTCGATCTGGCCGTCGGTACCGATACCGTCATCAACCTCACCAGCCGGGCCGGATGCGTCCGTCTCGCCACCACCGGAGATCGCGAGTACTTGGCGCTCGCCTACGGTGCCTCCGGACTCGTGCTGCCAAGCGGACTCCGCGCCGATGCCATCGCGCGGACCGGAGCAGCCCGACCAGTGCCAGCACCTTCCGCCCGGATCGTGGACGACGCGCCCTTCGGGCAACGTGCCGTGGACCTCGCGCATCGGAGGCGCGAATCGGCTGCCGCCGCCGCCTTTGCGCCCCGCCGCCTCACGGCATCAGCGACCGCGAGCGCGCCAACGGTCGGTGATCGCCGCCAGTTCATCGCCTGCGCCGACATCGCCTGCGCCACGACGCTGACGGTCACCGCCAATGCGCGCATCGTCGGACGGCGCGTCGCGATCTACGTCGATTCACTTGCGCCTGCCGGCGGATATACCGACACCGAGTTGGCCGCCGCCGCCGCCCTCTTCGATGACTACATCTTCCCGATCGATACGCTCGCGTTCGGTACCCCGTCCGATATCGACGCGAACGGCGTGGTCATCGCGCTGCTGACGCCGGCCGTGAATGGCCTTTCCGGGGCCGGTTGCCGCAATGGCGTTGTCCTGGGCTACTTCGACGGCACCGACCTGCTGCCGAACGCCCCCGGCTCGAACGGCGGAGAGATCTTCTTTGCCGAGGTGCCCAACCCCGCGGGTGCGTGCCCGGTGACGAAGGCGCGCGCGCTCAACGACCTGCCGGTGACCTTCGTCCACGAATTGCAGCACATGATCAGCTTCCGCCAGCATGTGCTGGAGCGGGGCGGCAACACCGAATCGATCTGGCTGAACGAGGGCCTCTCGCACCTCGCCGAAGAACTGGCGGGCCGGGCCGTGCCGGAAGCGCCGGGTGCGCCGGTGAATCGCCTCACGCAATTTGCGCTGACGAACCTCGACAACGCGTACAGCTTCTTGCTCGATCCGGACGGCGCGGCCTTGGTCTTCGGGTCCGCCTCCAGCGGCTCGCCGTCGGAGCGTGGCGCGGCGTGGCTCTTCGTGCGGTGGATCGCCGATCAGTACCGTGGTACGCAGGGTGCCGAGGTGGTCACGCGCCGCCTGCTCGAGACCTCGCGCACGGGGGCCGCCAACGTCGCCGCCGCCGTTGGTGTCCCATTCGAACGCCTGGCCGGGCGGTGGCTCCTCGCGGCGTTCGCGGATGACCTTCCCGACGCACAGCTCGCCCCAGACCTGCAGTTCACGTCGTGGAATCTCCGCACCACCTTCGAGCGACTTTTCCAGCAGGACCCGGGGCGCTTCCCGCGGCCCTTCCCGCTCGTACCGCCCGTGCTCGGACCTGAAGCAGTTGCTCGGCGGCTGACCCTGCGCGGCGGGAGCGGCGAGTTGCTGCGCATCCGTGTGGGCGGAACGAGCGGACCGTTCGCCTTGCAGGTCACGGATACGGCGTCGGCGGCACTCACGGCACTGTTGGAGCCCCGGCTGCTCATCGCGCGGACGCGCTGAATGCCGGAACAACGGGAGGCCGCCGACACTCGTCGGCGGCCTCCCGTTCCTGGTGTCGCCAACGACATCAGCGGTAGTTACGGTGTTGCTGCCGTCACGTCATAAATCAGCAACGCCGGCGACGCCGGATTCTTCGCGAGAAAGACGTAGCGCCGGCCCCCGATGACGGCAAACGAGCCGGTATGCACACCGGTAGCGACGACGACCTTGGCGGTCGACACCGGCCGCAGACGATTGGCCAACGAAAGGATCTCGAATCCGGCCTGCGCGCCGCGCTCGAGCGTCACGAGCAAGTGACGTCCGTCGCTGGTGGCCTCCACGTCACCCACCGTCGATGCTCCGGCAAAGAGCACCGAGTCGGCGAGCGTCGGGGCGCCTGTCCCGCTCAACCGCCAGACCTTCAGCGCATTGCCCTCGACACCAGTCATGCGGGAGGTCCCGCCCCACGTGCCGGTGTAGGCCGCATCTCCGAGCACCCACAGATCGGAACCGAATCGCTCGGGCACATTGTTGCCGCCGCTGACGGTCGTGAAGGCATTGCCGTTCAGTCGCAGCTGCCAGAAGCCGCTCAGCATGTCGCTCGCGTACAGGGCGCCGTTGGCGAGCATGACGCCCCAGGTGTACGTGCCGCTGCTGCCGCCTGGCTGCGTCTGGGCGATGAGCCGACTGGAGATATTGCCGCTCAACGTACCCGACACATCGATGGCCACGACACCGCGATTGTAGTACGCGGCATAGAGCACCTGCGCGGCCTCATCCATCCACAAGTTGTGCACGCCGGCGCTGTCCATGCCGCCGCCAGTGGCCGGCATATGGAAGGTGGCCACTTCGCGCGGCGCACGGATGTCGCTGATGTCCACGACATGGATGTCCCCCGAACTGCTCCGCCCGATGATCCCCGGGCCCTCCTCGCCGACGAAGACGTAGCGCCGTTCGTTGGTGACCGGGTTGTGGAACCACCAGGCATTGTGCGTCGAAGGACTGGTGCGGGTGGTGTTCGTGACCGTCGTCACGATCCGGCTCAGCTCCACCGGCGCGGACGGCGATCCACCGGCCCGCCCGTCGCCGACATCGTAGAGAATCAGCCCGGTGTTCCAGGCACTGACGAACGCGATACCGTCGCGCACGAATGTGTCATGGATGCCGTAGCTCGCCGGCACCGGCACTGTGGCAATTAGTACCGGCGCGGTGGAGGGTGCCGGCGGCGGTGGGGGCGGCGGTGGTGGCGGTGCGACAGTGCCGCCATCGCCCCCGCACGCAACCGATGCCAGCATGAGCATCGCCGCAAGTCGGCGCATCAGGAATGTCATGGGTTGTGCTCCTCGTGAAGCGAATCGTCTGCGGGGGAGGCCATCGAGGGCGCCACGACGCCATAGCGCCCCATCCGCCACATGGCTGGGCCGACGGCGAGACGCGCGCCGGCGCTCAACGTACGGATCGATGTCCCGCCGTAGAAAACGGCCGGATCGAAGACACCGGTGGCCCCCTGTCGGCGCAGGCTCCCGAGCGTGACCTCGACGAACGGGCTGATGCGCCAAGGCCCCCGACGCACCTGATGCTCGAGATGGACGGTCTGCAGCACGAAGCGCGTCGTACCAAGAATAGCGTTCTCGAGATGCGGCCGAGCGGACCGAAATGCATTGTCAGGCAAACGCTCCTCTTCCGGTCGATCCGTGCGCTCCACCCGATACGACAGCAGGACTGCCCCGCGGGTAAGCGCACCTTCCGCGAGGAGCGACGAGAAGGTGAAGAAGCCGCCGGCCTCCGAGGTCCGCGCCCATTCGGCCAGCAGATACCGTCCAGTGCGCCCACTGCCGTTCACTTGATGCCGCGCGGACACACTCCACTTCCGCTGATCGGTACCCGCACCCGGCCGATGCTC
>Ga0163144_10022370_pt1 | contig 12528 bp, 10 predicted proteins | sample OliLak19BULKMAT1_FD_123175 | JGI IMG/M metagenome (GOLD analysis project Ga0163144, IMG submission 123175) | Freshwater microbial mat bacterial communities from Lake Vanda, McMurdo Dry Valleys, Antarctica - Oligotrophic Lake LV.19.BULKMAT1 | ecosystem: Environmental > Aquatic > Freshwater >... | reverse complement strand
GCCCACCTTCCCCAACACTTGATCCGCCATGAAAACGAAACTCCTTCTCCTGGTCCTCGCCCTGCAATCCGCGTGGGTCGTCGGCACTGTGGCCATGCAGGAATACAAACTGCACAACGGCGAGGTTGTCCTGCTGGAGACCATGCCGGTTGATCCGCGCGATCTGCTGCGCGGCGACTACGTCATCCTTAACTACAAGATCAGCACCCTCCCGAAAGGACTGTTTTTGGACGGCACCACCAATCAGCCGCCGGATGGGACACTGGTGTTCGTCCGACTGGAGAAGCGCGGCCAGTTCCATGAGGCCACACAGGCTTCTTTAATTGCGCTGGAATCCGAGAAAGACCGTCCGGTGCTCCGGGGCAAGGCCGCAACCAGTTGGTTCTGGCGAGGCTTCGACGGAACCAACACCACGATGCACGTCGAATACGGGCTGGAGCGATACTACGTCCGCGAAGGCACCGGGAATCCCACCGGCAAACTGACCGTCCAAGCGGCGGTCCCCACCTCGGGCAACGCCGTCATCAAGCAGGTCTTCATCGACGGTAAACCCTACGCCGAGGTGATGCGCGAACAGGCCAGATGATGCCAGTCGCATGAACCAGAAGACTGATTTCAAAACCCGCATCCGCCGTTGGGTTCGGTTTGTCGGCCTCGGTCTAGCGGGGCTCACCGTGCTCCTGGTCGCCTCGTGCGCGATGTTCTTCGAGGGGCCGTATCGGCCTGTCACCGTCGTGCCGTCGAAGCCGATGGTGGTCGATGTGCATTGCCATTGCGCGGGGATCGGCGGGGGCGGCAGCGGCTGCTTCGTGTCGCCGCATCTCCAGGGCAGCTACAAGTTCAACATCTACCTCAAGTCCTTCGGCGTGACCCGCGAGGAACTGCTGAAAGAAGGCGACGGTCTGACCATCCGCAGGATCTCCGAGCACCTGGCGAAGAGCACCAACGTCTCCACGGCCATCGTGCTCGCGATCGACGGCGCGGTGGACGACCAGGGCCGGCTCGACACGAACCGCACGGAGTTCTACGTGCCGAACGAATTCGTCCAACGCGAGACGGCGAAGTTCCCCAACCTCCTCTGGGGCGCGAGCATCAATCCCTATCGGCCGGACGCCATCCAGCGCCTCGAATGGGCCCACGCCCGTGGCGCCAGGCTGGTGAAGTGGATTCCTTCGGTCATGTTCATCGATCCGGCGGACCGCAGGATCGAGCCGTTCTACCTGCGCATGGCGGAGCTGGGGATGCCGCTGCTTTCGCACGCCGGTCAGGAACGCTCGTTCACCCATGCAAGAGATGAGCTGGCCGATCCGGTGCGCCTGGAACTTCCCTTGTCGCTGGGCGTCACGGTTATCGCGGCGCACATCGCCTCGACCGGCAGCAACGACAACGAGCGCGACGTGGACCGTCTCGCGCGGATGATGGCGAAGCATCCGAAGCTCTACTCGGAGATCTCCTCGCTTACGCAGGTGAACAAGCTCGGCTACCTGCGTGAGGCCTTGCAGCGCCCGGAATTCGCCGGACGCCTGCTTTACGGAACGGACTTTCCGTTGATCAACACCGCCCTCGTTTCGCCCTATATGTTTCCGCTGAACTTCAAGGTCGGTCAGATGTCGGACATCGCGGCCATCGAGAACCCCTGGGACAGGGACGTGACCCTTAAGCACGCGCTCGGCGTGCCGGACGAGATCTTCCACCGCACGGCCGAGGTGCTGAAGCTGACGCAGCAGGCGACACCGGCGGGAGCGCGCTAGCGATTCAATGCTGCCAGACCTTCGCGGAACCGGGTAACCGTCTCGGCCAGCCAACCGGCACCGAAGCGCCGCTTCGAAGTGATCGCGTAGAAGCGTTCGGACAATCCGGGCACGCGGAAGGCCGACTTCATGCGCTTCGACTTGAGCTCGTGCTTCACCACGATCGCGGGCACCAGGGCGAGGCCCTGACCCGAGAGCGCCAGGAGACGGAGCAAGGCCATGTCATCCACCTCGGCGCGGACGTCGGGCTTTACGCCCGCTTCCTCCAGCAGGAGATCGAAGTCGGACCGGACATGGCTCTGGCGTGACGGCAGGAAGAGCGGCACGCCCTCCAACCACTGGGGAAACTCTCCGCGCTTTGTCGGTAATGCCATGGTGCCGGTAAGGTAGACCGGCATTTCGCCCAACAGATGGCTGAAGACCTCGGTCTGCATGTCCATCCGGGGCGGCATGTTCGAGAGCACGACATCCAGCTCGCGGGAACCCAGGCGCAACAGCAGGTCGTCAAACGATCCGGCGGCCACGCTCACGCGCACGTCGCGCCGTGCGATCAGCGGCTGGATGAAGTCGAACTGGAGGTTCTTCGAGAGTGGTCCGACGGCTCCGATGCGGAGCGGCGGAATGCTGCGCGATTTTCCTCGGCGCAGCTCGTCCAGCAGATCCTGCCCGGTCTGGAAGATGGTCTCGGCGTGGCCGAGCGCGATGCGACCCGCATCGGTGAGTTCCAGGCCGCGACCGCGCCGCTCGAACAAAGGCTGCCCCAACCATTCCTCCAGCTCCGACACCTGCTCGCTGAGCGTCGATTGGGAAACCCGCAGGAGCTTCGCGGCCTTCGTGAGGCTGCGCTCGCGCGCGATGATCCAGAATCGTTTCAGGTGGAGGTAATTCAGCCATTCCGGAGCGGTGCCTTGTGCCATGGCGTTCGGATTAGCCGAACCGTCCGTTCTGAACACGCGAATTTTCGCAGGAAAAATTCCGGATACTCTCAGACCGATGAATGCAACCACGCCTCTCCCGCTGATCCAGATGAACGCCGCCACCCGGACGATCGCCCGCCAAACGGTCGCCTCCGCCTTCGCCGTGCTGGTCGAAGCCTTCCCCGCCAAGGCCGCCTCGCTCATGCGATCGGACATCTCCGTCCTGCCTGATGTCGCAGGCGGCGGCGACTTGCCGCCGAGGTGCATCCTCAACCTACAAGACCCCGAACACGTGCACGCTTCGGCCTCGTCGACCTCGGAGATCCACTGGATCGCCACGCGCATGCCGAAGCAGCTTCTCGGCTCGCTTGAGGACGGGTTCCAGGGTGCGTGGTTCGACGGAGTGAGCCATCTCCACTTCCAACAGGGCGGCGCAGTCGAGAGCTACGGACTGCTGCCCGGCCATTCGTCGGGCTACATTCTCGGACTGCTCGCGTCCATCGCCGGCGCACGGACGGTCGGCATCCCGCACCATGAAGTGTTCACCGCGCTGAGGCCGTTGCTGGAGATCGGCCCCACGGCGGAACCAACGCCGAAGCCCAGCTACTCCCCGGCTACCAATTCCGTGCCCTCCCTGATCGCCGCCTAATTTCTCCAGTCACTTCAAACGAACCCGAAACCAATGAACAAAACTCAGATCCCCATCACCTACATCCCCGGCGACGGCATCGGTCCCGAAGTGGTCGACGCCGCCAGGCGTTTGATCGACGCCACGGGCGTCCGCATCGCCTGGGTGGAAGCCCACGCCGGAGCGAGCATCTTCCGCAAGGGCGTCGCTTCGGGCGTGCCGCAGGACACCATCGACTCCATCCAGCGCACCCGGCTCGTCCTCAAGGGACCGCTGGAAACACCCGTGGGCTTTGGTGAAAAGAGCGCGAACGTGACCCTGCGCAAGCTGTTCGAGACCTACGGCAATCTCCGTCCGGTCCGCGAGTTCGCCGGAGTCCGGACCCCTTACTCCGGGCGCGGGATCGATCTCATCGTCGTCCGTGAAAATGTCGAAGACCTCTATGCCGGCATCGAGCACATGCAGACTCCCGGCGTCGCCCAGTGCCTGAAGATCATCACCCGCAAGGGCTGCGAGAAGATCGTCCGACTCGGCTTCGAGGTCGCCCGCGCGGAGGGCCGCAAGTCGATCCACTGCGCGACCAAGGCGAACATCATGAAATTCACCGAGGGCCTTCTGAAGAAGACCTTCGAAGAAATCGCCCCCGAGTATCCCGACATCCAGCCGCAGCACGTCATCGTCGACAACTGCGCCCACCAGCTGGTGAAGAAGCCAGAGCAGTTCGAGGTCATCGTCACGACGAACATGAACGGCGACATCCTGAGCGACCTCACGTCCGCCCTGGTCGGCGGACTCGGATTCGCGCCCTCGGCCAACATCGGTTCCGACATCGCGATCTTCGAAGCCGTCCACGGATCCGCGCCGAAGTATGCGGGCAAGGACGTCGCGAACCCCGCCGCCCTGATCCTCTCCGGCGTGATGATGCTGCGCCATATCGGCGAGTTCGACGCGGCTGCGACGATCGAGAACGCGGTCTTCGTAACCCTGGAGGAAGGCAAGGTCGTGCCGCGTGACGTGGCCGGAGGCCGTCCCGCCGCCGGAACGCGTGCATTCACCGAGGCGATCCTGGCGAACTTCGGACGGAAGCCGACGGACGCGCGTGTCCGCAGCCACAATCCGATCAAGCTGCCCAAGATTCCGGCCACGATCGACTTCGTGAAAGCGGGCAAACGGGAAGCGGTCGGGATCGATGTGTTCGTCGAATCCAATCTTCCACCGGCGGAACTCGGGCCCCGGATCATCGCCGCAGCCAAGGACTCCGGCTTCAAGCTCAAGATGATCTCCAACCGTGGAACCGTGGTGTTCCCCCTCACCGGCACCGGGACGGATACCGTCGACCAATCGCGCTGCCGCTTCATCCGGCTGCAACCCGCCGCCGAGATCCCGTCCGGCGAACTGGCCCGCCTCCTCGCCGGAATCGAGGCGCAGAACCTCCGTTGGATGCACGTCGAGAAGCTCCAGGCCTTCGACGACAAACCCGGCTTTACCAAAGCCCAAGGCGAAGACTGATCGTCTCAAAGCGAAGGGGCGGAGCCGACCCTCGGCTCCGCCCCAACTTCAAACCTGAAACGTTGAACTATCTGACGCGCGCCAGCAGCCACGGCAACAGCTCGCTGATCGCCAACCGCTCCTGCCGGCCGTCGTCGCGATGGCGGAGGGTGACGGTGTCCTTGAGATTCAGTTCGGGTTTTTCACCGAGCGTGTCGAAGTCGATGGTCACGCAGAAGGGCGTGCCGGCTTCGTCCTGACGGGCGTAACGGCGGCCGATGGCGCCGGCTTCGTCGTAGTAGGCGTTCATCTGGCCGCGCAGGGCCTGGTAGACTTCCTTCGCCTTGGCCACCAGCTCGGGCTTGTTCTTGAGCAGCGGGAACACCCCGACCTTCACCGGCGCGATGCGCGGATGGAACTTCAGGATGACCCGCGTCTCGCTCTTGCCCTTGTCGTCGGTCGTGGTGACTTCCGAGAAAGCGTTGGCCAGCAGCGCGAGAATCAACCGGTCGGTGCCGGCGGAGGGTTCGATGACGTGCGGGATGTATTGGCCCTTCGCCAGCCCGTCGGCGTCTTCCTTGGCTTCACGCTCGGCCTGGGCCTGATTCACGCCGGTCTTGAGCATGTATTTCAGCCGGTTGTCGTAATAGCGCTTCGACAGCTCGGCATGTTTCTCCGGAGCAAGCTTGCCCCACGCGGTGCGGAGATCTTCGTCGAAGACGCCCATCGTCTTGCCCGAATGCTTCTCGTGCTGGCTGAGGTCGAAGTCGCTGCGGGCGGCGATGCCTTCCAGCTCCTGCGTGCCGAAGGGGAACTTGAACAGGAGATCCACGCAGGCGCGGGCGTAGTGCGCGAGCTCCTCGGGCTTCTGCCAATACTCCTCCAACGTGTCGCGGCTGATGCCGATGTCGCCGTAGAATTTGATCCGTTCCTCGACCCAATACTGGTGCCAGAGCTGCCAGCCCCAGTTGGACTGCGGTTCACCCGGATGACCCTTGGCGGCGGGCGCGGCCACGGCACCAGAGATGGCCTCGACGGCCTCGTCGGGCTTGATGAAAAACTCCAGTTCCATCTGCTCAAACTCGCGCGAGCGGAAGGTGAAGTTGCGCGGCGTGACCTCGTTGCGGAAGGCCTTGCCCATTTGCGCGATGCCGAAGGGCACCTTCTGGCGCGAGGTCTCGTGGACGTTCTTGAACTGCGCGAAGATGGCCTGCGCGGTCTCGGGCCGGAGATAGGCGACATCCGCCTCCGTGGCCGTGGGGCCGACGTAGGTCTTGAACATCAGATTGAAGGGAACGGGAGGCGTGAGCTGCGCGCCGTTCTCGGGGTTGAAGCGCTGAGAGTTTTCGACCTTCTCAGTGCGTTCGCCGAGGAGAAGCGGACTCATTAGACCGCGCTTGGCGTAGAACTCCTTTGCAATCTTCCGAGCACTCTCCGGAGGTTTTCCGGCTGGAAGCAAAATCGAAAACTGAACCCGTGACAAATGCTGCCAAACTGCCTCAGCCCATTGCATGGCGTGTTCAACGGATTGATCAAGAGGCGCTGCCGCTCCGGATCTCCAAATCAGCATGATTTCTTGGACGATTCCTGCGGAGGTCAAGCCGTCCAATGAAATCTGTGAGTTCTTAGAATGCCATCCCTCAATCATAGTAGGAGCAAACCCGCCCTCGAACGTATTCGTTGCTGGAGAGACAGGTGCCCCACTCGCAGATCCAAGGGCTCCGAGGTAGTGATAGACAATTCCGCTCTGCGGCTCTACCTGATCAGCCCTGAACCGTTTCCCCGTCAGCAAGCAGTCGCACATCGGATCGCTGAAGGTGTCCACATGGCCTGAGGCGCGCCAAATCTGCGGGGCCATGATGATCGTGGCTTCGAGGCCGACGACGTCGTCGCGCAGGCGGGTCATGGTGGTCCACCAGGCGTCCTTGACGTTGCGCTTCAGCTCCGCGCCCAGCGGGCCGTAGTCCCAGAAGCCCTGGATGCCGCCGTAGATCTCCGAGGATTGGAAGATGAAGCCACGGCGTTTGCAGAGGGAGGTGATCTTCTCCATCAGCACGTTTTCTTTCGGTTCGGCCATAAGGGCGCGGATGTTCGGCCGTCCGCGCTCCAAGTGTCAAGGCGGCCACCGGTCAGGCCATGTCCTAATCGTGCTCCTGCTCGTTCTCTAAATCCGATCAAGACGAAGAGTAAGAATCCAGATTGGGATACCCCTGCAGGCTCCAAGCCGGTAGGGCGGCGTTGCTCCGGAGTCGTGCCGTGGTGGGGTCGGCCGCGCTGCGGCCGACCGTCGAGTCGCAGCGCGACTCGACCCACCATGCACCGGAGTGCCGGCCTCCGACCCGGCAAACCACTTCGTAGCGCCGACTGGCAGTCGGCCGTATCGCGGATTGGCAATCCGCCAGCGTCCCTGAGTTCCGGCAGCCCGGCCGAATGCCATTCGGCGATACGACAGGTTGGCAACCTGCGCTACGGGCTGGCCAGGTGCGGAGGATTGCCACGAACGCCCGGCCTACGCGGGCATTGAATCGCGGGCAAGCTTGCTGCCATCGTGTTTCCGATGAGCCACCTCAGCCGGGCCAGAGACGTCTTCGACATCGAGATCGCCGCTTTGCGCGCCGTGCGCGGGCGGCTGGACGACGCCTTCGACTCCGCCGTGGAGACGATCGTCGCGGCGTTGAAGGGACGCGGTAAGCTCGTCCTCCTGGGCATCGGCAAGTCGGGCAACATCGCGCAGAAGATCGCCGCGACGCTGACCAGCACCGGTTCCACGGCCGTCGTCCTGAACAGCGTGGACGCATTGCACGGCGACCTCGGCCTGGTGAGCGACGGTGACGTGGTGATCGCCCTGAGCTATTCCGGCGAGTCGGAGGAACTGCTTTCGCTCATCCCGGCCATCAAACGTTTCACGGTGAAAGTCGTCGGCGTGACTGGCGGTCCGAAGTCGTCGCTCGCGCGCTTCAGCGACATCGTCCTCGACGTGCGCGTGCCAAAGGAGGCGTGCCCCTTCAACCTCGCGCCCACTTCCAGCACCACGGCGACGCTGGTGATGGGCGACGCCCTGGCCATGGCGGTGCTGGAGGCGCGCGGGTTCAAGGAGAAGGATTTTGCGAGGCTGCATCCGAGCGGTGCCATCGGCCGGGCGCTGTTGCTGGAGGTGAAGGACATCATGCGCACCGGCGGCCGCAACGCGATGGCGACGGAGGCGTTGACCGTGAAGGAGGCGTTGCTGGTGATGACACGCGCCAAGTCGGGCAGCGTGAGCGTGGTGGACAAACGCGGAAAGCTCATCGGCGTCTTCACCGACGGCGACCTTCGCCGCCACATGGCCACGGACGACGACGTGCTCGGCTGCAAGCTGACGGACGTGATGACGCGCAACCCGATCTGCATCCGCGAGGACGCGCTGGCGGCGGAAGCCCTGAAGATCTTCAACGAACGCGCCATCGACGACCTGATCGTAGTGAACCGCCGCAAGGAACCGGTGGGCATGGTGGATTCGCAGGACCTGCCGAAGCTGAAGCTGATGTGACGGCGGTCGCCGTGCGGCCCAAGGACGAAGCTCGAAGGCCAAAGGCCGAAACTTTGAGAGCCCGACTCAGGCAGTTGAATGACGAGCCGCGAAGCGGCCTCGGCTAGGAAGAGTAGTGCGTCTTGCCTGCCCACGGCGCTGCCGACCTGAAATCAAACAGTGCGGGCGGATCAGGCTTTCGGACGATTCGGGAACCCTTGTCAGCACTGGGCAGGCTGGAAGCCCGCCCTACCTTCTACTGCATGGGCCCAGTTCAGACCTCTGGTTTTTCGGAAAATGGCGCATACCTTACGAGAAGCCTCGGGTTTGAACATTTGAGCTTCGGCTTTCTTTTGGCCTTTGGCCTTCGCACCTCGTCATTTTTCTGGCCCTCGGGAATTCGGCTTTCGTCATTCCACTTCGCCGTTAGCTTGCGGTTCCTGATGCCGCTCCGTCCCCGCCAAATCGCCTTTGCCCTGGCCGTCGTCACACTGGCGGCGTGTTCCAACGGCATGCTGCCGAACCCCGTGAAACCCACTTCCAGCCCGACCACGCACCGTCACACCAATCGCCTCGCGCAGCAGAAGTCTCCGTATCTTTTGCAGCACGCGCACAACCCTGTTGACTGGTTCCCGTGGGGCGACGAGGCCTTCGCCAAGGCGCGCGCCGAAGGCAAGCCCATCTTCCTCAGCATCGGCTATTCGACCTGCCACTGGTGCCATGTCATGGAGCGGGAATCGTTCGAGAGCGAGGAAGTCGCGGCCTTCCTCCGGGAACACTTCGTCAGCATCAAGCTCGACCGCGAGGAGCGTCCCGACGTGGATAAGATCTACATGACGGCCGTGCAGGCCATGGGCCAAGGCGGTGGTTGGCCGTTGAACGTATTTCTGACTTCGGACCTGAAGCCCTTCTACGGCGGAACCTACTTTCCGCCCGAACCGAAATACGGGCGCCCCAGCTTTCTCCAGATCCTCGGCAAGGTCGCCGGCGTCTGGAAGAACCGCCGCGGCGAAGTCTCCGACCAGGCGGACGTGCTCCACGCCAAGCTGGAGATGTTCACGAACACGCGTCCGACCAATTCCGTCGAGCTGTCCCCCGCCCTGATGAAGGCCGCGTTGGCCGCGATGAAAGAGCAGTTCGAGCCGCGCTACGGCGGCTTCGGCGACGCGCCCAAGTTTCCCCGGCCGACGCAACCGCTCTTCGTCCTGCGCCAGGGCATCCGGCAGAAGGACGACGAGGCGACCAAGGCGGTCCTCTTCACCTGCGAACGCATGGCGGCCGGCGGCATGAACGACCAGCTCGGCGGCGGCTTCGCCCGCTATTCCACCGACGCCAAGTGGCTCGTGCCGCACTTCGAGAAGATGCTCTACGACAATGCCCAACTCGTGCAGCTCTACCTTGATGCCTCTCTCGTGAGCGGCCGGGCGGAGTTCGCCGAGGTGGCCCGCGACATCCTGCGCTACGTCCAGCGCGACATGACGCATCCGCAAGGCGGCTTCTACTCGGCCGAAGACGCCGACAGCGAAGGCAAGGAAGGCAAGTTCTACTGCTGGACCGAAGTCGAGCTGAAGGCGCTGCTGACGCCGGAGGAATTTGCCGTGACCAAACGCGTCTTCGGCATCACGGCCAAGGGAAACTTCCTCGACCACAGCGATCCGAATCCCCTGCCGGACCAGAATGTCCTCAGCCTTGTCGACCCCAAGCTCAGCCTGACGGACAAGCCTCTGTTGGATTCGGCCAAGGCGAAAATGTTCGCCGAACGAGCAAAACGCTTCCGGCCGCATCTCGACGACAAGGTGCTCACGTCCTGGAACGGCATGATGCTCGGCGCCTTTGCCCGCGCCGGGGCGGTGCTGAGCGATCCCGCCTACATCGCGGTGGCCGAGAAGAATCTGAAGTTCATCCGCGGCACGATGTGGGACGCGAAGACCAAGACGCTCTACAGCCGTTGGCGCGACGGCGAACGCGACCATGTCCAGTTGCTCGACGCCTACGCCAACCTCTTGGCGGGCACGCTGGAACTCTATTCGGCCACGCTGGAGGCGGAGCATCTGGCCTTCGCCGTTGATCTCGCCGAGGCCATGCTGAAACGTTTCCACGACGCGGAGCACGGCGGTTTCTGGCAGAGTGCCGATGGCTCCAAGGATCTCATCCTGCGGGTGAAGGAGGACTACGACGGTGCGGAGCCGTCGGGGAATTCCACGGCTACGCTGGCCCTGCTCAAGCTGGCCGCAATCACCGAGAGGAAAGAGTTCCGCGCTGCGGCTGACGGAACACTGCTGCTTTTCTCCTCCCATATGAAGGACCGGCCACTCGGCGTCCCACAGCTGTTGACGGCCCTGGACTTCGCCATGGAAGAACCAAAACGTGTCGTCCTGGTGGGTGATCCGAAATCGCCGGAGTTCCGCAAACTGATCGCGGCGGCCCACGCCACCTACCAGCCAAACAAAGTGATCCTCGGACAAGACGGCCCGGTGGAGGCCTTCGCCAAGACGCTGCCGAAACATGGTCCCGTCACGGCCTACGTCTGCACGGGCACCGCCTGCCAACCACCGACGGACAAGGCGGAGCAGTTGGTGAAGCTGCTGAGGTAGGACGGGCATCCTGCCTGTCCCAAAGTCTTGAAATCCTGGGGGAGAATCATCGTCGGATCAGGCCGGTTGGTTTCAGCAAAGCGCTCGTCAGGGCGGGGCAGGCAGGATGCCCGCCCTACTCTTTGGAAATCCACCACGTCACCGTAGCGGCTCCGGGCTAGTCGTCCCGCCCGACACGTCGGTTGGATTTCTTGGTCGAGCGACGGGCCTTGTCGGCGAGGTTGCGAAGTTTGGCTCCCTTGCTGCGGCCGCGCTTTTGACGGCGAAGCTTTTCCACCCGGGAGCGTTCGGCGTCGTGGCGTTCGCGGCGGGCGGCTTCGATCTTGTCGAGAAGCATGGTCCGGGCGAGGACACGGTTCTGGCCTTGATGCCGCGTGGTCTGGCATTTCACCTGAATGCCGCTGGGCTTGTGGGTGAGCTGGACGCAGGTGGCAACCTTGTTGACGTTTTGCCCTCCGTTGCCGCCGGAGCGGATGAAGGATTCCTCCAAGTCGGCATCGGCAATGCCCAAGGCCGCCATCCGTCGCCGGATGGAATCCTGTTCGTCGTTGTTGCCGTCGGTTGACGTCTCCATGGGTTGAGCCTAGGCGGAAACCAAGCGACGCTTCCAGCATGGAGCTAGGGCCGCTCTTGATCTCAGCTCGTTCTCGCCCTCGTTCTCGTTCTCGCACCTCCATTTCGAGAGCGAGAACGAGAACGAGGAGGAGAGGGACGAGTTACTGAGCGGCACTTGCCAATCCGGCGGCATATCGTCCAGATTGCGCCCGTGAAAAGCGTGTTTACCGGTCCCGTGTTCGTCGTCCGTGACAATATCGACACCGACCAGATCATCTCCGCCCAATACCTGAACCTCGTGCCCACCATCGCCGAGGAATATGAGAAGCTGGGCGCCTACGCGATGGACGGCCTGCCCAAGTCGCTCTACCCGACGCGCTACGTCGAGGAAGGCCAGCTCGACTCGAAGTATCCCATCGTGATCGCCGGCCGGAACTTCGGCTGCGGCAGCTCCCGGGAGCACGCCCCCATCGCCATGGGTTCGGCCGACTGTGAACTCGTCCTGGCCGAAAGCTTTGCGCGCATCTTTTTCCGCAACTGCGTGGCCACCGGGGAACTCTACCCCTGCGAATGCGCCGACCGGCTTTGCGAAATCTTCAAGACCGGCGACGTCGCCACCGTCGATCTCGACGCCGCGACCGTGAAGCACGTGGGCACCGGGGCGGTCTACATGTTCAAGGACCTTGGGGACGTCCGTCCCGTGGTCGACGCCGGCGGTATCTTCAACTACGCCCGCCAGAGCGGGATGATCGCGGCCAAGGCCTGATCTTCCCAAAATCAATTTCGCTACGGCGCGTCTTCGGGCGCGCCGTTTTTGTTTCCGGTAGAAGGCTTCGGGCTTGGTTGAATACCCCGGCGGGGTCTAGGGTCGAAGCCGCATGATTCGCTGTCAGCTATGGGTGGAGCACGCAAAGCAGCTCCGGGGGTTGATCGCCATGATGGTTCTCACGCTCGCGTTGGGAACCGGCTGCGGCGCGGCCACGAGTCCCGAAACTAAGGAACAGGCCAAGAAGAAGACCGAGCCACCCAAGGTTTCGGCGGCTGACCAAGCGGCCAACGAACTCTTCGCGGGGCAGATCCCGAAGAT
>Ga0163144_10022369_pt1 | contig 12528 bp, 12 predicted proteins | sample OliLak19BULKMAT1_FD_123175 | JGI IMG/M metagenome (GOLD analysis project Ga0163144, IMG submission 123175) | Freshwater microbial mat bacterial communities from Lake Vanda, McMurdo Dry Valleys, Antarctica - Oligotrophic Lake LV.19.BULKMAT1 | ecosystem: Environmental > Aquatic > Freshwater >... | reverse complement strand
GATCGCGCGGCACAGCGCGCGCGCGTCGTCGAGCGTCTTCATGAACGCGCCGTTGCCGACCTTGCAGTCGAGGACGAGGCCGTCGATCCCCTCCGCGAGCTTCTTCGACATGATCGAGCTGGCGATCAGCGGGATCGACTCGACCGTCGCGGTGACGTCGCGCAGCGCGTACAGCCGCTTGTCGGCGGGCGCGATCCGCGCGGTCTGGCCGATCAGGCAGACGCCGAGCTCGTCGACCAGCGCGGTGAACCGCTCGACCGACAGGTCGACGCGGAACCCGGGGATCGCCTCGAGCTTGTCGAGGGTGCCGCCGGTGTGGCCGAGCCCGCGGCCCGACACCATCGGCACCGCGACGCCGCACGCGGCGACCGCGGGCGCGAGCGGCAGCGAGATCTTGTCGCCGACGCCGCCGGTCGAGTGCTTGTCGATCTTCGCGCGCGCGATCTTCGACAGATCCAGGACGTCGCCGGACCGGACCATCGCGTCGGCCCACGCGGCGAGCTCGCGGTCGGTCATGCCGCGGAAGAACACCGCCATCAGGAACGCCGAGACCTGGTAGTCGGGGATCGATCCATCGGTGATCGCCGCCATCAGCTCGCGGATCTCGACCTCGCCGAGCTCCTCGCCGTCACGCTTGGCGCGGATCAGCTGGGCGGGCAACCGCACTAGTAGCCTTTCGACTTGCCGTCCGCGGTGCCGGTCACGATCGCCACGCTCGCCGACGCGCCGAGGCGGTTCGCGCCCGCCTGCGCCATCTTCAGCGCGTCCTCGGCGGTGCGGACGCCGCCGCTGGCCTTGACGCCGACGTCGTTGCCGACGAGCAGGCGCATCAGCGCGACGTCCTCGACGGTCGCGCCGCCCTTGGCGAACCCCGTCGAGGTCTTCACGAACGCCGCGCCCGCGAGCTTCGACAGCGTGCAGCCGATGACCTTCTCGTCGTGGGTCAACGTCGAGGTCTCGAGGATCACCTTCACGCCCGCCGGCGCGGACATCTTGACGACCCGGCAGATGTCCTCGAACACGGTCTCGTAGTCGCGCGACTTGAGCGCGCCGAGGTTGATGACCATGTCGATCTCTCGCGCCCCCTGGCGCACGGCCTCGCGGGCCTCGTAGGCCTTGGCGGTCGGCGACATCGCGCCGAGCGGGAACCCGACGACGGCGCAGACCATCACGTCGGTGCCCGCGAGCATCGCCTTGGCGACCGGGACCCAGGTGGTGTTCACGCACACCGACGCGAACCGGTGCTTGCGCGCCTCCTCACACAGCGTCACGACCTCGGCGCGCGTGGCGTCGGGCTTGAGCAGCGTGTGATCGATCAGCTTGGCGAGATCCGCGGGGACCGCGCCCACGCCAGGCGGCGCGCCGATCCGCGTCGCGCCCGCGCCCTCGGTGGCCCGCACCGACCACGGCCGGCGCACGACGCACACGCCGCACTCGGCGCAGTCCTCACCGGGGGCGGCGTCGTCGTTGCAGTCGCCGCGATCCTTGGGCGCCAGGACCTTCAGGGATCCGCGCGAGGTCCCCGTCAGCGACGCGCGGACGCGTGCGGTGATGACCTCGACCAGCTCGTCGACCTCGTTCGAGATCGTTGGCGACATGGTTGGCGACTATACCCTCACAAGTCCCTGGCCAGCCGGAACGTGACGTCCTTCTGGCCGGTCTGCGCGCGGGTGGCCTTGCGGCCGGGACCGCGCACCGTCTTCTTCTCGGCGTCGCCGCTGTCGACCCACTCCCAGGCCGCGGCGGCCAGCGGCTCCACGCCCGCGGCGGTGATCGCGGCGTCGTACTCGCCGGCGGTGAGCAGGCGCTTGTCGGTCATCTGGGCGTACGCGCGCGCGAAGTTGTACGCGACGCCGGTGACGGCCTGCGGATCGAGCGCGGGCGACGGCTTCTTCTGCTTGGGGAACGCCCTGGCGTAGGCCCCGTGCGTCACCGGCGCGACGTCGACGAAGAACCACGGCGTGCCGTCGGGCTTCTCGACGAGCGCCATCCCCGCGGGCGGCGTCGGCTTCGCCGGCCTGGCGGGCGCCGCGTCGGGCGGCTTGGACGCCGGCGCCGCATCGAGCGTCACCACGGGCGCCATGCCGCCGTCCGCCTTGCCGCTGCCGCCGCCCAGGAAGTACACGCCCGCGCCGGCCGCGAGCACGAGGAACGCGAGCACCGACACGACGATCAGCCAGCGCGGCAGCCCGGGCCGGGTGACGCCGAGGCTGGAGCCGTCGAGGGACGCGTCCGGCGACGGCCCGCCCTTGCGCACCAGGTCGGTGGCGTCGTCGCGGAACCCGTGCGGCACGCCGCCGCCGACGAACGGCGTCTTCGAGGTCATCCCGCCCGAGCCGTCGGTGCTGCGCGGGTAGCTCACCGACGGGTCGCCCTTGGCGGAGAGTCGCTTGATGACCGCCTCGAACTTCGCGATCAGCGCCGTGTAGTCTGGCCGCTCGGTCGGCTTCTTCGCCATCATCGCGCGCACGATCTCCGAGAGATCCTCGTCGACCTCGGGGCGCGCCACGCGCGCGTCGGGCGGCGGCTGGCGCAGGTGCCGCGCGACGACCTTGAGGTACTTGTCCTCGGCCGGCTTGCCGGTGCGGAACGGCGGCGTGCCGATCAGCAAGTAGTACAGCGTGCCGCCGAGCGCGTAGATGTCGACGCGCTCGTCGATCGCGTCGCCGCGCGCCTGCTCGGGCGCGATGTAGTCGGGCGTCCCGACGACGACGCCGAGCGCGGTCAGCGCCGGCTCGGTCCCGGGATCGACCGGCTTGGCCAGGCCGAAGTCGGTGACCTTGACCCGCCCGTCGGTGAGCTGCACCAGGTTCGACGGCTTGACGTCGCGGTGGATCAGCCCGGCCTTCGCCGCGGCCTGGAGGCCGCGCGCCGCGTCGAGCATCATCCGCGCGGCGACCAGCGACGGCAGCGGCCCGTTGTCCTCGACCAGCGTACCGAGGTCCGTCCCGTCGAGCAGCTCCATCGCGATGAACGGCCGCTCGTCGTAGACGCCGGTGGTGAACACCTGCACCACGTTCGGGTGCTGGATCGCGGCGACCGCGCGGCCCTCGCGGATGAACCGCGCGCGCAGCTCCGGGCTCTCCCGGTGCTTCTCGCTCAGGATCTTGATCGCGACCTTGCGCTTGAGGCTGACGTCGATGCCGCGGAACACGTCGCCCATCGAGCCGGCGCCGATCGTCGCCTCGATCTCGTACTGACCGATCGCGGTCCCTTGCGTCGGGTTGGGCATGCGAACGCGCCGATTCTACAGGGACATCGAGCAGATCGCGCGCCCGGGCGCCGCGATCACGCCCGGCGACGGAGGCCGAGCACGGCCAGGACCAGGAGGCCGAGCCCGGGGGCTCCGGATCCACCGTCGGTCCCCGTCGAGCAGCAGCCCACGTCCTGCTCGGGCACCTCGCCCGGGCCGGCGTCGGGCCCCGCGGCCGTGGGCTCCGGGCTCACCGACAGCGTGTAGTCGAACGTGGCGTCCATGTCGCGGCCGTCACCGTGGACGCCGATCACCAGCCGCGCGGAGTTCTCGCCGTCGGGGAGCGTCACCACCAGCAGGCCTTCGGGGCCGTCGAACGGGATCGGCGTGTAGATGATCCCCTCGGTCGGCGAGGTGCGGACCAGCGTCGCCCACCAGGTCGCGGGCGCGCCCGTCGAGCTCGTGGCGGCGCCGTCGATCGCGATCTCCATCATCTTGTCCGGGCCGGCGGACACCACGAGGTGGTGCGCGCCGTGCTCGTGGAGCGGGCGAGCCGGGGCGACCTCGATGAACCCACCGGTGCCGGCGGACAGGATCAGCGGCCGGGCCTGCTGCTCGTACGCCGGGTAGGTCGCCTCGTAGGAGCCGATCGACCAGTCGAACAGATCGTGCTGGGGGTAGTCCCACAGCGCGTTGTGCGCATAGAACTCGGCGATCGCGGCGTCGACGCCGCCCTCGATCGCGCTGTCCGGCAACAGCTCGTCGATCACGTCGAGCGGGTCGTCGCCGCCCTGCGCGGTCAGCCACGATCGCGGGATCAGCGTCGGGTCGTCGACGCGCTCGCTGAGGTAGCGCGGGAACAGGCCGGCGCCGTACTGGTGCTGCCCGGTCGGATCCATCGCGAACGGATCGCCCATGAAGTACAGCGACAGCTCCTGCGTGAGCGCCATCGCGCCGACGAAGCCGTAGGCGTTCCGCGAGGTCGGGTAGACCTGCTGCGCGCCCCACTCGGCGGTCGCCTCCCACCACCACTGGCCCTCGGCGCTCCAGTAGGCGTCGGTGCTGAACTGGAAGTCGTGATAGATCTCGTGCGAGACGACGCCCTGGATCGAGTCGAGGCTGTCGACGAGGTTCTTGCTGATCACCAGGTACGGGTACCCCTGGTTATCGAGCGTGGCGTAGCCGCCGTCGTAGTCGATCGACGGGTTGTCCGTGTCCCAGACGACGTAGATGTTGAGCCGGTAGGTGTCGCAGCCGGTCGGCGGCGGGTGGCCGAGCGCGGTCACGAACGTGTCCCACGAGTCCTCGGCCGCGTCGGCGACGCGCTGCGCCTCCTCGTTGGTGAGGACGGTGGCGCCCCAGTTGATCGCGAAGTTGGGCGACAGCAGCTTCTGGTGCGTGCCGAACGGATCCCGGACCAGCTTGTCGGCCCCGCCGCGGAGCACCAGCGGCGGCTTCGGGATCGCCTTGAGCGCCTCGATGTTCGCGACGTGCGCTGGGGTGCCGCAGCGGAACCCGTGCGGGTCCTCGGCGGCCGCCGGGCGCGGGGCGATCAGCAGGGCGACGGGCAGGGTCAGGGCCAGGAATCGGAGCGTCACGCCACCAGCGTCGCCGGGGGGGCCCCGCCGGGCAACGGCAATCCGCTCACAACCCCGCGACCGGGCGCCTCAGCACGTGATCTCGGAGACCAGCGGTCAACGCCAAGGACGCCAAGGACGCCAAGGACGCCAAGCTGAGATCCAGATGGTTTTCGGCGACTGCTCCGGGGAGAGGGAGCGGATCAACTCCCTCCCGCTCGACCAGCGGCCGAAAACCCATCTGGTTCTCCGCTTGGCGTCCTTGGCGTCCTTGGCGTTAGTCGATCTGGGGCTAGTGCTCGTCGCGCTTGGACAGGTTCTCGAACCGCGTGAACCGGCCCTCGAACCGGGTCTCGACCGTCCCGGTCGCGCCGTGCCGGTTCTTGCCAAGGATGATCTCGGCGATCCCCGGCGCCTCGGAGTCCTTGTTGTAGACCTCGTCACGGTAGATGAACACGATCAGGTCGGCGTCCTGCTCGATCGCTCCACTTTCACGAAGGTCCGAGAGCTGCGGGCGCTTGTCGGTGCGGCTCTCGAGGGAGCGGTTGAGCTGCGACAGCGCCAGGACGGGGCAGTTGAGCTCCTTGGCCAGCGACTTGAGGCCACGCGAGATCTCGGAGATCTCCTGCTCGCGGCTGGTCTGCTTGCTCGTCGAGTTGCCGCGCATGAGCTGCAGGTAGTCGATGACGATCAGGCCCATCTTCTTGCCGGCGAACAGCTCCTTGTTGGACCGGAACCGGCGCGCGCGCGCGCGCAGCTCGCGCAGCGACAGCGCGGGCGTGTCGTCGATCAGGATCGGCGCCTTCGACAGCGTGCCTGCCGCGTAGGTCAGGTTGGTCATGTCCTGGCGCTGGAGCTGGCCCCGGCGCAGCGCGCTCGAGTCGACGCGCGCCTCGGAGCACAACATGCGCTCGGCGAGCTGCGTCGACGACATCTCGAGCGAGAACACCAGGCACGGCCACTGGCCGGCGACCGCCGCGTTCTGCACGATCGACAGCGCGAAGCTGGTCTTGCCCATCGCGGGGCGGGCCGCGAGGATGATCAGCTCGGTGGGCTGGAGGCCGGCGGTCTTGCCGTCCAGGTCGGCGAACCCGCTGGGCACGCCGGTGATGCCGTCGGGCGAGTTGAACCGCTCGTCGAGCGAGCTGAACACGCGCTTGACCAGCTCCTTCATCCGCTCGGGGCCGGCCTTGTCCTGCCGCTGCGTGACCTCGAAGATCGCGGCCTCGGCCTGGTCGAGGTAATCGCGGACGTCCCCGTAGTCCTCGTAGCCGCGCGCGGCGATCTCGGCCGACGCCAGCATCAGCTTCCGCGCGGCGTGCTTGTCCGAGACGATCTCGGCGTAGTGCGGCACGTTCTCGGGCGCGGGCACGCGCAGCAGCAGCTCGCCGAGGAACGCGACGCCGCCGATCGCGTCGAGCTTGCCCATCTTGTCCAGCTCGGCCTCGAGCGTGACGAGATCGATCGGCTTGGCGGTCGCCTCGAGGTTGCGCATCGCCGCGAACACGGCCTTGTGGCGCGGGTCGTAGAAGTCGTCGACCTCGAGCGTGTCGAGGTTGGTCAGGACCTCGTTGCGCAGCAGGACGCCACCCAGCACGGACCCCTCGGCGTCGAGGTTGTGCGGCAAGACCCGGCGCGTCTGGGGCGGCTGCATCGGAGCAGGGTTATCGCACGTCCGAAAACGAAAACGGCGCGTCGATCTCTCGACGCGCCGCGCTCGATCGGAAAACTCGCTACTTGTCCTTCGCGACGACCCAGAACTTGAGGTTCGCGCTGACGCCGGCGCCGAGGCGAACGATCACCTCGTACTTGCCGAGCGCCTTGACCGGGTGCTCGAGCTCGATCTTGCGGTGATCGAGGTCCATCCCGGCCTTCTTGAGCTGGTCGGCGATGTCGCGGTTCGACACCGACCCGAACAGCTTGTCGTCCTCGCCGACCTTGCGCTCGAACTGGAGCGTCATGCCGTTGAGGCGGTCCGCGATCGACTGGGCGTTGGCGCGCTCCTTGGCGACGCGCTTCTCGATCACCTTGCGCTCGTGCTCGAGGCGCGTGACGTTGCGCGCCGAGGCGGACACCGCCATGCCCTCGGGCAAGAGGTAGTTGCGGCCGAAGCCGGGCTTGACGGTGACGAGCTCCCCGGCCTTGCCGAGGTTCGCGACGTCCTGGAGGAGGATGAGTTGCATGGTCATGGCTGGCTCCTACTCTCCCGTGACCGTGAACGGCATCAGGGCGAGCATGCGCGACCGTCGGATCGCCAGCGACAGCGAGCGCTGGTGGAGCGCGCACGTGCCGGAGATGCGCCGGGGCACCATCTTGCCGCGGTCGGTGATGAACACCTTGAGCAGCTGGGGGTTCTTGTAGTCGATCAGCACGGTGGTCTCGGCGCAGAACCGGCACACCTTGCGGCGGGGCGCGGCGCCCCGACCACCGCCCTTGCGGCGGTCGTCACCGACATCATCATCGCCGAGCGCGTCCGTCTTGGACTCGATGCGGGCCATGGCTTACTCCTTCTCCTCGGTGGACGCGGCCGGCTCGGCCGGCTCGGCGGGCGCTGCGGGCGCGGCGGCCTTGGGGGCCTTCGGCGCGTCCGCGTCGTACACGTAGTCGTCCTCGTCATCGTCATCGCCGCCGGGCGTCGAGGGCTCTGCGCGGTTGAGGAACATGTCCTCCTCGTCCGCGGCCGTGGTCGCGGCCTTCTCGTACGCGGCGTCGTCGATCTCGCTCGGGCGCGCGCCCAGGTCGACGTTCTCGTCGACGCGGACCGTGATGTAGCGGATCACGCTGTCGAGCATGCGCAGGTTGCGCTCGATCTCCTCGACCACGCCCGGCGACGCCAGGTACAGCCAGTAGAGATAGATGCCCTTGCGCTCCTTCGAGACCTCGTAGGCGAGGCGGCGCTTGCCCCAGTTGTCGACCTTCATGATGCGACCACCGAGGCCCTCGATGATCCCCTTGATGCGGGTGTTCACCTCGGCCACGCCGTCGTTCGCGATCGTGGGACGCAGGACGTAGGTCGTCTCGTACTCGCGCGCCGTCCCGGGCGCGTCTCGCAGGCTTTGCAGTCTTTGCATGTCGCTCTTCCTCTTGGGTTGATAGCCCGCGGTCTCGGCCGCGAGCGAGGTGCCGCCTTCAGGACGAAGGAGGCTTCTTGGGCTCGCCTTTGTCGGGCTTGCCGTTGAACTGGTTCATCGCCGCGGTCACGCCCAGGCCGAGGAGCACCTCGACCGCGTCCGCGGCCTTGCCGCACAGCTCGTTCGCCGCGGCGTCGTCGGAGAAGTCCGCGAGCACCCAGCTGGCTGCGTCACCTTTTTGGGACGGGCCCTTGCCGACGCCGATGCGGATCCGCAAGAAGTCCGGGCTCGCGAGCTGCTCGATGATCGAGCGCAGGCCGTTGTGCCCGCCGTGGCCACCGCCGCGCTTGACGCGCAGCACGCCGGGATCGAGATCGATCTCGTCGTGCGCGACCACGATCTGGTCCACGGCCACGTCGTGGAACTTCGCCGCGCGCTGCACGGCGAAGCCCGACAGGTTCATGAACTCCATCGGCTTGAGCAGGACGGCTCGCTCGCGGCCACGCGGCGTGGTGATCACGCCGGCCGCCAGATCGCCGCCGAGCTTGCTGCCTTTGAGGGACAACGCGTGACGGCGCGCGAGGTCGTCCACGACGCGGAAGCCGGCGTTGTGCCGGTTCCGCTCGTACTTGGACCCCGGGTTCCCGAGGCCGACGACCATCCACATGACGCGCGCACTCCGCGGTTACTTCTTGCCGGCGGGCTTCGCGGCCGGAGCCGCCTTGCCGGCTGCCGCCGGAGCGGCCTTGCCAGCCGCGGCCTTGCCGCCTGCCGCCGGAGCCGCCTTGCCACCGGCCGCAGGCGCCGCCGCACCAGCCGCGGGCGCCGCCGCCGCAGCCGCCGCGTCCGGAGTCGCCTCGACCACCTTGTCGACCTCGGGCGGGGTGCACGTGATGACCGCCTGGCTCAGGCCGGTCACCGGCACGACGCCGTCGGGCAGCTTGATGTCCGAGACGTGGAGCACGTCGCCGATCGTGAGCGGCGAGATGTCGACCTCGAGCTTGAGCGGGATCGCGGCCGGCTTGCAGCGGACCTGCAGCTCGCGAAGGACGGTGTGGAGCTGACCGCCGTCGATGATGCCGGCGTGCTTGCCGATGAACACCAGCGGCACCTCCGCGACGATCTCCTTGTCGGGATCGATCGCGAGCAGGTCGACGTGGGTGACCTCGCGGCGGATCTGGTCGAGCTGGTACTCGCGCAGCAGGGCGGCGAGCGTGCGGGACTTGCCGCCAGCGCTGTCCGCGCCGGGCTCGATCGTCAGCTCGATCACGGTGTTCTGCTTGCGGACGGGGTCGAGGGCCGCCTTGAGCGCCTTGACGTTCACCACGATCGAGATCGGGTCGACGCGGCCGTCCTTCGACGCGCCGTAGAGGACGCCGGGGACCAGGCCCGCGGAGCGGAGCTGGCGGGCGGCACCCTTGCCGGTGCGGGTGCGGGTGGTGACGGTGAGCTTTCCGATTTCGGCTTCAGTAGACATTGGCGTCCTCGAGAGATGAGATCTACACGAACAGCGAGCTGATGGAGTCCCCGTGATGGATGCGCTTGATCGCCTCGCCCAGGAGGCGGCCGACCGTGCGGACCCGGATCTTGGGGCACTGCTGTCCGGCCTCGGACAGCGGGATCGTGTTGGTCACGACGACGTGGGACAGCGGCGACTCGGTGATCCGGCTGATCGCCTTGCCCGAGAACACCGCGTGCGACGCGCACGCGGACACCGACTGCGCGCCGGCGTCCATGATCGCGCGCGCGGCGTTGGTCAGCGTGCCCGCGGTGTCGATGATGTCGTCGACGATGACGGTGCGCTTGCCCTTCACGTCGCCGACGATGTTCATCACCTCGGTGACGTTGGGCGAGGGGCGCCGCTTGTCGATGATCGCGAGGCCCGCGCCCAGCCGCTTCGAGAACGCGCGCGCGCGCTCGACGCCACCCGCGTCCGGCGACACGACCACGCACTGCTCGCCCTGGAGGTTGAGCACGCGCAGCTCCTCGATCAGCACCGGCATCGAGAACAGGTGGTCGAACGGGATGTCGAAGAAGCCCTGGATCTGCCCGGCGTGGAGATCCATCGCGAGCGCGCGATCGGCGCCCGCGGCGGTGATCAGGTTGGCGACCAGCTTCGCGGTGATCGGCGTGCGCGGCTTCGCCTTGCGGTCCTGCCGCGCGTAGCCGAAGTACGGGATGATCGCGACGATCGCGCCGGCGGACGCGCGCTTGAGCGCGTCGATCATGATCAGCAGCTCCATCAGCGACTGATTGACCGGCGTGCAGGTGGACTGCATGACGAAGCAGTTCACGCCGCGGACGTTCTCGCCGATCTCCACGTAGATCTCGCCGTCCGAGAAGTGCGTGACGTCGGCGCGACCCAACGGGATCTCGACGAACTTGCAGATCTCTTCCGCGAGCGCGCGGTTGGCGTTGCCCGTGAAAATGGACAGTGACTTCAGCACGACGGAGCCGGCGATCTACCGGTTTTCGCGGCTTACGTCAACAGGTTAGGTACCGCGAGCCCGAGCTCGCGAGCCCTGCCAACCAGGCGCTCCACGTCGCGTCCGTCCAGCTCCTGCGCCTCGTCGACCAGCAGCACCGGCACGCCACCGTCGATGCGGTAGCGCAGCCGGGACGCCGGGCACAGCAGGAACCCTGCCGCCTCGTCGGCCCCGTCCTCGCCCCGCGGGAAGTACACCAGCGGTTGCTTGGACTTGGGGCAGGCGAGGACGGTCAGGAGCGCCTCAGCCAGAGGCGCCCAGCCGGACATCAGGGCGTGCCCCCCATGCCCGTGATGAGCTTGAACTCGACGCGGCGGTTCTTGGCGCGGGCGGCCTTCGTGGTCTTGTCGGTCAGCGGCACGGACTTGCCGTAGCCCTTGGCGACGACGCGATCCTCGGGGACGCCGCTCTTGACGAAGTACTGGCGGACCGACTCGGCGCGGCGCTGCGACAGGTCCAGGTTGTACTCCTCGGTGCCCGTGTCGTCCGTGTGGCCCTGGATCTCGAGGTGCGTGTCCGGGTACTCGAGGAGGATCTTCACGGCCGCGTCGAGGACCTTGTTGCTCGACTTCTTGATCTTGTCCGAGTCGTTCTCGAAGGTGATGCCCGCGATCACGCCGGTGAACTCCTTGAGCGCCTTGGGCAGGTCGTCCGGGCAGCCGTCGGCATCCTCGAAGCCGTTGATCGTCTCGGGCTCGATCGGGCAACCGTCCTGCGGGTCGAGGAAGCCGTCGTTGTCGTTGTCGGCCTCGGGGCAGCCGTCCTCGTCCTGGAACTGGTCGACGTCCTCGGCCTCGTTGGGGCAGCCGTCCTGCGGATCGAGGAACGTGTCCTTGTCGTTGTCGGTGTCGGGGCAGCCGTCCTCGTCCTCCCACATGTCCGGGTCCTCGGGGTCCATCGGGCAGGTGTCGTCGACGTCGAAGATGCCGTCCTTGTCGTTGTCGACCTCGGGGCAGCCCTCCTCGTCCTCGAACTTGTCGAAGTCTTCGGCGTGATCGACGCACTCGTCGACGTCGTCCTTGTAACCGTCACCGTCGGTGTCGCCGATCTGCTTGGGCGGCGGGCCGCTCGGGCGGCCCCACTCGCGGTAGACGCTGACCAGCGCCTCGTAGTCGACGGCCGCGAACTCGGTCGACGAGGACGGCGGGAACAGCGCGCGGACATCGCCGCGGGCGCCCCACGCCTTGCCGATGCGGTACTTCACGCCGACGCCGCCGTAGAACATCTCGTCACCGTCCATGGTGATGACGTTCTCGTCCTCGGTGCCGATGATGTTCGTGTTGCCGACACCGCCGAGCACGAACGGGATCCACTTGTTGTCGGGATCCGCCGCGCCGAACTGCGCGACCAGCTGGAGCCGGTAGGTCAGCGCCGCCACGTCGACGGTGCCCCTGCGGGCCTCGGTGGGCAGGAAGCCGAGCTCACCCTCGACGCCGAGCACGCGCGAAAAGTAGTAGCCGAGCCGCACGCCGAACAGCACGGTGTTGCGCAGCGAGTCCGCGCTCTCGATGTCGGGGACACCGAGCTCGTTGTTGACGCTGAACACGTGCGGGCCGAGCGTGATGCCGGCCTCCAGGTTCACGTCGGCGGACGTGGGGGCGGGCGACAACCCGAGGGCGATCGCGCCGACCAGCGCGGTGACGGTTAGGCGAGAGCTCATTGTGGCGCTTATAACCCAGCCCCACGACGCGCCACGATGTCACGACCCTGAAAAAAACGAGGCCCGGTTGCCCGGGCCTCGTTCTGAGCTTGTGCGCTGAGCTCAGCGTCTCTCGGAGCGTGGGTTACATGCCGTCGCCGGTGCCCGCGGGGGCCTCGTCGAGCGTGGAGATCAGCTTGAACTCCACGCGGCGGTTCTTCGCGCGCGCCGCCTTGGTCTTCTTGTTGATCATCGGCGCGTCCGGGCCGTAGCCCTTGGCGACGAGGCGGCCTTCTTCGATGTTGGCCTTCACGAAGTAGTCCTTCACCGACTGGGCGCGGCTCTGCGACAGCTCCATGTTGTGGTCGCGGTTGCCGGTGTCGTCGGTGTGGCCCTGGATCTCGAGGCGGAGGTCCTTGTACTCGAGGAGCAGCTTGACCGCGGCGTCGAGCACCTTGTTCGACGACTTGAGGATCTCGGACGAGTCGTTCTTGAAGTTGATGCCCTTGATCACGCCCGTGAACTTGGCGATCGCCTTCGGCAGCTGGTCGGCGCAGCCGTC
>Ga0163144_10022368_pt1 | contig 12529 bp, 14 predicted proteins | sample OliLak19BULKMAT1_FD_123175 | JGI IMG/M metagenome (GOLD analysis project Ga0163144, IMG submission 123175) | Freshwater microbial mat bacterial communities from Lake Vanda, McMurdo Dry Valleys, Antarctica - Oligotrophic Lake LV.19.BULKMAT1 | ecosystem: Environmental > Aquatic > Freshwater >... | reverse complement strand
CGCGCGGCTTGTTTCCTTTCCATGAAAGTCATCAGCCAAATCGGCGCTCGCTTGCACCACGGCACAAAGCAGTTTTGGGACGAAGCCATCGAACAGCATTTGCACATCGTTTGATGTGGTGCCGGTATTCTACCGGCACGAAACGTTCAATGGCTCGCGACCTTTGGATCCTCAAACGTGCTGAATTCGTGCCGGTAGAATACCGGCACCACAAACGCTGCCCCGTCAGCCATGGAAGCGAGTTTCTCGCCCACTATAATGAGCGTTCAGCGGGCATATCCGCCGTCGCGCCGCCTTGAATCGCGCCGGCGATCCCGCTCAACCTAGGATCAATCATGAGCGTGAACGACGCCCCCGCACCTCCTCTCCACTTCATTCATCAGATCATCGAGGAAGACAACCGCACCGGCAAATTCCAGGGCCGCGTCGCCACGCGCTTCCCGCCGGAACCCAACGGCTACCTGCACATCGGCCACGCCAAGGCGATCTGCCTCAACTTCGGCACCGCGCTCAAGTACGGCGGCACTTGCAATCTCCGCTTCGACGACACCAACCCCGCCAAGGAAGAACAGGAATACGTCGACTCCATCATGGAGGACGTGCGCTGGCTGGGCTTCCAATGGTCGAACCTTCACTATGCCTCCGACTATTTTCAACAACTCTACGACTGGGCCGAGCAACTGATCCAGAACGGCAAGGCCTACGTCTGCGATCTCACCGGCGACGATGTCGCTAAGTTTCGCGGCGACCTCAAGGGCGGCAAGGAGAGTCCCTACCGCAATCGTTCGATAGAAGAGAATCTCGATATCTTTCGCCGTATGCGGTCCGGCGAATTCCCCGACGGCTCGCGCACCCTGCGGGCCAAGATCGACATGGCCTCGCCCAATTTCAACATGCGCGATCCCGTCATGTACCGCATCCTGCGCTCGACGCATCATCGCACCGGCGATGCGTGGTGCATCTATCCGATGTACGATTGGGCGCATGGCGAAAGCGACTCCATCGAGAAAATCACGCACTCCATCTGCACGCTGGAATTCGAGAACCATCGGCCTCTCTACGACTGGTACGTCGACGCGCTCGGCATCTACCATCCCCAGCAGATCGAGTTCGCCCGGCTCAACCTCACCTACACGATGATGAGCAAGCGCAAGCTGCTCGAACTCGTGCGCGACAAACACGTCGTCGGCTGGGACGATCCGCGCATGCCCACGATCAGCGGCCTGCGCCGCCGAGGATACACGCCGGAGTCCTTGCGGGCTTTTTGCGAACGCATCGGCGTTTCCAAATACGACGGCATCATCGACATGGCCTGGCTCGAAGACGCCCTGCGCGAGGATCTCAACAAGCGTGCCCCACGCGTCCTGGGCGTGTTGCGGCCTCTGAAAGTCGTGATCGAGAATTATCCCGAAGGGCAAAGCGAGGAATTGGACGCGATCAACAATCCGGAAGATCCGTCGGCCGGCTCGCGCAAATTGCCCTTCTCGAAGACGCTGTACATCGAACACGACGACTTCCGCGAGGAACCTCCCAGCAAGTTTTTCCGCCTCGCCCCCGGCAAAGAAGTTCGGTTGCGTTGGGCCTACTTCGTCAAATGCACTGACTTCGTCAAGGACGCGAGCGGCGAAGTCATCGAACTGCGCTGCACCTACGATCCCACGACCAAAGGCGGCAACGCCCCCGATGGTCGCAAGGTGAAGGGGACGATCCACTGGGTTTCGGCCGAGCACGCGGTCCAGGCCGAGGTGCGTCTTTACGATCACCTGTTCTCCAAGCCGCGTCCGGAGGATGTGGCAGAAGGGGAGGATTACAAGGCGAACATCAACCCGAAGTCGTTGGAGGTCGTCACGGGATACATCGAACCCAGTGTCCAAGGGGCGGCGGCGGGGACGCGTTATCAATTTGAGCGGCTCGGCTATTTTTGCGTGGACGCGAAAGATTCGTCGGCGGAAAAACTGGTCTTCAATCGCAGCGTCACGCTCTCGGATTCGTGGGCGAAGATCGAGAAGGCGGGCAAGAAATAACGCCCCTCCGCTCGCGGCTTAGCGTCCTTTTCTCGAATGGGGATTGTCGCCATGTCACGTCTACGCACCTTCATCGCGCTCGACCTGGGTCAAGACATTCGCGATCGGCTCATCACGCTGCAAGGGAAGTTGGCGGAGAGCGGGGCGCAGGTCAAATGGGTCGAGCCCGACAACCTACATATCACATTGCTCTTTCTGGGCGAAGTGGATCAGCGCGACGTGATCGACATTTGCCGGGCCGTGTCGGGCGCGACGAGCCAAGTGCCCAAGTTCGACTTGTCGATTGAGGGGACCGGCGCGTTTCCGACGCCGCGGCATCCGCGCATCGTCTGGGCCGGCGCGGGCGAAGGCGCGGAGCAAGTCGTCGCCCTGCACGACGCCCTGGAGAAACCGCTTCTGGAGTTAGGCTGCTACCGCCGCGAGGAACGCAAATACACCCCGCATGTGACGCTGGGCCGAGTCAAAACCGAACCGGCGTCGGCCGGCCTGGAAACATCCCTTCGCAAACTGGCCACCTGGCACGCGGGGGAAACGACGATAGATGAAGTGCTCGTGATGTCGAGCGAACTGACGCGCGAGGGGCCGGTGTATGCGGTGTTGAGTCGGGGGCGTTTGAGCGCACGCTGAGGGATTCTGTGGACCGGTCCGACGCTTCGACGTCCCAGGAGATAATCGCGGGGATCTTGAATCACACGAATGCGCGGGACGGCGCGAGCGCGAAACGGGGACAGGTTTTCCCACTTATTTTATTGTGCCGGGGAGGGGTGTGAAAATACAATCGTGGATCGGGAGACGCACGGGGCGAATGGGGACGGGGCATGCTCGCGAAACTCAACACCTTTACCCTGGTGGGCATCGAGGCGATGCCGGTCGAGGTGGAAGTTGACACCTCGGCGGGGTTGCCCAAGACCGTTTTGGTCGGCCTTCCGGAACTGGCGGTCAAGGAAAGCATCCACCGCATCGAGCGGGCGCTGGCCAACCTGGGGTACGATCGTCCCTCGGGCCGAACCGTCATCAACCTCGCCCCCGCGGATTTGCCGAAGAACGCCAGCGCGCTCGATCTGCCCATCGCCATGGGGATGTTGGCCGCGACAGGGCAGCTGATGCCGGACCGGGTGCGCGAGTTCGCCATCGTCGGCGAGTTGGCGCTGGACGGCATGGTCAGGCCGATCAAGGGGGCGCTTTCCATCGCGATGGCGGCGCAACAACGCGGCATGACGAAACTGCTCGTGCCCACCGCCAATGGGCGCGAGGCGGCCGTCGTCGACGGGTTGGAAGTGTACGGCGTCGACGGACTGAGCCAGGCGGTCGGCATTCTTTCGGGCAAGCTGCAACTGGAGCCGACGACGTGCAATCTGGATGAACTTTTTTCCCGTCTCGGCACCTACGACGTCGACTTCGCCGACGTGCGCGGGCAGGAGTTCGCCAAGCGGGCGCTCGTGGTCAGTGCCAGCGGCGGTCACAATGTCCTGATGATCGGGAGCCCGGGAACCGGCAAGACGATGCTGGCCCAACGGTTGCCGGCGATATTGCCGCCGCTGACGCTGGCGGAGAGTTTGGAGACGACGCGGATTTACAGCGCGCTGGGGCGATTGAAGCCCGATCAGCCGCTCTTGGCGACGAGGCCGTTTCGGTCGCCGCATCATACGATTTCGGACGCGGGCATGGTCGGGGGCGGGAGCGTGCCGACGCCGGGGGAAATCTCGCTGGCGCATCATGGCATCTTGTTTCTGGATGAGTTGCCGGAGTTCAGCCGGGGCAGTCTGGAAGTGTTGCGGCAACCGCTCGAGCAGGGGATGGTGACGATCTCGCGGGCGCTCACTTCGAGCACGTTCCCGGCCAGCTTCATGTTGGTGGCGGCGATGAATCCGTGTCCGTGCGGCTACCTGGGCGATCCGCGTCATGCGTGCAAATGTTCGCCGATGCAGGTCGAACGCTACATGGGGCGGATATCGGGGCCGCTCCTGGATCGGATCGACATGCACATCGAGGTGCCGGCCGTGCCGTTTCAAGAGTTGTCGGCCAAGGCGGAAGGCACGTCGAGCGCGACCATGCGTGAGTCGGTCAACCAGGCCCGCGCGCTCCAGAAGCAGCGTTTCAAAAACGAAACCGCCCAGATGAACGCCCGCATGTCGAGCCGACAAATTCGCAAACACTGCGTGCTCGACGAGCCAGGCAAGAAACTGCTGCAAACCGCGATGGAAAGCCTGGGCCTCTCCGCGCGGGCGCATGACCGCATCCTACGCATGGCGCGGACGATCGCGGATTTGGAAGGCGTCGCCGATATTCGCGAGGAGCATGTCAGCGAAGCGGTGGGGTATCGGAGCTTGGATCGGAAATTGTGGCGGAAGTGAGTGAGACGCGGAATGCCATGGGCTGCAGACCGCGAACAAACTATGAAGGATGCCGCTGTATGTTCGAATGGCTGAAATCACTTATCGGCGGAACGACAAATGCTTTGAAGAGGCCACCCTGGACGGAAGCCGGGATGCGCGAACTCGCGCCAACCTCTCCTGAATTGGATTTATTCCGCATGGAGTTAGGCGATGTCCTTTACATCCTCGGCAACCCCTCCAAGGCCGGCATCACCAGCGAGCACCTCGACGCGGCCGCGGGAGTCGCGGTCGCCAATTACGCGTCAAAACGCACCCTATATTACGGTGGCCATCTTGCCGGCTATGATCGCTTCCTGACACGCCGCCGTATGATTCTCAAGTGCGAGGATTATCTTCACATCTACGACCGCAAGACGGAGACCGATCTCAACTGCATTCATCTTTTTTCACTCCCCACAGATCCAGCCATGACAACTTGGTCTCATGTGCTCCTCGATTCCGCCGGCAAGAAGTCGATTGTTGTTACCGAAAACGCCTTCATGGAGGATACGGCACGCAATCGTTGGTGGCTCGTTCACGAGGACGGGGAGTGGAAGATTGATTACTTTGAACCGATCTTCAACTAAAGGTTCTTACAATTGTCCAAGGGCAGATCATAGCGGACTTGTACGAATAGGGTTCGGGCCGAACAAGCAGTTGCACGCCCACCGGGGCCGCATTGTTGTATCTCGCGGCATCACGTTGTTCCAGCGGTGCCGGCCGTTGAGGGACTACAATGAAACTTAAAGTCTTTGCGGGCAACATCGTCGAAGTTCCGGATGTGGCGATTTCAAATTCGCGTCGATGATGCGGAGGGAAGCGCATGATTGTCACTCTTGACCCCAGGCTGGAGGCTGCGTTGAAAGACCAGGCCAATCACCAAGGGCTCGCACCCGAGGAATTTGCGCTTCAACTCCTGCGGGAGCGTTTGATTGTCGCAGCGCCGCCGGAACCGCGTGACGAATGGGAGCGTGAATTACTCGAGGCAGCCCGCCCGTGGGGAATTTCTCTCCCCGATGCCGCCTTGACCAGCGAGGAATTATACGAATAATGTCCTACCTTCTCGATACAAGCATCCTAGTTCGGCTGGCAAACGTAAATGATGCGCAACACCCTATTGCCGCTCGGGCCGTATTCGAACTGCACCGGCGCAGCGAGGTGCTGCACATCACGCCGCAGGTTCTCATCGAATTTCGGAACGTGGCTACTCGGCCTAAATCCGCAAATGGCGCGGGTCTGTCGATCACGGACGCGGAAAAACATGCAACGACGTTCGAGGCAAAATTCGCGCTGCTGGTAGAGACACCGGACATTTTCGCCGCGTGGAAAACGATTGTGGGAGCACTGGCGATAATCGGCAAACAGGTTCATGACGCTCGGCTTACTGCGGTTTGTCATGCGCATGCCGTGACGCACTTGCTGACATTCAACCTGGCGCATTTCGCACGCATGACTGCATTTGGGCCAGGCGTAGTGGTAGTCGATCCCGCGACTGTCTGACCGGGCCGGCATTACGGTTTTCGAGACATCGCGTTCATTGCAGCCGCGGCGGCAGTAACGGTGTCGTTCGACGTCAAGGAGACATCATGACGGTCAAGCGTATGGATAACGTCGGCATTGTGGTAGAAGACATCGACGCCGAGCAACGCCTGGACGCGGGAAAAATGCACCGGGTCGTCAAAATGACCGATCAACCGGCCTCCCTCCGAGGATTAAAGAGTAGCAGGCAGCGGCGGCAGGAGTGAATTTGGTGGCGACTACCCCCATGAACCGGCTCATCCAGCACCTTCGCAGGTCCGTTCTGCACGACGGGGCCGGGAGGACTGACGGGCAACTACTGGACTCGTTCGTTCACCACAAGGACGATGCGGCCCTCACCGCTTTGGTGCGGCGTCATGGCCCGATGGTTTGGGGCGTGTGCTGCCGCCTGCTACGCAGTCATCAGGACGCCGAGGACGCATTTCAGGCCACCTTCCTCGTCCTCGTCCAGAAGGCGGCGACCCTCCCCGACAAGGAGATGGTCGGCAACTGGCTGTACGGGGTGGCCCATCAGACGGCGGTGAGGATGAGGGCGATAGCGGCTAAGCGAGGCGTGCGAGAGAGACAGGTGGCGGTCATGCCCGAACCGACCTCGGCAGGACAATACGTCTGGAACGACCTCCAGCCGGTCCTTGACGAAGAGTTGAGCCGCCTGCCCGACAAGTATCGTGTCCTGATCGTCCTGTGCGATCTGGAGGACAAGACCCGCAAGGAAGTGGCCCAACAACTCGCCATCCCCGAAGGGACGGTGGCAAGTCGGCTGGCGACGGCGAGGACGATGTTGGCGAAGCGGCTGGCTCGCCGTGGGGTGGTCGTGTCCGGTGGGCTGCTGGGGGCGGTGCTGTCCCAGCAGTCGGCGTGGGCGAGCGTGCCGACCACTGTGACTACTTGCACGATCAAAGCTGCAACGATGCTTGCGGCGGGACATGCGGCAGCGGGGGCGGTTTCGCCCACGGTGACTGCACTGACAATGGGAGTAACGAAAGCCATGTTCATGACCAAGATCAAGGGCGTGCTGGCGGCGGTGCTGATCGCTGCCATCGTCGGCGGGACGGGGCTGATCTACACCACGGCGGCGGCACAAGGCGACAAGAAGCCTACTGCGGAGAAACCTGTGGAACCGGCAGCGAAACGGGAGAAGGAGAAGGAAAAGGAGACATTCACCGCATGGGGCAAGCAGGTCGGCCTGCTGCAAGCCGGGTTAGGCTACCTCCCCGGTGAGCGTCGAGCCTACCACCACGGCGAAACGGTCACGCTGGTCGTCAGGGTTCGCAACGTCGGCAAGGCTGAGGTCAAGTTCCAGTACCTCAAAGAGTTCTTCGCCGAGAATCGGCCCATCGTGACGAATGCCGATGGCAAGGAGTTTCCCGAAGGCAAAATCCTTTTCTTACCGACGGAACATGTCCCGGAGGAAGTGAGCTTGGGGCCGGGCAAGGAAATCGAGCTTTCGTCTGAGCAGTATCAACTCATGCCAGCAAATGAGAGGGGGAAGGGCCACTCCGGGAGGTTCCTGCTTCTCTGGACGGGGACCGGTAAGGGCAGCGTTCAATACAACCGCCTGTTCGGCAACACTTCGGCGGGGCGAATCAAGATAGACCCCGACCTTCTCGACCTCACCACCGGAAAGCTGGAACTCGAAATCAAGCCCGCCCCACCCCCCGCAACCGAGAAGAAGTGACGAGTGCATCCGCGAACAGAACCACAGGCGTGACCTACTTGACGCGGAATGCCATGGCCTGCAAAGCGCGAACAAATTAAACTTGGGCGAGTTGGGTCGTTCTCGCCCCACTTCCTGGTTTCGTCAGATTCTTGAAAGTAGCGCAACATGGATGTCGCTCGCCTTCGTTTGCTCGCTTTGATCCTTGGAATGGGGATGTGTTTCCCCGCTCAGAGCCTTGGTCAGGAGAAGGCCAAAGCGAAAGAGACCGCATTTGCAAAGACCGTCGCATCGCTGAATGGCGGCTGCGCCATGCAACTGTCGGAGTTCTGGCATTTTCCGCATTTCACATCGTGGGGCCGGTTGAAGAACGATGGATTCCCTGCTGAATTTCAGAAGCGATTTACAAGTGTTCCGAGCGACTTGATGAAGGCGTTGAGCGATGTCGAGGGCGAGGACTACGAAACCGCGGCTAGCTTCTTGGCTTTTTATTGCAGTTTAGCGCGAAACCACGCCGCGCGCCTTGGGGAGAAAAACCTTTTCAAGGCGGCTGATCGAGCCTTGGATCCGCACACCGGCAAGATCAGGAAGAGACTTGCCGTCGGTTTATCGGCGAAGTCAAACAAGGTGCGCATGTACGCGGCCTTGACGTTGCTGTCGTTGGACGAAACCCACCCCAAGGCTACCGAAGCATTGAAATCCGGCCGGTTGTCCGAGAATGCGGCATTGGTGTCGAAAGCGTGTCAATTGATAGGGTTCGCTCAGTTGGCTTCGCCCCAAGCGATCGACTACTTGCGAAAGTCGATACGTCACCGCGATGTTGATGTACGCGAAGAGGCCGCCGGCGCCGTGATCACGATGGGAAAATCGGCACGGAAACTTGTGCCCGCGTTGATCGATTACTTAAAAACCGGCAACGACGCACATGGCAGCTACCACTATCCGCTTACGATCGGGTTGTCAGACAAGGGCAACTTGGCACTCATGGCGCTGGAAGCGATGGGTACACATGGCGAACCGGCCGTGCCGACGATACTCTCGCTTTTCCCGAAGGCTACGGAAGCGGATCAACTCGCGATGTTGGCCTGTCTGGCAAGCAGCGGATCGACGGATGACGCCTGCCTGACCCTGGTGCGAAGGGCCGTCGATCATGAAAAGCCCAAAGTGCGAATGACGGCTGCATGCGCCCTGTTGCACCTGGCCCCTGGTGATCGCCAAGCGACCAAGTTGATGAAGCAAGCAATCTCGGACAAAGCGACGCAAAAGCTCGCGGTCGAAGTCTGCCAGGTCGTCGGTCCTCCCTCAAAAGAAATCGCGGCGAGTCTGTTGCCGCTGCTGGACAGCAAAGGCGAAGACGAGCGGATTAGTGGCACATATGCACTTGCGAGCATTGGGCCGGCGGCGAAAGAAGCGGTGGCGAAAATCGCCATGCTTTTGGGAAGGGACGAAGACGGCATGAAGCACACATTTCGATCCTCCCGCGCGGCCGCGCATGCGCTGGGGAAGATTGGCGGTAAGGAAGCCGCTGAGGCGCTATTGCATGCCGCGGACTCGAAGGGCAGTCCCTGGAAGGCCAGCGGCGCGCGGTACGCAATGATATATTTGCCTGTCCTGGCGGACGATCTGCCGCCGACAACTCTCGCGCTCTTGGTGCGGATTATGGAGGGCAAGGACCGCCAGAAAGACAGGGACGCGATCTTTCTGACCATTCTGGAGGAAATGGCCGCGATCACGCTGAGCAATCTGGGGGAACGTGCCCGCCCCGTTCGCCGCGATATGGAACGGCTGCTCGATGATCCCCAAGTCGGCTGGATACTGGATACGGCGTTAAGGCGCATTCCCGTGGACGGAGGCAAGTGAGTCGGCAATTTGTTGGCGGGCCTGTTTCAATTTCAAGCGGTTTTGTGCGCCGCGATCAGTCGGCGAATCTCCGGCAGTAGGGCAACGGGAACGGTAATGACGGCTTGATCGCCTCCGTTCGCGGCCGCCGCTTCATCGGCGGCGAGCCATTCTTCGTCGGTGCGCGCGTCCAATTCGGCGATCAATTTTTTGACGCGCTGTTCATCCCAGCCTTTGGGGAATCGTTGGTCGTTCATCTGCCTCGCCTCCTTTGACGCCTGCGAAAGGCTTTGAGTTGCTTGCCTAAAAGCGGATAAGCGGTGACCACGAAAATGCCGTCACCATCTTCATCGGGGACGTATATCACCCGCAAGAATCAGCCGTCCGCCGTCTGTCCGAGTGCCTCCATTGCGCCTCCAGAACAAGTCTTATCCTCAGAAGGATGCGCCAGAATCCATTCGACTTCGGCCTCGGTTACACCGTGGTCAAAAATGTGTGGCAATCCCGTTTCAGGATCTTGGTAAAAACGGATTTCCATCGCGGGACTCGCGCTGCAGTTGATTCAATTGCGACACGTTCCATTCGGCTCCAGCTTGACCTCGATTGTCTCGGTTGCGTGCGTGGCCGATTCTCCTCACTTCCCATCATAGCCCGGTCGCCAAAAGTGCGAAAGGCTTTCTACCAAGATCCCTTTTCGTCGTTTGCGATTTGGTCGGGAAGTTGTGGAGATCGGGCGGCAGGGGTGTTAGTATCGCCAAGGAACGCGGGCGCCATCGAATCGGCGACTCGGACGCTAAGCCGCAAGCGGCGGGCAGATTTTAGGAGATAAACGACCATGACGCGACATCGCATCGTTTGGCTTGGACTCGTGACGATCCTCATGGCGCATGGCGCTCCCGCAGGCGCGCAGGAGGCGAAGAAGCCGAACATCATCGTCATCTTCGCGGATGACCTGGGGTATGCCGACGTCGGCTGTTTCGGAGCGAAGGGGTTCAAGACGCCGAACATCGACCGGATGGCGGCGCAGGGGATTCGGCTCACGAGTTTCTACACGGGTTGTCCGGTGTGCTCGGGGTCGCGGGCTTCGTTGTTGACGGGAAGGCATTATCAGCGGGTCGGGTTGCCGGCGGTGATGTTTCCGGGGGCGAAGAACGGGCTGACCAACAGCGAGATCACGATTGCCACGCTGCTGCGGCGGTTCGGCTATTTTTGCGCGATCACGGGCAAGTGGCATCTGGGGCATCTGCCGGCGCATCTGCCAACCCGGCAGGGGTTCGATTATTATTTTGGCATCCCCTACAGCAACGATATGTCCATCGATCCCAAGAACGCCAAGTTCGCGGCCGACGTCGTCTTCCGCGACGGCAAGACCGAGGAGATCGTTCGCAAGGAGGGCGGCGTGCGCAATACGGTGCCGCTCATGCGCGGCGAGGAAGTCATCGAGTATCCGGCCGATCAGTCGACGCTGACCAAACGCTACACCGAGGAAGCGGTGCGACTGATCAAGGAGCACAAGGAGAAGCCGTTCTTCCTTTACATGCCGCACACGATGCCGCATGTGCCGTTGTTTGCGTCGGAAACCTTCAAGAAGCGGACGAAATCGGTGTTTGGCGACGTTATCGAGGAGTTGGATTGGTCGGTGGGCGAAGTGATGAAGGCGGTGAAGGAGGCCGGCATCGAAAAGAAGACGCTGATCATTTTCACGTCCGACAATGGGGCGCATCAGGGGTCGGCCGCTCCGTTGCGGGGCAGGAAGGCGACGATCTACGAAGGCGGCTATCGCGTGCCGTTCGTTGCGCAGTGGCCGGGGACGATCAAGGCGGGGTCGGCAACGGACGAGATGGCGACGACGCTGGATTTCCTGCCGACGTTCGCCAAGCTCGCGGGAACGGAAGCGCCCAAAGATCGGCCCATCGACGGCAAGGACATCAGCCCGCTGCTCTTGAATCCGGCCGAGGCGAAGACGCCGCACGAACATTTCATCTGGCTCCACGGCAACGGCGCCTTGCGCAGCGGCAACTGGAAGTTCTATCCCTGGCCCGAGGGCGCCGGCGCGAAGGGCAAGAAGAAGGACAAGGACAAAGCCCCGATAAAAGGGCCTCCGACGCAATTGTACGATTTGAGCAAGGACATTTCGGAATCGACGAATCTGGCCCAGAAGCATCCGGAAATCGTGGAGAGGTTGCAGGGGGTTTATCAACGGATGGCGAAGGAGATTCGGGCGAGCAAGGGGGCGGGGAAGAAATAATATCTTGCTCGAAAAAACGTTGTTTCGGCGTCCCTACTTTCTCAAATCCCATTCTGGAGTTTGCCATGACCCGCTCGTTTGTTGCTTTCTGTTTGCTTGCTTCCCTCGCGCTCGGCTTTGCCTTGCTCGGCGGGTCCGCCTTCGGCCAAGAAAAAGGCAAATCTCCCATCAAATGGGAGTACAAGGTCGTCAGTCCGCCGCGATTGGAAGGGGGAGCCATTCCCAGGGGGTCAACTCCGCGGATCGATGCCGAGAAACTGGCGAAGACGCTCAACGAACTGGGCGAACAAGGATGGGAATGCGTCGCGACCATCAACGACGTCCGCGGCGGGAGCAACTTCACCGATGTGTTGATGATCTTCAAGCGGGTCAAGAAATAGGTAGGCGGGAAGCGCCATGGCTTTGTCGATGTCAACGAATCAATGCGCCGCTTGCGGCTTAGCGTGACTAGCAATGTTCTCGGGTGCGCTAAGCCGCAAGCGGCAAACGGTGGCGGCCTTGTCGATATCCCAGAGTGTTAAGGCTCTCCATCCGTCGCGGCGGGTGAGCTTTTTCGTTCCCCGCATCGGCCCGTAGCGCTAAATGACTTCAGGGCGTTTATTTCGCCGCGCCGCCCACTGTTTGCGATTGTGAACCGTCGTCCTGTGTCTTTTCGCGCGGCGGATGGTAGTTGGGAACGAAGTGGGTTCGCCCCCAGAAGTCTCGTTCTATCTTCCCGTAGGCCGTATTTGGGCCAACTCTGCCTTGAACGGCATCGCGGAGGTCGAGCGCTGGTCCACATGCCGGAATGGTAAGACAGATAAGAAATGCTCCCAATTTGACCAGTTTGACCAGTTTGACCAGTTTG
>Ga0163144_10022366_pt1 | contig 12529 bp, 9 predicted proteins | sample OliLak19BULKMAT1_FD_123175 | JGI IMG/M metagenome (GOLD analysis project Ga0163144, IMG submission 123175) | Freshwater microbial mat bacterial communities from Lake Vanda, McMurdo Dry Valleys, Antarctica - Oligotrophic Lake LV.19.BULKMAT1 | ecosystem: Environmental > Aquatic > Freshwater > Lake... | reverse complement strand
GTGCCCCCGGTGGTCGGAGCGAGCGAGACGTTGCTCACAGCGAGGGAGTACGTCGCGTTCTGACCGACGACGAAGGCACTCGTGGCGGTCTTGACGATTGCAAGGTCCAGCAGCGCATCGACACCCGTTGGGTCCGACGCCGTGTTGTTCGGTCGGTTGGCGGGCTTCTCGTTAGGTGTTGCCACCACCGCTGTATTCACCACGGAAGGGAGGGCGGCATTCGACACGGAAACAACCAGCGTAATGACCGTCGACTGGAATTGAGCGAGCGGCCCCGGGTTCACGCACGTGACGAGCTGTCCGACAGCACTACAGGTCCATCCGGTTCCGGTCCCCGACACGTACCCGAGGCCGACGGGCAGATTGTCGGTGACCGTAATCGCGCCCGTTGTCGTGCGATCACCGATGTTGGTGACGGTCAGCGTGTAGGTGCCGTTCACTCCGACGGTGAAGTTGCCGCTGTGCGACTTCGCCATCACCAGATCGATGATCGGATCGGGGGACGGCGCTTCGGCGATCATCGACGCATCAATGGCGAGGGGCAACCGGGCATTCGTGAGCACCTCCATCTCTGCCGTCGGTGCCGCGGAGCTGTAACGTGTCGACAAGCCGATCGAGGATTGAGCAAGCGCGCTGGGAGACGCTATGGCCAGGAGAGAAAAAGAGACACCGGCAACTAACGCGGCGCGAAGCATAGGTGGCGCGAGATGGGATCTTTTCATGCCCTTGGGGTCGTGGAGCTGGTACTGGGCGATTCGGCTGACGGCAGGGTGTCGCGACTGCGATAGTCAGCAGCATTCCTCCCAAGTGGTCGCGATCGCGCCGCCCTTCCAACACGGAAGAGTTTGCCGTGCGAAGCTATTCGCGAAGTTGCGATGTGCAAGAGAAACGCCAAAGTTTTCCGCGGATTGTCGCTGAGAAACGGAACGCCACCGAGTCGCGCCCGGCAGTGACTTTCACGGCCACGTCAATCCCCACTCCGGTCTTCCTCGACGCACACGGCGCACTACCGGCCGACTTTGGGGCCTCCTCGCGTACGGCCCAAGGGCGTCATGCCCGAAACGTGCACATTCGGTGATGGCGTGATATACTCGCCGCTCCCGATTCCGCGAGCCATTGCGCTGTGACCGTGTCCGCAACATCCCACGCCAGACCAAGTTTACCCGAGTTCACCATTCGACTCGACCCGCGCGACGCCTTCGCGACCGTTCGGTCACTGCTCGTTGACGCGCGTTACGACGAGCCGACGGTCGCATCGCGACTCGGTGGAACCACCCTCGTCGGCGTCCCGCGAATCATCGACGGCCGCACGTCGCTTCTCGGTCCGGTGGACGATGCCAACGCCGCGCTCATCAGGCTCTTCCTAGACGGCGAGTCGTTACCTGCGGCACTCGTGCAGCAGCACTTTGGAGTTGAGGCACTCGCCGCATGCCAGGCACTCGCCCTTCTGGTCCCTTCTCCCGATGATCCGACCTCGCTCGCGCCGACCGTGATGCTGGTACCCACGCGAGAGCTCTGGCTCGCGTCCGACCTACGTCCGGTAAGTGCGAGCACTGAGAAAGCGCGCCAGGACTTCGTTTTCAGTGCCATCAACGACCTCACGTCGCAATTCTTGTCCGTGGTGCCCGACGCTCCCGGCGCGCGCGTCATCGAGCTGTGCGCCGGTACGGGCGTGGCCGCTCTCGGGGCGGCGCAACGTGGCGCCGCGTCGGTGGTGGCTGGTGACCTCGTCCCTCGGTGCGTCCACTTCGCGCGCTTCAACGCGCTGCTCAACGACTTGGCGGACCGGGTGAACGTCGTGCAGAGTGACGCATGGGACGCGCTGGCCGGCGAGACGTTCGATCTGGTGGTGGCGCATCCGCCCTACGTGGCGGCATTCTCTCATAGATTCGACTTTCGCGACGCGGGCGAAGACGGTGAGCAGGTCACGCGGCGAATTATTGAAGGGCTGGGCGAACACGTTGCGCCGCGCGGGCGAGTGGTCATTCGCGCCGCACTCAGCGATCGCCGCAGTGGCACGATTGCCCAACGCGTTCGGCAATGGCTGGGCGACACGGCTGACGAATTCGATATGGTTCAGCTCGAGACGTCCACGTATGGCCCTATGGAAGCTTATAGAAGCGTGGCGAATTTCCGCGCCGACTTCGTCGACTGCGAGCGCTGGCTGAGACACTTCGACGGGCTCGGAATCGAGCGTTTCGCGATTTGTGTGCTGGAGCTGCGTCGCGATGCATACGGTCGCGCGCCCATTACGGAGCGCCGCGTGCTCGGATCGGCTATCGACCATCGGGCCATGGACTGGCATTTCCGTTGGGCGCGATTCGTCGCAGAGGCAGGCGCAACGGCCCAGGACCGGCTTGCCGGGCTCCGACCCAGAGTCGCGCCCGGAGTACGAGCCGCCGTCCATCTGCAATCCGATGCTGATGGTAGCTGGCAAACGGTGGGAGTGAATGTCGAGACGGCATGGCCGTCGCACGGGATCGTGAAGGCACCGGCGCTGGCTCCCACCCTGCTCGAACTGTGCGACGGAACGCGTGACGTGCCCGGTCTGCTCGAGGGGCTTCGTGCGGCGGGGCTGGTCAACGAGGAGGTTGGCCTGAGCGAGGTGGCGCACCTCGTCGAGGTGCTGGCGGCGGCGGGAGCGCTTTCACTTCCGAATTGCCCAATTCCGGAGCACCCGGCCGCGACATCATGAGGGCGTTGGTGAATACGGCGCAGGAGACATTATGTCATCGATGATTCATTGCGTCACAGCCAACTACTACCAAGGCGTGACACACTCTTTCCGAGCTCTTTCCGATCTCATCTTGACAAGCGGACGCGCCACATGCAGGATAGCCTGCCTCTTAAATAAGAGGCGGGAGAAACGCGCGAATTACACTCGCGGTTGTTGCCCGGCGCTCTCATTAGAGGCGCCGGACCGCCACGCGATAGCGAACGCCGAAGGAGGCATGAATGGCCGACAGTACACAGAAAAAGCTCGAGCGCATCCGCCCGCCGCGGGTCTCTATTTCCTATGAGGTCGAGACCGGAGGTGCGATCGAGAAAAAGGAGCTTCCGTTCTTGATGGGCGTCATGGGCGACTTTTCTGGCCAGCCCACCGAGCCGCTGCCGCGGCTCAAGGAGCGCAAGTTTGTCGAAGTCTCACCCGAGAATTTCGACGACGTGCTGGCTAGCATGAAGCCGCACCTCGCGTTCACCGTGGAGAACAAGCTGTCGGAGGACGCCGAGGCTCCGCAGCTCAAGATCGATCTAAGCTTCCGCAGCATGGACGATTTCTCGCCCGACGCCATCGCGCGTCAGGTCAAACCGCTGCGCGAGCTGCTCGAACTCCGCACGCAGCTCGCCGACCTGCGCGGCTCGCTGCAGACCAACGAGAAGCTGGACGAAGTGCTGCAGGCAACGCTCGGCGACGCCGAGAAGATGAACCGACTCCGTAGCGAGCTCGGAATCAAGGAGGGTGAAGGTAATGGCTGAAAAGCAGGCCGCCGCACAAGCGGCAACCGCCACCGAAAGCGCCGAGCTTTCGCTGCTCGACCAGATTGTCGATGAGGGGAAGGTCACGCGCGAGCCCGAGGCGCGTGAGCGTGGCAAGGACCTCGTGCGGCGCTTCGTCGCCGAAGTTCTTGATGGATCGATGACGATCGCCCGCGACACGGAGGCCATGATCAACGCGCGCATTGCGCAGATCGACCACCTCCTTTCGCTCCAGATCAATGAGATTTTGCACCATGCCGACTTGCAGCGGCTCGAGGCGTCGTGGCGCGGCCTCAAGTTCCTGATGAATCAGAGCGAGACCGGCACGATGCTAAAGATCAAAGTGCTCAACGTCTCCAAGAAAGACTTGCTGAGGGACCTCCAACGCGCCGCGGAGTTCGATCAGAGTGCGCTCTTCAAGAAAGTCTACGAGGAGGAGTACGGGGTGTTCGGTGGTACTCCGTTCGGCGCCATGGTAGGTGACTACTATTTCGACAAGAGCGGCCAGGATATGGAGCTGCTCGAGAAGATATCGAACGTGGCGGCGGCGGCCCACGCACCCTTCATTTCGTCGGCGGCTGCCGATCTCTTCAGCCTCGAAAAGTTCACCGATCTCGACCAGCCGCGCGATCTCGCGAAAATCTTCGACACGACGGAATACGCGAAGTGGAAGGCATTCCGCGGAAGCGAAGATTCACGATATGTGGCGTTAACCGCGCCGCGGGTGCTCATGCGCGAGCCCTATGGGAGCGCGACCGTTCCCATCGAGGCCTTTAACTACGAAGAGCGTGTTGATGGTACCGATCACAACGCGTACTTGTGGGGAAGCTCTGCGTGGACCATCGCCGCCAATGTGAACAAGGCGTTCGCGATGTATGGATGGTGCGCTACGATTCGTGGCGTGGAGAGCGGTGGACTCGTCGAAGGACTTCCGGTGCACAACTTCCGCACCGAAGCCGGCGAACTTGTGATGAAGTGCCCTACCGAGGTACAGATCACCGACCGTCGTGAGAAAGAGTTGGCGGATCTCGGCTTCGCCGCACTCGTGCACCAGAAGGGCACTTCGAATGCCGCGTTCTTCAGCGTACAGTCGTGTCAGAAGCCCAAGGTGTACGACTCGCCACAGGCCACTGCCAGCGCCCGACTCTCAGCCCAGCTTCCGTACATTTTCGCCACGTCTCGATTCGCGCATTACCTCAAGGTGATGATGCGAGACAAGATCGGCGGCTACACGTCGCGAGCGGAGGTGGATTCCTTCCTGAATCGGTGGATTCAGCAGTATGTGGTGGGCTCCGACGCCGCCGCATCGATCAAGGCGCAACGTCCGTTGGCGGAAGCACGCATCGACGTGGTAGAGGTCCCGGGCAAGCCGGGAGCCTATCGTGCGGTGGCCTTCATGCGACCGCACTTCCAGCTCGACGAGTTGGGAGTGGCTATGCGACTCGTGGCTGAGCTGCCGCCTCCGGTGGCGTGATGGACTGCGCCTGGCGGTAACGCCAGACGCATTCGAAATTCCCCTTTCCACGCCGAGAGGAGCCCGCCTCTCGGCGAGTTGGGAAGGACACTCGTTACAATTTTCATGAGGGCGCAGCGCTATGGCATTCGATACCTTTCTAGATCTCGGAGCAGACATTCCGGGCGAGTCTACGGCAGAGAAGTTCGAGAAAAAGATCGAGATCTTCAGCTTCTCCTGGGGGGCGAGCTCTCCGGTAACGATCGGGTCCGGAACGGCCGGTATCTCCGCATCGAAGGTGAGCATTTCGTCGTTCAATGTGATGAAGAAGACGGACATCGCCTCGCCGAAGCTGTTCAAGGCGGTCTGTCTCGGCGACCACATTCCCACGATGATCGTCTCGATGCGCAAGCAGACGGGCGTCGGCGGTCAGGACGTCTTCCTCATCTACACGTTCACCGAAGTCATGGTTGAGTCGTTGCAATGGTCGGGTTCCTCGGGTGGTGATGACACGCCCACTGAGTCCGTCTCCTTTGCCTTCGGCAAGGTGCAGTTTGAGTACAAGACGCAGGGGACCGACGGCAAGCTCGTTTCCGGCACACCGGTCGTCTGGGATATCACAAAGGTTAGCGGCAAGTAACGAGGACATTCGTCGATGCCAACCGCACATGAGCATTTTGCCGCTGGGCGGCTGGAGTCGGCGATCGAGGCGCTGGGTGTCGAACTGCGGAGCAGTCCGACCGACACTCAGCGCCGGATCTTCCTGTTCGAACTGCTGACCTTCGCCGGACAATACGACCGCGCCGAGAAGCAGCTCGATGTCTTGTCGCGGGGCGGCACGGATAACGAACTGGCGGTGCTTCCGTATCGCGCGGCCCTGCAGGGAGAGCGAGTGCGAGAGCACATGTTCGTGACAGGAGATTTTCCCTCCACCCCGGTGCCTGCGCCGATTGCTGGCACCATGAACGGACGCCCCTTTTCGTCTATTGAGGACGCCGATCCGCGAATCGGCGCGCGCCTCGAGGTGATGGCGGGTGGCCGGTACATGTGGATTCCGTTCGCCTACGTAGACGCCATTCATCAAGAAGCACCCCGTCATTTGCGCGACCTTCGGTGGGCGCCGGCGCGGGTGAGCACAAACTCGTCGATGAAGGAAATGGAACTCGGAGAGGTGCTCCTTCCAGCGCTGTCGCCGCTGGCGTGGAAGCAGGAGGACTCGGAACTGCGCCTCGGACGCGCCGCCGACTGGGAAGAACTCCCGGACGGATCGTTCGCGCCGGTTGGCCAGAAGCTGCTGAAGGTGGACGGAGAGATGGTCCCTCTTCTCGAGGTCCGCGACCTCGTGGTCACGCCGTCAGCACCCGATCCAGACTCGGACTAGCGCGCCGACTCGTATGGACACTCTCAGTTCCCGCGCGGCGCAACGACCACTCGTGGTTGCTGCGCCGTGATCGTCGCTCCGCCCGACTCCCCCGCTTATACTTCCGGATGCCTGTCGATACTGCCCTGATCGAAGCTCTGCTCGTCCCGATTCCCGGGGATAATCCCTCGGGCAAGGATATGCGCTACGACGCTCGCTACGATCAGGTGAGGGAGGCCCGCCGCGAAGATCTTGCCCTGCCAGAAGGTGGACTGGCCACCGTACGAAAGCTCGCTGACTGGGGTGCCGTGCTGAAGCAGGGGCGAGAGCTCCTCGAAAAGGAAACCAAGGATCTTCAGCTCGGCGCGTGGATCGCGGAGGCGCTGCTCAAGCGCGACGGGTTGGGCGGACTGGCAACGGGCGTTCGGCTTCTTCATGGCATGGTCGAGACGTTCTGGGATACCTGCTATCCGGCATGGGATGAGGACGATCCCGAGCTCCGTGCGGGCCCGATCGAGTGGGTCGGGACAAAGTTCGAAATCCCTGTCCGGCAGGTGCCGATCGCTCCTTCGGGGAGTTCGCTTCTCGACTACACGACCTCGCGCACGGTAGCCACGGAGGCAGAGGGCGAGGGTAACAAGGAGAAGCGGCTTGCACGCGCAGAGTCGATCAAAGACGGAAAGCCGACGCCAGAGGATGTGGATCGGGCGATCGCCGACGCAAACAAGGCGTTCTACAAAGGTCTGATCAGCGACATCGATGCCGCGCTGGCCGCGGTGGCAGAACTCGAACGCGCGACTGACGCGCGCTTTGGGCGCGACGCTCCGTCGTTCTTGAAACTGCGCTCGGCCCTCGACGACGTGCGACGCCTTGCGAGTTCGATCCTGGCGCAGAAGCTCATCGACGATCCCGATCCCATCGTCGAGGAAATGGCGGAAGCGGGTACTGCCCTCCCCGCCGACGGAGGCGTCCTGACTCCGGAACCGGTGAGTCCGGCCGACGCGGCGGCCCGTGTCGCTGTGTCGGCACGTTTCCTCCGGAAGTTGGATCCCACGAATCCCGGCCCGTACCTGATGTTGCGCGGTCTGCGTTGGGGCGAACTGCGCGCCTCCGCCATCGCAGGCGATCTGAATCCCAAACTGCTGGAAGCCGCGCCTACGGCGGTTCGTGCGCGCCTCAAGGGGCTCCTGCTCGATGGCAAGTGGCCGGAACTTCTCGAGCAGTGCGAAACGGTGATGGCATCGCCGCAGGGGCGCGGATGGCTCGACCTGCAGCGATACGTACTCACAGCGTGCGAGAAGCTCGGCGGCAGCTATGACGCTGTCGCGGCCTCTCTCCGCGATGAGCTCCGCGTCCTGCTCGCCGCGATTCCCGAGTTGCCGGAGATGACTCTGATGGACGATGCGCCGACCGCGAACGCCGAGACGCAGGCGTGGCTGTCTGACGAGCACCTGGCGACCATGTCCAGCGACGCTCCGGCCGTTTCATCCGCCGCCGCCGACGGAGCGAGCGATGCCTACGACGCCGTGGTGCAAGCTGCCATTGCCCAGGACGATACGACCAGCAAACACGGGGGCCTCGCTGCCGGCCCCAGGCGACGGCCGATGCGCGATGCCTTCGACCTCGCGAAGTCCGAGATGGGACAGGGACGATCCAAGCAGGCCATCGAACTCCTGTTGGCCGAGATCGCGCGCGAGCAGTCGCCGCGCGGGCGATTCCTCCGTCAGACGCAACTCGCGTATATAATGGTAGAAAGTGGTCTCGACGCCGTGGCTCGACCGATTCTCGAGCGGCTCGTGAGCACGATCGAGGAACGCAAGCTTGAGGATTGGGAATCGGGCCCGCTGGTGGCGCAGCCACTCGCGCTGCTCTGCCGCATCATGGATCGCGCCCAGGAGGGTGCGTCCGCCGACCGCCGACAGCTCTACCTGCGCATCTGCCGTCTCGACGCCATGCAGGCCCTTGCGCTGCAGACGGGCTGACCCTACCTCCCAAGAGCAGCCACGTGGCACGCACCGAGATCGAGCACACCGTTCAAGCGTCGCTCCTTGACCGCCTGACAGACGAGGCGCCGAGGGTCAGCATCGACCCGCCGGTTTCCCGCGAGGAGTCGGAGCGCATGTTCAGGAGAACGGTCGAGCGGGACGTCGAAGCCTTGCTCAACACGCGCCGAACGATGATACCGGCCCCTGAGGAGTTCACGGAGCTTCACCGTTCAGTGCACGAGTTCGGGTTATTGGACACGACCGGCATTGCCGTCGGCACCAAGACTGGGCGAGAACATCTGCTCGCGGCGTTGCGCGACGCAATTGTGCGGTTCGAACCTCGCCTGGCCGAAACGAGGGTGCGACTCATAGACGCGGACCAGGGGCGCGCACCGCAGATGCGCTTCGTCGTCGAGGCAATTCTGTTAATGGACCGCGAGCGCGAGCAGGTGGTCTTCGACACAGTACTCGAGGTGGCGAGCGGGGAGTACGACGTGCGCGACTCCCTCACACCTCCGGGCGGCGCGTGAGCAGAGAGCGCGCGCTGAGAGCGACGCAGTGAAAGACGACCTGCTGCTCTACTACGAGCGAGAACTGATTTACCTCCGCCGCATGGGCGCGGAGTTCGCCGCGCGCTATCCGAAGGTGGCGTCGCGTCTGCAGCTCGAGCCTAACAAGTGCGAGGATCCGCACGTCGAGCGACTGCTGGAGGGGTTCGCGTTTCTCGCCGCGCGAGTCCACCACCGCTTGGATGACGATCTCCCGGAGGTTTCGGAGGCACTGCTGGATGTGCTGCACCCGCAGCATGTGCGCCCACTTCCGTCGCTCTCACTGGTCGAGCTGGAGTTGGATACGGAACTGGCCAAGCTTCCCGGTGGATTCTTCGTTCCGCGCGGAAGCGAGCTCCGCTCGCGCGCGGTGCAGGGATTGCCCTGCAGATTTCGCACCTGCTACTCCACATCGCTCTGGCCCGCGACCATCTCGGCCGGGGAATGGACGTCGGCGGACCGCGCCGGAACGGGAGCCCGGATCGGCGAGGCCGTCGGGGCCTTTCGCGTCGAGCTCCGGGCATTCGATGGCATGCGACTCGGACAACTGGCGGTGGCCAGTGCCGAGGGGGGGGCAGGACGATCGTCTTCGACAGCAGCGCCCGGCCTCGATGCGCTCCGGCTGCATATTGCCGGTGAAGCAAACGTCGCTGACGTTGTCTACGAACTACTGGTTAATAGCTGCGCGCGGGTAGTACTTCGCGACCCCGACCAGCCATCGCGCGCCCCCGTGGTGCTTGGCACCGGCGCCGTCTCTCCCGTTGGATTCGCCGAGGACGAGATGATGCTCCCGTACCCGCGCCGCATGCTGGCCGGATACGCGCTGCTGCAAGAGCTCTTTTGCTTCCCGCAGAAATTCCTGTTCGTTGATATTCTCGGTCTTGCGCGAGCCCTCCAGGCGATGGACGCCGGCCCACGGGCGGAACTGTACTTCGTGATCGCTCCCTTCGAGCGGACAGAACGGCGCCAGGTCGTGGAGTTCGGCGTCAACGCGCGCACCTTTCGACTCGGCTGCACGCCGATCGTGAATCTCTTCGAGCAGTCGGCGGAACCGATCCTCCTCACGCAGCTCGCGACGGAGTATCCGGTAGTTCCCGACGCCCGTCGCCGGCTCGAAATCGAAAGCTGGGCGGTGGAGTCGGTAGTGGGCATCACGCCGGGCGAGGGAGAGCTGCGGTCTATCGAACCGCTGTATGGCTTCCGCCACGGCCGTAGCGACGCGGCGGGTGTCTTTTGGCACGCCGTGCGCCGTCCGAGTTCGTGGCGCACCGATCGGGGCACGGAGCTTTTCCTCTCGTTCGCCGATCTCTCTGGTCGCATTCGCCCTCCGAACGCCGAAGTCGCGTCTATTCGGCTCACCTGCTTCAATGGCGACCTGCCCAGTCGACTTCCGTTCGGCGTCGACGAACGAGGCGACTTCGAGCTGTTGCAGGGAGGCCCCGTGCGTCGGGTCACCTGTCTGGTGAAGCCGACGCCGGTTATACAGCCCCCACTCGGCAAGCCTCTGCTCTGGCGTCTCGTTTCCGCGCTCTCGCTCAATCACCTGTCGCTCGTAGAGGAAGGACGCGAGGCGCTTCGCGAATTGTTACGGTTGCACAATGCCGGGGACTCGGCCAGTGGCGAGCGGCAGATTCAGGGTCTCGCGTCGGTCAACAGTGCGCCGTCTTTCGCGCGCGTGCTCACCGAGCAGGGACTCGCCTTTGCGCGTGGCCGACGCGTGGAGCTGGAATTCGACGAAGAGCACTTCCCAGGCGGTGGCATGTTTCTCTTCGCGAGTGTGCTCGAGCGCTTTCTTGCGCTTCACGCGTCGATGAACAGCTTCACGCAGCTCTCGCTCCGATCACGTCAGCGCAAGAAGATCGTGCGCGAATGGGCGCCAAGGGCCGGATGCCGAACACTCCTCTGACGCCGCCGCTGCCGACGACGCCCGCCGAGCATCGGGGCGTGAAGCTGGCCGACCATGCGCGGATGGAGCGAGCGTTGCTCGAAGACCCCACTGCGTTCGGATTCTTTCAGGCCGTGCGGTTGCTCGCACGAATGCACCCCGAGCGCGCTCGGGTGGGGTCGTGGTCCGATCCGGCAAAGGAGATCGCGCGTTTCCACGCGAGCACGTCGCTCGGCTTTCCGGCGAGTGAAATCCAGGATCTCACGGCTCCAGACGAAGGTTTGGGATCGGGTTCGACCCCTGCGCACATGACGGTGAATTTCTTCGGCCTCACTGGTCCGCAGGGAGTGATGCCGCACGTCTACACCGAGCATGCATCCACACGTGCTCGCTCGAAGGATACGGCGTTCCGCGACTTTCTCGACATGTTCAACCACCGCGCCATCTCCCTCTTCTTTCGCGCGTGGGAAAAACATCGGGCCGTGGTTGCGCACGAGTCTGGGGCCGAAGATCGGCTCCTCGATCATCTGCTCGACCTAGCCGGACTTGGCACTGCGGGACTTCGTGGCCGACTCCCGATTCGAGACGAGGCTGCGGCGTACTTCTCAGGACTCCTGTCGACGAGGGCGCGTCCTGCAGATGGACTGGCGCGTCTGGTAGGCGACTACTTCGACGTTCCCGCATCGGTCGAACAATTCGTGGGGGAGTGGCGGCGTGTGGACGAGGGCGGGCAATGCGCCCTGGGGGCCGACGACGACGCCGGACGGTTGGGCTTCGGCGTGCTCGGTGACGCAGGATGGGACCCGCAGTCGCGCGTGCGACTGCGCCTTGGGCCCCTCACGCGCGAGCAGTTCGACGCATTTATCCCGGGAGGTTCGGCCCATCAGGCACTTCGCACCCTGGCACGGCTCTACGCCGACGACATGGTGGGAGTCGATGCGCAACTAGTTCTGGAACGCAACGAGGTGTCACCCTGCGTGCTCGATGTGCCGGGTTCGACGCCCGGAGCCAGGCGCACGCCGGGGCTTGGGCGCGGAACCTGGCTCGCAAGTCGACCGCTCACGCGCGATCCCGACGAGACCACCTTGCGGCTCAGTTGACCTGACAGTAGTTGATCACGTCTCACGACCTTACCAAACCGAGGGCTCCATGACCGTTAACCTGCGATCGCTGATCGGAAAGCTCAACCCTGCTACGCGCGGGATGGTAGACGGTGCGGCCGGACTGTGTCTGTCTCGCACCCACTATGACGTAGAGATTGAGCACTTCCTGATCAAGGCGCTCGACGCGAGCGACGGTGACGTCGCGCATATCGTCAAACACTACGGCGTAAATCGATCGCGGCTGGCCGACGATATGGCCCGTGGCCTCGATAGACTAAAGAGCGGCAATGCCCGCACGCCGGCGCTCAGTCCCTCGCTCGTCAAGATGCTGACCGAAGGCTGGACAATTGGCTCCCTGGAATTCGGCGCGCCGCAGGTGCGCACCGGCCACTGTCTGCTGGCGCTCCTGACGAACGACGAACTGGCCCGCCTGGCGAAGGACATCAGTCGAGAGTTCGAGAAGATTCCGGCCGAAGCGTTGCGCAAGGAATTTGTCACGATTACGGCGCCGTCAGCCGAAGCGGCCGCCGAAACGGGATCCATGTTTTCGAGCGGCGCCGGTGCGGGTGCGGCGGCGGGTGCCGGTGGTGCGCCCCAAGGAGCGGGAAAGGGTACCGCCCTCGGTCAGTTCACGGTAGACCTCACGGCGCGTGCGCGCGAAGGCAAAATAGATCCGGTGCTCGGACGCGACTTCGAAATCCGGCAGCTAATCGACATT
>Ga0163144_10022365_pt1 | contig 12529 bp, 9 predicted proteins | sample OliLak19BULKMAT1_FD_123175 | JGI IMG/M metagenome (GOLD analysis project Ga0163144, IMG submission 123175) | Freshwater microbial mat bacterial communities from Lake Vanda, McMurdo Dry Valleys, Antarctica - Oligotrophic Lake LV.19.BULKMAT1 | ecosystem: Environmental > Aquatic > Freshwater > Lake... | reverse complement strand
GGGTTCCACCATGGGTCGAGGATGATGACGTAGTCGGCCGCGGTCAGGTTGAGGCCGACGCCGCCAGCCTTGAGCGAGATGAGGAAGAGCGGATCGGTCCCGTTCTGGAACGCCTTCACCTTCGCGCCGCGGTCGCGCGTGCGGCCGTCGAGGTACTGATACGTGTACTTGCGCTCTTCCAGCTTCTGCTGGATCACGGCCAAGAACTTGGTGAACGACGAGAACACCAGCGCGCGGTGGCCTTCGCTGATCAGTTCATCGACCAGATCCATGAACAGCTCGACCTTGCACGAGTCGACGTGCGGCGCGCCGACCAGGGCCGGGGCGCACGCCGCCTGACGCAGGCGGGTGATGGCGGCGAGGATGGAGACGCGTGAACGTTCCAGGCCTTTGGAGCCGAGCAGGTCCATGACCCCGACGCGCTCCTTCTCGAGCAGCTCGCGATAGAACAGGTCCTGCTCGTCTGACATCTTGGCATGCAGCAGCACTTCGGTCTTGGGCGGCAGCTCGGTGGCGACTTCGCTCTTGATGCGGCGCAGCACGAACGGCGCGACGCGGTCGCGCAGGCGGTGGATGGCGTCGGGATCGTCCTGCAGGGTCTCTTTGAGCGTCTTGCGACGGCCGAGGAAGCCCGGCATGAGGAAGTGGAAGATCGGCCAGAGGTCTTCTGCGCAGTTCTGCACCGGGGTGCCCGACAGGCAGATGCGCCGGCGCGCCTGCAATTTCAGCGCGGCGCGCGTGGTCTTCGCCTCGGGATTGCGGATGACGTGCGCTTCGTCGAGGATCACCGTCGAGTATTCGATCTCGGAGAGAAGCTTGATGTCGCGCTGCAGGATGTTGTAGCTGGTCAGCAGCAGACCGCCCTTGGGCAGCTTCTCAGCGGTCTTCACCCGATCGAGACCGAGGTGCGCGTGCACCGCCAGGTCGGGCACGAACTTCTGGCATTCGTCGACCCAGTTGTCGACCACCGAACGCGGCGCGATGACCAGATGCACACCGGGATCTTCGAGGTGGCGATGCTTGATGAACGCCAGCGATTGCAGGGTCTTGCCCAGGCCCATGTCGTCGGCGAGCACGCCGCCGAGGCCGCGGTTGGAGAGGAAGACCATCCACTCGAAGCCGGCCTGCTGATATTCGCGCAGGGTGGCGTTGATGTTCTTCGGCAGCGGTACCGACGGGATCGAGGCGCCGCCCTTGGCCAGGCTGGCGAGGTCGACGGTTTGCGCGTCGAGCTCCATCTTGCCGCCGGATTCGGCGAGGCCGACCGCCATCGCCGCGGCGTGGCGCGGCACGCGCACCTTGCCGTTCACTTCCTTGAGGCCGCCGAATTCGATCAGGGTGCGATAGCGGTTGAGCCACTCGTCGTTGATGCGCGCGCGCAGACCGTCCTTGAAGACCATGACGTTCTGGCCACGCGCCGCGTTCTTGAGCAGTTCTTTGATCGGCACGCTGCGCCCGTCGACGGCGGCGTCGATCTCGAGCTCGAGGTAATCCTTGTGGGCGATGACCTTGGCGGTGGTGACGATGTCGGCGGGCGGGCGGCCGCGGTGGAGCCTGTCCTGGCCGCGGATGTCCCAGCCCTGCAGGTTGGGGATGACCTGGGCGAGGAAGCGGTCGGCGGCATCGCCGTCGGCGACGAAGCCGAAAGCGCCACGCCGCTGCACCAGGGCGCCGCGCTTGATGAATTCGTTGCAGCGCTGGAATTCGAGATCGCGATCGCGCTCGCACTTCAGCACCGAGCCGTCCTTGGCCTCGGCGACGATGAGGCCGATGCGCTCGAGCGGATCGATCTCGGGCAGGTCGTCGTGGTACTTGAACTTGACGTTGCCGCACAGGCGCGAGTCGACCTCCCACATTTCCAGGATCGGCTGCGGCCGGCCGCGCACCTGCTTGGCGCGATCGGCCTGCGGCGGGACCTGGCCGGCGTGCGCCAGCACGCTGCGCCAGGGATCGCGCACGAGCAGTTCCTTGAGCACGGTGATCGGGCCGTTCATGAGCGGATCGAGGTGCTCGGCCGGGCCGGTCCATTCGAGCGGAATGACGCGGCCACGGAAGACCAGGTTCGGGCCGGGCAGGCACCACACGTTGGCGACCGCGGCGCCGCCCACCTCGAGGTAGAGGCGGACGTGCTCGCCTTTGTCCTCCATCATCAGGCGCGGGCTGCGCGGCATGCCTTCGATGACGCAGGGATAGCCCTGGCCGTCGATGATCATCTGCGGCGGCGGATGGATGCCGCGCACCTGCTGCAGCGCGCGCTGGATCGAATCGACCTCGTGCAGCGGCTCGCCGCGAATGCCGACCGCACCCTCGACGATGAGCGTGCGCGTGCGTTTGCAGCCGAGCAGAAGGCGGCCGAGGGTCAGTACCACCTGTCCAGTGGAACGCGCCGGGCGGGCGGTCGTGGGGTCGGCGGCAGCGGGCTCAGCGGAGTTGGCCATGGTTCTCGCAAACGGTTCGTTGGAAGACCGGTTTGGCACCGGCAGACCCGGAAGGACCGGGAACCCCCTAGAACGCAGGATGCGCAGTCTACCAGCACAACCCCCTCCGCAAGAAGGAAAAAATAGTGATTGCTGCCCTTGGCGATGACAAAAACGGCATGAACCTACGCGGCTTGTGCGAGAACTGTTTCACGCCTCAACCGCCGTGCTCAGCGCTGCATCATCGAGATACCAGACGCAGCGCGCGGGCGGCAGCAGACTGACCGGCAGAGCCGGATCAGGGCCACGCCGGGTTTGCTTGGCGACCGACCCCTTCGCCGCCCCCAGGGCGAGCACGACCAGTGTCCCGGCGCGGTGCAGCACCGGCAGCGACAGGGTCAGTCGCCGCGCGGGCGGCTTCGGACTGTCGACCACGGGGAAGACGTCACCCAGTTCGCGCAGTCCGGGATGATGGGGGAAGAGGCTGGCGAGGTGGCCGTCCTCGCCGATGCCGACCAGGCAGGCGTCGAGGCCAGCCCCGGCCGTGGCGCGGGCGAGGGTGTCCGCATACGCGGCGGCCGCCGCCGTCAGATCCGGTGATTCGGCGGGCATGGGATGGACATGCGCCGGAAGTTCGCCGCCCTCGCGCCAGGCGGCGAGGGTGGGCAGATCATTGCGGTCTGCATGGCCGACCGGCACGGCGCGCTCGTCCAGCCAGAGCAGATGCAAGCGCGGACGCAGGAATCCATCGACCAAGCCGGCGAGGGCGGTGAGCACCGGACCCGGCGAGCGTCCCCCGGGGATGGCGAGCGTCGCGCGTCCGCGCGCGGCAGCGGCGGCATCGAGCAAGGTGGCGAGTGCTTCAGCAACGGTGGCCGGCGAGTAGGGCAGCATTGGCTTCCGATCGGGGGAGGCAGTCGAGACCTGATTCGCGCGGCACCGTCACCAGCGTCCCTGGCGCGTCCAGTGTTCTGACGCGCGCCGGGCGGACGCTCACACAGACCCAACCACCGCCCGCGCCCCGGCTTGCGAGGGCTTACTTGGCGGGCCTAATAGCCAGCCCGAGGGTTCCCATGCCGTACCGTCCGCTCAGCCTGACCCTCCTCCAGCTCGCCGCCGCCGTCGCCCTGGCCGCCGACCCGACGATGGCGCCGACACCGGCCAAGCCACCGCTCCCGGTCGGGCTCGACCATCACCTCGTCGACCGCGTCATCCCCGCCTATGGCATGAACGTGCCGCGCAGCCACACCGGTGACCACCGCGCCGCCGAGCTTTACCACCGTGTCCACGCCTTCGTCGGCGAGGTCGAGGTCAAAGTGATGACCGGCGCCCTGCGGCGCGTCAGCACGCCCGCGGTCGATGACAAGGGTCGGCCGCTCAAAGACGCGCCGGCCTCCTCGGCCCAGCGCCTGCCCCTGGTCGAAGAGCAGCAGCTGCTCGCCCTGTGGGATGAACTGACCAAGCTCAACCACCGGCTGAGCGTTCCCGGCTCGGCCTACGCCATTCCCGAGCAGACCCACCTCGACGCCGCCTTCAGCGAGCTGGCGCGCGCCGCCGATTCGTTGCGCCTCGGCCTGGGCGATGACACCTACACCGCGCTCGAGGGCGAGCATCGCGCCTGGTTGGCTCGCTACGCCGCTCACCTCGCCGCAGCGCGCGCCGCCAAGGTCGCGGAGCTGATGAACGGCCCCCAGAAGATGTCGCAGCGCGAGGCCGAGGCCGCCGTGCGCGGCATGGATATCCGCCTGAGTGATGAGCCGCTGATGCGCGCTCCCGTCGCGCCGGCCCTCCTACCCGCCGCCAACAAGGTGGCTCCGACCTTGCCCAAGGCCACGGCCCCCGCCGCCTCAGTTGGACTCACGCCGCCGACGCCGCCGGCCGAGGCAGTCCCGGCCGAACCGGCCAGCGAACCCGCAGCGACCGACCTGGCCCCGGTGGAGGCCCCCGCAGCCGAAACTCCGGCCGAGATGCCGGTGAGCGCTCCCGCGGAAGCCGAGCCTGCCGAGACAGCGGCCCCCGCTGCCGACGCTGCGCCTGCCGAAGTTCCTGCGCCTGAGGCCGAACCGGCCGAGGTCCTGACGCCTGAGGCCGAACCGGCCCCCGCGCCAGCCGAGGCGCCTGCTGCTCTGCCCGATCTGTGATCGGACGAGGGTGATCCGGTGGGCGGCTGCCAGCGCCGCCTGGTTTAGGGGCGACCTGTCGCCCGCAGAAGTCAGGAACGCGCAAACTGCCGCCTGAAATCGCCGAGTTGCACTCGGCCGGTGGCGGTCATCTGCGTACGCCCATGAGAGCACGACGCGGAACGAAGGCCGCCGAGTGCAACTCGGCGATCCCAGGCGGCGCCTTGCCGGTTATCAACGTCGGTCGCGATGGACAAAACGGGCCAGGCCCAGGTGATGGGCCACGTGACTGACGGCCACTCGCAGCTGGGTCGGTCTTGCCGGTCTTCGGCTCAGTAGTGCATGCCGACCGGCAGCCCGCCATCCGGGGCGGCCGCGGCGGCGGCGGCGCCCGCATCGCCGGCGGTGAAGTCGAGCTGGGCGGGATCGAGGCGGTCGCCGTCGCGGATCAGGTAGAACGGCTGATGCGCCGGGTCACCCGGCGTGGTGACGCGGATCACCTCGCGCTGGGCGACACGGTCCTGGGCGGCAGCGGTGCGGCTGGCGTACCAGCCCAGGCCGGTGATCGCGGCGAGCAGCGCCGCGGCCGCAGCCCACGCCGCCACGGCGGGCAGGCGGTAGCAGATGGGAGCGAGCGCCTGGTTCGCGGTGGCCGCGCCCGCGCCGATCGCGAGCTCGATGAGATCGTGACGGGCCAACGCTTCCTGGCACTCGTCGCAGTGCGAGAGGTGGCTGAAGACGGCGGGATCGCTGGCGGGGTCGATCGCGCCATCGGCGACCAGCGGCAGCAGCGCCTCGACATCGGCGCACGTTGGTTCGCTGGGGCGAGGGAGGTCCATCTCACAGCCCTCCGGAAATGATGTCGTCGAGCTGCTCTTTGAGCGCGGCGCGACCACGACAGAGCCGGACTTCGACCGCTTGGCGGCTGATGCCGAGACGCTTGCTGATGGCGAGGTGGTCGAGGCCTTCCTCGACCCGCAGGCGGATGACCTCGCGCTGGCTCTCGGGCAGCCGCGTGAGGGCACGGCGCACCGCCTCGATACGTTCGCGCGACAAGAACTGCTCGCTCGGATTGCGGCCCAGGTCGCCAGACGAGCAGTGTTCGGCGAGCATCTCTTGCGAAGCGGCCGAGCGGCGGTCTTCACGGCGCAGGTAATCGAGGCAGGCGTTGCGCGCGAGCTGGAACAACCAGCCGCGAAGGGCCGCCGGCTCGCGCACGGTGTCCAGGCGGCGCAGCACCTTGAGGCTGACCTCTTGGTAGACGTCGTCGACGGTCGAGGCATCGCGCACATAGCGCTGAATGACGCGACGCAGCGCCGCCTCTTCGCGGGCGAGGAGGTCGGTCACCTGGTCGGCCAGGGGGCGGGCGAGAGTTGAGCCGAAGAGCGCGCTGGCGTCCATCTGCTCCGGAGACGCCGGTACCCCGCTCAGGCTTACCGGCTCGGATGGGGGCTGCGGCGGGATGGACATGGCGCGATGCCGGCAGGCTAGCCCGGCGGACGCGGGGCGAGAGCGGAAAACCGGGCGGGATGAGGTTTCCCCGACTTGGATGCATCTCGCAAGGGTATGCGTCCGAGGCTATTCCTCAGCGCCGTGCTTCACGGTCAGACGCTTGCCGCGCGGCTGACCGATGCCCTTGAGCAGTTCGTCGAACCACGGCTGCTCAAGATCGAAGGGCTTGCCGCCCTTGATGCGCGGGAACTCGATCGCGCGCAGGCGACCGCCCTGGCCCTCGTCGTGGCCGATGACGCCAGATTCGCCGCGCAGTCCGCAGTCGACGGCGAGGTCAACCATGCTCTTGATCAGGCGCAGGTCCTCGGCGTTGGCGGCGGCGGCGCGGGCGAAGTAGCCGCTCTTCTGCACCAGGGTCTTCTCGGCGCCGATCAGCTTGGCGAACTGCTTCGAGAACCATTGGCCGACGTTGACCTGATCGAGTCGGACATGGCCGAAGGCGTCGCGCTGGACCTGCTCGCCGCGCGACTCGATCTCGGTGACGATGGTCTCGACGCCAGCGCCCTCGCTGACGAAGACGTTGACGCAGTCCTTGCGGTCCATCGCCAGCTTCAGTCGCTTGGCTTCGCCAGCGATATCGAGTTCCATCTCGGGGATGTAGACCGCGTCGACGTCCTTGTGGTTGCGATCGAGGTTGAACTCGGGCAGGAACGATTGGTGGACGAGGCGCTCGCGGTAGGCGCGCGCGGTGGCGGCGGTCAGCCAGCCGCAATTGCGGCCCATCACCTCGTGCACGATCAGCATGCGCGGGTTGGCCGACTGCTCGTTGACCACGTTCTCGAAGAACACCGCGCCCTGCTCGGCCGCGGTCCAGGCGCCCAGCGACTGGCGGATCGGGTAGACGTCGTTGTCGATGGTCTTGGGCAGGCCGACCACGGTCAGCGCGTAGCCGTTGCTGGCGAGGTAGCGGGCGAGGTCGGCGGCGGTGGTGTTGGTGTCGTCGCCACCGATGGTGTGGAGGATGGTGATGCCATCGCGAGCGAGCTGGTCGGCCGCCGCCTTGAGCGGATCCTGCCCGTCTTTGACCAGCCCGCGCTTCACGCAGTCAGCGACATTGGTGAGCTTGACCCGGCTATTGCCAAGCGGGCTGCCACCGTGGCGATGGAGGACCCCGGCGCGCGCGCGCACCGCGGGCGTGACGGCGACGCTCTCGCCGAGCAGCAGGCCCTTGTAGCCGCCGAGGTAGGCGATGATCGGCACCTCGGGCGCCAGGTCGGTATAGCGCTCGATCAGTCCGCCAACGGCGGAGGACAGGCAGGGCGCGAGCCCACCAGCAGTAAGCATCGCGATCTTGGTTGGGGCCATGGACGTCTCCGCGGCGGAGGGTCATAGCCGCAGCCGCGGGCGAGGAAACCCCCTCCGCTGACCGCGCTGCTTACTTGACCATCTTCCCGGCCGCCGCCTCGCGCATGAGCACCGCCACGCGCTGCAGCGGCAGGTCGAACTCGGCGATCAGGTTGCCCTGCGGCGTGGCCTTGATCACCAGCGCGCAGTCGACCTGCGGCAGCACCAAGGGCGTGCCGTCGAGCGCCTGCTCGGCGCGCACCAGTCCGGTGAGATTGATCTGCAGGGCGACCACCCCCGGCGCCCCGGAGGGGGGTGGCAGCTGGCGCTCCAAGGTAGCGGCCAGCGCGGTGATCGCTGCGTTGGCGTCGCCGCCATCGCTTTCGACCGAGATCTGGCGGCGGTCATCGGCGACGGTGACCTGTTCGGGCTGCCCCGCCCGGGCGAGGCGGAAACCGGACAGGCCGCCAGCGGTGATCGCCTCGACCGTCGCGCCGCTGGCACCGGCGCGGGCCTGGGCGAGCAGGCGCTGGAGACCGACCAGCTCTTGCGCGCGGGGCTGGTCGCGCACTTCGCGGGTGACGAAGCCGCGCTTGCCCGCGCGGCGGACGGTGTCGATGGCGAGCGCGAAGGGACCAGCGCGGTCGGCGATCTCCCACTGTCCACGCCAGGATTCCTCCACCTGCGGCGTCCAGGCCTCGCCCATCGTCTCGTGCGCGGCGCTGGTCAGGCGCTGGCCGAAACGATCGAGCTGACCCTGCCAGTCGAGGTGCCCATAGATGGCGAAAACGGTATCGGGCCCGCGCACCACGGGCAGCAGCCGGCTGGCGGCATTCTTCTGCGCCGCCGTCCACTGGGCGAGCATGGTATCCGCCTTGGTCTCGACCTTGGCCTGGAGGCGCACCACGCCGTCGGCTCCGGGGCCGATCTCGACGCCGACGAAGGCGACCTGGTTGATCAGGTCGCTCCAACCGCGCGTCATCCACGCGACCATACCATCGGCGCGCGGCTCGGTGGGGATGGGCCCGAGCATGATGCGCAGCCAGGCTGGAATCTCACGCGGCTGACGCACAAACTCGCCGCTGGCGCGGAAGGTGAGCGCCCACGCGGAGGGCAGGATGCGTGGCGGGCGCAGGGCGAGCACGCGGCATTCGTCGGCCGAGCGTGCGAGGTAGGCGGTGTCGTCCTGCACGAGCAAGCGGTACTCGTCGAGGCCGGCATCCGAATTCTGGGTGTAGACCACTGTTCCGTTGCGTTCGCCGACCTTGACCAGGGGCGCGCCGAACGCCGACACCGCGCCGAAGTCGTCGAGGAAGGCGCGCCGATCGCTGAGCGGGATCACCGCCAGCAACGGTGCGCGCCCGCTGCGCCAGGCGATGACGGCGGGCCGGGACAGGTCGATGCCAGCCAGGCTGCGGGCCAGAAACAGCGTCTGCGCCAGGTTGCCACGCAGCGCCACCGCATCGCCGCCCGCGGTGGCGGCGTAGGCGGACAGTTCGCGATCGATCCAGCGCAGGTCGTTGATGCGTAGCACCGCGCTGGCCTCGCCCAGCAAAGGATCGACGACGGGTTGGGCGGCGCTGGCGGCAGCGCAGATGCCCCACACCAGTAACGCGAGGAGGTGACGACGCATGGTGGCCAACGGTAGCCCGCAGCGCGGGACAGCACAAGGCGGAAGGAAGCGGATCGCGGTGGGCGAACGGTGCGGCGGGCACGCGCCTCAGCGCGCCACCGGCGTCGTACCGGTCTCCTCGGGCTTGGGCGCTGGCGCAACCGTGCTCGGAGCGGCGGGAGGCGGGGCGTCAGCGAGGCGCAGGACGAGCAGGCTGTCGCTGGTCGCCGCCGATCGCAAGGGCGCGACGGTGATCAGCCAGTGATCGGTCGGGCCGGCGCGCACGGCCGAGACCACGCTGCCCAGCGCCAAGCCACCGGGGGCGCCACGATCGAGGCCGACCGTGACCAGGCGCTGGCCGGGCTCGACCTGCAGTCCGGGACGATCCTCGACGAATTCGAGGACCGTCGTGCCGGGCGCGCCCGTTCCGCGGAGGATGCCCTCGGCGAGCAACTCTTGGTCGTCGTAGAGCGCCGCCGGGATGCGGCTTTCACTGTCGGTGATCTCGCGCACCAGGCAGCGGCCGGGCCCACGGCCGACCACCATGCCGACCAGGCTCCAGCCGAGGGTCGCCGCCATGTCGACCTCGACGCCGTCGATCGCCCCGACATCGAGTTCGCAGTAACGCCGTCCCTGACGCTGGGTGCGCGCCACGATCTGCCCGCGCGCGACGACCGCCTGGGCTGGCGGCACGCGCCCTTCGCCGGCGATCTCCTGATACTCGGCAAGGCGCCGACGGAGGATGACGTTCTCGGCGTTGAGGCGGATCAGCCGCTCGGCGGCCTGGGTCGCGGCGGCCTCGGCCGGCGGCTCCTCGCGCGCGGCCAGCGAACGCTGCCAGGGCAGCACGGGCGCCGCGATGCGGTGCCAGACGCGCTTGGCCAGACCGGTCCACACCAGGGCGCCCGTGGCCACGACCAGCACCAGGGCGATGGTCAGGTGACGGGGCGGTGCCTGCATGGGCGCATGCTCGGCCGGGCCGATGACGCCGCAACCGCGGTGGGATCCGCCGCGACGGCGACGGGGCGCCGGACACTGTCAGGCCATTTTGCTTGCAGCCCCAGGGGCTTCCGGCTACGCCTTCCGCGTGGATCCGCTGCGCATCATGGTGATCGATGAACACGCCGAGATGGCGTTGCCGGTGATCGATGCCCTCGCCCAACGCGGCCATCGCTGCGACCTGCAGCCGGCCGGCCGGCCCGCGCTGGCCGCGCTCGCCGCCAAGCGTGAATCCGGACGTCCCTATCAGGTGATCGTGGCCAACGCCGCCCTGCCCGACCTCGACGCCATCGCCTTTCTGAGCAAACTCGGCGAGACCCAGGAACGGCCTCCAGTCGTGCTCTATGCCGTCATGGCCCGGCTCTCCCGCGCGGTGTTCGAAGCCGCCTCGGCGCACGACGCACGGTTCCTCGACCTGCCCATCGATCGCGCCCGCCTCGTCATGCTGGTCGAAGGCGTCGCCTGCGAGCCGAAACCCGGCCCACGCGCAGCCACCTCTGATCAGCCCTTCTTCGGCACCGGCCGCATCACCCGCGCCACGCCGGCCAGCGAACGCTACCAGCAGCAGTCCCCCCCGTCGGGCAGCACGCCGCGCCTCGCACCCCCCATGCCGCCTTCCATCGAGCCCCTGTCGCCCCGCACCCATCGCACGCCCCTGCCGCAGACCGGCAACATCGTGCGCCAGGGCACCGACCGTTTCGCCAATACCGGCCACATCCCCACCACCCAGCACCTCCGTCGCGGCGTGACCGGCCGCATCGAGCGATCGGCCCCTTCGACCCCCGCTGAGACCCGCGTCGCCTGCGCCGTCTGCCGACGCGAGTTCCTGGTCGTGGCGCGGCCGCAGACCTACAACATGGTGTGCGTGCATTGCGGGCAGCTCAACCGCATCGAGCCGCGTCCGTCCTGAACGGACGGGCATGGAATCCGTCGCCGCCGCTGCCGATGCATTTCTCGCCCATCTCTCGGGCGCCCGCCAAGCCTCTCCGCATACGCTGCGCGCGTATCGTCACGAACTCGACCGGCTGCTGACTTGGTTGGCGCGCGAAGCGCCTGACATCGCCGAGGTGCGCGCGCTCGACGGCCGCACCTTGCGCAGCTTCCTCGCCGGACTCGCCAGCGACGGGCTGACGCCGGCCAGCCTGGCACGCGCGGTGGCGGCGCTGCGCTCGTTCGGACGCTTCCTCGCCACCAGCGAACGCCTGGACGCCAATCCCGCAGGCATCCTGCGCGCGCCCCGGCAAGGACGCAAACTGCCGCACCACCTCGAACACGCTGAGATCGCCGCGCTGCTCGCCGCGCCGCTAGCGCATGCGCGCTCGCCCACCGACGAAGCCGCGCTGCGCGACGCGGCGATCTTAGAGCTGCTCTACTCGACCGGCATGCGCGTCGGCGAACTGGTCGCGCTCGACGATCGCAGCCTCGATCTGATCGGCGGCGTGGCGGTGGTGCGCGGCAAGGGCCGCAAGGAACGCCTGGCGCCGATCGGCGCACCGGCAGTGAGCGCCTTCGAAACCTACCGCGACGTGCGCGACGCCGTGCACGGCCGCGGCGACCCGACCCGTGGCTGCTTCCTGAGCATCGCCGGCGCCAAACGCGGCGGCGGCGGCGGCATCCGCCTCAGCGATCGCGATGTGCGCCGCCTGCTGCAACGCCAGCTCGACCGCTGCGGCCTGTCGCGCAAGACCACCCCGCACACCCTGCGCCACACCTTCGCCACCCACCTGCTCAGCGCCGGCGCCGACATCCGCGCGGTGCAGGAACTGCTTGGGCATGCGAGTCTGAACACCACCCAGATCTACACCCATCTCTCGATCGAGGCGCTGCGCGAGACGTATCGGCGGGCGCATCCGCGGGCGTGAAAATGCATAGCGTTGCTGCAACCCGCGCGACGACCGCCCGCCCCGCTGGCCTGCGATGGGCCGCGTGTTGAAGCATCGGGCGTTGGACATGGCCCGCGCGGAAGGCGCGTGCTGCTTATCTGTAGTTCGCTCTTTTGGCTAAAGTAATCGGAAAAAAAACGGCAGACGAGCGTCGTTCTCTGGCTTCTATGGCCGACGCAAGCCGACCATGTCCAACCACCGTCACCGCAACAACCCTCCCCTGGGAACACCGCTCTCCAGAGTGGCTCGAATTGTAGCTCGTACCGACCCGCAGCCACTCAGGAGAGTGGCGTTCCCGGGGGCCACCAGCTGCGTACGACGGGTGCACTCGGCTATGGCCGGCTGCGCCGGCTATGCCCAACAGGAGTATTTCCGGAGCGTCCAGTCGGCACCCGCCACGCGAAGAGGGATGCCCGGATTTCAAGCCTGTGCCTTGCCCACCCCCGGCCGTGCCACCAGCGCCTGCAGCGCCGCTTCATAGCGATCGATGATCGGACCGGTGCCGAACTGTTCGGCGCGTGTACGGGCGGCGACGCGCATCGCCTGATAGCGCGGCTCGTCCTGCAGCAGGCCCGCGGCGAGTGAGCCGAGGCAGACGTCGCTGCCCTCGGGGCAGAGGATGCCGCTGACGCCGTCCTCGACCACTTCGGGCAGGCCGCCGGCGTGGTAGCCCAGCACCGGGCAACCGCAGGCCATCGCCTC
>Ga0163144_10022363_pt1 | contig 12530 bp, 12 predicted proteins | sample OliLak19BULKMAT1_FD_123175 | JGI IMG/M metagenome (GOLD analysis project Ga0163144, IMG submission 123175) | Freshwater microbial mat bacterial communities from Lake Vanda, McMurdo Dry Valleys, Antarctica - Oligotrophic Lake LV.19.BULKMAT1 | ecosystem: Environmental > Aquatic > Freshwater >... | reverse complement strand
CGTGGGGTCGATCACCAGCGCTGGCCCAACCGCTACTTCAAGAAGCTCCCTCCTTCGCCGAGGCTACGGCAGGGCAGGCGGGCTATTTTGCCTGCTAGACGCCCGAGAAGCTGAATTCGCGAGCCTCCGTAACGGAGAAAACTGCTGACTGGAGAGCCGGATGCGGGAGATCCGCACGTCCGGTTCGGAGGGGGGAGCGGGGCGAAAGCCCTGTTCCTACCTCTATCACTGGGGAAGCGAGCGAGCCGGTTTGGTTTTTCCGCTTTCGTGAAATTTCTCGGGTGATAGACCTCAGGACGTGAAAGCGCCATTTTTATTGCTGATAGGTGGAGCGGTGGCTGCCGCCCAGCCGGTGCCTTCGGATCCGGAAGAGGCGGCTTACCCTGCGATCGAGCGGTTTGTCACGGTTCTTGAAGCGGTGAGGGAGCGTCATCCGGATGTGGACCGCCTGGCTTACGATCGTCTCGTCAATCACGCGCTGGAAGGAATGCTTGCCAGCCTGGATCCGCACTCGTCATTCATTCACCCGGAAATGGCGAGACTGATGGCGGAGAACGAGGATCTTGATCCCGAGGTTCCGGCGTTGGGCATGACCCTTGGACTGCGGGAGGGCGGTCCCTATGTCGCTGCGGTTTCTCCACTCGGTGCCGCTGCAATGGCCGGGATTTTGCCGGGATCCGGATTGTTGGAAATCGATGGTCGTGTGACGGAGAAGATGGAGTTTGTGGATTTGATCCAGTCTCTCCAGCGGGCGGCTGGAGAGACGACACGGCTGAAGCTCAAGTCACCGGCGGCACCGAAGCCGGTTGAAGTGGCTCTGGTGCATCGCGTGGTCGATCATCGGTCGGTGGCGGAAGTGAGGCTGTGGGATGTCGCGGCGGGCATCGGCTATGTGCGCTTGGCAAGCTTTGGAAAAAACGGTGCCCGTGAAATGGAGGCCGCGCTGGATGAACTCGAGGACGGCGGCATGAAATCGCTGGTTCTCGACCTGCGGCAAAACGGGGGTGGGGATCTGGACGAGACTGTTAAAATCCTCGGCCTCCTTCTCCCGCCTGGCACGGCGGTGGTCACCACCCGTGGCCGCGACGGAGAGATGGGTGAGCCGATGAAAACACCCGACCGCCAACGCCGGAAACGCGATTACCCGATGGTGGTTCTACTCGACCGGTTGTCCGCCTCGGCGTCCGAACTAACAGCGGGTGCCTTGCAAGATCTCAAGCGGGCGACCGTCGTCGGCGAGGTGAGTTATGGCAAAGGCTCGGTGCAGAACATCATCCCGATGGGAGGCGGGACGGCGCTGCGTCTGACCATCGCCACCTATCACACGCCGTCCGGAAACACTCCGCACCGGAAGGGCATCACGCCGGACGTATGGGTCACCATTGATGACATCAGCCGGGAAAATTTCGCGAAGCGCTGCCAGATCGACACGCTTCCGCCTGACGAGCGCAAGGTCATCAATGCGTGGCAGGATCCGGTGATGACGAAGGGGATCGAAGTGCTGCGGGAGAAGTGAAGTCGTTACAAAGCGCCCGATTCATTCCAGTATCCGCAGCAAGCCGCTTCACCCCAGATTTCCCCCACCCATGAGCACCCTAACCACTTCCACATTGCCGCCTTGGGCGGATGAGGTCATCGACCTTTACGAATCCGGCGCGAGCGCCCAGTTCATCCTCAATGGGAATGTGGACGACTGCATTTTGCTGCCAGTTTCCAATGGGCCTGCGCGGCTGATCGGCCTGGATGGATTCCTGAGGGAGAGATTGCTGGCGAAGTTCGATGTGGTGATCACTTACGATCTCGGCAACGGCATCCGGGTGGAAAAGGGTGGCGAGCGGTTTGCCGAATGGCCGCCTGCCGCAAAGGAGGCCACTTTGCCAAAGGCCCCGCGCGAGGCGGTCATCGTTCTAACACACTATCTGCGGTTCTGCGCGAACGTGGCGCGGCTCAAGCCGGAGCGGGCGACGCGGGTGGCGGTCATCGTAAAAAACGCGGGACTCATTGTTCCTCCTTCGACGGGAGGAGCGAATTACGAACTCAGCGCGATCGCCAGCCAGTTGCGGGATTGGGCGACGGATTCGGCCATCGCGGAGCAGCATTGCGCGACTTTCCTGATGGTGGAAAACCTCAACGACCTGCATCCGCTCGTTTCGCGAAATCCACATGCGTCGTGCATCACGGTTCCCTTGCCGCAACCTTGGGAACTGGTCCCGGCGTTCGGGCACCTCAACACCGTCTATCCGATTCCGCTGGCTCCCTTCGCCGGCGATTTCACGCAACCGGCCGCCGCACTATCAGGTGCGACGTTGAGTTCCATTGAGACCTTGTTGCAAGCCCGCCAGCATCACGGCAAGGAACTCACGCCACAGGATCTGGTCACCTTGAAAAAGGATCTCGTGGAAAAGGATGCGCAGGGACTCATCGAATTCATCAAGGCGGACCGCACGCTGGACGACCTCCACGGCCAAGCGGCGATCAAGGCTTGGCTCAGACAGGACATCGCGCTGTGGGCCGCCGGGGATCTCGCCGCGTTGCCGATGGGCTATCTTTTCTGCGGCCCGGTGGGGACAGGGAAGACCTTCATGGTCGAGTGTCTCGCCGGTGAGGCGGGTGTGCCGGTGGTGAAAATGAAAAACTTCCGCGACAAGTGGGTGGGCAGCACGGAGAGCAACCTGGAAAAGATTTTCCGCCTGCTAGACGCGCTCGGCCGGTGCATCGTCTTCGTGGATGAGGCGGATCAGGCCTTGGGCCGGCGCAGCGCGGATTCCGGGGATTCCGGGGTATCCGGCCGCGTCTATGGCATGATGGCGGAACGCATGAGCGATTCCCGGAAACGTGGGAAAATCCTTTGGGTGCTGGCGACGAGTCGTCCGGACCTCGTGGAGGTGGATCTCAAGCGCCCCGGCAGGGTGGATGTGAAAATCCCGCTATTTCCGACGGCGACTCCGGAGGAAGGCTACCAGCTCATCCGCGCGCTGGCCAAGCGCCGTGGCGTGATGCTGGAGAAGGAGCTTCCGGAGGCATTCCGGGCGCTGATTCCGGATCTTCTAACACCCGGTGCGGCGGAAGCGCTTTCGGTGAAACTCTACCGCGCGTTGAAGACCGGCGCGGCGGACGTGAATGCGGCGTTCGATGCCACGCTTCGTGACTATCAGCCGCCGGTTCCGCTCAGCGTCATTCTCGCGCAGGTTTCGCTGGCCGTCGCCGAAGCCACGGATCTCAGTTTCGTGCCCGAGCGTTTCAGGGGGAGTTAGGGTGCCCTTGGAGTGCGGTGGCAAGGTCGCAGGCCGCGACACCGCTTTGGATTCTCCGGCGATGGTGGCAGCGGACCGGGACGCCGGGTTCATCCAAAGCGGTGTGGCGCTTCGCTTCCCACCGCAGTCCAAGGTTGCGGACTTGCGTGGAGGGTTATGCTGAACCAGTCTGCGGCATGACGGATTGGGAGAGTCGCTATCGGACGGGAGACACACCATGGGAAAAGGGGAAAGCGGCCCCTCCATTGATCGAGTTTTTGGGCAAAATGGAAGCGAGCATCTGGGGCGAAGGTCCGATCCTGGTGCCGGGCTGTGGACTCGGGCACGATGTCCGTGCTCTTGGAGGTCTGGGACCCGATGTCGTGGGGGTGGACATTTCCGAATCCGCGGTGGAGCGGGCGGCGAAATTTCCCCAAGTTGGAAAGGAGACCTATGAACTGGGAAATTTCCTGGATCCGGAATGGAGAAAGGGACGGAAGTTTTCGGCAATCTGGGAGCACACGTGCTTCTGTGCGATCCATCCAGGTGATCGGGCGAATTACGCTGAGGCTGCGGCTGGTTGTCTGAAGGACGGCGGTTTGCTGGCGGGTGTGTTTTTCCTGAATCCCTACGATCCCGGCGAGGAAGAGGAGGGGCCACCTTTCGGAGCAGCGATCGGGGAGATTGAGGAAACATTTTCCCCGTGGTTCGAGCGTTTTGACGGCTGGGTGCCCACCGCAGCCTATCCAGGTCGTGAGGGGCGGGAATGGATTGCCTTATTTCGAAAGGGCACGAAGCGATGAGTTGCCGTGAAGACAGGATGCCGTTAGCGTGTCGCTCAAGCAAGATGATGAAATTCCGACTGATTTTAACTGTTTTGGCGCTGTTGCCGTGGTGCGCCTTCGCCGGCGACGGGCGATTGTATGTGAATGACAAGAAGGCCCCGGACAGCCGCAAGGACTTGGAGGTGATCCAATCCGCGTTGGAAAAGGCCTTGCCCCAGGCGCGCGCGGCGACCGTGTGCATCGAGATTTCGGAGGGCTCCGGAACGGGTGTGATTGTCTCGCCGGAAGGCCTTGTGCTAACGGCCGCGCACGTCTCGAGCGGGGTGAAGAAAAAAGTGACCGTGATTCTGGAGGACGGCACGCGGCTCAAGGCGGAGACGCTTGGGCTGGTGGCTGACAAGGATGCGGCGATGCTGCAGATTACGGAAAAAGGGACCTATCCATTCGTCGATCTTGATCGCGACGCCAAGACTCAGTTGGGGGACTGGGTGTTCGCGCTCGGACATTCCGGCGGATTTGACAAGGAACGGGGATCGGTGGTGAGGCTTGGCCGGTTGGTGAGGATCGCGGATTCGACGTTTCAATCCGACTGCATGCTCATCGGTGGAGACTCGGGTGGGCCGTTGTTCGATCTCTCGGGGAAATTGATTGGGATCCATTCGCGTGTCGGTCAGCAACTGCAGGTGAACATGCACGTGCCGATGGACGAGTTCATCGCGAATTGGGATGGAATGGTGGCGGGGGAATTCATCGGTGAGGGGCCGTATGCCCAACTGCCGGTGAAGGGGACCGGCTTTCTCGGATTGGCGACCGAGTCCCGGCCCGAGGGTGGCTTGCGGGTGACCAAGGTCGGCAACAAGAGCCCAGCCGAGGGGGCGGGCATCAAGGAGGGCGACATCATTTTGAAATTGAATGGAACCGAGCTGGAGAGCCGCCAGCAAATGCAGGATTTGCTCAAGGAAATGTCTGCCGGGGACGAGGTGACGCTCGCAACCGAGCGGGACGGCAAGTCGGAAACCCTCACCCTCAACCTCGGTGAACGCTAACCGTTTTCTGGCATGTCTATTCGCCTGCCTGGTGATTCCGGTCGCGGCCCAGCAGAGCCTCGAGTCCGCTTATCGGACCACCGGCTCGGCGGTGGTGGCGGCGTTTGAAGGCCCCCGCAGCGTGTTGCAGACCTCCAGCGCGGTGATTTCGGACGGTCGCAAGGAAGCGGGCTATGGCGTGGTGATTTCACCGGATGGCCACATTCTAACCAAAGCCAGCGAGGTGCTGGAAGTGAAGTCCCTGAACGTGACGGTGGATCGGACAAAATACGATGACGTCAAGATCCTGATGATCGACCCGACCTGGGATGTGGCCCTTCTGAAGGTCGAAGCGAGTGGGCTTGTGCCGGTGGATTTCGCGCCGACGAGTGCTGTGCCTCAAGGCTCCTGGGTGGTGGCGAATGGTGCGACGAGCCGGACATCGAGGCGGTTGTTGGCGGGCATTGTTAGCGCGAAGATCCGGGAAATCCCGGCAGCAGGCGGGGCGGTGCTTGGGGTGACTTTGAACCCGAAATCAGAAGTCCTCGAGATTGCGGATGTGAATGAGAAAAGCGGAGCCAAGGAGGCAGGACTCCAAAAGGGCGACGTGATCCTTTCGATCAATGGCAAGAAGGTGGAGAACATCAAGGAGGTGGGAGAAGCGTTGAAGGACAAGAAGGCGGGAAGCATGGTGAAGCTGACCTACCGCCGGGACACGGTGAAAACCACCTTGGACGTTAGACTTTCCGTGCGGGGCGAGATGTATGCCGAGCAGGTGAGCCGGAATGACCAGATGAGCGGCGACTTTTCCCCACGGCGCAGCGGGTTTCCACGCGTGATGCAGCATGACATTCTCGGTAACCGGAAGGTTCAGGGCGGACCTTTGCTGGATCTGGACGGACACTGCATCGGGATGAACATCGCGAGAGCGAACCGGGCGGAAAGCTTCGCGATTCCGGTGGAGGATCTCAAGGAACTCTCTGCCCGGCTGATGAAGCAATCGGGAAACTGATCAGCGTTGCTCGGCGCGATGGTTCTTGAAAATCGCGAGGGTGCGCTCGCGTTCGGTTTTGTGGTCCAGGCAGGGCAGGGGGTAACCGGCAGCGAGAGGCTTGCCATCCTCAGGCGGGCTTTGGAACTTTTCCGGTGAAACATCCGCGAGTTCGGGAACCCATTTCTGGATGTATTCGCCCCGGGGATCGTAGCGGGTGGTCTGTGTCCATGGGTTCTGGATGCGGAAATAGGGCGCGGCGTCGGCACCCGTGCCTGCCGACCATTGCCATCCGCCGTTGTTGGATGCGATTTCGCCGTCCACCAGATATTGCATGAACCAGGATTCGCCGAGTTTCCAGTCAATGTGGAGGTCCTTGGTGAGGAACATCGCCGTGATCATCCGGACCCGGTTGTGCATGAACCCGGTCGCCCTGAGTTCACGCATCCCGGCATCGACGATGGGAAATCCGGTCCGGCCGTCCTTCCATGCTTCGAACTGCTCGCCGGGTTCATCCCATGGCAATCCGCGCCAGTCGGGATTGAATTCCTCATCGAGGACATTCGGGAAATGGTGGAGGATTGCGAAATAGAATTCCCGCCATGCGAGTTCCTTGATGAATACGTCGATGCCCGCTCTTGCGGCACTGTCGTCTGCCTTGGCTTTCAGGCACTCTGCGTAAACCGTGCGGATGGAGACGAGACCGTATCGGAGATCTTGCGAAATCCGCGAAGTGCCATTTTTCGCCGGGAAATTTCGCGTGACTGAATATTGCTGGATTTTTCCGGAAATTGCGTGCTTGAGCCTTTCTTTTGCCGCGCGCTCACCCGCTTCGACGATCTGAGCGGTAGGCGTCTCCAATCCCCAGGTTTCGACCGATGGAAGCGGCAGCGAAGCGATTTCGTCCGGAGTTCTCAAGGACTTCGGCTTGGCGACGGGTGCAGGCTTGGCCAGTTGGAGCCAGTTTTTGCTGTATGGAGTATAAACCCGGTAAGGCAGACCACTCTGGGTCAATACTTCGTCAGGAGCATGAAGGGAAACATCAGTATGGATGTGGCATTCGACCCCAAGCTCCGAACACAATGCCTGGACGTCCTTCTCGACGGATCCTCCGAACGGATCAGGATCCCGGTTGAAATGGACAGCGACCGCGCCGCTCTCCGGGATCAATCGCCTCAGTTGGGCAACCGCCTCTCCTTGGCGGATGATCAGGCGCCCGCCGATGGTTCCCAAGTTTTTGGCCAGGGATTCGAGGGATTTGCAGAGGAAATGCTGGCGATTCGGACCCGTCCAATGGTGGCGGGCGCGCCAGTCACTCACGATATAAACCGGGACCACAGGGATCCCGAGTTTCGCCGCGCTCCACAGCGCCATGTTGTCAGCGATCCGCAGATCGCGGCGAAACCAATGGATGACTGAGGCTTTCAATTCCGGCATGCGCCGAAGGTGCTGCGCGAAGGGATCCGCGCAACCATTGAAAGACTCAATTTGTGCTTATACCGCTTCGGCCAAGAGCTTTTCGCCCTTTTTGATGGTGGCCGGGGAAAGCTTGCCGTCGACCCGCTTGGAGCCTTCGATGATCGCTTTGAGTTCGACCAATGCCTTTTCAGCAGCGGCCAGGGACTTCTTTCCGCCACCGAACTTCTTGTCAGGGAAGTATCTGGTGAAGGTTGTTCCGGCTCTGCTGATGCATAGGCGCCATCCTTCGAAGGCTGCGCTTTCGTAGGTGAATCGAGTTAGGTTACGTTTGCTTTTCATATTGTTATGGTGGATTGCGATTTCAAGAATAGCGGCTTCTGATAGAAAATCTAGCGCTTTTTTCGAAAATTGTGCCGAAATGGTCACATTTCGACGAATTTGGCCGAAAAAAAGGCTTTGCAAGAGGTCCTCTGCCGCATTTATTCACGCCCCCGCGGGCAATCTCCATACGCCGTCGGTCCTCTGGGCTTCTACCTTAACAGGAAACAGCCCGCCCGCAAGAGGGTAACCCGGCCACCAAAAACAACATGTCAGCAGTCAAACTTGCTCGTTTCGAGCTTCCTAACCGCCTCGTCCGCAACGAGGAAACCGCCACCGATACATTCGCCCAGTTCATCGCCGAGCCATTCGAGCGCGGATACGGCCACACCATCGGCAACTCCCTCCGCCGGGTTCTTCTCTCCTCATTGGAAGGCGCATCCATCACTTCCGTCCGCATCGCGGGCGTCCAACACGAATTCTCCAGCCTGCCGGGCGTGGTTGAGGATGTCACCGACATCGTACTCAACCTCAAGAAGGTGAAATTCAGCCACCACGAGAAGGAGCCACGCATCCTTACGATCAAGGTTGAGAAGGAAGGCGTGATCACCGCCGGTGACATCGTCGCCGACCACATCTACGACGTGGTCAACAAGGACCAGATCATCTGCACCCTCGACAAGAAGGTGAAGTTCGACTGTGAGTTTGAAGTTCGCGTCGGCCGTGGTTTCTCCACCGGCGACGAAAACAAGCGCAAGGACCAACCGATCGGCGTCATCGCCATCGACTCGATCTTCTCACCCGTCACCCGCGTCAAGTATGCCGTGGAAACCACCCGGGTGGGTCAAATGACCGACTTCGACAAGCTCGTCCTCGACATCTGGACCGACGGCCGCATCACGCCGCAGGAAGCCTTGCTCCAGGCATCCGCCATTCTTCGTCACCACCTCGACGTCTTCGTCAACTACGATGAGAACGCCGTGGACTTCGAGGAAGCACCAGCCGAGTCCAGCGAAGAGAACGCCGCTCTCAAGAAGCTTCTCAACATGTCGGTCAACGAAATCGAACTCTCGGTGCGTGCCGCCAACTGCCTCAACAACGCGAACATCACCTCGGTGGGCCAGCTCGCGATGAAGTCGGAAGCGGAAATGCTCAAATACCGCAACTTCGGCAAGAAGTCCCTCAACGAAATCAAGGACAAGCTCGTCGAACTCGGCCTCGGCCTCGGGATGTCCTTCGAATCCTCGTTGCTCTCCGGACCTGCCGCGGCCTCACGCGGACCGCGCCTCGGTGCGGAAGACGAAGCGCCGGTCGGCCTTGCCGATCTGATCGCTCAAAACCTCGACGACTAACACATTCAAATAGAAACGGAAGCACCCGATGAGACATCGCAGCAAAACAGTTAAACTCAAACGCAACGCCTCGCAACGGCGGGCCCTGCTTGCCAACCTGGCATGCAACCTGATCGAGCACGGCCGCATCAAGACCACTTTCGGCAAGGCCAAGGCACTTCGCCCGGTCGCGGAAAAGTTGGTCACCCTCGCCAAGCGGGACGATCTTCACTCGCGCCGCCTGGCCATCGCGTTCCTTCGCCAGAAGGAAATCGTCCAGAAGCTTTTCGCCGAAACGGCACCTGCTTCAAAGGATCGCCAGGGTGGCTACTGCCGCATCACCAAGCTCGGCGCACGCATGAGCGATTCCGCACCGATGGCGATCATCGAGTGGGTGGATCGCCCCGTCGTCGAGGAAGAGCCTGTCGAGGAAGTCGAAGCCAAGGAGGAAACTCCCGCGTCCGCGAAAAAGGCCGCCAAGAAAAAGGCCGCAGACGAAGTGGTCGGAGTCGCCGGTGAGTAATCCCTTGCCATAAAGATCCTACACCAAGCCGTCCGTGCCTTTGCGCGGGCGGCTTTTTTAACGGTCGGCGAGGGTGTCCCGGCTGTCTCAGCCGGATTCACCTCCCGTCCGCCCGCCACTTTCTGTTATACCCGCGTCGAACTTCTAATTCCTCGCCGGTCTCCCACCTCACGACTATTACTCCTCTCATGAGCGATTCCATTTCCGAGCTTACCACTCAGATCCAGACCTTTGTCGATGCCCGCGACTGGCGGAAATTCCACAATGCCAAGGATCTCTCCGTGGCGATTTCCGCCGAAGCCGGCGAGCTCATGCAGCATTTCGTCTGGCAACAGGAAGAGCAGATCGAGAGGCGCCTTGAAGCCCACCGCGAGGAAATCGCCTCCGAAATCGCCGATGTCGCCATTCTCCTTTTTGAATTTGCCGACAATCTCGGCTATAACCTTGGAGATGTCATGCAGGCGAAGATCGCACACAACGACATCCGCTACCCAGTGGATAAATCCCGCGGCAACAATTTGAAATACTCCGAACTTTGAGCGAAGAACCACCACGACCACCCCGCCGCAAGAGATACAGCGGCACAAATCCCCGACGTTTCGAGGACAAATACAAGGAACTCAACCCGGAACTCCACGGCGAGACCATCGCCAAGGTGATCGCGTCCGGCAAGACGCCCGCAGGCTCCCACATCCCGATCATGGTTGACGAGTGTCTCGATGCACTCGCCCTTGAGGCGGGCATGACCGGGGTCGATGCGACCTTGGGCTACGGCGGCCATGCCCGCAAGATCATCGAGCGGATCTCGCCGGACGGAAAGCTCATCGGGCTCGACGTGGATCCCATCGAGTTTCCCAAGACCGAGGCACGGATGCGTGCCGCAGGATTCGGCGAGGACCAGTTTCTCGCGATCCGCTCGAACTACGCCGGCGTCGCGCGGGCCTTGGCGGAAAAGGGGATCGACACCGTGGACTTCATTTTCGCCGATCTGGGTTGTTCATCGATGCAGTTCGACGATCCCTCGCGGGGGTTCAGCTTCAAGGTGGCCGGCCCGCTCGACATGCGCATGAATCCCCGCCGCGGACTCTCCGCCGCAGATTGGCTGGCCAAGGTCAGCGCCGCGAAGCTGGAACTCATCCTTCACGATCACTCCGACGAACCTCGCGCCGAATCCATTGCCGCCGCACTCGCCGGAAATCATTATCCGGACACGCTCGCACTGGCCCAGGCGATCCGTGAGTCCATCCGTGTCAGCGACGAGCACGTCAGGGAACTCACCGTCCGGCGCGTGTTTCAAGCGGTTCGAATCGGCGTGAACGAGGAATTCACCGCGCTGGATGCATTCCTGAGAACCCTGCCGAATTGCCTCAAGTCCGGTGGCCGCGCCGCCATCCTCACCTTTCACTCCGGCGAGGACAGGCGCGTGAAACAAGCCATGAAGACCGGCATCCAAGATGGCATCTATTCGGAAATGGGTGATGGCCCGATCACCGCAAGCCCGGAGGAGCGGCGAATGAATCCGAGAAGCAGTGCCGCCAAACTGCGCTGGGTCGTCCGGAAATAGTGGACATTCGTGCCTGGGGTTGATGGAGGTGGAGAAATTGCCGTTCGTGGTGACAGACCGGATGGGCAGCCCAGTAAGGATCGAACGACCATCGGCCGGGTTAACGCTTGAAAGTCCGCTGAAAAGCAAGCGGCTCCCATCTCGTTTCAGCTACACTTGTGGGATCAACATGACGGCGGTGATGTAGTTTTGCATCCTTACTCGACCGCATTCGGCGGGCGCAAATCCTTGCGCCATTTTGGAAGAATCTTGGGAATGAGATCTGCCAGTCCCACCCGCAATGCCCTGGAAAGGAGAATCATTTCCAAGTCGGAAACACCACGAACGCCCCGTTCAATCTGTGAGACGGTTTCGCGCCCGATGTCGAATCCCAGCAGGTTGCAACGGCCCGCCAGATCCTGTTGGGTCAGTTTCTGGCGCTGGCGGTGTTTTTGAACCTGGGCACCGATGGTGTTGCGTGTGGGCGGATTCCCCATTGGAAAGATAGCTTTCCGATGAGCAAACCGGTATCTGCTCTTCGCGAGGGAAAGCTAGCTTTCCAGATTTTGCTTGCCGCCTTCGGTTGCATTCTCCAATTTGTCAATAGTTCCAGCGTGATCCGCAAGAAGTTCCTGTTCACGGTTCTGCCCGAAGACCGGACATCATTCGGTGTCGAAACCGCCTCAACTTTTCACGCGAAATACATCGACAGCCAAACCCCCACGGACAAGCTAACCCAAATTATGAAATTCCCGCTTGTTTCATTCATATTGCTAGCAGCATTGTTACCGTCTCAAAGTCAGGAAACTGCGGTTCCTCAATGGGACGTCGAAATTCCCGGACCCATCACCGCCGGGACGCCATCCGAACCCGCGCCAAAGCCGGAACCCATCGACTTCACAGTTCTTAGTTCCCGCACCACCCGGATGTTGGTGACTGAAGCGCCTGAAATGAACGACCTGCCGCCAGTCAGTGGAATGATCAACGTCACGGTGCAGGTCGTCGAGGATCCGAAACTCCCCGATCCGCCGCCACCGCTCCCGGCAATGCCGCCCGACGATCCGGCTGTGGTCGCTAGAATGGCGGAATTGCTCGAAACGTATCGCGGCACCGATCTCGTGTTTCTATCAGCAACCGTGTATGAACACAATCGCACGTTTCTGAGAATCTACCCGAACGGCAAGGTCGGCAACGACGTCTCCGCATGGAGCAATCTCGACTTCAACCATTTCAGCGGATTCTCCACCTACCGCGTGAAGGACGCGGTGGACGGCACGATTTATGACTTCGGCCTGTTGATGGGAATCGGCAACACCAACTTCCAGCGCATGCGGGAAGTGGCCGAGCGGAGCGGTTCGGGTG
>Ga0163144_10022361_pt1 | contig 12531 bp, 15 predicted proteins | sample OliLak19BULKMAT1_FD_123175 | JGI IMG/M metagenome (GOLD analysis project Ga0163144, IMG submission 123175) | Freshwater microbial mat bacterial communities from Lake Vanda, McMurdo Dry Valleys, Antarctica - Oligotrophic Lake LV.19.BULKMAT1 | ecosystem: Environmental > Aquatic > Freshwater >... | reverse complement strand
GGATACGCGTGCGTACAAGCAGTTTGGCAATTGCGTTGCCGTGCCAGTCATTCGCGAGACCGCGCGCCTGATGGCGCAGTTCATCACGGCGGCCGAAAATCAGCCTGATCTGCTGTATCTCGCTGCTGCGGAATGAAAATCACGGTGAATACGGTAACCCGAAGATGAAGGATGACTGGTATCAAAGGCAAGAACTCCTCCACGAACATGACCGTCCAATCGCTGCTCCACCGCGCAGAATTCAGTGCTTGGCCCAGGATGGCGAATCTCGTTCCAATTGGCTGCGCTAAAAGCTCATACAAAAAGGTGATTGGCTTATGAAACGGGGCTACCTGTCCGAATATTTTGAAGGCATCGGCATGAAGCGCATCAGCGCGGTAGAGGCCGACGTCCTACACTCAAATCAGCATGAATTCAATGGTGTGACGGGGTTCAAGGCCATCCTTGGCGAGCCACAGGACAAGGTGCGCTACCCTACTCGATTTCTTTACCTCGGGGACGACGATCAGGAGCCGATTACATCCGATGGATTCCTGACATGGTATGACGCACGGCAGAAAGGGCGCGTTGCAGGGAACACCAACCGATCCGAATATCGCCTCTATTTCCCGACGAGTGAAGTGTCCAACCGTTCAGCAAGTGGCGATCTGCTCGTCATCGGGAAACGCCACGACGGCACCATGCTCGCCGTAATCGCAAAGTGCAGAACCACCTCAGAGCAGCAACTACTTTGGCTATTCGGCTTAGATGAAATCACCGATTCGATGTTTACGGTAAAGGTAGATCTCGAATCTACTCGCGACGAAGTAGGCTTTGCTGCGAAGGCGATTCTTGACCAAATTGGTGTCGTGGTGGAAGAAGATGCGCCAGACTTCCTAGAGCAAATGTTGACGCAATTTGGCGGCGGATTTCCGAAGACGATTGTGTTCTCGGACTTTGCTCGCAGGTCGCTTCAATTGAATCCGATTGACGACCCTGATTTGGCGCTCGTGGCATGGATGGAGCGTGAAGAGCTCCTCTTCAAAACTCTTGAACGGCACCTGCTTGCAGCGCAGATAAGGGAACTTCAGAAAGTTGAAATAGACACAGACTCATACATGAAACTCTTCATGTCGTTTCAGCAAAGAAGGAAGTCTCGAGCGGGTAGCGCTCTTGAGAACCATATGGAGGAAATTTTCTCCAGCCATAGGATCACGTACACACGCACTGGTGTGACAGAGCGTGGTCTAAAGCCAGATTTCATTTTTCCGGGAATCTCAAATTACCGTGACCCTCAGTTTCCCGCCACTCACCTGACCATGGTTGCAGCAAAGACCACTTGCAAGGACCGGTGGAGGCAGATTCTCAATGAGGCGGCCCGCATACCCGAAAAACACCTGCTCACGCTAGAGCCAAGCATCAGTCAAGGCCAGACAGATGAAATGAAATCTGAAAGAGTGCAACTCGTGTTGCCACAGGCACTGCATGAAACGTATGCAGAGAAGCAACGAGGTTGGCTCATGTCGCTTGCCGATCTTTTAGCCATAGCAAAGGCACGCCAGAGCGCGGCCCGCCATTGAAACTAGCCCGCTGGCTGAGGTGTGTCAGCGCCACTTTCGTAATCTGTAGCCTAGGCGGCTGCTTGTTCCGGCTTGAATCGGTCAAATTCCTTTGGAAGGAGTTCAAGTAGCTGACCCGTTGTGCAAGCGGCAAGGTCGTAGGTAAGTTCGAGTTGCTGCACAATTGCCGCCAATCGCCGTGGTGAGCCAGCACCCTTGCCGCCAGCGCCTTTTTTTTGTCGTCCATTGGCTTGGTCAAAATAAAGTTCGAACGCACCGGCAACTATTGTTGGGTTACCCAGCATCCCCTGCCTAGATGCAATCTGCTCAAAAATCTCACTACGACTTCCCCGTTCAGAACCCGTAAGCAAAACCTTGGCGTTTCCGCCGTGATCGCTTACCGTCAACCAAGATGTCCGGGCAATGTGCCGGTAGTAACGCTGATGGTTGTACCGCGCGGGAACCACATAGACCGCATCCTCAAGGACCCTGCGCGTACCGTCGGCCTGCAACGGACAAAGCTCGTCGAAAAAGTAGAGAGACAGCCATGTCCAGAGTGCATGGTGATGAGAAATTGACCGCCGCCCAAGCGGAGAAAGCATCTGGGAGAGATGCTGGCCAAAATCGAAACGGCTAGAAAAAACTTTCTTTTTTATCTCGGGGGCAGAAGGCATCATCGCTGATGTAGATGTGTCGGTCAGCAGCCACGACGGCGCCACCTCTTTGGCGCCGGCTCGTAGGCGCTGAAGGTATTGGCGGAATCCCTCGATTCCCTCATCTGTAAGCACGCGGACATGATCACTCATTTTGACTTGCCTCCCGTGCCTTGATTGCCTTTGACGCGAATTGCCTCCGTTCGAGAAACTTCTCGATCGTCTCTTCAATTATTTCCTGCGCAAGATTATTTTCTTCGTCGTCCATTTCTACCGGTATCGGGGCGCCGCGGACTTCTTCAATAAATTTCTTCCAATTGATGACCCATTCCATCTCATCGTCAAACTCGTTATCCAGCAACACCGCCGTCAGCACTTGGCGAAGTGCTTCAGTATAAATTGCACCCGCCAACAGAGGATCTTCAAAAAGTCGCTCGCGCAAATCTGGAATCCGATTGTTGATCTGCAGCACAGGCGGTGCACTACCGTGAATATGAATTCGCCACACCGCCTCGCCTAGATCGGTTTTCACCAGCGGCAGCAGCGCCCTGCGCCCCGCAGCTTCTTCCGCATCTGTCAGCGGACGAATACCATCAGCGGCAGCAACAATCTTGCCAATTTCGTCTGACTCATCGACTACCTTCACCCGGAAAAGCACCGCTGCGCCGCGATCAAGATCAGTCAATACCGTTTCCGCCGGTGCACGGATCAGCCCTACTGTCCCGAATGGGAAGCGCATCGCGGAGCTGCGAACATAGGCCTCAACGTAGACATTTGCGGATGGATCTAGCTTCAAATGCGCTGGAAATCCCAGATCGGCGGAAAAGGCCGGCGCCGCATTCGGAGAGCTTTGCTGGGTCAAGTGGATCGCGATGTTTTCGCGAGTCAATTGCTTGCGGCCGGTAGAGTTGATCCTTTTTTTCATACTGTTCTACCTTGTCGCTTTAACGAGTAAATCACGATGGATATCAAAGCCGTCAATATCGACGTTGAAATCAACGCTATCAACATCTAACTGCAATTCGTTCGACCCAATTGCCACGCAGTTAGCACCCTCGTCATTGATCGTGATTCCCTTGTTATTGAAGTCAAAATCCAGCGGACTGTACTTTCGCAATGGGTCACCGCGCAAAATGTCATAGGCGGCCCGTACTCGTATTTGTAGCGGCAGGTCGGCATCAGTCAGACCAGGCGCGGCCCGTATTGAGAAGCCACCACGCCGGTCCACAATTCGGTACAACTTTCGGGAAACCGGAATGTCGGGTGGCGGTGGCGGCGATGTGGGGCCGTCCTTCTTTGGCTTCCTTATTGTTGTTGCGGGACCTTCAATGGAAAAGATATCGATCAGCGCATCAGGCTCTTCGCTCTCGACCGCCTGCGCTAGAAGGTTGTAAAGCGAATCCAAGCTGTGACGAATCTCCGCAAGGCGAGCCTTGGGAGCCTTCCATTTTCGAGTGAGCTTGTCAGCCGCACCATTCCAACGCGTATGCGAAGGATTCTCTGCGTCCCCCAAGAATTCGGTTACATCCTCGCCCGCAGCAACCAGCGCACCGAATACGTTGCGACCACGGAAGTATCTGCTTTCTTCCGGAACGGTTAGTGCACCTCGAACAAACAGCGACTCGGCTTTAACTCCGTCGAGCGCCTTTTGCAAGTAGAGATCGAAGAAAGCCTCGCAGACGATCCCCGTTTTTCGCCGCAAAGTGATTGGCGCACGCACGTGAACCAGTTCGCCACTCGCCGCTAACTTTTCGCGCAGTTCAATCAACATATTCGGTTCGAGTGCCTCCGACATACGACCGGTTTCTGCCCAATCATCGCGAAGAATTGCGTGAGGTCTCTGTGCTTTGTGAACGCGCCGGATAAATGCGATCAATTCACGATTTGCCTGCGCGCTCCCCGGCAAACAATTGGCTGCGACATCATCAAAAGTCTCGGCATCGATCAACGTGTCACCGATTTCAACCACGAGCTTCCTTGTCAGGATGGGAAAGAAATAGTTCCGTATTACTTCGGGGATCAATGCTTCTTCAGTAATTTCCGCCAAAGCGAATGGGACGGCAATTGACAACCCAGGCTCACTTCTACGAGTGACACCGAACGCATTGCAAAATTTGTTAATGGCCGCTTCGTCGAGTTCTGGAAGTTGAAGTTTCTTCGGGCCGACGCTGCCAAAAAAAGCGTGCGGCGCGTATTTAATGCCGTCAATAGTGTGCGTTTTCAGCACCGCTTGCCCCATCAGCAACGGAATCCGCCTTTCGTCATCATTGCGAACAGTCATTCCAAAGAAAGTCCTTATAAGGGAACTGCTGGAAAACACTAATTTCCCTAGCCCCCATCGCCCCCCGGATACGCCCCCCTTATGGGAGGTTCCAATTCGCCGCCAGAAATCATTGAATGGCGACGGATCGCTTGAATTGTCAAACGCGCCCGTAAGGCCCGTCGTACCAAAGTCTTCTATGACGAGTATTCGCGGCTTCGCAATATCCAACCCTTCAACGTCAACGTCGCTCGCAGCAAGGTGTGGTTTAAGTCCTTCAAACAGGGCGAGAAAGTAATCTGCATCCGAATTCTTGGCTTCGTGAAAATGGAATTTTGTGCGAACCGGGAAATCGGAGCCCGATTGCTTCGCATCAAGGGAATTCTGGTGCGGTTCGCGGACGATCGTCGCGACGAGGGTTACCTCATCGGTATTGAACTGATCCCGTTGCGTTACTTCTTGATCAACTTCATCTTCTTGCTTTTCGCGGACGAGTAATTGCATTTACATCCCCATCAGTCAAGACTAAAACTGGCTTCACCACCAGCACCGTTGTCAGCAAATCTAGATCGAACCGAGTCAAGTTCGCGCTGCAGCGCGCGAACAATTTTCTTTATGTCGTCCTCGTCATATTCGTATGCAGCACGATTTGATAGGTTCCCGATCAGTCTCAAGTCGTTAATTGCTCGGTTGACTCGATTGTTGGCCAGTTGAATAAACTTGGCCCGCTTATCTCGCATATTTCACCAATATTTTGTATATGTGTCATGAATATATCTATCAATAATTTCTCTGTCAAGCACACCTTATCACAATATATTCCAAATGTATCCGGAATATTACGCATTCGCGAGGAAAATAGGGGCTCGACATATCGGGCGGTCGCCGAATACACCGAGCCTTGCCTGTTCGTTACTCAAGAGGAGCTAGCTAAGCCGATTAAGCTATTCAAACAGGCAGCTGGCAAAAGTACTGGTGGTTTAATCCCGATTGTTTTCAACAAGTTTGCCCAACATTCTTCGCTGTTCATGCCCAAGGCCCCTGTCTGGGATTGCGCTGCCGACAGGCGACTCGTCTGTGCCACCCCAGCTCCCTGCACTCGCAATGGGTTTATTTTTACGATTAATCGTGTTACTATACGTACAGTAACTTTACTAATGGTTCGGCGCGAATGATTGAACAAAAAACAACTAGGTGGGGCCAAGAGCGACGACTCGAATTCATCGAATTTCGTCTGCTCTGGGAGCGGCGCGTGAATCGCGGCGAGCTGGTAGATTTCTTCGGAATCTCGATTCAGCAGGCATCGGTGGACCTTGCCCAATACATCCGACTGGCCCCACAAAATCTCGAGTACGACCGCAGCGAGAAAACTTATAAGGCGACATCTGCTTTCCAACCTCGGATCACAAGCGATGACGCAAAGGCATGGCTTGGCCAGCTGCAATCTCTGGAGATTGGTAGCATTCCCAAATCAATGTCATTTATGGGGTGGACGCCACCAACTGAGGTCGTGGAGTTCCCGTCGAGGGAAGTAGCATCGAGCACCTTACGGCAGATCCTATGGGCCGTACAAGATTGCATGGAGATTCAGGTTAGATACCAGTCCATGACTCGGCCCGAATCGTCTGTGCGCTGGATCCGACCGCATGCGCTGGCAAGTGACGGCGGCCGATGGCACGCCCGCGCTTGGTGCTCGGAAAGTGACGAGTTCCGCGACTTTGTGATTTCCCGAATTGAAGCCATATACGACAGGCGGGCGAGCATCGTGGAACCGCAGCACGACGCGAAGTGGTTGACCGAAGTTGAGGTGATATTTCGACCACAGCAGGGCTTGACTAAAGCGCAGCACGACGCCGTACTTCGCGATTTCGGAATGAAAGATGGCGAACGTCGCATAAAGAAGCGCGTTGCGCTTCTCTTCTATCTTTTCCGACAGCTCCAAATCGACTTGAATGTATCTCCAATCAGCAGGATTCAACCGATTGAAGTTGCTAACGCGGCTGAACTCAACCCGCCTGTTTTGCCCGCCACACCCCATCACCAACTCATGAAAGGTAACAAAAATGTCTGACGCCGACAAGAAACCAAAGCTCAATCATTTCTTCGTGGACTCGAAGAAATACGAAACGGAAAAAAACTCGCTTACTGGCGCGGAAATAAAGGCCATCGCCTCTGTCCCGCCGGAATATCAGCTGTTCCTCGAAGAAAAGGGAAACGATCCTGATCGTCAAATTTCCGACGGCGAGGCGGTTGTGGTCGATCATGAAGCTCGTCACTTCTATGCCGTGCCCCCTGCGACTTTTGGTGCGAAATGATTGAAGAGCAACTGAAAGATTTGGAGACACTCCGAGCAAAGGAGAGCCCCCTCCCGCCGATTCTAACTAGCCTAGCGAATGGCTCGATGCTGGTGGAGCTCCCGGACGTCGACATCGGCCCCGGGTGGGCCGTACAGACTGCAAAGGTATTGTTTGTAGTTCCGCCGGGTTTTCCCGCAGCACAGCCGGATTGTTTTTGGGTAGAGCCGACCGGATTGAGGCTCGCAAATGGCGGCACTCCGCAAAACAGCAACGATTCAAATCCTATACCTGGCGATTTGATACTTGATCGACGAACTACTTGGTTCTCGTGGCATTTGCAGGGATGGAATCCGAATCGCGACTCCTTGCAGAGCTACTACCACGTAATCATGAAGCGCATGGTGCCCGCGCGATGATTGAAGTCACGGCTAGCGAGAAAGACTGGGCAACAGTGAAGGATGCCATCCTAGGTAAAGATACCGAACGATGCGTTCTGCTATTGGCAACGCAGCTCTCCAAAACAGATGGAACAAAGCGGCTCCTAGTACGGGAAATCGACATACCCAACGACGCCGACTATTCAAGCCGGAGCGTAATCTCTGCCGAACTTACTCCGACGTATCTCGCAGGCATCGTCAAACGCGCCCAAAGAGAGAGACTCTCCTTAGTGTTCGTCCACAGTCACCCGGGTGATCACGCTCCGGAGTTCTCTGCAACTGACGACCATGGTGAGAAACTTCTAGCGAAGTTCCTCTCCCACCGTCATCCGACAGTGCCACATGCGGCAATCGTTGTTAGCAGCGGTGGTGAACGATGCCGCGCTCTGGGAACGGGCGTCTACGGAAGAATCGTCGTTCTAGGAACCGAACGACTCGTTCACGGATTGCGCGATTCAAACCCTGACATAAGCGAAAAGTATGATCGGCAATTACGGGTATTTGGTGCCTCTGGTCAAGCGCTTCTTCAGGACCTAACCATTGGGATTGTGGGGCTCGGCGGCACGGGCTCGGTCATCGCCCAGCAACTCTCACACTTGGGAGTGAGAAAATATATTTTGATTGATCCGGACACAGTCGAGACTACGAATCTAAATCGTCTCGTCGGAACGACGCAGGGGGACATCGGTATTGCCAAAGTGGAAATCGCGACACGACTTATCAGTCAGGTGCTTCCCGAGGCAACCATCTCAAGCCATTGCGAAAGCATCATCTACGAGCGGTCCGCGTTGCGACTACGTGATGCGGACTTCATCTTTGGCTGTACGGATTCGCATGGTAGTCGCGCGGTTCTGCAGCAGATTTCCTACCAGTATCTCATTCCATGCATAGACGTTGGGAGCACTATCACTGCAGCTAAGGGCGAAATAAAGGGAGTTCACGGGCGCGTACAAATGCTCTCTCCCGGCTTAGCATGTTTTACGTGTTCGAGTCTATTGAACTCGGAAGAAGTCAGGCGCGACATGTTGTCTCCTGAAGAGAGGCGCGTAGACCCATATATTCCAGGTCAGAACGAACCCGCGCCCGCCGTCATATCTCTGAATTCGACAGTTTCATCGCTCGCAGTAACTATGTTTATGTCAGTGTGCATGGAGTTGCCTGGGCAAGCACGATACCTAAACTACAACGCATTGGCACCGTCCCTCCGAAGCGTCAGACCCGAACCTGATAGCCGCTGCTTTGTATGCTCGAGCAAGGGGTATCTAGCGCGCGGTGACAGCGCAAGACTCTCTGCGCGTAAGGACTAACATGGCCATTAGAAAATATCGCGGCAATCATGCTAGGAACGTCATTGCGTTCTACGGTGATGAAGTACCTGCGGAGGCGGAGCGCCTCTGCAAAGAATGGCGATACCAAATCTGGAGGTTAGACGACGAATCAGTTATTGACGTTGCGAAATTGCAATTGACCGCTGCGCTGGTAATTGCTCAGTCCGATGAGAAACCCACAAAATTTCGATCTGCGTTGCAGAACTTTTCCTCAGAGTTTCTGAAATTTGGATGCTCCATTTACGTATTGGTCGTGAAGTCGGAGCGTGGGGTAAAAACCCACAGCATCGTAACTAGCACGCTCAAGGAACTTGATCCGCCTTGGCTTGAACTTGGCGGAGCGGCAGATGCGAGAGAAGGAATCACCGGCGAAGGTCACCGGCAATGTCTACCAACCGTGTTTGCTTGCGGTGAGGCGATGACTTGGAACGAGCTATTGATGTTTGTGTCGCGTAATTCTGTGAAAGCCGGAGTAAATACAGACCTTCAGATTGCAGTAGAGGATCCCTGGGGTGCGCGATCAACATTCAAGAGCGCTTACGCGGCTGAAGATGAGTTGCTTGTCAAGCGGGCATTTTCAGACTTCTACGCCGTTAAATTAGTTGAGATGGCTGATGGACTCTCTGGCGCAAGCGCATATCGTGCGTATGTGCGGCATCAGCCGAGAAACTCTGGAGTTACCAGAGAATTCCTGATGCTCTTGAAGCTGGGCGATCGGAGGATCATCTTCAAGGAACACGACAACCATGAACTACAATTACTTAAACACATTCCGTTTCATCTTTGGCCGCAATTAGAACCCTCCCGCTGTGGACTCGGCCACAAGCGAGGAATGCTAGTCAGCACATTTGTTGAAGGTGCTGAATGTCTCCGCGACTGCGCAACTTCAGGTCACGCAGCTGCCGCGATTAGCAATCTCTTTCAGCGGACGCTACATGCCTGGCAACACCATACCAATGTGCAATCGGAAAGAACGCTCTGGGAAGCCCTTCAACAATGGCTACCGAAGCAGATTCCGACCCACAGGCTCGCCAAGATTAAGGAGTTAGGTTCGGACGGAAACCTAGATGCCCTTCTAGCTATTCTTCAAAAGCAAACGACAAAGAAATTCCTGGTCGGACAGATTCACGGTGACCTGAATGCCACGAATGTACTCGTTCGAGGCAGTGACGCGATTGTGATCGATTTTGAAAAAGCAGAACGCAACGTCACGCTGTTCGATCTCGCGTCTATCGAGAGCAGCCTGTTAGTGGACAGTTTCCGGTATGACAAAAGACCGGCTAACGCATTACTCGAATCGCTCTCTAAACTTTACGTTAAGGGAGCCAAGTTGGGAGAAGCAGCTCCTTGTGCGAACAGTGAAAGATCAAGTTGGTTCTACGAATGTGCCCGAGAGGTGCGACGACATGCATTTGACAGGGAGTTAGAGGATGGACAATACGGCATCGTACTTGCGACTTGCCTACTTATGAAGGCTGGCCGGCAGCGTGAATATAGCGAGCAAGATCTGCAAAAGGAGCAAAAGGAGCAATTGCGAGCTTGCGCGTATATTTTGGCGGAAAGAATCTTGAGTTACCAAGCGGGTCATGTATGAAAAAACCGGTGCGCATGTCGTTAAAGGGGATTGTCAGTTCACGCGCCGAAGCCGAGGGACTAATTGAGGTTCCTGGCGATGCGGTCTTAATTGAACGGGGTAGGCCTCGCTGGCTATTAATAAACTGCCCATGTGGATGCGGTGAAACTTATCCAGTCAACCTCGACCCCGCTGCAGGAAAGGCGTGGAGAATCTACAGGAACGAAAAGCAGGGTATCACCATCTTTCCATCGATTTGGCGAGATACGGGTTGCCAAGCCCATTACATTATCTGGAGAAACAGATTTGACTTGTTCGGTTTTGACTCTACTGAATTCGGCCAGCCCGAAGACTTCAAAAACGAATTGGTTGCGCTAAAGCCAACACTGCTTCGACATCTGTCTACCAATGACTACAGATCATTTGTTGATATCGCCGACCAAATTGACGCTATACCTTGGGACGTGCTCCGGGCGTGTACAGAACTCTGTAAGGCGGGACACGCAACGGAAGGCGTAGGGCCAAATAGAGGCACTTTCCTAAAAATTTAGAACTAGTCTGTTGATGCCCATTGAATTTCGACCCGGTGTCCGCACTCTTGGGCGAACAACTTCTTTTTTCACCAGATCAACCGGACGCTTCAGCAAATCTTCCAAATAGAACTGCACGCCGAAATAACGCTTTGCGGTCGAGCGCCCCTCGAATTCCACCATCACGTCCCCGTCGCTGGCATCCGTGGCCTCATCGCGCGCAATGGAGCCGAACAAAGCCAAATCGGTAATCCCGAAACGCCGGACTAATTTGGGTTTGTGCTGGCTAAGCAACTTTAAAACATCCTTTCTAAGTGTTGACGCCGGTTGAATTTTGACCCCCTGGGGGTCAGTTTTGAGTGAAAATCAACAGGGTAGACCAGCGACGCCGATCTGCGGTTAGCACCTCGCTCAGTTGCGCTGCTTCGATTCACGCCGGAACTCCCAGGGCGGCGTAGGCGACGGCATTGACCACAGGCCAATCTTGGCGGCTCTAGCAGTGGACTCCGCAGCCCTCAAGGTTCCCTGACCTTTGGCGTACTTTGTGTATACCCAAGCCATCCCCGAATCCACCATCATCTTGTTTGCGGCGACGCCGGCGCAAGTGACCTCTGCGACGTGGCGACCATATCGGTCAGAGTCGATCACGGTGGCCACTGCCAGCTTGCCATAACAGACGTCACTCAGTTTTTGCTTGGCTCGGTTGCCGAACGCTTGCGCCTTCTCGGGCGCATCGATGTAAGCCAGGCGAACCTTGTGCTGCTTATTTGCTGCGTCGAGGATCGTGAGCGTGTCACCATCAGCCACACCGACAACTTTACCGACGACCTCGCCTCGCGGTTTGGCGAGCGCAGGCGTTGTGACGGCCAACGCGACTGCGACTAGAGCTACCGCGGAACGCATACTGGTGGCAAGAGACATGTTCTCCTTCTTTACGGCGCGTGCTGCTTTGAGCGCGACCGGTCTGGATCGCCACTTCTCACTTCGGTCGGCTTCTCACAACCAAAGTGCCGGCTATCTGGTCGTGCAATGCCTGCTTCTTTTCAGTGAAAGCCACCATGATGTAGCCAATGCACAACAGGATCGCGGACAGAAAGCTGGCGAAATATCTCCCAGTAGCTCTTCCGAACGATATTCTGGCCCCCTCGTTATCAACTACTTTCAGCCCTAATAGCTTCTTGCCGAGAGTTGCTTGCCAACTCGACGACTGCAAGCCTGCGGTGTAGATCCACCACATAGCCAACGACATAACAAATTCGACGAACCAAAAGTCATGATTGTCTGCGCCCATTAAAAATGACACCCACTGTTGGGGAATAAGAAGAAGCAGGCTGTCGAAAACCAAGGCGCAGGAACGTATCCAAAAGCCCGCGTATTGACTGCTGTCGTTTATTAAAACGTCAACAGGTTGCCCGCAGCTATTGCAGAACCTTGCATCAGGTGCTGTCCTATTGCCGCATTTTTTACAATACATATCGACTCCTCCAAGAACTTCTCTCCAACGGAGTTGGCGGTGACGCTCCCCAATATTGTTCAGGGTGCGGTTACGACTGAATTCTCAACCTTTGTCCGAATATTAGTAAAGCGCGCCTGCTCAATACCTAACCTTAAACGTCGGCGAATCCTCTGGCCTCGTTGTCCGGCGGTCATAAATCCGCGTCGTCGCAATATTCGCGTGGCCGAGCCACTCCTGCACCTTGGCGATATCTGCCTGATGGTCGAGCGCATTGGTTGCGGCTGTTGCCCGCAATGCGTGCGGCCCCATTCGCTCTCCCGTCACGCCAATCGCCGTCATGTAGCGCCTAACCACATCGGCGTACACAGACTGTGGCGTCAGCGCCCCTTCAAGCGAGCTGGTGACATTGTTGCGCACCGGCCTGAACATGGCGCCGCCGGCATCACTTCCATGTCCGTT
>Ga0163144_10022360_pt1 | contig 12531 bp, 12 predicted proteins | sample OliLak19BULKMAT1_FD_123175 | JGI IMG/M metagenome (GOLD analysis project Ga0163144, IMG submission 123175) | Freshwater microbial mat bacterial communities from Lake Vanda, McMurdo Dry Valleys, Antarctica - Oligotrophic Lake LV.19.BULKMAT1 | ecosystem: Environmental > Aquatic > Freshwater >... | reverse complement strand
GTCCGCCGCGCGACAGGCAACACTCAAATTATGTCAGATTCGTCACACAGTCCAACGGACCTTCAAGCGAGCGCTGATAAATGCGAATCCCGCAAATTCTTTAGTGGGGTCGTGTGGGGAGGGCCGGCCATGAGCCCACGGTGGCACCTGATCGAGTTGGGCGGGCAGAGTTTGCAAATATCAAGTTTATCGTGCGACAGAGTCCGTTTATGTATCCCTGTACGGGTGAGGGCAGAAAAAATACTTCGCAAGGTTCTGGAGGACCGCTACCTCATCCCGGTGGTGTGGTTTGCGGCAGGCGTCGGCGCGGCCTGGCCAAAGTATTTTGCGGGGCACGCCGGAAATTACCAGCTTTACATCCAATCTTTCTGGCATCTGTTGCAAAGCTCGGACCTTTACGCCGTTTACCCCGGACAATACAGCGGGTTCCTCTACGGCCCGGTTTTTTGTGTTCTTATTGCGCCGTTCTCATTGTTACCCCCAATCCTGGGTTCATTGCTGTTCCTGAGTTTCTCTGCCGGGATCCTGTGGATCGCGATCACCACATTGCCATTGTCTCGCACCCAGCGTCACGGTTTTGCGCTGATTTGCTTGATGGACTTGATCAACAACCAGCAGCACTTCCAGACCAACGCCCTGATTGCGGCACTCGTCATTCTCTCGTTTACGCTCATGCAACGCCGCCGTGAAGAATGGTCCGCCCTTTCATCGGCGCTGGGATTCCTGGTCAAGCTTTACGGCGGGATGGGCCTGATTTTCGTGGTCTTCGCCAAACGCCCCGAGCGGTTGCTTTTGGCGTTTTTGGTCTGGGGTCTGACGTTGACAGCACTGGCCGCCATGCTGAGCAGTTGGTCGTTTGTTTTCGAAAGTTACCGCCGATGGATTCAGACGTTGGCAGACCAAAACTTGGCCAACACTTCTCTAGAGAACTTTCAGGGGCAGGGTGTGGCCGGTTTGATCCGCCGGAGCCTTGAAGTGCAAGGACTATCGGAACGCGCCGTTATGTTCACGGGGTTGGTGATGCTGCTTGTGCCTTACCTCAAGTTCCGTTGTCATAAGGTTGAGCGGTTTCAGTGGTTGGCGTTGGCGGCGGGGTTGATGTTTCTGGTGCTATTCAGTTCCGGCGCGGAGAATCCGACGTTCATCATCTTTCAGTGTGGCGTTGCGGTGTGGTTTTTTCTGGGCAGCGCGCTGCCGATGCGTCTGCGTCTTGCGTTGGTGGCATTAGTGCTTCTCTTTTCCACGCTTCCGCCAACGTCGCTTCTGCCAGGCCCTGTGGGCGACTTTTGGGTGCTGCACTCATTGCGTGCCGCGCCGGGATTGATCATATGGCTGGTGGCGCTTTATGAGATGATGCGCATCCCGCCGCCAGCTTCCTCAGTTTCCCCTCAAGGAGGTGCTGAATAAAGCGGCCGAGCGAGGTGCCGAAGTGAAGGCTGCCGCAAATGGGAATCAGCCTCGATCTTGCTGGTCGCTCACCTTTTCCATCCACTCCACCACCTTGCCGTCGAGGGCTTCCTGAATCGCAATATGCGTCAGCGCCGTGGTCGGAGAAGCCCCGGCTTTCCGCACTGGAGCGACAAGGGTTTTGCCGTTGCGGGAGCGGCAGTTGTGGACCGCCGTGGACGAGTGGTGGTTTTTTTCTGTGGTGGTTTTTTTCTTCCTGCGTTCCTGCTTTCCTAAGAGCATCCCCCATGCTCAAAGCCGGAATCGTCGGACTGCCCAATGTGGGCAAGTCCACTCTCTTCAACGCCGTCACCCGCACCCGCAAGGCGCAGGCGGCCAATTTTCCCTTCTGCACCATTGAGCCCAATGTGGGTATCGTCAGCGTGCCAGACGAACGCCTCGACAAGCTCGCCGCGCTCTCGAAATCCGAGAAAATCATTTTTACCGCCATTGAATTCGTGGACATCGCCGGGCTCGTGGCCGGTGCCAGCGAGGGGGAAGGCCTCGGCAATCAATTCCTCAGTCACATCCGCGAGGTGGACGCCATCGTGCAGGTTGTCCGCTGTTTCGAGAGCGAGGACATCCATCACGTCACCGGCTCGGTGGACCCCGTGCGCGACATTGAGATCATCACGACGGAACTCATCCTGGCCGACATGGCGGGCTTGAAAAAACGGGCCGAACGTTTGCAAAAAGGCGCGCGCGCCGGCGACAAGACGGCCAAGGCCGAGATCGCGCTGGCAGAAAAACTCCTCCCCCACCTCGACACCGGCAAACCCGCCCTCACCGCCGATCTCAACGACGAGGAGAAAAAACTGCTCAAGGAATTTTTTCTCCTCACCAGCAAGCCTGTGATCTTTGCCTGCAACGTGGGCGAGAACGAACTCGCGGCCGGGGACAATCCGCACATCAAAGCCGTGCGCGAATACGCCGCCGCCCACATGGGTAGCGAGGCGGTCGTGATCAGCGCACAGATCGAGAGCGAACTCTCCGAGTTGCCGCCCGAAGAAGCGGCGGAATTTCTCTCCGGCCTCGGCGTGACGGACAGCGGCGTGAGCCTGCTCATCCGCGCTGTGTACCATCTGCTCGGCCTGCGCACGTATTTGACCACCGGCCCAAAGGAAACCCGGGCCTGGACGATCCACGCGGGCGACAAGGCTCCGGCGGCAGCGGGCGTGATCCACAGCGATTTCGAGCGCGGTTTTATCGCCGCCCAGACCATCGCCTTTGAGGATCTCATCACCTACGGTTCCGAGGCCAAGGCCCGCGAGGTCGGCAAGCTCCGCGTGGAAGGCAAGGAATACGTCGTGCAGGATGGCGACGTGATGGACTTCCGCTTCAACGTTTAAACCGCTCAGAGAGGCTCTTCTTTGACACGCGCATGAAAGAGCCCGTGATTTTGCTGATCGATGGAGAATGCGTGTTGTGCAATCGCGTTTCGCAGTTTGTCATTCGTCATGATCCAGCGGGGAGATTCCGGTTCGCAGCCTTGCAGTCGGAGCGGGCCCGGCAGATTCTGCGGGACCGTGGACAGCCAGCACCCTCTCTCGGAACCTTCGTTCTCATCGAGGGCGAATCGGTTTCTTATCGCAGCGAGGCGGCCTTCCGCACGCTGGCGCTGATGCCATTTCCCTGGTGCCTGGCCCGATTCGGACTCTGGCTGCCGCGGCCGCTGCGAGATCTCGGCTATAACGTGGTGGCTGGAATCCGCCTGCGGCTTTTCGGTTCCACAAGTGTTTGCGGGCTTCTCACCGCTGCCGAACGAGAGCGATTTCTTTCCGAGCCGGAACTGAAAACATGAAATTCGGACCGCTTTACATTGAAACGCTGATCCGTGCGCCCATGGAGCGGATATGGGAACTCACACAAAATCCTGAACTTCATCAGCGCTGGGATCTGCGGTTCTCCTCCATTACCTACCTGCCGCGCGAACAGGAGGAACCCCAGCGATTTCTCTACACTACGCGCATCGGTTTTGGCCTCACCATTGAGGGCGAAGGGGAATCCGTCGGCGAGGCAGCTCGGCCAGATGGCTCACGCTCCTCAGCGTTGAAGTTCTGGTCCCGCGATCCAAAGTCGCTCATTCGAGAAGGATCGGGGTTCTGGAAATATGTGCCCGAAGAACGTGGGGTGATATTTCTCACGCGCTATAATTACCAAGCCCGATTCGGCACCGCCGGCCGATTGTTGGACGGCATGATTTTCCGCCCGATGATGCAGTGGGCCACCGCGTGGAGTTTTGAGCGGCTTCGTCTCTGGGCCGAAAACGGCTTGCCTCCCGATGCCGCCCTGCGCAATGGAGCGATTTACACCCTGTCTCGCGGAGCGGTGGCCGCGGCTTGGATTTATCAGGGCCTTGTCCCAAAATTGTTGGGTCCCCACGCCGACGAAATCTCCCTCCTCATGGCGGCTGGCATTGATCAGCCGCATTTTGCCGCCAGCGTTTTTGGCATCCTTGAAGTGGCTTTTGGAGTCCTCACCATCGTTTTGTGGAAGCAGAGCTGGCCGCTGATACTTACCATACTCACCATGGTCGTGGCACTTGCCCAAGTGGCCATTACGGCACCCGCCTATCTGGCCGCCGCTTTTAATCCTGTGACACTAAATCTTCTCATGGCCGTCTGCGCTTGCTGTGCTTTGCTGGTTCGCCAGTGTACCCCCTTTGCCTCTGCAACCCGCCAGAAACCGCCTGCGCCATGACTTCCATTTATCAACAAGCCTTGGGAACAGATTTTGCCAGGCTCCACCCCATGATAAAGAGGCGGTTTGGTCTGACTTCGGAAGCCGGCCTGGCATCCGTCGGCAGGGGAACCATGAGCCGCGTCTGGCATGGAAAACTCTTCACGTTGCCTTTTCTGCTGGTCGGCGCTTCGCGAAGCATCATGTTTCCGGAGCAGGCAAAGGATGTCCCATTCACCATCGAAAACTACGCCTACAAGGACGGTTTCGGGCGGGAAACCGTCACGTGGGTGCGGACATTTTCCACCAGATGTCGACGGCGATTTGACGCGTACATGGTCTACAGCAAAAAACGGGCCTGCATCGTAGATTACCTTGGAACGCATCAGCATCTGGCGGTTGATTTGCAAATGAGCGTTGCGGAAAACGGCGGCATGCTCATTCGCTCTGGTGCCCAGCGATTTTACGAGGGGCCGCTCGCCTTTTCCTTCCCCATGCTTTTTTCCGGAGCGGCGGAAGTCTGCGAATGGTTCGATGAGGAGAGAGGCAAATTCTGTATTCGAGTCACCGTATCCAATAAAGTTTTCGGACCCCTCTTTGGTTACGAAGGCGAATTCGAGGCCGAGTGGCTGAATGTCGGACCGAATAAACTGCCCGCTCATCTGAAACCCCGCCGTGAGGAAAGACGGGAATAGCGTTTCCCAGCTTTTCTTGAAGACGATCACGAAGTCTCTAGGGAAAGCAGGAATCGAGCAGCGCACGACCGCCTGTCGGCAAGGACAGCCTCACAGGTTCGACGGATAAAGACTCACCTTAGATTAGGGCGGTCATGACGATGCCAGCTCCTGTCGCGAGAAGGAGTTTGAGAAAAAAGAGCGTCATGACGGCGGCTAACTTGAAATATGAATGCGAGGGATGCCATACAAAAAATGGCGGCGTTCTCTTAGTCTTGCCGGACGGGCCGGAACGTGAATAGTCACGCCTTCACAAGCATGACGGGACTCGGCATCATCTTTGGCATCGTGTTCGGCGTGATCGGATATGTGATTTTCCGTGCGCTCATGCTCGGCTTTTACACCGTGGCACCGAATGAACGCGCGGTGATAACGAGCTTCGGCCGGGCGCAACGCATCACTGGCACCACCCTTGACACCCCGCTGGGCGATGACCTCCCGGCCAGTGACCGTGAGCGGTACAGCTATCCGCAACTGCAAGTGATTCCGCCGGGCGGCCCGTATTTCCGCTGGCCGTGGCAAAGGGTGCGCAAGGTGAATGTCGCCATTTCCACCGCCAGCATCGCCTATGATCCCGAAACGCCCGATGCCAATCAGGGCGGGCAGGTGCTCGAAGCCGTCACGCAGGATCAGCTCAACATCGGTGTGACCGGTCAGATTCGTTTCAGCATCAGCGAGAGCAATCTCTACGCGTATCTTTTCGCGGTGAAAAATCCCATCGCGCATGTGATGGGGTATTTCATTTCGATCCTGCGCGAACGCATCGCCACCTTCAAAGCTCCGCAAATAGAAGGCGCGGCCACTCCCTCAGCGGACATGCCTTTCGAGGGTATCTCGATCAATGATCTGCGGAAAAATCTGAACCTCCTCAACGAGGAGATGGACCGCGAGTGCCGCAGTTCCGCCGCCCGCTACGGCATCGTGCTCGATGCCTCGCTCATCACCGGCATGGACCCGCCCCATCAGATCGAAAGCGCCCTCGCTGCCATCAACACCGCCCACAACGAAGTCTCCTCCGAAATCAGCCTGGCCCAGGCGCTGGCCGATCAACGCATTGAGGAATCCAAGCGCGCGGTGGAGATCCAGACCATGAACGCCGAAGCCGAGGTCGAACCCTTGCGCTGGATGGCCGAGCAACTCCGGCTGCTCAAGCAAAGCGGCGCGGACGCCATCCCCGGCTACCTGCGCAATGTGCGCCTCGATCTCTACAAACGCGCCCGGCGCATCATCCTCGACATGCGGCAATGACTTTCATCGTCACCACCATCGTCACGTTTTTTACCTGCTTGATTTTTGTCCCGATCCTGCTGGCCCTGAGCCGCTTCTTTTGTCTCTTCGCTGTCGTGCAGGAGTGCGAGGCGCAGGTCTTTTTGTTCTTTGGCAAGGTCGTCAGCGTGATTGACCAGCCGGGCCTGCATTTTTTGCCGCTGAAAATCGGACCGCACGCGCTCTTGATTCGCTTTTTTGGCACGGTGAAACGTGTGGATCTCCGCCTGGATCAGGAATACCTGCGCAGCCAGCCGGTCAATTCCGAGGAAGGCACCCCGATGGGCATCGGTGTCTGGTATGAAATGAGCGTGGCCAATCCGGTGGATTATCTTTTTCGCAACACCGATCCGCGCGGTTCGCTGCGGGCCAATGTGCGCAATGTCGCCGTGCGCAGCCTGAGCAACATGCCGCTGCAAAACCTGCTGGAAGACCGCCACGGCATGAGCCGGAAAGTGCGCGAGGAAGTCACTCCAAAGTCCGATGCCTGGGGCTACCGGCTTGGATCGGTTTACATTCGCAAAGTGCATTTTCGCGACAACGAGATGATCCATCAGATCGAGCAGAAAGTGGTCAACCGGCTGCGCCAGGTCACGTCCGCCATCCGCCAGCAGGGCGCCAATCAGGTCGCCATCATCAAAAGCGGAGCAGAGCGCACGGCCGCCAAGGAATTCGCCCATGCTGCGGCGGTGCGCCCGTATCTCGTTGGCACCGCGATTCAGGAAATTGCCCGCGATCAGGAAATCCTCGACACCATTTTTGAAATCCTCGAAACGGAGAAAATGCTCGAAGGTGATGTGGAACTGACTCTTATTCCGAAGAACAGCGACGGCCTGCTGGCCAAATTGCTGGCCGCCGAAAAACCCCCCGCCATCCAGTCCCCGCCCCTGCAATAGCAGGGGACGGCTGGGAATGGCCCGAAGTTAAGGAGTATTTTGAGCAGAAAAGCTCCTTCGGAATCTCCGACCTACACCTACACTTGAACCTGCACTTACCCCCAAGAAGAGCGGCGAGTAGGGGTAGGTTCAGGTGTAAGGGTAGGTCCTCCCAAACCCGTCTTAAGTTCGTGCCATTCGGGTCAACTGGTCTGTTCCCGCGGTTTTTCATGCCCCACTTCTTCCCCGTTGGATTGTCGGCCCTGTCTCCAAGCTTTACCGCCCGGACTCCTCATTGTCGCTCCCGTCGCGACGGCTATCCTGCATCCGGCGACACAATCGGCGCAGTGAACGGCGGTTTTCGCCGACCATTCCACTGCGTATCATCAAGGTAACGCAGCAGGCCATAGCCGAGAATAAACAAGGCACCCACCGGCTGAAGGGCAAGAATCCAGCCACTCTGCCAGTGCGAGAAAAAACCAACGCGCAGGATCGCCAGCAAAAGACATCCATAGCCGATTACCGCCGCAATCCGCGCGAGCCAAGGCAGACGAAGGCTGAAACTTTCCATCACGGCAATGGCGGCGGCAGGCACGAGAATCATGTAGGTCAGCGATTCGCTGGCTGGTCCGAGCAACAACATCCAGACGCACGCGAAGGAAAACATCCCGCCTAAAACCCGCTCCTTCGGCCATCCTTTCCATCGTCCGTAGAGGCAGAAACCCGCGATGGCCGCGCCCGCAGCAAGGCGGAGAATATGGTAACCGGTTTCTCCGAGAGGAAGTTGCCCAAGCCGCACGAGCAAAAACCAAAGATCCAGCGGGGCAATCTCAAGGGGATAGTTCAAGCGGTTATCCACCAGACGGGTTGCCACCCATTCCTGATATTGCTGCAAAACATAGTCCGGTTTTTGAAACAAAAAAGGCAGCAACCCCAGCACGAGCAAAGCCAACGCGAAACGCCAGGTGAACTTTTGCGGGGCCACCAGCACCAAAAGCATCCCCAGCGCCAGCGGATAGATTTTCCAGTAAAATGCACCCGCCACCGCAATCGCCGCCAGCGTCCATCGCCCGGAATACGCGGCCGCCACCGCGATCATGAGCAGGCCAATCACAATCGGATTCGCCTGACCGCTGTCCAGATTGCCGGCGGCAATCGGAAGGATCAGCAGGAAAACCAAGCCGCGCAAATGTTTCGGGATATCGGAAAACGGGCCGATTTTCAGAACGCTCCAGATTCCTCCCAGCAAGATCCCGGCGGAAATCATCCGCCAGAAAATGTTGGCCACAGCCACCGAAACCACCGTCAGCGTGGTGAAAAAAACCGCGACCAACGGACTGTAAACAAACCCCTTGTTCGGTTTGAAACTATAAATTGCATCACCTTCCATCCAGTTGTGAGCCCCGCGCAGATAGGGCGCAAAACCCGTCACCCGCTCCGGTTTGACGAAAAACATCACGATGAAAACCAGCAACGTGATACCCCAGGCCAGAAGAGCCAGAGTCCGCCAGCGGCTCTGCCGGTCCAGCCCGTAAGGCTTCAAAAATTCATCGTTCATCGTTTTGGTTTGAACTTCGATTTTTATTATTAGGTTTCGTCAAGCAAGAGTGTGAGCAGTGTTTCCCACTGGCTTGCCGCCCCCAGCCGATTGCGGGTGAAGCCCACGGCCATCCGGCGTTCCGGGCAGGCAAAGCCGATCGAGCCACCATAGCCTCCGTGACCAAATCCCTGCAGCGCGCCCGACAATAAGTCAACGCGCTGGAAACCCAATCCCCAAATCGCGGACTGGCCCGCGGGGTCATTGCGCGTTTTCCACTGCGTGGCCAAGCCCACACGTTCTGGAGTCAGCAATTCCACCCCCTCCACACCCCCGGAAAGCAGCGCAGCGTAGTGCCTGGCAATCGCCCGCGCGTTCATCAAACCATTGCTGGAAGGCAGGCAAGCCGCCCACATGGCCGGAGTGTTCATTTGCAGTGCCATGGGAAACGGGGCCGCTTCCATTGTTTGGATTTCTGAAACGGGAGGCAAAGGCAGGGGGCCCAGAGTTGCCTCCTCCACAAAAGCCACCCGATGTTTTTCCGGATGGCGCAGACCGATATGGAGGGTATCCAAACCCAGCGGCTTGCAGACTTCCTCACGCACGAGATCAGAAAAAAACCGGCCGTCCGCCCGCCGCGCAACTTCGCCGACCAGCCAGCCGAAGGTTTTCGCGTGATAGGCGAATTGTTCACCCGGTGGATATTTCGGAGTCACCTGCTCCAGCGCCGCACAGGCCGCCGCCCAATCCAGCATCTGCAAAAAACTCAGCCCGAGAGGAAGATCCGGCACACCCGCTGTATGCATGAGCGCATGGCGCAGGGTGATGGCTTCCTTGCCAAAAATGCCAAACTCCGGCCAGACCTCGGAAATACGCATGTCGTAATTCAGAAGACCGCGCTCCGCTAATTGATGGATGACCGTGGCGGAGATCCCCTTGCTCACGGAATAAACCGGGAACAAGGTCTCCGCCTCCACGCGCTCGCCGGTGAAAGCATTGGCCACACCGGCCCAGGCATCCACGACCAGTTCACCATCAAGATAAACCGCCAACTGCGCCCCGCGCTCCACACCGACCGCAACTAATTCGCGCAGTCCGCTTTGAATGCTGTCTTGAAACATGCGCCTTACTTGGGCGGCATGCTATGGGCTGCGTCCATCCGAAAGAAAAATGCCGCCTCCAGTTTCGTTTCGCGGGTGGTGTCTGGGTCAAGACACGGATACATTTATATTAATAACCAATTAAGTTTAAATTACTACCGGCGGAGGGGATCGAACCCACACATCTTTCGATACGCGATTTTGAGTCGCGCGCGTCTGCCAATTCCGCCACGCCGGCTTTGCATTCTCATCTTTGCAGCAGCATCCCCCGCTTGCAATCGCAGAATACTCACGCTGCTCGCAAACGAGCGGCAGGGTTTATTCCTCGTCGTCCTTTGGTCCGATCGTCCGATCCCCGGTGAGAACCTCCTCCACCGTGCCGACCGTGCGGAGGGTGGCGTCTTTGACCGTATTTCCGGTCCGTTCCAGAAAACCTCCAACCGTTCCGATTACGCCGCCGATTTTCTTTCCTGTGTTCGAGTCCTCCAGTCTTCCAGCCTCTGTCCTTGGCCGGGAGGAAATTTCCAGCGGCAGGATGACCGAGCCATCTTCGGCGGAAATGGTGATCACCCCCACCGGCGCTCCCATGTGATCAAAAAGTCTCAGCACCCAAACGGGCGAGCCGCTCACTTTCTGGGCCCGCAAGGTGTAATCCACCCAGTTGAAACCCAGTCCCTTTTCCACAGCCTGTTTGTTGGCGATAGCAAATGCGCCATCCGAATTCAAATTCAGGCGGGTGAGGACAATGGGCGGTTGCGTGCCGATCCCGGCGTAGCCGCGCAGCGGTGTCCGCTCGGACACGACTACGTCACCGGAAACCACCACTTCGCGAACCCCTCCCCGCGCCGCGGGATCGGCAAAAATCAACTTCCATTCCTGCGGACGCGGTTCACCACGCTCCCCGGTCAGTTGCGCGAGCGGCGTGTTGCCGGAAACTTTGCGCGCCGTCCGCACCGCCGCGTAAGCGCTCCCTCCATCGGCCACGGCGAAAGAAGCCTGAATCATCAGGCAGCAAAAAACCACTCCCAGTCCGCGCATCATGCCGGGAATCATCAGGCACAATTCGCGGGTTTTCCACGGAAATAATCCGGCTGGCACGCAGACGCTCCTGATGCGAAAGATAGAGCCATGTCTGCGGAAGTCGAATCGCTGCGTAAATCCCTCCAAATCTACAAGGGCCTGGTCGAGGTCAGCGGACTGATCAATTCCATCACGGATTACAATGAGCTCCTACGCGCCATCCTCGAAGTGGCCCGCCGCGTGATTCTGGCCGAGGCCGCCTCGCTCTTTTTCGTCAACGAAAACACCGGCAGCCTCGATCTTGCCATTACCTCTTTCGCCGATGGCCAGTTTCTCGAACCGAAAATTTCCGTCCCGCGCGGTCGCGGCATCGCCGGCTGGGTGGCGGAGCGCGGGGAAAGCCTGCTCATTCCCGATGCCTACGCCGACGACCGTTTTTATCAGGACGCGGACAAACAGACGGGCTTCCGCACCCGCTCGATTCTGTGTGCTCCGCTCAAACGAAACGGTCAGGTCATCGGCGTTCTCCAAATCCTCAACCCGCGCGACAAAAAAGCCTTCGAGGAGCATGATCTCGAAGGCTTCACCGCCTACTCGAACCTCACCGCCACCGCCATTGACAAGTTGCGTTCGCTCGAACGCATGCGCGCGCAGGAACGGGTCGAACGCGACCTCGCCATCGCTTCCGATATTCAAAAGGAGCTGCTCTCCCGTGCCATTCCCGCCTCCATTCCCGGCGCCGCCTTCGCCGCCCACAACCAGGCCGCCTCAAACGTCGGCGGGGACTTTTACAATGTCTTCGTCAAGAGCCCCTACGAAATCTATTTCGCCATCGGCGACGTTTCCGGCAAGGGCATTGCCGCCTCGCTCCTGATGGCGCAGACCCTTAGTGCCATGCAGTTCGTTTTTGCCGCCGCCACCAGTCCGGCAGATGCGCTGGCCAAGTTGAATGCCACCCTGAGCGACCGGATCGTGCGCGGCATGTTTGTCACCATGCTCATTGGCCGCATCACTCCCGGGGGACGCATCGAAATGGCCAGTGCCGGACATTGCAAACCGGTTCTCCTCCGGGCTGACGGCTCGACTCTGGAGATCGAAACCGAGGCCGCGCTCCCTCTTGGCATCATGCCCAAGGTCGCCTACCGGCAGGGAAAAATCGGACTCGAACCTGGCGACTGGCTTGTCTGCTACACCGACGGCCTTTCCGAATCCCGCAGCTTTCAGGACGAGTCGTTCTTTGAGGGAAAAATCGCATCCTCCCTGGCCGGCGGGAAATTTTCCTCTCCCCGACCCATCGTTGATCGCCTGCTGGAAAACGAACGTGCGCACCGTGGCACCGGCGAGCAGCTCGACGATCTCACCATCCTGGTCGGAGGCATGGCATGAAGCAGAAACTCCACTTTCGAAGCGATTCCTGCCACCTGGCCAAAGTGCGCCAGACCGCCCGTTCGTTTCTGACCGAATGTGGCTTCGACGAATGTCACGCCGAACTCTTGGTGCTGGCCGTGGATGAAGCCTGCACGAACATCATCCGCCACGCTTATGACGAGGAAAGCAAACCCATCCGGCTGGAAATGGAGAAACTTCGCGACCGCATCCGCATCACTCTGAGGGACTACGGACGCACCTGCGACATCAAGCGCATTCGCAGCCGCGAACTGGAAGATATCCGTCCCGGCGGTGTGGGGGTCCACATCATCAGGCAGGCCTTTGACCATGTGAAATACGAACCCTGCGCGCGCGGAACCAAGCTCATCCTGGAGAAAAAATTTGCCGAGAACCCAAAGATTTTTTCCGCAGATTCGTAAAGTTTGCAACGCCTTGGAGGGTTGCAGGCCCTCGCAACCTCGCCTACAATTCCACTTTGCCGTGCG
>Ga0163144_10022358_pt1 | contig 12532 bp, 10 predicted proteins | sample OliLak19BULKMAT1_FD_123175 | JGI IMG/M metagenome (GOLD analysis project Ga0163144, IMG submission 123175) | Freshwater microbial mat bacterial communities from Lake Vanda, McMurdo Dry Valleys, Antarctica - Oligotrophic Lake LV.19.BULKMAT1 | ecosystem: Environmental > Aquatic > Freshwater >... | reverse complement strand
TGAGCGTGCCGTGCACGTTCGCGGCGATGTAGCTGGCCGGCGCCTGGTAGGAATAGGGGATCGCGATCAACGCCGCCAGATGGAAAACCGTGTCGCACCCGGCGACGCAACGGTCCACCTGAAACGGATCCTCCACGGAGCCGTGAACCACCTCCATCTGCCCGAGGATCTCCGGCGCGGCATGCCGGAGATTCCCGATCGAGTGGTCGAACCGGTAATGCACCAGCACGCGCACGCACGCACCCACGGCCACCAACGCCTCGCACAGATGGCTGGCGATGAAACCCGCCCCGCCTGTGACCAACACATTCCTGCCTGCCAATGTCTCCATATGTTTTGTAATCGCCCGGACGCTGCGGGGTTTTTGGCTGGAGCGGGGGACCGGATCAACCCTAATATTATCGATTCCGTGGCAAACTCCCCCCTCGACGGCTCGGAAGCTCTCATCACCGGCGCCTCGGCGGGTCTCGGGCTCGCCCTCGCGCTTCGCCTGGCCCCGCGGGTCCGCACCCTGCACCTGGTCGCCCGCGACCCGGTCCGCCTGGAACGCGCCGCCGAGGCGGTGCGGGCGGCGGGCCTCGCGTCGGGCGCACGTCTGGAAACCTGGCCGTGCGATCTCTCGGACCCCGGCGCGATCGGTTCGCTGGCGGACCGGATCGCGCGATGCCCGATCGATCTGCTCGTCAACAACGCCGCGGCGGGCGATCTGGGACGGGCGTCGACACTGCCCCCGGGCCGTGCCGGGTTGATGATCCACCTCAACATCCTTGCGCCCGTGCTGCTCACGCGGGCGGCGCTGCCCGGCATGCTGCAACGGGGCCGCGGACACCTCCTCAACGTGTCATCGACCGTTTCGGCGCTGCCGGCGCCCGGGCGCGTGCTGTATGCGGCGAGCAAGGGGTTTCTCGATGTCTACACCGAGGGTCTCCGCGCGGAGATCGCCGGGAGCGGCGTGGTGGTGACGCTCCTGCGGCCCGGCCCCATGGAGACCGGCTTCCTCGCCGCTGCGGCCCGGGAACAGGTCGCCTCGGCCGGGATGCTGAATCGGCTGCTCACGGTCGCGATCGACGAGGTGGCCCGGGCGGGCTTGGAGGCCCTCGAACGAGGCCGCGCCCGCACGACCCCCGGGCTGGGATGCCGCGCATTTCTGGCGATCGCGTCCGCCCTCCCGCACGGCCTTCGGCACCTCCTCCTCCGGCGGTTGGCCGGCCCGACAGGGCGGCCCGGGGCGGGGTACGAGGATTCCGCCGACGTTCCATGATCATCCGAGGATTGACCCCGGCCGGGAGGGCAGGCCTAACTTAACGCCTTGAGCACACTTTCCATCCGCAGCCGGGCGAATGATGCGATCCCGGCTTTGTTAACCCTCGCGATCGGGATCGGTTTCGCGGCGTGGCTGATCTGGCTCCAGCCCCGCCCCTACGAATACCCCGACACGGATCTTGAGCAGACGTACTACAGCGCCTCCCGGCAGGCGGCGCTCGGACAACGGGTCTGGTTCTGCACGCATCCCGGCACCCCGGTTGCGTATGCGGGCGGGTGGCTCATGCGGTTCACCGGCACGGAGCTGGAGCGGACCCAGACGTTTCTCAACCGGGTCTATGTCGGAAACATCCTGCTGTGGGTCGTGGCCCTGCTGGTGTTCGACCGGCTCGTGCTGCGCCGCATGCCGGCCGCGCTGCGCTGCGCGGGCCTGCTCGTCGCCAGCGCCAGCCCGGCTGTGCCCCGGTATCTCGGACAGTTCGGCGCCGACCCCGTGCTCCTGTCCCTCTGCCTCATCGTCGTCTCGCTCGCCTGGAGAGCCGCCGAGCGCCCATCCCCACTCCGCTGGGGTTTGCTTGGCCTGGTCGCCGGGCTGACCTGCGCCGTCAAACTCTCCGCGGGCCCGCTCGCGCTGGCGGTCGCGATGGCCCTCACCTGCCATGCCGCATTCGCGGGAGGACGCCCCGGCCCGCGCCTGCTCGCGCTCGGCCTGCTCGCGGCCGGGATCGGACTGGGGTTCGCGGTCGGTACCGGCCCCCAATTCGAACAGATGGGCTCCGTGCTGGCCTTCAATTCCTCGCGCGACATCGTCAAAACCGGGTGGCTGGCCTCGCTCCGCCTCGTGCGCGGTTTCGGCGGCGGGCTCCTCCACTTCTCCGGCGGCTGGGTCGCGTTGCTCCTGTTCGCCGGCGCGGGCACGGGTTGGGCGTCCTTGCGGTGGCTGCGCCACTACGGGACCGCCTCGCACCCGACCCGGGCGGAGGGTCTCGCGAAACTCGTGCTTCCCGCAGCCTGTGCGGCCGCCGCGGCGTGGATCGCGTCCAAGGCCAACCTGCGGTTCGATCCGGCGACGGATCTGCGGCAGGCGATCCCGGTCGCCACGGCCTTCAACCTCGCCCTGCCGCTCGCGTGGTGGATGTCCGACCCGGCCTCGCCCGGACTGCGCCGACTGCTGGCCGGGGTCGTCCCGGCCGGAGCAGTGATCGCCCTGGTCTGGACCACCCTCGTGTTCTCGTCGGAACGGCGGGCTTTCCTCGATCAGTGTCGCGAGGCGGAAGCGAGCGCGACCCGCCTTTGCGCCCGCATCCGCCCGCCCGGCGGACGGGTGCTGGTCTGGGACGGGCCCAACAGCAAACGGTTCGGCAAAGCCCACTTTCATCTCTGGGCCAGCCATTTCTACGCCCAGAATCAACACAACCGGGAGGTGCTGGAGGCCTTCCCCGACCTCGGCCTCATCGGTCCCCTGGCCCTGACCTTCCACTTCTTCGAGGTCGCCCCCCCACCCCCAGTCAAGCATCCGCGTTCCCGGTTCGGCCCCTTGGGGAATCTCTACTGGTTCACCCGCCTGAACAAGCACACCTGGGACTCCTCCAGCGGCGAGCGCACGCTTTACGTCCGCGACGACAAGCCCTCTGCCACGCTGCTGCCGATGAGTTGGGACAACTGGATCCGCGGCCTGGCGCCCCTGCGCCAATGGTTCGCGAGCAGCATGGCCGCGCAGGCCGGCGGCCCGATCCGCGTGCTGGAAGTGGACCACGAACGCTGGCTCGTGGCCTCCCCTCCCGCGGTCAATCCCGCCCCTTGACCGGCGCCGGAGCCCCGAGAGGACCGGCCGTCACCAGCCGGAATCCCACCGTCGGAAAATGGTCGTACGAACGTCCCGAACATCGGGCCGGATACCGGATGTCGGGCTCGAGAAAATCCGCCCACGACGCACCGCGCACGACGACCTCGAGCGGGAATCGCCGGTCGAAGACGGTCTCCGTCCATTCACTCACGTTCCCCGCGAGATCGTAGATCCCATGCCGGGATGGCGCGAACGAACCGACGGGGGCCGCGGTCGCGAAGCCATCCTCGTAACCCTCGACCCCCTGTAGCCCCGGGATCGCCCCCAACGCCGCCGCATCGGCGAAGTTGGCGGACCGGGCCTCGGGAGGCCACCGGCGGGGCAGCGCCCCGGTCAACTCGGGCCCGGCGATCGTCGCCCACTCGGCGTCGGTGGGAATGCGGTAGGCCATCCCCTCCTTCCGACTGAGCCACTCACAAAAGACGCGGGCCTCGTCCAAACTCACGTTCACCACCGGGCAATCGCCGCCCGGCGTCACCATCAATCCCCGATACTTCGGCGTCCGCCAAAACGAGGGAACCCCGGGCGTCGCCTCGGCGTAGGCGGCATAGTCCCGCACACGGGTTTCCCACACGGACACCCAGAGCGGGGTGTCCGGAATTCGCACGAATTTCATGCCCAATGAATTGGTGAACGCCTGCCCCTCTTCCCCGGCGAAACCGGGTGACAGGGCCGCCAGCAACACCGCAACCGCTTTGAAACCGCTCGTCATGGCCGGGCATGCATAGGCTCGGAGCCACCCAGGTGCAAGCCCGCACGATTCAACCGCCCGCCATCCGCCGACACGGCTGACCCTGCAGTGCTTAAGTCGGCGCCATTCAGGCCAGGGTCCGGTAGAGCCGCAGATAAGCGTCCCGCTCGCGTTCCTGTGTGAACCGGTCCACCGCAACCGCCCGCCCCGCGGCGCCCATCCGGCGCGCCCCCGCGGGATCCGACAGGAGGAGCCGGATGCCCGCAGCCAGCTCCGCCACACCGTCGGCCGGCACCACATACCCGGTCACCCCCGGCTCGACGACGTCGCACGCGCCGCTTTGATCGGTAACGATAACCGGGACCCCCGACGCCATCGCCTCGATCGCGACCTGCCCGAAGGCCTCCTCCCGACTCGGCATGACGAACAGATCCAGCGCGGCATGGAACCGGGCGACCGTGGCGCGCTCGGCGGTGTAGCCGACCGTGCGATGCCAGCACCCGCCCGCGGGGGGCGGGGCGTCGGTCGAGCCACCCAGCAGCAGCGTCCCGAACTTCAGATCGCCCGGCAACGACCTCAGGGCCGCCTGGAGCGTCGGCCAACCCTTGCGCGGATCGTCCAGAATATCCGCCGAAAACCCGAGCAGCCGCAGGTCCCCCGGCACGCCGAATTCGCGGCGGGCCTCCTCGCGCAGCGCGGGGGTGAACTGCCGGGTGTCCAGGCCGTAGTGGATGGTGCGGATCGAGGCGGCATTGCGGAAGGCGCGGCTGCGCCTCGCCCGCGTCTCGGTCCAATGGCTGTTGGCGACCACGTGCAACTGGAAGCGCTCGGCGACGGACGCGCGGAGCCGGAGGTTGTGCGACGACAACCGTTCGCCGGGGATGCCGAGCACCGGGCAATCCCCGCAATTCTCCGCATACCGCTCGCAGGCCCCCGGGTAATGGCACCCGCCCGTGGCATGGGCGAGGTCGTGGAGCGTGCAAACCACGGGCGATCCCGGCCGGAGCCGGCGGAAAAAGCTCGGGATATCGAGCAGCCCTTCGGTCCAATGCAGGTGGGGAATGCGCCCGGCGAAGGCGTCGGCCGGAAACACGGGAAGCCGCGCGCGGATCTCAGCGCAGGAAATTTCGCCGGGACGGCTCCGCCACCCGGGTGGAAGACCGTGCCGGACATTGCGCACGACGGCACCCGCGACCCGGCAGGCGGCGATCAGGTTCGACCGGGCCCGCTTGAGCCGGATCTGCGCGGGCCCCTCGGGCTCGCCCCGCACGAAACAGTAGAGGCTGTCCGCACCGGACTCCAGCAGCAGGGAATGAATCCGGCGCGCCGCCAGGCCCGACCCCCCTCGCTGCCAGCTGTTCAGATGCAGGATCCGGAGCCCCTCGCTCCCCTTCCCGCCCTCGCTGATGTCCCGGGGTGCTGCTTCCATGCTTTCCTTCAACCGACGGGGAGACTATGGGTAACCGTTTATGCCTGCAAGCGAGATACTTTCCCTGCCCTCCCTCGATTGGCTCGACGATTCCCGCATCCTGCTGACCGGCGGGACCGGATCGCTGGGCAAGATGCTCGTCTCGCTGTTGCTGGAGGCGGCGCCCCGCACCACCCTGGTGGTCTACAGTCGGGACGAGTTCAAGCAGTTCGAGATGGAGAATGCCCTCCCCCCGGCCCACCGGCATCGGCTCCGGTTCTTCCTGGGCGACGTGCGCGACGGCGACCGGTTGCGCCGCGCCCTGCACGACGTCCGCTACGTCGTCCACGCGGCCGCGCTGAAGCAGGTCCCGGCCGCGGAATACAACCCGTTCGAGTTCATCAAAACGAACGTGATCGGCGCCGAAAACGTCATCAACGCCTCGATCGACGCCGGGGTCGAACGCGTGGTCGCGCTCAGCACCGACAAGGCGGCAAACCCGGTCAACCTTTACGGGGCGACCAAGCTCTGCTCGGACAAGCTGTTCGTGGCCGGCAACCACTACAGCGGCGCGTCGGGCGCCCGTTTCTCGGTGGTGCGCTACGGCAACGTCGTCGGCAGCCGCGGCAGCGTGATCCCGTTCTTCCTCGCCCGGCGCGCCTCGGGCGTGCTGCCGATCACCGACGTGCGGATGACCCGGTTCTGGATCACCCTGCGGCAGGGCGCCTGCCTGGTGCTCAACGCCATGCACCGGATGCACGGCGGGGAGATCTACATCCCGAAAATCCCGAGCATGCGGGTCACCGACCTCGCCCGGGTCGTCGCCCCCGAGTGCCGGACCGAGATTGTCGGCATCCGGCCGGGCGAGAAACTCCACGAGGTCATGGTGCCCGTGGACGACGGCCGGAGCACCCTGGAGTTCGACGATCATTTCGTGATCCACGCCCCCACGCTCAAGCCCGCCCCGGCCGCGCCCGGGACCCCGGCGGGACGGCCCTGCCCGGACGGTTTCTATTACGGGAGCGACAACAACACCGAGTGGCTCGACGAAGCCGCGCTGCAATCGATGGTCTCCGGAATCGCGGGCGAAGGGGATCCCTTCGCGAACCTGACCCGCGCATGATCCTGGTCACGGGCGGCGGCGGAATGCTGGGTGCGGAGCTTTGCCGACTCGCGCTCGCCCGGGGCACCCCGGTGGCCGCCGCGGTCGGTGCGCGCCCGGCACCGAACGGCATCGGCGCGGTGTCCGGCGATCTCGCGGACGCCGCGCACGTCCGCCGCATCGTCGATCGGTTTCGCCCCTCGTGGGTTGTCCACACCGCCGCCTGGACGGATGTGAACGCCTGCGAGACCGACCCCGCGCGCGCCGACCGTGCCAACGCGGACGCCGCCGGCGTCGTGGCGGCCGAGGCCGCGCGGGCGGGCGCGGGTCTGATCGCGATTTCGACCGACTCCGTGTTCGACGGGGAGCGCGGGCTTTACACCGAAGCGGATCCCGTCGCCCCCCTCCACGCCTACGGGCGCAGCAAACTCCGCGGAGAGGCGGCGGTGCTCGCCGCGCACCCCGGAGCCGTGGTGCTGCGCACCGCCATCGTCGGGAAAAGCACGGGCGGCCAACCCGGGTTGCTGGACTGGTTGCTCGCGGCCTTTCGCGAGGGCCGCGCGGTGGATGGTTACCGCGATCTCTGGTTCAGCCCCATCACCACCACCGATTTCGCGGAGTGCATCCTCCGCCTGATCGAACGCCCTGTCGCCGGGGGGATCCACCACGCCGGCGGGCACGGACGGATCGACAAGGCCGGGTTTGCGCAACTCGTCGCGGAATGGGTCGGGGCCGACCCGGGGCTCGTGCGCCCCTGCGATGCCCCCGCGTCGCGAGTCGCCCGCCCCCGCGACGTTTCCCTCTCCAGTTCCCGCCTCGAATCCCTCCTGGGCGGCGCCCTGCCCACGCCGCGCGAATCACTCCTCCGACATCTCGCGCAGCGCGCCGACTTGCGCGCGGCCATGCCCTGAGAACATCCTTCCCGCCCATGCCACAGATCACCCTCCCGGGCCGCGTCGTCGGCGACGCCCACCCCGCCTATCTCATCGCCGACATCGCCGCCAACCACGACGGCGATCTCGCGCGCGCCATCGCGCTGATCCATCGGGCCGCCGAGGCCGGCGCCGATGCCGCCAAGTTCCAGCATTTCCGCGCGGAGCAAATTGTGAGCGGGCCGGGCTTCGCCGCCCTCGGTTCCCAACTCGCGCACCAATCTTCCTGGAAACGCAGCGTGGTGGAGGTGTACCGCACCGCGTCTGTTCCCCGCGACTGGACGCCGATCCTCGCCGACGAATGCCGGAAGGCCGGGATCGATTTCTTCTCCGCCCCGTACGACCCGGCCTCCGCTGATCACCTGGACCCGTTCGTCCCCGCCTACAAAATCGGCAGCGGGGACCTCACATGGCACGCCCACCTCCGCCACGTGGCGGCCAAGGGCAAGCCCGTGCTGCTCGCGACCGGAGCCTCCACCCTCGCGGAGGTGGAAGCCGCGGTCGAATGTATCCGCAGGGTGAACCCCTCCCTGCTCCTGATGCAGTGCAACACCAACTACACGGCCAGCCTGGATAACTTCCACCACGTCAATCTACGGGTCCTCTCCACTTACCGGGCCCGGTTCCCCGACCTCCCGCTCGGGCTGAGCGACCACACGCCCGGACACGCCACCGCCCTCGGTTCCATCGCCCTGGGCGCGTGCGCCATTGAAAAGCATTTCACCGACAACACGGGCCGCGACGGGCCCGATCACCGTTTCTCAATGGACCCCGCCGCCTGGCGCGAGATGACGCTCCGGGTCCGGGAACTGGAACACGCACTCGGCGACGGCGTCAAACGGATCGAGGCGAACGAGCGCGAGACCTCGGTGGTCCAACGCCGCGCGGCCTACGCCACCCGCGCCCTCCCCGCCGACACCCCGGTGCGGGCGTCCGATTTCGAGATGCTCCGCCCCGCGCCGGCCGGCTCGTTGAACCCCCATCAATTCGAACTCGCCGAAGGACGGAAACTCAAAGCCGGCCTGGATGTCGGCGCGTGCCTGATGGAAAGCAGCCTCGAATGAAGGTCGCCTGGGTCACAGACCGACCCGGAGGACACGTCGATCGGTTCGTCGCCTCCTTCCTCGCCGCCGGTTGGCGGGTCGAACCCCTCTTCATCGAGGACCCGGCCCTGCCCACACCGCCGGCCACCCGCATCGCGGCATTCGCACCCGATGTGATCCTCGCGGGACCGATCCCGAGCGCCGGCCCTGCGGCCATCGCCGCCGCGGGTGATGTCCCCGTCGTGCTGCAATCCTGGGGCTTCGATCTGCTGCTCCACGCGGCCAGGGATACCGCGGTGGCCGAGCGCTGCCGCGATGCGCTCGCGTCCGCCCGCGGATTCTTCGGCGATTGCCAGGCAACCGTGTCCGCCGCCTCGGCTCTCGGCATGTCCGAGGCCGTGCCGCGCCTGATCCTCCCGTGGGGGACCGATCTCGCCCAATTCCGACCCGCCCCGGCGTTTCCGGAAGGGCCGTTCACCATCGCCTCAGTCCGGAGTTGGGAGCCGCTCTACCGGGTGCCGACCCTGATCCTCGGGTTCGGACAGTTTGCCCGCGACCACGCCGGCGCACGGCTGTTGCTCGCGGGAGACGGTTCGGAACGCCCCGCCGTCGAAGCCGCCATCGCCGAATGCCCGCCCGGGTCGGTGGAATGCGCCGGCCGCGTCGCCGCCCCCGACCTGGCCCGTCTGTTCCAACGCGCGCACCTCTACGCCAACGCGTCGGCAGTCGACGGCACTTCGGTCTCCCTGCTCGAAGCCATGGCTTGCGGGCTTCCCGTCGTCTCGTCCGGCCCCGGCGGCACCGCCGAATGGATCGAGCCCGGCCGCAACGGCATCCTTGTCGAACCCGCCACCGAAGGCGCCTTCGCCGAGGCATTCGCGCGGGCCGCGGCGGACCCGGCATGGTGGGAGGCCGCCGGCCGGGCCAACCGGCGGATCGTGGAGGATCGGGCGGATTGGGCCGCCAATTTTTCTCGCCTGACTTCATTTCTGGCGGTCATGGCGGCGGGGGACGCGCCATGAAACGGGTGGTGATCATCCAGGCGCGAATGGGCAGCACCCGGCTGCCGGGCAAAGTGCTGCTTCCGCTGGCCGGCGTGCCGATGCTCGACCGCGTCCTGAACCGGCTCTCCCTCGCCCGGCTCGCGGACGAAGTGGTGGTGGCGACCACGACCGGTCCGGAAGATGACGCGCTCGCTGCGCATGTCGCACGGCGGGGGACCCGAGTGGTGCGCGGGTCTTCCGACGACGTCCTGGGCCGCTACCTCGCGGCGGCCCATGAGTCGGGCGCGGAACTCGTGGCCCGGGTGACTTCCGATTGCCCGTTCGTGGATCCGGCCATCGTCGATCACCTGTTCCGGGTCATCGCCCGACCCCCGGGATACGATTACGCCAGCAACCGTTCGGAGCCGCGCAGTTTTCCGCGCGGGCTCGACGTGGAAGTCTGCACGCTTGCGGCGCTCGAACGCGCGGGCAGGGAAACCGACGACCCGGCCTGCCGGGAACACGTCACCCTTTATCTCTACGAGCAACCCGGACGGTTCAACATCCGATGGGTCCGTTGGCGGCCGGGGCTCGGGGATCTTCGCCTCACCGTCGATACCGGGGAGGATTATCGGATGGCGGACGCCGTGTTCCGGCGGCTGGGCCGGGATGATTTCGACTGGCGGGAAGCGGCCGCGCTCCTGCGCAGGGAACCGTGGCTGGCGGAATTGAACGCGGGTATCCGCCAGAAACCGGTCCGCCCGGAATCGGAGGGCGCATGAGCCTCGCGGGCGATCTCGAACAGTCGCTCGCCGAGCCGGTGAAACGGACGCTCGTGTTCCTTCCCTACGGGAGCACGCCCCACCTTGAAACGACGCTGGAGATCTGCCAGAGACTAAGCGAGGCGGGCCACGAGGTGCTGGCGATCCGCTGCGGGGCGGAAATGCTCGCCTGCGACCTGAACCCTGAACACGACCTGCCGACCTGCCTGCAGTGCATGGGCCGGACCGATGCCGGCCTCGCCCGCCTGAATCCCCCGCCCCGACTCCTCCCCCTGCTCGACTTGGGCGCCGCCGACCGTGCGGAACTGGCCCGCGTGCCGGGCCCGCATCTCGCGGAGGAGGACCTGCGGGGCTGGAAGATCGACGGGTTCGACATCGGTTACGGTGTGCTGAGTTCGCTGGTGACGATGCGCGGACGCCCGGAACTCAGCCCCGCACGGGACGCCTATCTGATCCGGCATCTGGCGCGATCCGCACTGGCGGTCTATCGCTCGGTGCGACGAGCCATCCGCGAGCACCGCGTGGGTTCGGTCCACGTGTTCAACGGCCGGTTCGCCCCCTGCCGCGCCGTCCTGCGCGCGGCGGAGGCGGAGGGCATCCCCTACTACACGCACGAACGCGGGTCATCCGTTTCGACGTTCATGGTGCGACGCAACGCGATGCCCCACTCGCTGGACTACAACCGCGCATCGATGCGGGCCGCCTGGGAGACCGCCGATCCCGGCGAACGCGCGGAGGCGGCCCGGCTGTTCTACGAGGAACGGCGCAACCGGATCCCCAGGAAGTGGAAGAGCTTCGTGACCGGCCAGGAACGTGGGGCGCTGCCGTCGACCTGGGGGGAGGCGGCGCACCACGTGGTGATCTTCTGCTCGTCGGAGGATGAATTCGTCGCGATTGGCGACGAATGGGCCAACCCGATTTTCGCGGATCAGACCGATGGATTGAGGCGGGTGTCGGAAGCCATCGGCCGCGCGGGCCCGGGCGTGGTCCTCCACGTGCGGGTCCATCCGAACCAGGCCGGACGCCGCGGGGGCGCGCTCGCACGCTGGATGGCGGAACCCCACCCGCCAAACGTCCACGTCATCCCCCCGGAGGATCCCTCGGACAGCTATGCGCTGCTCGATGGGGCCGACACGGTGGTGACGTTCGGATCGACGATTGGGCCCGAGGCGGCCTACAGCGGCAAGCCGGTGGTCCTCCTGGCCCGGGGCACTTACCGGGATCTCGGGTGCACCTACAACCCCGCCGACGAGCGGGAGACGATCAGTTGCCTGCTGCATCCGCTGGACCCCAAACCGCGCACGGGGGCCGAAATCTTCGGTCATTATTTCGCCCGGTTCGGAACCCCGTTCCGGGACTTCACCCCGGACGGTTTCTTCGGGGGCCATTTCCGGGGGTCAACCATCGAGCCGCACGGCGCAAGGGCGGCCCTGATCCGCCTGCTCGAACGCCCGTCCTTCTGGCGGCTGCGCCGGTGGTCGGGACGCCTCGCGCTCCGCCTCACCCGCCGGGCTCGCGGTTATCCCTGAGCCCGACCGCGCTCAGGGCGCGAGCGGCAGGATCGCAAACACCCCTTCCGCGGGAACCGGCACGAACCGGGTCGCGCGGGATTCGGGATCCCAGAGATGCAGGCCGCAATCGAGCGACAGGGCCCGCAGATGGGCGGGAAACCTCGAAAGCCGGCGGACCCGGCTCTGCCCGACGACGAACACCCCGCCGACGCTGGCCAACCCGCGGGTGTAGCCGTTGACGGTGAACAGCGGATCCCCGTCCTGGAGCACCGTGCACTCAAGCGAGTTGCAGCAGAAGAGCCGTCCCCCGGAGAACAGAAGCGAGTGCGGTTGCCGGAGACCGCGATGCACCAACCGCGCGACCCCTTCCCCGTCGACGGGCATGCGGAGGATGGTCCCGTCGTTCCAGGAGCGATCCCGCCAGACACCCTCGTAGGAGAACATGCTCAGCCACAGGTGGCCGTCGGCGAGCGCCAGATCGTTGATGTGGCGGAGATCGACACCCGCATGAGCCGCGGGTGGGGGGATGAGCTCCCCGCACCGGGTGAGGCGATCGGCGTGATAGATCCCGACGCGATCCAGGGCGGTCTCGTTGACGTAGATCCGGCCGCGCTCGGGATCGACGGCGGCCCCGTGCAGATTGAGCCGGTCGGGGGCGGCGGCTTTCCGGATCAGGTTCAGGTCGCGGTCCAACAACTGGAGGCCCTCGTGCTCATGGACTGCCAGAAAGCCCTCGGGATGCACGGCGAGGCCGCGGAAATCCCCCTCGATCACGAGGGCGGACCGGCCGCTGCAAGGATCGATTCGATAAAGGCCGCCACCATGGCCCAAACAGCTCACCAGCAACGGCGGAAGCGAGTCGAAGACCTCGCCGGGCCGACGCTCGAGGAACGGCGAGACCGAGTAGTCGATCCCCGCCTGGAACCCCATGGCCTCCAGTTGGGCGGAGATCTCCTCCACCGCGATGCTGG